>JAEIGA010000719.1_pt1 | contig 49072 bp, 46 predicted proteins | sample 9270691 | NCBI WGS metagenome assembly JAEIGA01 (sample SAMN17057246, study PRJNA624740) | gut metagenome | biome: biome; isolation source: fecal sample | host: Bos grunniens | place: China: Xizang | collected 2019 | reverse complement strand
GTTGGGCAGAGTGATCGGCTTTTCACAACCTTCGCACTGGCAGAAGGTCGGAGTGTCATCGATCATGATATTGATGGTCTCATAATATTCCGGCAGAGTTTTGACGATATTCAAAGTCTCTTTGATAAAGGTATCGATCATTTCCTGATTGCTGTAACACAACTGGACCCGACCATCGGTACGGCGTTTGCCGTCGACGAGCATGTAGTATTCGGGATTGGTCTTGCCGTATTTCTTTTTGGGCAGCCAGAGGGTGCTCATGTTGTGACCGCCGCCGAATTCAAGGATCAGGCCGTGGTCAAGCTGTCTGCCGAGTACGGCATCCGAAGTGCCGCCGGGGGCCCAGTTGTTGCCCAGACGGGAGACATACATCATGTACTCTTCGCTGCGGGTGGCGAGGTGTCCGTTGGCACCCCAGCCGCGCATTTTGAATTTGGGATTGTCGACGTAATCGGAAACGGCGAGTTTCAGATTGGGATTTTCGGTGTAGATCGCCAACTCTTTGTAGGGACGGACCCAGATGAAGTCGGTGTGTTTCTGGATGAAACGGTGGACACCATTGAGCACGCCGCGCGGGTTGTTGCCGATGATCAGGATTTTGTTGAAACGCTGGAAAACAGCATAACCGTCATCCCGGAGTTTTTTGACTTCCCTTGCGGTAGTGCCTTTCAAAAACGGTTTGATTATGGGGCACTCTTTGGTGCCGAGGACAAAAGTGGTGGGTTTCCAGTGGTCGGCATTGTGCTGGATGGAGTAGCGGGCGGTGGTGATCATCCGCAGATAGTTCTGCAGCTCCTTGGCGGCATACTGCACCGTCCGGGGGGCGTTGAGATTGATGGCGATATGCCCGCAGGCTTCGCCGCGGTCAGCGATCGGGAGAGCGCGGGCAGCGGTTTTGGCTTTTGCGGCAGCTTTTTTGACGACTTTTTTGCCTTTTTTAGCGGGTGCTGCTGTCAGCATCAAAGCGCTGAACAGCATCAGTACAGAAAGAATTATTCTCATGTTGACTCCTTAATTATGTTTAAAAAACAGGTTTATTCCAGTTCAAATTCCAATTCTCCGAACGCCTTGAGGTCGTGCGGCACAGCACCGGCCCAGCTGGAGTGGCCATCGCTGTCAAAATTACCTTGAGCAGAACGGGTGCGGCTGAAAAATGCCCGCACTTTATTATTCTGTTCGACGGTGATTTTAAGGTCGCGCAGGGGGATCGTGACCACGGCGCGCCATTCTCCGTCGCCCTGTTGGGTCTTGACATCCCAGTTGCAATTCCAGGTGCGGTCGGTTTTGAGGGCATCATAGGTGCCGGAAGTGCCGTTGGCAAAGCAGTTGAACGCCAAATGGAAGTAGCTGTCCTTGCCGGAAGCGAAGAAGATTTCCGCCCGGTCACCGCCGGGCCAGAGATCGCGGGGAGAATTTTTCGCCGCATGGAGTTTGCCGGCAGTTTTGCAGCGGAATGCGACAAACAACTTTTCGCTGTTGTGCATGAATTTGATCTCCGTTTTATCGGCAGCTTCCAGACTCGGATTATTCAACTGGCGCAGGGGCGGGAGGACGCCGGCATTGGTCCAGGCGCCGCTGTCAAAATCGAATCCCGGGAATTCACGGTTTTCGGTTTTGGTGACCGACTGTTTGGAAACCTTTCCGGCTTCAGCTTTTTTCAACCATGATTCAAAGGCAGCGATGAGCTGTTCGAGCTGTTTGGCGGAACGGGGATCTTTGACCGTTGCTTTGGCTTCGGCGAGCGCTTTTCGGCAGGGTTCGGTGAGTTTTTTGTTCACGACATAGTGTCCCATGTCAGTACGGAAATTGCTGTTGAATGCACTCCGTGCCGGGTCGTTGAGCCAGCTGTCACGCAGCAGTTTGTAGAACTTCAACACTCCGGGGGCACCTTCGCGGTAGGTACGCTTGATGTATTCGTTGCGCAGCTGATCCGGATCCTGACGGGGATCCCAGAAGAGCATATTGATGGTCCAGAATTCCGGTCCGGTGAGGGAGAAAAACTCATGTTCTTTGTCATCGCGCTGACGCATGAAGTCCGGACGGTCAGCCCAGGAGAGTTCCGAATAGATCATCCGCACTCCGAGCGAATTGATGAAGCGCAAATCCGGGGCGATGATGTTGGCTTGAGCGCGCGGGAAGCCGGCACCGGAATAGTAATATTCACGCCAGATGATGCCGGGGCTCATCTGGGCGTATTTTTTGGTACGGGCCAGCCATTTTGCGTTGCTCGGGCCGTGGAGAGTTTCTTTGTCATTGCGGACGTAGGGGCAGAAACTGATACGGATGTTCTTTTCCACCGGGATTTCCGGGGGGATGGCGGTGAAAAAGTAACCGAAGCATTTCACCTGGAGCCGGGGGATCTCTTTGGCGACCGCCCGGGCGACCTGATTGAGGAACATGAAGAACTGGGTTGATTTGAATGCTTCATGTTTGCGCTCCAGCACTCTGCCGTCGGGCAGGGTGATCGGCTTCATACACTCCGGACATTCGCAGTAAGCCTGGGTGTCGTCGATCATGATGTTGATCGTCTCATAATAGTCGGGCAGGGACTTGGCGATGCGGAGAGTTTCTTTGATAAAGGTTTCGGTCATCTCCTTGTTGGTGTAGCAGAGGTTGACCCGGCCGGTGGTGCGGCGCTTGCCGTCGAGCAGCATATAGTATTCCGGATTGGTTTTTCCGAATTTGCTCTTGGGCAGCCAGCGGCTGGACATATTGTGACCGCCGCCGAATTCCATGACCAGACCGTGATCGAACATCCGGCCCAGCAGAGAATCGACATGACTGCCGGGGGATTTGTTGTTGCACAAGCGGGACACATACATGAAATATTCTTCACTGCGGATGGCGATGTTGCCGTTGGCACCCCAGCCGCGGAAGTAGAATTCCGGATTGTCGATGTAGTCTTTAATGTCCAGTTTCAAGTTGGGGTTTACGGTGTAGATCGCCAACTCTTTGTAGGGGCGGACCCAGATGAAGTCGGTATATTTGTAGATAAGACGGTGGACACCGTTGAGTACGCCGCGGGCGTTGTTGCCGATGATCAGGAGCTTGTTGCCGCGTCTGAAAACAGCGTAGCCGTCATATATCAATTTATCGAGGGTTCCGGGGATCGTGCCGGTCAGGAAAGGTTTGACAAATGCGCAATCTTTGGTGCCGAGGATGATGATGGTGTTTTTCCAATTGCCGGTGTCGTGCCGGACGGAATAACGTGCGGTGGTGATTTTACGCAGATAGTTCTGAAGTTCAGAAGCAGCAAACTGCACCGCGCGCGGAGCATTTACGTCAATGGCGATATGTCCGGCGGCTTCGCCGTTTTCGGCGATGGTCAGCGGAGCAGAATGCAGCTGCAGAGCCACACAGAAAATTGCAAGCAAGGTATAGAATATTTTCATTTTATCGGCCTTTCATCAAAGAGCTTCGAGTTTATAACTGAGGAAACTGCCCCACATGCACCAGAGGCTGAACCACTTGGCATCTTTGGGCGCAAGAATCTCATAAACCAGCGGTTTTTCCGGATTGGCGATGCGGAGCGCCTCTTTGTTGGAGGAAACGGCTTTGCCGTCCGCCGTTTTGCGGAAGTAGTAGCGCACCAGAAGCGAAGAACGTTTGCCGCCACGGAAACTGCGTCCGCCGCGAACAGTCAGCCGGTAACGCTTGCCGCCCGTGACCGGAACGCTCAAGGTTTCGACCACACCTTTGGCACCGACGTCAAAAACGACAGTATTGTCCGGGTTGATGCTGATCACCGCATTGCGGACGGGACCGGTGACATGATAATTGGTCGGAAGCGCAAGGTCTTTGCCGATGGGAACTTCGGTAAGTTTCAGATTGCGGACGACAACACCGGATTTGAGCAGCGTCAGTTTAACTGCGCCGTCCGGAGCGTAAAATTCAAAACTTCCCGGAGTGAATTTATCGCTGAAAACCAGATAATAGGGACGTTTGTCAGCGGGTCTTACTTCCCGCTTTTTTGCGTTGAAAAAGCGGAAGGATATTCCCGGGTATTCGATCTTGTCCAATTTGACTCCCTGACAGAACCAATCCCGGGGGAAGGCCTTGTGGATCGTCCGGGCTTCAAAATCGAGCCGGTAGCGCTTGCGGGGAGTCACCGGATTGGCATCGAGGCATAATGCACTCAATGCCAGCAGCAGTAAGCAGAGAGATTTTTTCATTTATTTTTTTGTCCTTTATATTATGATAAAAGTTATCAAAAAATTACTACTCGTTTGTAAATTAGCATCAGATCGTTGTTTTGTCAAGAACATCGTGTAAATCCGGCAGTATTTTTTGCCGGATGACTTGAATTTTTCCGGGTACGGTATATTTTAAGACAGGTTTGATTTTTTTAACACCATTTACAGGAGATTCACTATGAGTAATTTTGAATTCGGTTTCGCCCGTGAGGACATTACCCCGAAACGCGGACTGCTGTTGGCAGGATACTTCAATCTGCGTCCGAATACCGGCGCATACGACCGTCTGGCAGTCAAGGCGGCGGCTTTCCGCAACGGTGCGGAATGTTCCGCAGTCGTTTCTTTTGACCTCTGCCTTTTCGGTTCAACTTTTGTCGATTCCATCGACGAAATGCTCGCCGCTGAAAATTCTCCGCTGGCAGGAAAGGTGCTTTATTGTGCGACCCACACCCACACCGGCCCCTATGTTACGCCTTTTTTCGGTCAGCCCTTTGATCCGGAATATGTCGCTTCGGTGAAAGCCAAGACCGTCGCCGCTCTGCGCAACGCCTATGCTTCGCTTGCTCCGGCGGAACTTTATGTTGCTGATACCGAATGCACCACCTTGTCTTTCAACCGCCGCTACATCATGAAAAACGGCAAGACCCTGACCAACCCCGGCAAACTCAACAAGGATATCGATCACCCCGAAGGCGGTATCGATCCCAAAATCATTATGATGCAGGTGCGTCAGAATGGCAATCCGGTGCTGCTCCTTGCCAATATTTCCAACCACACCGATACCATCGGCGGTGATGTGGTTTCCGCTGACTGGCCGGGCCGGATGGAAGCCGAGATCCAGCGGGAATTCGGATATGATATTCCGGTGATGACCATCATCGCTCCGCAGGGAAATATCAACCATTTCGACGTGTCCACTCCGGTCGATCAGACCAGTTATGCCGAAGCCAAACGTATCGGTAAAGGTTATGCGCAGGCGATTCTGGCGGCGCTCTACCGTCTGCACAAGGTGGAAAACACCGCGATCACGGTGAAACGTTCCGATTTTGAAGCCCCCTACCTCCAGTTGAGCGACGAAGAGTACGCCGAAGCCAAGCGGGTCTATGAAGAAAACAAAGATGCCGTTATGGAAGCCGGTCGGGATATGACCAGCGAAGATATTGCCCGTGGTGTTCCCGCTGTGAAAAAACTTTTCGCTCAAAAGGCGATCGAGTGCCGGGAAAATCCGATCACCGTCAAACGTATCGAACACCAGATCGCGATCACTTTCGGCGATGAACTGGCTTTCGTTTCTCTGCCGGCAGAGCCCTTTGTCGAAATCGGTTACGCCATCCGTAACGGTTCCAAATATCCCTACACCGTCATCGCCGCTCTGGGCATGGGCGAAATCGGCTACGTCGGTCTGCCGCAGCACTACGGCAACGGCGGCTACGAAACCAGCCCCAGCCGGGGACTGGCGGATCGTACCGTCGGCGAGACCATGATCGACGGAGCGCTGGAACTGCTCAAATAAAACTGTTCTGCATACGGCAGGCTGTCGCAAAATTTTCAGTTGCGGCAGCCTGTTTTGTTTTTACTTTGTTTCAGGGTGGAAGATTTCTCTGAAAAATGGTGATTTTTTCAAAAATATCCTTGAAAAGACCGGGCGGGATGCTATATTTGATACAAGCAAAGAAGACCTTAAACAACGTGAAAGTTTTCAAAGAGGCAAATTGCAGATAAAATGAAACGATACCGGCAGGAACCGGACCGGAAAACGATTCTGGACGGTTACGAAAACCAGTCGTTCGACAAAGTCTGGGCACTTCTGCGCCCATACCGGTCGATGCTCTTCGGCTCAATGGCAACCCTGATTCTTTTCAACATGGTAGGCTTGTCCCTGCCGTGGATGCTGAAAATCGCCATTGACCGCATTCTCCCCAACGCTGATGTGGTGTTCTTCTGGGTGATTGCCTGTGTGATGATCATCCTCTATCTGATGCGTTCGATGCTGCGCTACATCGCCTGCTACACTCTGGACTATCTCTGCGTCCGGGTGATGATCGACCTCCGGCAGAAAGTTTTCAGCCATCTGCAGAGTCTTTCTCTCAAATTTTACGAAGAGTACCGTACCGGTAAACTTATCAGTAACGTCATCAGCGATGTGGCGATGCTTCAGGTGCTGCTGCGGACGATGACCCAGTTCGGTGAGCAGATATTTCAGCTGTTCCTGATCGCCGGACTGCTGTTGATCATCAACTGGAAAATGGGATTGCTGGTCTTTCTGACCATTCCGATCCACTACATCAACTTCCACTATTTCCGCCGGGAGATCCGCAAGGATTCGATGGTCATTCAGGAAAAGATGTCGGAAATTTCCGCCAACCTTTCGGAAACTTTGAGCGGTGTCAAGGTGGTGAAGTCCTTTGCCAAAGAACACAGCGAATGTCTGAAATTTTTCCAGAACCTCCGGCCGCTCGCCGATATGCAGATGAGATTGACGGTCGATGGTGTCGGATTGTGGGCTATCTTTGATACGCTGGCATTGCTCACGTACCTTTCCATTATCGGCGTCGGCATCTGGTTCATCAAGGATAACAGCATCACCGTCGGCGAATTTGTCGCATTTTACACCTATGTCGGTATGATGCTGACTCCGATAAATGTGCTTTCCGGTATGTCGATCACCTTTGCGCAAGGCATGGTCGGCGCCAGCCGTATCGTGAAACTGCTCAATACTATTCCGGATATCCAGGAGGCACCCAACGCCATCCATGTCGGTAAATTGAGCGGTCGGATCGAATTCAAAAATGTGGTGTTCAGCTATGTTCAGGAAAAAGGTCCTGCCATCGATGATTTTTCGCTTCATATCCGGCCCGGTCAAAAGGTTGCGCTGGTCGGTCCCAGCGGTTCGGGCAAATCGACGATCAGCAATCTGCTGCTGCGTTTTTATGATGTCACCGGCGGTTCGGTGCGGGTCGACGATTACGATATCCGGAAACTCAATTTGAATTCCTACCGGGACAACATCGGTATTGTGCTGCAGGAGCCGTTTCTCTTTTCCGGTTCGATCCGGGACAATATCGCATACGCTGTGAAGCGGGAAGTTTCTGACGAAGAGATTTTTGCCGCCGCCAGAATGGCGAATGTCGAGGAGTTCGTCCTGCAGCTGCCCGATGGTTATGATACTATTATCGGTGAAAACGGTGCCAGTTTGTCCGGCGGTCAGAAACAGCGCCTTGCCATCGCCCGCGCGGTATTGAAAAATCCGTCGATCCTGATCCTTGACGAGGCGACCAGCGCATTGGATACGGTTTCGGAATATCTGGTTCAGGATGCGCTGGACAAGCTTATGCACGGCAAAACCACCATCATCATCGCCCACCGCTTGTCAACTATCAAAAATGCGGATATGATCGTTGTTCTGGACAAAGGCAAAATCGTTCAGCAGGGACGGCATGATGACCTGCTGTCGCAATCCGGAACCTACCGGGAACTTTATCAAACTCAAAGCCGGATGAACAGGGGGCGGTGAAAATGAAACGGAAACGTGAAAATCTTCTTGCCGGACACTCCGGCGTACGCAACCGCTTCCGGGTGTTCCGCCGGATCGTGATCGCAATATTGTGCCTTGTTCTGACGATCATACTGATCATGTGCTTCGGCAGTATGGATGATGTGGTCGAAGGCAAAGGTACGGTGGTCGGTATCCGGGAATATGATCTTAAAACTCTGGTCAGCGCCAAAACGGTGCGGATCCACCATCATGAAGGTGAACAGGTCAGGCGCGGCGACATTCTGGTTGAATTCGATTCCCGGGATCAGCGGGACAAGATCGCTATGCTCAAACATGAATTGGAAGAACTTCTGCATGAGCAGGAGGTCAAGGAGCAATCTCTGAAAATCTTGCGCAAAGACCCCTTGCCGGATTACTTCCGCCACACTAAATTGCAGTTGGAGGAGGCGAAGGAACGCTTCGCCCGCAACGAGCATGAGCTGAAAGTCTACACCGATCTTTTTAATCGCAAAGCGATCACCCGACGGGAATTTCTCCGGGTCGAACTGGATCATCTCAACAGCAATATGGCTTTGAAACGGCTGAATGAGGACTGGAAAAAACTTCAATCCGGTATGGCAAAAGATATTGTCATCAAAGCGGAAAAGGAGTTGGAACTGCTCAAAAAACGGATCGCCGGTAAACGCAAGGAGATCACGCTTGCCTCCAAGCAGCTGGAAGATTTCAAACTGGTCGCTCCCGATGTCGGCGTGCTGACCGATATCCCCCCGCGTCCAGGCGGTTTCTATGAACGCGGTGAAGTCGTGGTCAAATTTTCCGCCAACCAGAATAAAAAGGTGATCGCCCTTATCGACGAAAAACAGATATTCAAGGTTGCTCCCGGTCAGAAGGTGCGTATCTACTGTCAGCAGTACAACTATCTGGATTATGGTTATTTCACCGGTCGGGTGACCGATATTTATCAGTTGCCGGTCAAAGAAAACGGTGTCAACTATTATCCGGTGCGGATCGTTCTCTCCGATGAACAGTATCCGTTGCGTTTCGGTGCCGGGTGCGAAGTTTCTATCGTCACCGGACGGGATCGCATCATGTTTGTGGTACTTGGATTGCGGGGCAAAGGTTTCTGGGATCGCCGCAAGCAGAAACTGCAGGCGGTCAAGAGCAATTTGCAGAAACGCAATGCCGATTCACCGGCGGTCAGTCGCGATTGATCTCATTCATCGCATTTTCAACGATCTGACGCCATTTTTCCAATCCCGCTTCGTCCAGATCGGCGGGGACATGGATCGGATCTCCGATGATCAGAGTAAGTTTCGCTCCCGGTTTGGGGATTTGAAAGGCATCCCAACTTTTCACGCTCCAGTAACGCGAAGCGTTGATCGCAAGCGGATATATCGGGACACCGGTTTTGCTGGCGAGGATGATCGGTCCGGGTTTGAGTTTATATTTGGGGCCCCGGGGACCGTCCGGAGTGAATGCCACATTTTTGTTTTCCTTGATCGCATGGATCGCTCCAAGCAGGGCATTGGCTCCTTTTTTGTTGGAAGACCCCCGCAAGGTGCCGACTTTGAAATAGCGTAGGAAATCTGAAACATATTGCCCATCCCGGGAGGGGCTGACCACTGCCAAAGTGTTTTCGCGTGCCTTCCCGGGCAGCGCCGGAGCGAAAAAGAGCAGCCGGTTATGCCATGCCAGAGCAATGACGCCCCGGGCGGTGTTGGCAACATTATCAGGGTCGATGATCTCAAAGCGGTAAAAGCATTTGAACAAAATCTTTATCAGTGCCGCCGGAAATGCAAAGAGCCAATCCGGTAATTTTTTCATTTTACGGAATTTATATTTCAAGTTCGGCATTATTTTTCTCCTGCAAATTTGCAAATTTCATTTAACGGACACGCCGGGCAATCCGGTTTCCGGGCTGGGCAGATCCGGCGTCCGTGGGTTATCAGTAAATGTGAAAAGTTGCACCACAACTCCGGTTTGAGTTGTGCGGTCACCTCTTTTTCGATCGCTTCCGGAGAATCGCTTTTGACCATGCCGATGCGATTCAGCAGCCGTTTGACGTGGGTGTCCACCGGGAAACCGGGAATGTTGAAGGCGTTTCCCAAAATCACGTTGGCACTTTTTCTGCCGATCCCGGCAAGGGTGATCAGATCCTCCATCGTTTGAGGAACGATATTGTTGTAAACATTGACGATCCGTTCGGCGGCAAGTTTCAGATTGCGGCTTTTGGCATTGGACAATCCGCAGGGATGGATGATCTCTTCGATGGTTTCCAGAGGTAATTCCGCCATGGCTGGGGCATCAGGGGCGATGGCAAAAAGTTTTTCCGTGACCTGATTGACCCGTTCATCCTTGCATTGCGCCGAGAGCATTACGGCGGCGAGCAATTGAAACGGTGAATCATGTTTCAACGGGCAGCTGCATTCTCCGTAGAGCGCAAAAAGTTGATCGTAGATGTATTGGTAACGCTGTTTGAGTTTCATTTTGCACACATACGGATGAATTTTTCGCAACGTTCTTTCGCATCAGCGAGGAAGGCCCGGAGGTCATCGGTATGATCGCTCTTTTCCGGATGATAGAAGGGGCTCCGGCGTTGGTTGATTTCAAAGTTGAGCGGCATGGAATAATCCGCTTTTTTCAATACTTCCGCCAGCCATTTCCAATTGAATGTTCCGGTAAACGGCGGCTGATGCAGATCGCCGGTACCATCATTGTCATGCAGATGCAATGCGATCATCCGGGAGGCATATTTTTCGCTTTCCGCATAGTGGGTGCGGATCTTGAGATTGCAATGGCCTGAATCAAAGCAGAAGCCGATCTGTTCCGCAGGATAACTGTCCAGCAGTTCAGAGAGGAGTTCCCAGTTTCCGTGCGGGAGATTTTCCAGAGAGATTCTGGCATCATATTTTTGCAGCAGCGGCATCAATTCATCAAGCGTACGGCGGATGCTGACCGCCCGCTTTGCGGTGAGGGCGGTTTTTTCCGGCGTGTCACTGACATTGAAGCGCGGCGGATGCATGACCAATGTTCCGGTGCCGCCCAATTCTTTGAGCATGAGTATGCGGTTGATGACCAGTTCGACACCGGCTTTGCGGCGGTATTCCTCCTCGGAGTACCAGCATTTTTCTTTGCCGTCGGTTCCGTGGACATCCTGCAGTTGGATACCGTAAGTGTTGAGCCATTGCTTGATTTTGGCGATTTCCGGAGAACTGTAGATAAAGTCGGTATTCCAATGGTGACACCACATCATGTGAGTGAATCCGGCTTCTGCGGCGAGGCGGATATAGAGTTCCGGTGAATTGGTGTCCTCGAAATAGTCGGTATTGACTGCTATATTCATAAAAATATCCCTTTCGGTATTGGAAAACTTGTTCAGGTAAAATATACACTCTCAGCGGAAGTTTTCAAGTTTTTTGCTTGATTTTGAGTCTGATAAGTGATAAATTAAAATCTGTCTGCAAAATTAACCATCCAAGGAGGATATTATGAAAAATTTGTTCACCCCGATCGCAATTATGGCATTGGCTGTTCTTGGAATTTGCACCGGTGCCGCCGAACCCAAAGTCACCATCCATATTGTTGGTGATTCCACTTGTGCCAACTATTCCGGCACGAATTCCCGGCGTTCCGGCTGGGGGCAGGTTCTCAACACTTTCTGCAAACCGGAGGTCAAAGTCAATAATCAGGCGCTCAGCGGTTACAGTTCTACCAGTTACATCAACAACAAACGCTGGGAAAAACTGATCGCAAATGTCAAACCGGGCGATTATGTGATCATCCAGTTCGGCCACAATGACGGCAAAAAAGGCAACCGTTACGCCGATGTGAAAAAGACCTATCCGGCAAATTACCGGAAATTTATCACCGACATCCGGGCCAAACAGGCCAATCCGGTCATCGCCACCAGCATTTCCCGCTGCATCTACAAAAATGGCAAGATTGCCGTTTCCGGACTTAACCGTTACCGGGATGCCGCTATCAAGGTCGCCAAAGCCGAAAATGTTCCGGTCATCGATCTGAAGCTGATCACCGAAAACCAATTCAATGCTATGGGCGAAGAAAAAAGTTTCCCTCTCTTTATGGGAAAAATCGAGATCGTTAAAAAGGTCAAAGGCAAACCGGTCAAAACCACTCAAATCGATCGTACCCACTTGAATAAAGATGGTGCAAAGCTGATTGCCGAATGGTTTGTCAGCGACTGCAAATCCCAGAAACTTCCGATTGCCGATTGCTTCAAATAAGGTGTGATCCCGCTTCGTCAGCGGCAGGTTCCGGAAACTGCGTGTTCCGTTGCCTGCCGTTTTTTTGTGGGCAAACCATGTTTTGGGGAACGGGGATATTATTGTTTGACAGCGGGATCTTTGCGGCGGAGCTGTTCCGGAAGTTTGTTCCGGCAGTACAAGCCGGTCAGCGTATTGCTCTTGCGGTTGTAGATAAAGATGGTATATTCCTTGTCACCGAATATGATCTCCTCTTTATCATCCTGCGGCAACTCAAATTTGTGTTTGGCTGTAAAGGCCTTGATCTGTTCGGCAGAAGCCTGACATTTCACTCTCGTCTGATTGCCCCGGACTCCATAAAGATGGATATTTTCCGCTCCCTCCGGGATCATCAGCTCGATTATTCCTTTCGAAGCCAGCGGCATCTTTGCCGGATCGGCAAATTCCACCTGATAATCATATTTCAACGGATAGAGTCCCAGCAACTGGCGCATGGTGCTGAGGGCGACAAACTGGGCGATCAATGCCACCAGCAGCCACAACCGGGTCTTTCTGGCGACGCGCACCGGAGCGTAACAGATCCCGGCGAAACCGGTCAGCGCCAGCGTTGCAAGCGCCCAATAAAAGAGATTGTGGTCAAAAAGGCGCATCGGGGCGAAGCAGAACAATCCGGCTCCGGCCAAAACCAGCAGCGTTCCGCCGTAAAGCAGACCCTGCAGAAATCCGACAAATAATCCGGCTCCCCGGGGCAGTTCCACCTCTTCGGGGGCATCGACGATCTTGTAATACAATCTTTTGCCGAAAAAGGGCACCACGATCAGCACAAAGCCGATTTGCAGCGTCGTCCACGGGATGACCGGAGATGGGGTGTCCCCCTGAAGTCGGGAGATCAGCAGCACGCTGAACAGATAAAGGCATCCGGCGGTAAACAAGCAAAGCGTGGCGAACATCAGATAATTGGTGATGCGGTTCAGCGTCGATCTATTCATAATTCAAAAATCCCTGTTGTAATTGTTTCCTGTTGTAAATATAGCATACAAATGCTGAAAAATCCACTTTTACCCTTGCGGGCAGAGAAGATAAATGATATATTATACAAAATTATCTGGAAAGGAATGACAACTTTGGACTGTTTCGACGTTCATGCGCACATTTTCCCGGACAAAATTGCCGGCAAGGTGGTCTGCGCTCTGGAAGAATTCTATAATTTTAAGTGGCAGGGCGATGGTTCTGTCCGCGATCTGCTCGCCAGTATGGATGAGGCCGGGGTGGAAAAAGCGGTCGTCTTTTCCTGTGCCACCAAACCGGAACAGGTGATTCCTGCCAATGATTTTCTCATTGCGATCAGAAATCAATTCCCGGAACGCTTCATCGCTCTGGGAACGCTCCACCCCGATCTGCCGGAGATCGGCAACGAGATCGGACGCATCAAAGCTTCCGGACTCAAGGGGATCAAATTTCATCCGGATTTTCAGAATATCTATATCGACGAACCGGCGATGATGCGGGTCTATGAAAAATTGGACGCTTCGCTGCCGCTGATGATCCATCTTGGCGATTACCGTACCGATTTTTCCAGTCCGTACCGTCTGGCTCACGTGCTGGACGAATTCCCGCAGTTGACCGTTATTGCCGCCCATTTCGGTGGTTACAGCGAATGGGATCAGGCGTGGAAACATCTGGTCGGCCGCAACGTTTATTTTGATACATCAAGTTCCATTTTCAAACTCGGCGCCGCCGAAGCGGCAAAAATCATCCGGGCTCACGGCGCTGACAAGGTTCTGTTTGCCAGCGACTATCCGGCGTGCCGCCATCAGCAGGCGATCGCCGATGTGCTGGCAATGAAGTTGAGCGAAAACGAGAACCGACTTATATTCAGCGGCAATGCAGAAAGGATATTCGGCAAATGAATGCAATTATTCTGGCGGACGGTGCTTTCCCGGAAAATCCCGCAGTTTTGGAAATTTTGAAAAATGCTCCGATCATTATCTGCTGTGACGGTGCGGCTGATTCGCTGTGCCGTTACGGTCTGGAACCGACTTTCATTGTCGGTGATCTGGATAGTGTTTCTCCGGAGACCCGGACAAAATATCCGGAACGTTTGATCAAAGTTTCCGAACAGGAGACCAATGATCTCGCCAAATGTTTCCGTTTCGCCAGAGAACGGGGTTTGCAGATCACCCATTTGCTCGGAGCATCCGGCAAGCGCGAAGATCATCTTCTTGGCAATCTCGCGCAATTTGCGGAGTTTTCCAAAGATTTCCCGGGGATTTTGCTGATGACCGATTACGGTCATTTTGCGGCAGTCAACGGCAAAGCGACCTTCAGTGATCTTGACGTCGGCAGTCAGATTTCATTTTTCAGCTTTGATCCCCATGCGGAAGTTTCTGCCACCGGAGTCAAATATCCGTTGCAGGATCGTCAACTCAAATGGTGGTACGAAGCCACTCTCAATACCGTTGCATCTCCGGAAGTTACGCTGAAAAGTTCCGGTGATATGCCGCTTTTGGTTTATTTTGCGTACTGAAAAATCGGTGGGCGCTGTTTTTTTATTCGCCGCAGTTCGGACATTTGGTCACCGGGGGATTTTTGCCGATTTTACGGATTACATCACGGCAAAAGAGATATTTACCCTGATATTTTTTTATCAGAGAGATCTTATCGTGTTTGCCGGAATTCGGCATAACACAATCGGATAACACCAACGCACAGTCTTCAAAAATGAAAATCTTTTTTATCGAATATTTATAATGCTTTTTTATATCTTCCCGGTATTTGTCAATGGCTTTACGATATTGGGTTATCCACTTTTCTGCCTGGCCGGTCTTGTCCATCCCGGCAAGTTTTTTCAACATATCCGGAGTAACTTTTACACCGGCTGATTCAAATGAAAGCGTTCCTGCCTGAACTGCAGTCGGAGTTCCATTTTCCAACATATCGTAAAGTTTTATTTTTTTGACCAATTGCCGGTAACTGAGATTTTGTTTTCCGGAGCGTACTCCAATCCATTCCGGGGAATAGAACTCGGCTATCTTCTTGAAATCGGTAAATTCAGAAGAGATTTTTTGGTAATAATGGATGAATTTTTCTACTTCTGCCGCAGAGGGAATGGGGAAGGCATTTCCCGTATCAACAATGGAAAACTCCCGGAAAAGTTTCCATTTGCCGTTTTCTTTGCGCAAAATGATTGCACCCTTGGTCTTTACGAAATAGTCCAATTTGTAAAACTGCACCGCCAAATTGTCTTCGATAAACAACGGTCCATATTGAGTTTTTTCCATGACCTCGTTCACCATCTGACACATATCATTAAAGGCTTCCAATGTCTGTTTTTGAGCTTGCCGCACCAGTTGTTTGCCGCGTTCTGTGGAATCAAATTTGCGGTAAATCTCCAATCTGGATTCGGACAGGGACTCCCCTTTCATCATCGAAGTCAGTTTAGCCAGTTCCGAATAGGTCAGATCGGGATTTTTCATCCCTTCAAAATAGAGGATGGTTTGCTCCAATACTTTGTTATCAAAAACTTTCTGATCCTGAGCGATTTTGACATAATCTTCCGAACAGAATTTTTTGAATTCGTTCCAGTTCATGGAAAGGGCGGCTTTTATGGAGTCGTTTATGCAATTTTTGATCTCCGCTTGGGTATCGGCAAAACTCAATGCTCCGCAGAACAGCGCGGCTAACAGGAACAGACATTTTAAAAAGACCATTTTTATCTCCATTGTCACCATAAAAAATGTACAGTGGTATTAAAGTAGCACTTTGAGATTTAATATGCAAGCAGAAAATCCATAGAAAACAATATTATTTTCAGGTTGGCATTTGGGAAAAAATTAGAAGTTTTGAGAGGATTTGAGTCGGGGATGGAGTGCATTCCAGATGCCCGGTATCAACAACGGCAGGTATTGCTGCGGAGCATGGCTCCGCACAGCCATACCGCCCCCGCTTCAAAACCGGTCACTTCTCCCGCCTTTTGGATCGGGCGATTTTGCCAACGGTGTGTACTGGAGCGGCGGCGTCTTGCGGGTGATCTTTGCTCTTATTTTGCTTCAAATTTTTCCGGATAAGCAATGTACCGGCGGTTGTGAATGTCCGGGAAACGACCCTGTTCATCCCGGTAATCCGGCTGCAGAGCCACCTTGCCGCCGCCTTCAGGCAGGTCAATGGCAAATGTCGGTACCGCCAGGGATGAAAGATTGCTCCGGAAGTGACGCATTATTTCCAATCCACATTCGATCCCGGTCGCAAAATGGCGAACTCCCCGTACCGGATCAACGTGGAACAGATAGTGCGGTTTTACCCGTAAAGAAACCAGTTTCCGGAAAAGTTTTTCCAATGTTTCAGCGTTATCATTGACCCCTTTCAACAGCACGCTCTGATTTATCACCGGAATTCCGGCGGCGGTTATTTTCCGGAGTAAGGCGGTTGCTTCTGCGGTCAATTCCGCCGGGTGGTTGAAGTGAGTTGCCAACCATAATCCTTCGATTTTTGCAAGAAAATTTATCGTCTGATCATCTATGGAATGCGGCGATGTTACCGGCAGCCGGGTGGCAATCCGGATAATGTCGATATTTTCCAGCGCAGCAACGGCGGAAACGATTTTCTGCAGCCGTTCCAAAGGCAGCAAAAGCGGATCTCCTCCGGAAATCAACACCTCGCGCACGCCGGGAGTACGACGCAGATAATCGACCGCCATCTCCAATTCCTGATCGTTCAAATCGCTTTCTGTTCTGCCGCTGCACCAGGTGCGTTTGCGGAAACAGAACCGGCAGCGGACGGCACACCGGAAGGTTGCCAGCAGCACGACCCGATCCGGGAAACGATGGATGAGTTTGTTGACCGGCATCTGTTCGACTTCCGCCAGGGGGTCAAAACTGGAATCCAAATCAGCAAGCTCCTCCGGATCCGGGAGAAATTGCCGGTAAAACGGATCATTTTTACCCAGTTCCGGATTGATTTGCTTCAGGCAGTAGGAGTTTATTTTTACCGGATAAAGTTTTTCCACATCTGCCAGTTCCGGGCGTGCCGGAAGCCCTGCTGCACGAAGAGCGTCAGCAGAGCTGTAAAAGAATTTTTCCTGCATTATCCGGTGTCAGGGTTTGATTACCGCCATGGCCCGCTTGAAGCTTTCGGCGGAGTCGGTGATGTTTTTCTCCGAAACGCAGAATGCCAGACGGAAGTAGCCCGGTGCGCCGAAGCCGCGGCCCGGAACTGCCAGAATCCGTTCTTTGAGCAATGCGTCGATGAAAATGCGTTCATCTGCGACGGGGGACTTCGGGAAGAAGTAGAAGGCGCCGCCCGGCATGATGTATTCGATACCGGCATCGTCAAGCACTTTGGCCATGGCATTGCGGCGGCTGCGGTAGATGTCGAGGTCGACCTGACAATCCCAGCATTTTTCGATCAGTTTCTGACCGACGACCGGAGCGTTGACAAAACCGAGGATACGGTTGGTGAGAGTCATGGCGCCGATGAGTTCGGCTTTGTTTTCCAGCTGCGGCGAAACGGCGATGTAGCCGATGCGTTCGCCGGGGAGGGACAAAGTTTTGGAGAATGAACCGATGATGATGGTACCGTCGTAAATTTTGGCGATGGAGGGGATATCCTGTCCGTCAAAGTTGAGGAAACGGTAGGGTTCATCGGCAATGATGTAGATCATCCGGTTGTACTTTTTTCTGGCGGCGAGCAGAACTTCGGCGACGGCGGCAAGTTCGCTTGCGGTATAGATTTTACCGGTCGGGTTGTTGGGGGAGTTGAGGATGACCGCCCGGGTCTGCGGAGTGATCGCCGCTTCGATATTGGCGATATTCAACGAAAAATCTTCATTGGTCGGAACCGGTTTCAAGGTGCCGCCGTAGTTTCCGGCGTAGAAACCGTATTCCACAAAGTAGGGGGAGGGGCAGATGACTTCGTCGCCCCGCTCCATAACGGCGCGGAAAAAGGAATTGATACCGCCGGCGGCACCGCAGGTGACGATGATATCTGCCGGATCGACCGTGAGATCCTGTTCTTTTTTGATCAGTTTAGCCAGCGCCGTGCGGCATTCGATGCTTCCGGCGTTGGGCATATATCCGAAAGAAAACATTTTGTCGGCGTCGGCAGAAATCTCCTGCATCGCCGTTTTGATCTCCGGCGGCGGCGGCAGATCTGGGTTGCCCAGACTGAAATCGTAGACGTTATCGGCACCGTATTGTTTTTTGAGTTCGATGCCGGCTTCGAACATCCGGCGGATCATCGAGGAATTGCCGAGGAATCCCCGGACTTCATTTGACAACAGATTCATAATATGTTTTCTCCGAAAAGTTGAAATATTTTATTCGTAACGCAACGCTTCGATCGGGTCGAGTTTGGAGGCTTTCCACGCCGGGTAGAAGCCGAAGATGATCCCGATGCTCACCGAAACGATAAATGCCGCAGCAACCGCAGTCGGACTGGATTCAATGGGCCAGTTCAGCTGGCTTTCCAGCAGCAGAGCTGCCCCGTGGCCGAACAGGATGCCCAGCACACCGCCCACCAGACACAGCACGATCGCTTCAATAAGGAACTGCTGCAGAATATCCCGGCTTCTTGCTCCGACCGCCATGCGCAAACCGATTTCCCGGGTACGTTCGGTGACGGATACCAGCATGATATTCATAATGCCGATGCCGCCGACGATCAGCGAAATGATCGCCACACCGAGGAGCAGGTTGCTCATCAGTTTGCTCGTCGAATTCATCATCCGCAGAAAGTCGGATGCACTGCGGATACGGAAGTCATCTTCCTGCGAAGCCGCCAAGCCGTGGCGTTCCCGGAGGAGATCTGTCACCTCCTGACGTGCTATGTCGATCTTGTTGGGATCGGTGGCGGAGAATACGATCAGATCGATATAGGTGAAACGCGGCTGCAGCAGCGTATCTGCGATCATATTGGAATCCTGTTCCGGATACAAAGCGACACCGGTTACCGGATAAATTTCGCCGGGTTTCTTGGCAAGGGTACTGGTGGTTCCGGAGATGGCACCGGTACGGCGGCCGGTGATACGCATTCTGGTGGTGGTCCACGGCATGATGATGACGTCGTCTTCGTCAGAACCCATCATGTTGGCACCTTTGGATTTGAGTACGCCGATGACCCGGAATGTCACATCGCGGATACGGATCTCACAATCCAACGGAGATGCACCGTCGAAAACCTCTTTGACGATGGTTTGTCCCACCAGACATACCCGGGAATTTATGTCGACTTCACGCTGGGTGAAAAATCGTCCTTCTTCAAGCTGCCAGTCGCGGATGGCGAAAAATTCCGGAGCGACACCGTACAACTGGGCCGGAACCCAGTTCGCTGAACCGTAGACGACCTGCATATTGCTTGCCTGCACCTGCGGCGAAACCATTGACACGGTGGGGCATTCGCGCAAAATCGCTTCGGCATCGCTGGGCAGAAGCCAGCTGTAGCTTCCTGAGCGGGTGTTGACACCGACGGCCCGCCGCCAGCCCGGCAGGATGAGTCCGCTGCCGGCGCCCATTTTTTCCATGGATTCCCGGATGGAGCGGGAGGAACCCTGACCGATCTCCATCATGGTGATAACTGCGGCGATACCGATGATGATACCGAGCATGGTGAGCAAAGTCCGGGTCGGATTACGGACGAGGGCTTTGAGTGACATGAAAACAGTATCTGTGGTTTTCATTTGTTTTCCTCCTCTCCGAAAATTCCGGAAACGATCTGACCGTCACTCATGCAGATCGTGCGCTTGGCATAGCGGGCGATTTCGGCAGAGTGGGTGACCAATATGACCGTGATCCCTTCTGAATTGAGTTTGCTGAACATATCCATTACTTCCAGACTGGTATGGGTGTCCAAATTACCGGTCGGTTCGTCGGCGAAAATCACCGGCGGACGGTTGATGAGTGCCCGGGCGATGGCGACACGCTGCTGCTGACCTCCGGAAAGCTGGGAAGGCTGATGCCCGGCCCGGGAGGCGATACCGACCTCCTGCAGTGCTTTCAATCCACGGCTGCGGCGTTCGGCGTGAGAGAGGTTTCCGGCGGTGTAGGAGAGCGGCATGATGACATTTTCCAGCGCGCTGGTCCGGGGGAGCAAATTGAAGCTCTGGAAAACGAAACCGATTTTCTGATTGCGGATCATTGCCCGGCGGTCGCCGGAAGCCTGTCCGAGTTCTTCGCCGTCAAAGAGATATTTGCCTCCGGTGGGGCGGTCGAGACAGCCGAGAATATTCATCAGCGTACTTTTGCCGGAACCGGAAGCTCCCATCAATGCGACATATTCGCCGTGGTCAATGGTGAGGTTTATCCCCTTGAGTACCGGGACATCCATTTCCCCGAGGAAATAGGTTTTGGTGATATTTTCAAGTTCAATAAGTGCCATTTTCAGAAATCCTTGACTGCTTATTTGGAATTCTGTTCGCTGCGGGCGCGTTTGGCGGCGCTTCCGGCACCACGGGGCTGACGTTTGGGCGGAGTCGGCATGAACGGACTGCGGGCGGGGCCGGATTTGACTTCGCTCCGGGAATCGTTGTTCTGTTCGCTGGCGGCGATCACGATCTGGTCGCCATTTTTGAGGTTGCCTTCGATGATTTCGACGCGGCCGTTGGCATTGAGTCCGGTTTTGACGGCGACGGGATCGACTTTACCGTTTTCGTTGGCGACCCAGACGAAGCGGAATCCTTCCGGAGCGCCGGCTTCGGCGATCTTTTTGCCCTCTTCGGAAACGCAGATTTCAGGAGGAGTGAAGCGCAGCGCGGCGCTGGCGATATTCAACGCATCGGCTCTTTCGGCGAGGATGAATTTGACGTTGGCGGTGAGGTAGGGGATCAGCTTGCCGTCGCGGTTGTCGGTATCGACTTCGACGACATAGGTGACCACGTTCTGAGACATGGTGGCATTGAGGCGGACTTTCTGAACCTTGCCGTGGAAAACGGCGTTGGGGAAGGTGTCGACGGTGAATTCAACATCCATATCCGGACGGATGTTGCCAATGTCGGCTTCGTTGACCGAGACCCAGACCTGCATTTTGTTGAATTCCTTGGCGATCAGGAAGATGCTGGAAACACTCATATTGGAAACCACCGTCTGACCGATACTCACCCGGCGGTCGATGATGATGCCGTCTACCGGGCTGGTGATGACGCAGTAATCCATGTTTCTCTGGGCCTTGATCAAAGCGGCATCGGCGATCGCCAGCTGGGCTTCGGCCTGTTTGAGTGAAGCGGCGGCGGCGGCGCTGTCGGCAAGAGCGCTGATGTAGGCGGATTCGGCGGCATCATAATCGCTCTTGGACATGGCGTGTTTGCTGTAAAGGGACTGGGCGCGGGTCCAGTTGAGTTCGGCGAGCTGCTGTTTGGCTTTGGCCTGACGGATGTTGGCATTGGCGGTGACGATGGAGGCTTCCGCCTGAAGTTTTTCCGCTTTGCGCTGGCGCAGTTCGGCGGCATAAAGGACATCGTCGATCTGGGCGAGGATCATGCCTTTTTTGACTTTGGAACGGTAATCGACCGGTTTCCCGTCGAGATCCTTGCCGAAAGACATGATTTTACCGGTGACCTGTGAACCGACGTTGACCAGTTCCTCCGGTTCGACGGTTCCGGAAGCGCTGATGGTGTGGGCGATCCGGGAAGTTTCGGCTTCATCGGTGCGGTATTCGTAGCGGGTCTGGGAGTTTTCCTGCTGTTTCTGCCACATCCGGAATCCGGCGATGGCGGCAATGACGACCACTGCGATGACGGCGATTTTTATGAATTTTTTCATTATGTTCCTCCAAAAAATTGCAACTTGAATACTTGTAACAACTATATTTTTTATAATATAATACCGGAAACATAATTTTTCAATAACTTGACTTTTATATAAAGCGGGGTTATTTTAACTGCATAATTTTTTTAATTTTCAAAAAAGGTGGCTGTTATGGATTCTTATTTGAGATTTGCGATCGAAAACAACGCATCCGACTGTTTTATTTCGACCGGTAAACCGGCGGCATTCCGGGTGATGGGCGATGTTATTTCCGCCGACGCCGAAGCGGTGGACGCCGGTGCTATCAACAATTTCCGGCTCAAGGTCCTCGGCGTCCGGGGTAATGAAAAATATCGGGAAAATGAGACCGCCGATACCTCCTACCGTACCGACGACGGTTTGCGTTTCCGAATCAACTTTTTTGAAAGTCTCAACGGGCCGGCATTTGTCGCCCGTCCGGTGCGTGACGGCAGCGATCTGCAGTTTTCTGCACTCTCTCTGCCGGAAGATATCCTTTCCAAAATCGCATCCGCTTCCCGGGGATTGATCATCGTCGCCGGCAGCACCGGAAGCGGTAAATCCACCACGCTTGCCTCCATCGTCAACTACATCAACAGCAATATGCGCAAGCACATCCTCACCCTGGAAGATCCGGTGGAATATACCTTCACCGATAACCTTTCGGTCATCAACCAGCGGGAAATCAATTCGTTCAACCACGGATTTGTGCCCGCCCTCCGTGCCGCATTGCGCGAAAATCCCGACTGCATCATGATCGGTGAAATGCGCGACAGCGAAACCATGAGCGTTGCCTTGCAGGCGGCATTGACCGGACATCTGGTCATCACCACGCTGCACACCTCCGATGCTCCGCAGACCATTGAACGTATCATCAACTTTTTCCCGGAAAACGTCCGCGATCAGGTCGCACTTGACCTCTCGTTCGCGTTGGAAGCGGTCATCGTCCAGCGGCTGGTTCCCCGGGCCGATCTTGAAGGCATGATCCCGACATTGGAAATCATGCGCGGCACTCCGGGCATCAAAAAACAGATCGCCTACCGGGACTATCCGGCGTTGGAAGAGAGTATCCGCAACGGCCGTATCGACGGTATGAACAACTTCAACCAGTCGCTTTACGATTTGAGTCAGGCGGGTATCATCACTCAGGAAACCGCTCTGGAAACTTCGGACAACCCGGATGAATTGCGCCTTTTCTGGCGGGGTATGAATACCGGAAGTGACAGTTTCAGCAAGCGTTATGCCGCCGAAGCCGATGCCGGCGATGACGAAGAGACCATCAATATGAAAACTCTTCTCCGTACCGCCGTCCGCAACAAAGCCAGTGACCTGCTGCTCACCTGCAATGCGCCTCCGATGCTCCGGCTGAATGGCGCATATTGCGGCATGGATCTGCCGCAGCTGACCTCCGACGACGTGCGCCATTTGCTTTACAGCGTGATCTCCAAACGCCAGAAAGTCACTCTGGAAGAGAAAAAAGAGTTGGACTTCGCCCTTTCGGCATCTCTGCCCAATCCGGAGGACCCCTACGGCCCGGAAGAGGAACACCGTTTCCGTGTCAACGCATTCTATCAGCGCGGCAGTCTGGCGATGGTCGCCCGTGTGATCTCCAACTACATCCCGACCCCCGAGGAACTCAAACTGCCGCCGGTTCTGTGCGATATGATCCGCAAAAAGCAGGGATTGTTCCTGATCACCGGCCCTACCGGAAGCGGTAAATCAACCACCATGGCAAGTTTGATCAATATGGTCAACAAGACCAGTCCGCTTCACATCGTCACCATCGAAGACCCGATCGAATATGTCTACAAAAACGAAGTTTCGGTCATCGAACAGCGCGAACTCGGTTTCGATACCTACTCCTTTGCCAACGGTCTGCGTGCCGCCATGCGTGAAGCGCCGGATATCATCCTCGTCGGTGAAATGCGCGATACCGAAACCATTTCCGCCGCATTGACCGCCGCAGAAACCGGACACCTGGTCATCGGAACACTTCACACCAACAGCGTTTCCCAGACCGTCGACCGTGTTATTGACTCCTTTGCCGAGGCCCAGCAGAATCAGGTGCGTCAGCAGTTCGCCTCCTCGCTTCTGGCGGTGGTCGCCCAGCGTCTGCTCCGTACCATTGACGGTTCCGGGCGGGTCGGCGCCTTTGAAGTTATGATCGCCACTCCGGCGATCCAGGCTCTGATCCGTGAAAACAAGACCTATCAGCTGCAGTCGATCATCGAAACCGCTTACAAAGATGGTATGATCACCATGGACAAGGCATTGGAAGATCTCTATACTTCCGGACAGATTTCCTACGACGACCTCAAGGCGTTCAAGCCGGATGTTCAGGAAACTGCCGCATTCTGATAATTTTGATTGGAGAAAAAATGGCTGTAATTACGATAATCGGTGCCGGAATGATGGGTTCCGGTATGAGCCGTCCCGCCCGGGACAATGGACATGAAGTGCGTCTGGTCGGCACCCCGCTTGACCGGGTGATCATTACGGAAGCAAAAATATCTTCCCGCCATGTGCCGATGAAACGGCAGCTGCCGGAGGGGATCAGATATTTCCAGTTTGAAGAGGTCGACGAAGCCCTCGATGGTGCCGAATATGTCATCTGCGGTGTGAGCAGTTTCGGTGTGGAGTGGTTCCGCAGCGAAGTCATCCCCCGTTTGCATCCTGATGTGCCGGTGTTGTCCATTACCAAAGGTCTGTTGAATCAGCCTGATGGAGCGGTCAAAACTTTTCCGGAATATTTTCAGGAAGCACTGCCGGAATCGCTGAAAGGCAAAGTTTCTTTCAGCGCAGTCGGCGGTCCCTGCACCAGTTACGAACTGATGGATCGTCACCAGACCATGGTCTATTTCTGCGGCGAAGATATGGCGGCTTTGAAGCAATTTCAAGCCTTGCTGACTACTGACTATTATCACCCGGATGTTTCAACGGATGTCCTGAGCGTCGAAATGTGCGTAGCTTTGAAAAATGCTTTCGCCGTTGCCGTTTCCATGGGGATCGGCCTCGCCGAAAAACTTGAGGGTGCCGATGCTTATATGTACAATCCGCAGGCGGCTCTTTTCGGTCAGAGTCTCCGGGAAATGGGGCGTTTGCTCAAACTTTACGGCGGAAATCCTGACTTTGCCTGCGGTATTCCCGGTGCCGGAGACCTTTATGTGACCATTTTCGGCGGCCGTACCCGTAAGCTGGGGTATCTGCTCGGTCTTGGCAAATCTTATGCCGAAGCCAAAGAACTGCTCGCCGGAGTGACTCTGGAAAGTGTCGTCATCATCACCCGCATGAATATCGCTCTGCGTGAACTGGCTGCCGCCGGCAAGATCGATCTTGCTGATTTCCGGTTGCTTCGCTTTTTGGACGAAGTTATCAATCAGGGTGCACTTTGCAATATCCCGTGGCGCGAATTTATTTGAGCGGCGGTGTCTTGCTGGCTGTTCGCCCGACCGGCGAGCGGCAGTTTAAAATACCTGTTGTTTCAGGATCATATAGATGATCGTTCCGGTGATGATCGAGAGCAGGGGGTTGCGTTTCCACAAATGGAGCAGCACCACGACAACTGATGCCGCTGATTCCGGAATTCCCCAGCCGCCTTCTTTGAATGTGATGCCGCGGTAGCTTGAGCAGTAACAATATACCACCAGCATCGCTATCGCCGCCGGAGCGAGCATTTTGCCGATATAACGGATGACCGGCGGCACCGGACGGTTGCCGCTGAACATCAGAAATGGAAATGCCCGCAATGCGATCGTCACCACTCCGCAAACCAATGTCATGATGAGGAAATATAACTCTTTGCTCATTACTTTTCCTCCTGCATCGCTGCTTCAAATTTTTTCCGCAAAATGATGAATGCCGCTCCCATCATCAGCATCGCCGGGATCAGCATATTGGAGGTAGAGAAAAATATTCTGCCCGCAACCGCCGCAATGATTCCGACTGCGGCAGCCATACGGTTCAATTTATTTTTGCACTGATCGGTCAGCACCACCAGAAACAATGCCGTCATCGCAAAGTCGATCCCTTCACTGCTGAATGGCAGCGCACTTCCAACTACTGCTCCGGCAAATACGCCGAATGTCCAATACAGATGATCCAGAAATGCCACCGCCAGACAGAAATCCAACGGATTTTCGCCCTCCGGCACCCGGCTGTCATCCACTTCGAGAGCGTAAGTCTCGTCGGTAAGACTCCAGACCAGATATGCCCGTTGCCACAACGGCAATGGACGGAATTTTTCAATAAGCGAAAATCCGTACATAGCGTAGCGGATATTCAGGCAGAAGGTCAGCAGCGCCACCTGGGCAAAAGGAAGCATCGCTTCCGTCCAGTTCACCATAATGAACTGCAAGGCTCCGGAAATATTGATGAAACTGCTCAAAAATGCCCAGAATGGCAGCGCATGCAATTTAACACTTCCAGCCAGCAGGATCCCTGCCGCCATACCCATTGCGGTGTAACCCATGAGTACCGGCAGCGAACTGATGAAAGCAGCTTTGAAAACTTTTCTGGTCATATTTTTCAGAGATGTGCAAGGCGGCGGAAGTTGCCGGAGAAAATCAGCTCCAATTCATCCGCTTTGAGGTTTTCCGAAATTACGGCTGCCCGGTTCATTGCGGCATTGCAGACCGGGAAGTCCGATCCGAAAAGGAAGCGTTCTGCTCCGAGCGTTTTTACTCCGTATTTCAACATCCCCCAGCGGAAAAGTCCGGTTCCGCAGAGGTCGAGATACAAGTTCGGCAATGACTTCATCAGTTCGAGTTTTTCCATATAGGAAGCCTTTTCGCCCGGATGGGCCATTATGACATTGAGTTTCGGGAAAAGTTCGGCGACTTTCGCTACATCTGTATTGGTGACCGGGTGGATGTTCAACGGCAGTCCGAGTTCAGAAGCCAGATCGTACACCGGGAACAGCTCTTCGATGGCGTAACTTTGCGTACCGGTGGAGTAGGGGACGATCTCGCCGAGCCAATGGAGTTTGCCGGTTCTGTAGTATTTTTCGATCTCAGCGCAGGATTCCTTGGGGAATGCGGCGTGAAAAATTATGCCAGGAATGAAAAAATCCGGAAACATCTCCGCAAATTTGAAGCAATCCTGATTGCATTTCTGCATCCACTCCGGAGAGGCTTTCCAACCCTTGTGGATCAATGAACCGCAGCACAGCGTGATGCCGGCCTGCTTCAGCAGATCGACCATCTCCTGCGCCGTGGCGGGGGAATCGTACATGGCAATATTGTTGGCAGATTCAAAAAAAGGGTGGACGTGAGCATCCACGCAGCTGAAATCATACATGATCCGTTTTCCTTGGGTTCCTGATATGGTACAAATTGTTTTAATATAGCCTTGAATGTGAATTTTTTCAAGCAGTTTTTCATCTCGAACGGTTGAATTAGAGGGCAAATGAGGTTATATTTTCCAAAAGCATTTTGCAGTTTTTATTTTATGGAGAGTTGACTGATATGGCTATCGAAAAAAATACTATTCCGGCAATTGACTGGAAGCGCGCCGATTTGTTGATCGATCTGGCTTTGGAGGAGGATCTCGGAGATGCCAAAGATACCACCACTTTGTCGGTGGTTCCCGAGTTCGCCGTCAGCCGGGCAGTATTGCTCTGCAAAGAAGATTCCATGATCCTCGCCGGACTGGATATCGCCCGGAGAGTTTTTGAAAAAGTCGATCCGACTTTGAAGTTCACCGCATTGAAAAAAGATGGCGACCGCTGTGTCCGCGGCGAATTCCTCGCCGAGATCTCCGGTAATGCCCGGGGCATCATCACCGCCGAACGTACCGCGCTCAACTTTCTGCAGCGTATGTGCGGCGTTGCCACCATGTCCAACCGCTACGCCGAAGCATTGAAAGACAGCGATTGTGTGGTGCTCGATACCCGCAAGACCACTCCCGGCTTCCGCAATCTGGAAAAATACGCCGTCGCCGTCGGCGGTGCCACCAACCACCGGATCGGTCTCTTTGATCGCATCATGATCAAAGATAACCACCGGGAACTTGCCGCTCTGGAAGGTGACGGTGCCATCACCCGTGCCGTCGCCCGGGCCCGTCAGGCTTATCCGGAACTGGAGATCGAAGTCGAAACCGACACCCTCGATGAAGTCCGGGAAGCCGCCGCCAGCGGTGCCGAATATATTATGCTGGACAATATGTCCGATGAGATGATGCGCGAAGCGGTGGCGATCGTCGCCGGCCGTGCCCAGCTGGAAGCTTCCGGCGGTATCACTCTGGAGCGTCTCCCCCGCATCGGCAAACTCGGTGTCGATTTTGTCTCTTCCGGTGCGCTGACCCACTCGGTGAAATCGATGGATATTTCGCTGGACATCGAGGTGGTTAAATGATCGGGCGCCTGTCCGGAATTTTGCTTGAAAAAGATTTTTCCAGCTGTTTGTTGGATGTCAACGGTGTCGGCTACGAAGTGTCGATCCCGCTTTCGACATTCGATAAACTTCCTCTGGAAAATGAACGTGTGGCGCTCTTTATCCACACTCAGGTGCGGGAAGATGCGATCACTCTTTTCGGTTTTTCCACCGCCGAAGAGCGGAGTATTTTCAAAAAGGTCATCGAAGTTTCCGGTATCGGCGGTAAATTGGCGCTCAATATTTTGAGTTCGATGCCGGTGTCGGCATTCTGTGCGGCTCTTGAAGCCGGGGATGTCAAGGCTTTGAGCCGCATCAACGGTATCGGCAAACGTACCGCCGAAAGACTGGTGGTCGAACTCAAGGGCAGGGTCGGGGCTCTTCCCGGAACTCCCGCCGCAGTCGTTTCCGGCGGCGAAGCCGCTGACGCCTGTGCCGCATTGGAACAGCTCGGATTCAAACGTGATGCGGTGACTAAAGTGATAAATGCGCTGATTTCGGAACTTCCGGAATCCGAGTGCAATGCCGAAAATCTGCTGCGAAAAGCTCTGGGCAGACTCAATTCAGGAAAATAAATTTTTAAATTTGGAGAATAGATAATGAGAGAACAATGGGGAAGCCGCTGGGGCTTCATTTTTGCGGTGGCAGGTTCCGCCGTCGGTCTGGGTAATATCTGGAAATTTCCGTATGTCTGCGGTATGAATGGCGGCGGTGCGTTCGTGCTGCTCTATCTGCTTTGCGTACTGGTGGTCGGATTCCCGCTCCTGCTGGCGGAGTTGACCATCGGACGTGCCGCCCAGAGCAGTACGGTCGGCGTTTTTAAAAAACTCACCAAAGTCCGGACGTTGTTTTCGGATTGCGTCGGTGCGCTTCTGGTCATCGGCGGCAGTTCGCTGCTGCTGTTCGGTAAATTCGGCTACGGAAGCTGTATCCTGGTTGCCGGTATTGCGTTTCTGGCTCTGGGCTGGCGCACTCTCGGTTACATCAGTGGTATGGTCATTCCGATAATCATCACCGGATACTACGGTGTTATCGGCGGCTGGACTTTGCTCTATATGGGTAAATCTTTCCTCGGACAGCTCAACTTCTCCGATCCGGCGGGCGCCAGCGCTGCGATGAAGCCGATCGCCGAAGCTTCCGGCTCGATGATGTGGCCGGTGGTCGGATGTTCGGTTTTGTTTATGGCATTGAGTGCGGCGGTCTGTTTCTCCGGTGTCCGCAAAGGTATCGAACGGTGGTCTAAGGTGCTGATGCCGCTGCTCTTTGCGCTTCTGGTCGTGCTTATTTTGCGTGGTGTTTCTCTGCCCGGTGCGGAAAAAGGTCTGAAGTTTTTCCTGTCGCCTGACTTCTCCAAACTTTCGGCGAACAGCGTCATTGCCGCAATGGGACACTCCTTTTTCTCCTTGAGCCTCGGTATGGGTATCGTGCTGACCTACGGCAGTTATCTGGGCAAAAAAGAGAATATCGTCAAATCGGCGATCAGCGTTCTGGCTCTGGATACTATGGCTGCGATGATGGCGGGACTGGCGATTTTCCCGGCGGTCTTTGCTATGGGGTTCAAAGAGACCAGCGGCCCGGTTCTGATCTATGAGATCCTGCCGGCAGCATTCAACCATCTGCCCGGCGGCTGGGTGTGGAACGGTCTCTTCTTTATGATGATCGCCGTCGCCGCCTTTACCAGCGAAATGAGTCTGCTTGAACCGCCGACCCAGGTGCTGGTCGATGAATTCAAAATGAAGCGGCGCAATGCTGTAACTCTGGTCTCCGTGATCTGCATTACTATCGGCGTGATCTGTTCGCTGGCGATGAGCAACTGGCACCGTTATCCGGCTGTCCATAATTTCCTGGTCAAGGTCTGGGGTGAAGATATTTCCCCGTCGCTTTTCCTCGTGCTGGACAGTTTCAGCTGCAACTGGCTGCTGCCGCTGTGCGGATTTATGCTTTCCATCTACATCGGCTGGATCTGGGGCGTCCGCAAGGCGCTCAAAGAGATGCGTATCGGAACCGAAGGCGGTGTCAATGGCAATTTGTGGCTGCTCGTTGCCGGTATCCGGGACAAAGGCGGTTCCGGCGGCAGAAAAGTGAGTCTGTTTTCTCTGGCGGTTCTCTGGGGATTCTTTGTCCGCTTTATCACTCCGGCGATGGTCTTTGCCGCATTCCTCAATGCCGCCGGTCTGTAAAATATTCTGATTGGATGTTGTGATGAAATATATCGGTGCTCATGTTTCGATCTCCGGCGGAGTGGAAAACGCTCCGCTCAATGCCGCTGCTCTCGGCGCGACTGCTTTTGCGCTGTTCACCAAGAATCAGCGTCAATGGAGCGCACCAGGATATTCGGCTGAACAGATCGCAATGTTCAAAGAGAATTGCCGGAAACACAACTTCACTCCGGCGCAGATCTTGCCACATGACAGTTATCTGATCAACCTCGGACAACCCGATAAAGCAAAACGCGACAAGGCGCTTGCCGCTTTCGTCGATGAATTGACCCGCTGTCATCAGCTCGGACTTGACCGCTTGAACTTCCACCCCGGCAGTACCTTGAAACTGGTCAGCGAAGCCGAAGGCTGCCGCATTATCGGCGAAACGGTTCGCATTGCTCTGGACGAGGTGCCGGAGGTGACGGCAGTCTTTGAAAATACTGCCGGTCAGGGCAGTAATCTCGGATATTCTTTTGATCAGCTTGCCGCCATGATCGAAGCGGTCGACCGTCCGGAGCGGGTAGGGGTGTGCATTGACACCTGCCACGCCTTTGCCGCCGGATATGATTTGTCGACCGCAGAGGGATTTGATCAGACTTTTGCCGAATTTGATTCAAAGATCGGCTTCAAATATCTCCGGGGAATGCATTTGAATGATGCCAAAGGTGTACTCGGACAGAAACTTGACCGGCATGATTCACTGGGCAGAGGCAATCTGGGTTTTGCCGCCTTTGAACGGATCGTGACCGACAAACGCTTTGACGGTATTCCGCTTATTTTGGAAACTCCCGATGAAGCGATCTGGCATCAGGAGATCGCCGCACTTCAGGAGTTGGCAGACAAACAGTAACGAGGAAAGTTTATGCCCGGTTTGGAACAGCGACAAAATCAGCGTCAGACGTTGCAGCAATCGGCGATTCTTTCTGCCCGTCAGCAGTTGGGATTGACTTTGCTCGCCATGCCTGTGCTGAAATTGGAAGATGCAATCCAGCAGGAACTGTTGCAAAATCCGGTTCTGGACGAGATCACTCCTTCGGAACAGCCCGATTCGTTTCCGGAAGATGCCGCGCCGGGAAATCCAGGCGATGTCGATGATTACGAGGATGGCTTTGAAGCCGCTCTTGCCCGGCAGGACAGCTGGGCCAATAACCTGCCGACCCCGGAAGCCGGCGGCGAAGACCGGAAATTGGAATTTTTGAGCAATCTGCCCGCTCCCCGCCCCACCTTGCGCGATCTTTTGCTTTCGGAAGCGGAAAATGCCGATATTCCGGAGCCGTTGAAAATACCGGTGTTTGAAATAATTTCTTCGCTTGATCCCAATGGATTTCTTTCGGTGCCGCTGGCTGATCTGGCGATGTCCATGCCGGAAGATGCCGATGTCGACCTTGACGACATCAAAGCGGCGCTGGAGATCATCCGGAAACTTGCTCCGGCGGAGATCTGGATCGGCTACCGGAGCGATTTTTTTAAACAGAAACTTGCGGAAATCGGAAAACTTACTCCAGAATTCAGCGCCTTGTGCGATGAATTGGAACTGTTGCCCGATGGCATAGGCGGCGCAGAATTAAAAGAGCATTTTCTGCCGGGATTATCCGCCAAACTTGACATTGCTCCGGCGGAACTGGAAAAAATGCTGGCAGTTATCCAGGAGTTCAAAGTCAATCATCTTGCCGAATTTGAGCCGGAGGAGAGCTCCGCAATTTATCCGGATCTGGAGATCATCAAATTGCCCGATGGCGGATTCGCCGTAAATGTGCTCCGGGAAAACAGTCGCAGGATCGTTATAGCAGAGCGCTATGAGAAACTTTCCAAAGACCCGAAATTATCTCCGGAGGACAAGGAATACTTCAATGAAAAAATGGCGAGTGCCAGAAATTTCATTCAGGCATTGGCGATGCGGGAATCAACTTTGGAACGTCTGGGCAAATTGATCGTGGAGCGGCAGAGAGATTTTTTCCATAACGGAGTTTCCGGCTTGAAAGGCTTCACCATGAGCGAGGCCGCCGAAGTGTTGGGTGTCAACCCCAGCACCGTCACCCGGGCGGTCGATGAAAAATATGTCGCAACTCCGCTCGGAGTTTATCCGCTGCGTTTCTTTTTCCCGGGGAATGCAGCTAAAAATGATTCCGGCGACCGTTCACGCGATGCGGTGTTGGAGGATATCCGGCGGATCATCGATAATGAAAATCCGGCATTGCCGCTTTCCGATGACCGGATTTCTGAAATCCTCCGCGGAGAGGGTGTGCAGATTTCCCGGCGTACCGTTGCCAAATACCGGACGATATTGAATATCCCCGGCGCTTCTGAACGGAAAAACTTCAGACATTGATGGCGTTGTTGACCACCATAAATATTCCGGAAAGCACCAGTATTGCGTAGACACCGACTTTGAAGTGATGTTCGCTCACCTTATTGTGCAGATAATCTCCAAGCAGTACCCCGGCAAACATCACCGGAAATGCCCAGAGCAGATAGCCGCCCAATTCCCGGTTCCATAACTCGCCGGAAACGCCCCACTTAAGCAGTCGGATACTGTTCGTACTCAACCAGAGCAAGCTCAAGGTCACCCGGAATACCCGCTTATCCGGCAGCGCCTGTGAGGAATAAATCACCACAAACGGCCCTCCGGTGCCGAATGCCCCCTGAATGATGCCGCCGCAAAGGAGCAGTATTTTCATTATGATCGTCCGTTTGGCAACCCGGGTGGTCTGTTCCGGTTTCCGTGGTTTCAAGGTGGCGATTTCGCCGCGGATACCCACTCCGACCATAAAGATGCCGAGGAAAATGCACAGCCACGCTCCGGGAAGTTTGTCAAAAAGCCAGATGCCGAGCGGCATACCCAATCCCGCCCAGAGGACGATAAAGAGAAATTCTTTCCAGAGAATATTTTTCCATGAACGCAAAACGATGTAAAGCGCCATCGACCAGCTGAGTACGCAGAGCAGCTGCACCGAAATACGCAAGCCGATCGTCACATTGAGAAAGGGTAATGCCAGCACCGTACTGCCGAATCCGGTGATACCTTCGAGCATGTGGGTGATAAAAATAACAATTGCAGAAATTACAGAATTCATATGTTGCCTGTGGTTGAGTGTTTCCGCATAATATAGTGTCAAAATGATATTTTTACAAGTTCGGCTTGAATTTAAAAATATTCCGGTTTATATTAGATTTACGGCGGAAATATGGTGCCGCTGCAACCTATCGGAGGATTTGAAATGAAAAAATTTATGATGCTGACTGCGGTTTTGACTGTGGTGTTGACTCTCGCCGGATGTTGTACCAAAAATTGCCCTGCCAAAGGAGAATCTTGTCCGAAGCAGAAAAAATGCGATATGCCGTGCGCCAAAAAAAGTAAAAAGTGTCCCTTCGTCGGCAAATGGAATTTCTTTGTCGAGCAGGATGGTAAACTGGTCGCCTTGCCGCTTGATCCTGCTCCGCAGTTGGAACTCTGCCCCAAAGGTGTGATGCGTTTCCACTACACCCGGGATGGCAAAGCGGCGATCCTCGAAGGACGCTGGAGCGTCCGTAAAGGTGCATTGGTCATCTCCAATGTTTCCGGAAGCAATGTTCAGCGTTATGTTTTGCAGGCGGATAAGTCGGCGGTTTATACCGTTGGAAAAAATGACAAGCTGCCGGAAAATACCAAAGTCGTTATCAAAAAGGCGCAGTAACAGCTCTTTTGTGTTCCCGTGTGCCGGGGAAAAACGGCACAAAACTTGATTTTGATGGTGAATGAGTGTATATTAATAAAACGTACATTTTAACCAAATCAAGGATACAAAAAACTATATGGACGCAGAAAATATTGACGGCGGTGACGGTCGCCCTCCGGGGTGTACCGGAAAAGTTGCCGTTTCTATTTACCGCTACTTCCCCTATGGCGGACTGCAGAAAGATATGATGAATACCGTTATGGCTCTCAGAAGCCGTAATGTGGATGTGACCATATTCTGTATGTCTTGGGAAGCTCCCGAAATTCCGGAAAATGTGACTGTGCGCCGTTTGCGCTTGTCCGCTTCCACCAGTGCCCGCCGGGCACACAAATTTGATATCGCTTTGTCGCGGGTCTTGAAAAAGCGGGATTTCGATCTTCATTTGAGTTTCAACAAAGTCGCTTCAGCGGATTGTTATTTTGTCGACGATCTGCCGTTTGCCCGGAGCGATTACAAAACACCGTGGTGGCGCCGGATATTTTCGGCGCGCTGGCGGATCTATTCCCACATGGAACGCCAGGTTTTCGGCAGTACTTCCGATGCCCGGATATTCTGTCTGGGAGAAGCTCAGAAACGTTTCTATCAATCGATCTATTCCACGGCGGATTCACGCTTCAAAGTTCTGCCTCCGGGCGTGGATGATATCTTTTGTGATGCTTTGAAGTTCCGGGAAGAACGCCGGGAATGTACCCGCCGGGAATTAGGTATCGGAAAAGAGGAAAAGGCGTTGTTCATGGTCGGTTCGGCATTTTATGCCAAAGGTGCTGACCGGGCGATCGCCGCTCTGGCATCTTTGCCCGACCGGATCTCTGCCGATACCAAACTGTTTATCGTCGGCAGTAACGATGAATCATATTTCCGGAATTTTGCCAAACGTTGCGGCGTTGATGACCGGGTCGTTTTTCTGGGCCCCCGTCACGATGTGCCGCATTTGCTGGCAGCAGCAGATCTGCTGATCCATCCCGCCCGCAGTGAAGCGGCTGGAGTGGTGCTGCTCGAGGCGTTGTGCTGCGGCACACCGGTGATTTGTTCCGGCAATTGCGGATATGCCGATTTTGTCGAAGATGCCGGATGCGTGGTTTTGCCCCGGCCTTTCCGTCAGCAAAATCTGAACCGGGCGCTGAAACTGGTTCTTGCCGTTCCGGAAAATCTTGAAGAACTCCGGCAGTCGGTTGTCGATGCCGGCATCAGAAGCGATAATTTCCGCCGCTGTGAGGTTCTGGCCGATCATATCGTGGATGAACTCAATGCCAGAAAGTGAATCATTGATTCCGACGGCGCTGCTTTTTACCGGCAGCGCCGTTTTTTTTTGTCGCAAAATGGGAATCAGAAACGAACGATCTCTGAATCTCTCAATGCTTGCGGTATTTCGGAGGCGAAGGTGAAAAAACTCTGGTCAGCACATTCGATCGTTCCCAGAAACAATTCGAGATTGCGTTCGTCGAGTTCGCCGGTGATGTCATCCGCCAGCACCGCCACCGGGGCAGGGGTGCCGGTGCGGAACATCTGAAACTGGGCAAGTTTCATCAGTAATGAGATCAAACGCAGCTGCCCGGTCGAACCGAAGTTCCGCAACGGTTTGTCGTTGAATATTATCTCAAATTCGTCCAATTGGATACCGGTCAGCGTACAGGCCCTGCGGAGTTCTGACTGGTAACGGGAATTGAGCAGTTTCAGGAAATCGTCCGGATTGTCCGGGGTGTCTGATTTGTAGATCAGTTCGATTTTTCCCCGGTCGCCCAGTAATTTATTGACGGCATTGGCAAGTTCTGCGGCGTAGAAGCGCCGTCTTTCGGCGATTATGGGGGCGTGTTCTGCCAATTCGCCGTTGAATACATTAGCAAGCTGCGGTTTTTGTTTGAGTGCCCGGTTGCGTTGGAGCAACGCTCGCGAGTAGCGGGAGAGGCGCTGGAGATATTCCGGTTCGATCGTGGAGATCAATATATCAAAAAATTTTCTCCGGCATCCGGAACTGCCGCCGGTGATCATCCGGTCTTCCGGGGAAAATACCACGCAATGAAATTCCCGGATGAATTCGCTGGATTTGCGGACTGCCGCTCTGCCGATAAAGAGTTCCCGCTGTCCGGAAAGCGTTTCTCTGACCGTCAGGTGTTCTTTCCCGTGAGCCGTTCTGATGTCGGCACCGAGGGTGAAACTTTTTGCTCCGAGATGGATGAGTTCTCTCGGCGGAGCATTGCGGAAGGAACGCAATAAACTCAAAAAGGCGATACTCTCAAGTGCATTGCTTTTTCCGGCTCCGTTGGGGCCGTGAAATACGATTTTTTTATGCGAAAACGCCAATTCCCGGCAGACAAAGTTGCGGAAATTGGCGAGTTCGAGTTTCTCAATGACCACTTTGCTTAATTTTTCTTGCGAAGCGGCATGATGATGTAGACGAAACCTTCTCCGGCTTCGATGGCGACCGGAGCGAGCGGGTCGTTCAATTTGATCTTGACCATTTCCGCATCGGTGTTGCGCAGCGGATCGGAGAGGAAGACCGGGTTGAAGGAGACTTCAAAAGTTTCACCTTCGTAGGCGACTTCGATCAAATCGGTACCTTCGCCGACTTCGGCGCTGGAACCCTGCAGGAACAACTGGTTGTTTTCAAAACGGAGGATGATGAATCCGGTTGCGACCGAAAGCATCAAAGCGACAGTTTCGATCTTGCTGCGGAGCAGCTGAACCGGGATCTCGACTTCCTGTTTGAACTGGGCGGGGACGACCGCACGGTAGTTGGGGAAGCTGCCCTCGATGAGTTTGGAGCAGAGGGTGAAGCCGTCAGCGGTGAAGCAGCAGAGTTTTTCACCGAATTTGACGGTCAGTTCTTCTTCTCCATCGAGCAGACGGCGGAGTTCGGACATCGCTTTGAGCGGGACGATGGCATCACCTTCTGCGGTGAGGTTTTCGGCGACGCTCTCCTGCATCGCCATACGTTTGCCGTCGGTGGCTACGAGAGTGATCTTTTCATCTTTCATGCTGACCAGGATACCGGTCAGGACTTTGCGGGAATCATCGGCGCTCACGGCATAGGAAATGGAACCGATCATGCGTTTGAACTGATTCTGTTTGAATTTTGCTTCCCGGACCGTTTCGAATTCGGTCGCTTCGGGGAAGTCTGCCGCCGGCAGTCCGAGCAAGGTGAATTTCGCGGTGCCGCAGCAGATCTTGGCCTGTTCCTGCTCGTTGATGTCAAAGGTGACTTCGGGAGCGGAGAAGCTGCCGATCAGCTGGGTGAGTTTGCGGGCGGGCAGAGTGGTGATGCCGGCTTCGGCGATTTCAGCTTCGACTTCGGTGGACAGACGCAGTTCCAAATCGGTGGTGCAAAGTTTGAGTTTGCCATCTTCGGCCTGGATAAGCACGTTGCTGAGCAGGGGGAGCATGGAGTGGGAACCGATGATGCTTCCGACCCGCTGAAGGGCTTTCTGGAATTTTTCGCGGCTTACAGTAAATTTCATCTTAACTTTTCTCCTGTATTGTTATTATATATAAACTCTTTTTACTCGAATCAAATATAACTCCGTTTCGGATGCTTTTCAACTTTGGGAACGACAAAAAAGAGAATTTTTTCCATCGTCAATCAAAGGAAAGTTGATAAAGTTCTGATTTGAAGCCGGAGGTGAGAATCGACGCCAATTCCACCGCCATGGTATCTGCTTTTGAGCATCCCATCATCCGGTGCAGAAAGTCGAACATATCCGGTATCGTCATCAGACACGGCGGCGTTTCCGGCAGATCGAGTTTGCGTTCGATGGCAGCACGGGCGCTCTCCAATATTCCGGCAGTTTCGTAGAGGGCAGGGTAGATCTCCAATTCGGTTGCCGGGATGCTCAGGTTGTGCAGTTCGGCAAATTTCTCCATGGAAAAGAAAAAGCGGATGCCCGGAAAGATCGGTGAAACCGAATTTATCCGCAATACTCCATATTTGAGCAGTTCCGCCGCCGGAGCCGGGAGCAGTTCGGCGATCTCCTGCCGGGTGAGGACGCTGTTTTTGATCTCCGGCACCGGATGGTTCCGTAAATCAGCTTCGGCGGTCTCTCTTTCGTAGTGGCGGGCAAGTTCAAGTATCAGATGCAGAGAAGCAGTTTCGATCTGCAAGGTGTTGAGGGCATCGGCGCATTTTTTTGATATTTTTTCCAGACGCTCCGGAGAACAACCCAGATGGGAACTCAAAAATATCTGCAATGTTCCGGCGGTGGTGGACAGCTCCACTTGCTGCTCCATCGCTGCAGAATTGCGGAATACTTCCGCCGCCGAAGCAAAACCTGCGTTTTCCAATATCCGGATGATGGCGGCATCGATTTCGCCCGCGCTGAAGATCAATTCAGTACGCACTGCCCGGCGCAGAGTGTATTCCAGCGCCAGCACGATGTCGTCGGCAACGAAACTTTCCTCCGGCAGTTCGGCACTTTCAAATGCCGCCGCGATCCGGGTGCGCAAAGCTTCCGGATCAAAGGGTATTATGCCATTGTCGCCATCGCGCAAAAATATTTGCCGCAAAACGTTTTTATACATTTCAAATCACTCAAATTTTTCCAGTTTTATGCCGGAGATCTTTTCCAACCGGTGCAGTACCAGCGCCGAATCGTGGCGTCTTGCCCGGTAACGGATGACCATATTGACCCGGAGATTGCCTTCGCTGTCTTTCCGGAAAGAGTAATTACCCGGCAAAAAACCTTTCTCTTTCAGTACGCCGATGCTTTTTTCCAGAGAATTTTCGTTCTTGGTGGTAAAGGTGACGTGGACACTCCGGGTGATCAGCCCCAGCCGGTTTGAACTCACTCTGAGCAATTCAAAACAGACCAGCGCCAGCACCGTTGCCGTCATTCCCAGAACGAACATTCCGCCGCCGATCGCCATACCGATACCGGCAGCGACCCACAAGCCTGCCGCCGTGGTCAGTCCCTGAACCGTTTCTTTGCGGAAAATAATGATACCTGCACCCAGAAAACCGATGCCGCTGACGATCTGTGCCGCCACCCGGGAGGGGTCAAATCTGCCGTAACCGATGACCGGCATAAGATCACCGAAACCGTGCTGGGAGACGATCATCATCAATGCGCTGCCGAGAGCCACGAGGAAGTGGGTACGGATACCGGCCTCTTTTGCCCGCAATTCGCGTTCGATGCCGATGCAGGCTCCGAGCAATCCGGCGACGCACAAACGGATGATGAAATCCACATCCGGGTATTCAGGATAGATCATATTCAAACTCCTTTCCGGGGTATTGATTGTTGTATTTCGGGTACTATACAGCCGGAACTGTCTTTTTTCAACTTATTTTGTCAAAAATTGCTTGAAAAGCCGCCTCTGACAGAGTAAATTTAGAAACCATGAATTATCTTGAACTTTACAATGAATCTGCCGCCGCTCTGAAATCAGCGGAAATCGAAAATGCCGCTAACGAAGCCCGCTGGCTGGTGTTGGAAACGCTGGGTGTCCCGGCGTCAAAACTCTTTTCCGGAGAAACCGTTTCTCCGGAAAAGGTCGATCTGATACGTTCGCTGTGCGCCCGCCGCTGTCAGTACGAGCCGCTGCAATATCTGCTCGGTTCGGCGCCTTTCGGCGAAATCGAACTGGAAGTGACTCCGGCGGTGTTGATCCCCCGGTGCGAAACTGAAGTGTTGGTCGCCTATGCCCTCGAACATCTGGCGTATGGTGGTTCTATGCTGGATGTCGGATGCGGTTCCGGGGCGATCGGTATTCTTGCCGCCTGCCGCCGTCCGGATATTTCCGTCACGGCGCTGGATAAAAGTCCGGATGCATTGAAAATCGCTGAAAAAAATGCGCGTACACTTGGAGTTTTTCAGCGGATGAAATTTCTGGAGAGCGATCTGCTTTCGGCGCTGGATGATCAGAAATTCGATCTGGTCGCCGCCAATTTGCCCTATGTCACCTTCGATGAATATGAAACTCTCGCTCCGGAAGTGAAAAATCATGAGCCGCAGATGGCGCTGACCGCTCCTGATGAGGGAATGGAACTGATCGACCGGTTGATCAGTTCAGTTTCTGGCAATATGAAAAAAAATGCGCTGCTGGTTCTGGAGATGTCCCCGCATCAGACCTCCCGGGCAGAAAGAAAACTGCTGGAGTGCGGATTTGAAAAAATTTCCGTTTTTGCCGACCAATTCGGAAAAATGCGTTTTGTTGCCGCTGTATGTTGCTGAATCTGCTTGACATCCGGGAGAGAGGATGCTATATTTTCCCCGGTGAATAATAATTGTCGACTCCGAGAGGTTTTTATGAAAAACGATTTTTCCGAGATGCCACCGGTGATGATCCTGTGCGGCGGACGTGGTACCCGCTTGCGGGAGGTTACGGAATTGCTGCCCAAACCGATGGTGCCGATCGGAGGTTTGCCCATCGTCTGGCATATTATGAAAAGTTATGCCGCTTTCGGATGCCGCCGTTTTATTCTGTGTCTGGGATACAAGCGGGAGGATTTTATCGATTTCTTTCTCAACTACCGGGCGCGTACCACCGACATAACTCTCACTCTCGGCAATCAGCCGCAGTTGACTTTTCACGGCAATGAAGATGAAGCCGACTGGCAGGTGACGCTCGCCGGAACCGGTGAAAATACCATGACCGGCGGACGGGTGCTGCAGGCTTCCCGTTATTTGAAGCCGGAAGATCGGGAATTTTTTCTCACCTATGGTGACGGCGTTGCCGACATCGATATCGCGGCTCTCTACCAGACCCACAAGCAGGGTGGTAAATTGTTGACCATCAGCGCGGTGCATCCGGAGGGACGCTTCGGAGAATTGGCGCTTGACGGTAATAATGTCATGCATTTTTCGGAAAAGCCCCTGCGCCGCCCCGGATATATCAACGGCGGATTTATGGTCGCTGACCGCAAAGTTATCGACCGCTATCTGGCGGATAAACCGGATTGCTTCTTTGAAGCCGCCCCCATGGCGGCGATCGCCGCTGATAATGAGATGCAGGCCTACTGTCATGAAGGTTTCTGGCAGTGCATGGACAACCCCCGGGAATATACTATGCTCAATGAGTTGTGGAATTCCGGAAATGCCCCCTGGAGCAAATATTGGAAGTGAATGACCTATGTTGTTTGGCGGTGTATATTCCCGTAAGCGGGTGCTGGTGACCGGAGATACCGGTTTCAAAGGTTCCTATCTGGCTTATTGGCTGACGACTCTCGGCGCCGATGTGCTGGGCGTTTCCCTGCCGGCACCGGAGGGGTATTCCCATTTTTCGCTGTTGCCGGAACGCAAATGGAAAACTTCCTTCTGCGACATCCGCAACCGGGAGGAACTCCGGGAAATCGTCGGTTCATTCCGTCCCGAAATCGTTTTTCATCTGGCGGCACAGCCGCTGGTTCGCTTGAGTTATGCCGAAAGTGCCGCCACCTTTGATACCAATGTCACCGGCACAATGAATCTGCTCGAGGCCATCCGCAATGTCCCCGAATGCCGCAGCGTGGTTGTCATCACCAGCGACAAGTGCTACGAAAATCGCGAAGATGGCGTGCCGTGTGTCGAAACCGACCCGATGGGGGGATTTGATCCGTACAGCGCATCCAAAGGATGTGCCGAATTGCTGGTCAGCTGTTATGCCCGCAGTTTCTTTGCTTCGGGCAATACGCTGGTTGCCAGTGCCCGGGCGGGAAATGTTATCGGCGGCGGCGATTGGGCGGCCGACCGCCTGATCCCCGATCTGATGCGGGCTGCGGCATCCGGCAAAGAGGCGGTGCTGCGCAATCCGAATGCCCACCGGCCGTGGCAGCATGTCTTTGAACCGCTTTCCGGGTATCTGCATCTGGGGGCATATCTCTATTCCGGCGACCGGAATTTCGTCGGCGGATGGAACTTCGGCCCTGCGGATAATGAAACTTTGCCGGTTAAGGAGGTCGCCGCCGGAATAAGGATGTTCTGGCCCCGCTTCCAATACCGCATCGAAGCCGATGCCAATGCGCCGCACGAAGCGACCTTGCTCCGTCTGGATTGCTCAAAAAGCCGCAAATATCTGAATTGGCACGGAGTTTGGAATATTGACAAAACTTTGGAAATGACTGCAAAATGGTATGCGGCATTTTATGATAAACAGGAGATCGTTTCCGGAGAAATGCTGCAGGAATATATTTCTGATGCCGCCAAAAAAGGTTTGATATGGACAAAATAAAACAACTTCACGACGAGATCATCGACAAGGTCAAAGAGTATTATCTCTGCTGTCACGGCGGAAAGAAAGATTTTACCCCAGGTGTGGACAAGGTGAACTATGCCGGACGGGTCTTTGATGAAAATGAGATGACCAATCTGGTCGATTCCGCTCTGGAATTCTGGCTTACCGCCGGACGTTACGCCAACGCTTTTGAACAGCGGCTTGCCGGTATGCTCGGCGTGAAACACGCCTTACTGGTCAATTCCGGTTCTTCCGCCAATTTGCTCGCTTTTATGGCGCTGACCAGCCCGTTGCTCAAAGAACGGCAGATCAGACGGGGCGATGAGGTCATCACCGCCGCCTGCGGTTTCCCGACCACGATCGCTCCCATCGTCCAGTACGGTGCGGTGCCGGTCTTTGTCGACGTCGATGTTGCCACCGCCAATATCATTCCCGGACAGTTGGAAAAAGCCCTTTCTCCCCGCACTAAAGCGGTGATGATCGCTCATACGCTGGGAAATCCCTTCGATTTGCGGGCGATCTCTGAATTCTGCCGCAAACATTCTCTGTTTCTCATTGAAGACAACTGCGATGCGCTCGGTTCCAAAGTTGACGGTAAATTTACCGGCAGCTGGGGCGATATCGGTACTTCAAGTTTCTATCCGCCGCACCATCTGACCATGGGGGAGGGTGGCGCAGTTTACACCTCCGATCCGCTGCTTTTCAAGATTTTGAAATCGATGCGGGATTGGGGTCGGGATTGCCATTGTGATTCCGGCCGGGACAATGCCTGCGGCTGCCGCTTCAACGGACAGTTCGGTACTCTGCCTTTCGGTTACGACCACAAGTATGTTTACAGCCACTTCGGCTATAATCTCAAAGCCACCGAAATGCAGGCGGCGATCGGTGTCGCCCAGTTGGATAAACTGGAGGAATTTACCGCAAAGCGCAAAGAGAACTTTGAATATCTCTATGCCAAACTTTCCGGTATCGAAGATCTTCAGCTTTTTGAAAAAATCCCCGGCGCCGATCCTTCGTGGTTCGGATTTCTGATGACCCTGAAAAGTTCGTCATCTTTCAAGCGCAATGATTTTTCCAACTATCTTGAACGCAACAAAATCCAGACCCGCAATCTCTTTGCCGGAAACATCACCCGCCATCCCTGTTTTGAAGGACTGGTTCCCGACAAAGATTTCCGGATCGCCGCCCCGCTGGTCAATACCGATATCATGATGAATAATTCGGTCTGGATCGGGGTTTACCCGGGCATGGGCAAGGCGCAGTTGGATTATATGGCCGAAAAGATTCTGGAATTTTTTCAAAAAGGGTAACTTTTTATGAGCATTTTTGACGGAATTGCTCCGCAGAAGGTTTGGGAATTTTTTGAATTGATCTGCTCGATCCCGCATCCCTCCGGACATGAAGCGGCACTTGCAGATAAAATTGCGGCGGTCGCTGCCGGATACGGTTTGACCTGCCGGAAAGATGCTGCCGGAAATCTCCGGATCGATCGCCCGGCGGCTCCCGGATTTGAAAAATCTCCACTCGTATTGCTTCAGGCGCATCTGGATATGGTGCCGCTTGCCGAAAACAGCGATTTTGATTTCATCACCACAGCGATCACTCCTTATATCGATGGCGATTGGGTGCGGGCCCGCGGGACGACTCTCGGTGCCGATGATGGGATCGGGGTGGCGCTGGCGATGGCTCTGCTGTGTGACAAAAATGTTGAATGCGGTCCGGTTTCCGCCCTTTTTACCGTTGATGAAGAGGTCGGTTTGACCGGTGCTTCTGCGGCCGCTCCGGAATTGCTGGCTGGAAAATATCTGATAAATCTCGATGGCGGTCCGGATGGAAGTGCCTGTATCGGTTGTGCCGGTGGTGCCCGGACTGAATTCAAAGTGACTCCGGAATGGGAAAATGTCGCTTCCGGCGTTGGAGTCCGCATCGCTTTGAGCGGCATGAAAGGCGGACACTCCGGTATTTGTATCCATGAAAACCGGGGCAATGCGATCAAATCGCTCGCTGATTTTCTGCTGGAGCATCCGGAGATCCGGATCGCTTCGTTGGATGCCGGGCAGGCGGATAACGCCATCCCCTCTGAAATCGTCTGCCGGGCCGTTTTTGCCGGCGATATTGCCGCACTCAAGCAATCGGCAGATCTGTGCGCGATGCTGTTGAACCGGGAACTTGAGATCGATTCGGTCACCGTGGATGTCGTTCCGGAGCCGATTCCTTCCGGAAAAGTTTTCAGCGGTGAATTTCAGAAAAAACTGCTGTTGGCTTTGAGTATGGTTCCCAATGGTGTTTTGGAAATGGATGACAAACTCCAGATCGTGCGGAGCAGTTCCAATATGGCGGCGATCGCCACCAGTGATGATTCTGTTCTCATCCGTACCAGTCAGCGCAGTCTGGACGATGAACAGCGTTCACTGACTACGGCGATGGTCATAGCTCATTTTGAAGCCATCGGAGCAATTGCTGCGGTGGGAAACACCTATCCGGGCTGGAAACCGCAGCCGGAATCCCGGCTGACCGGGGTGTGTGCCGCACTTTGGGAAAAACGTTCCGGTAAACCAATGAAACTGGGCGCTATCCACGCCGGTTTGGAAACCGGTGCATTCAGCAAAAAGAATCCGGATCTGGAGTTGATCTCCATCGGACCGGAAGCCCACGCTTACCACACGCCGCAGGAGTGTCTGTCGATAAGTTCCACCTGCCGCTTTTACGATTATCTGATTGATGTCGTCAAAGCGCTGGCTTGACTTGAAAAAGATTTGTTTTATGTTATATTAGAAAAATGCAGGTCAAGGTAATCGATATTACCTTGCGGGCTTTTTTTACAACCGTTATATTTCAGCAAATATACCAGAAACCGACCAAGTAAAAAGTAATATTTGCAATACCATAGGAGAAATGTATCCGGGGATGTAGTTGATACATCTTGCCGGACGTTCTTTGGCATGGTGTTGCGGGCTCTTGGTCGGGCCTCTGGTATAGTGTCAGAGGCGTTCGGTTTTTTTATACTCTGATTGTCGGATGGAGACGAACATTGTACAGGAGAAAAAATGAAGTTCCCTTTTAATTCCCGGGATGTGATTCTTTTATTGTTTGAAGAATTCAATGTATCTTTGCCTTTTGTTTCGTCCGTTGTCCAATGGTTGGATTTCCCCTCCGGGGCGATCGGTGAATTTTCGGCAGAGTTACTGCGCATCGAAGCTGGCGGAATCGAATTTTTATTCACCTGTATGATCGATAATGTCCGTTATGCGGTGATATTCACCATCTGTGTTGACAGTTTTTTCTTTGCGGAAAATTGTTTCAGCCGCCTGGGGTTGCGGCAGCTTTTCCGCAAGATCGGTTGTGAAGAAAAATATGTTCTGATCGCTTCCGGTCCGACCCTGGCTGAAATCTCCTCTACCGATAAGTTCAATTATATTTTTCCATTGGATAAGTTGCGAAACTGTTTTGCTTCCGACGGAAGCACGCGGGGAAATTTTATTGCCGCCGCAATTTCAGAAAAATAAAAAGCGTTGACCGGAATGATTTCCAGTCAACGCTTTTGGACGGTCAGACCGTTACTTTTTACGGAAGACGATCCGTCCTTTGGTCAGGTCGTAGGGAGACATTTCCAAAGTCACGTTGTCTCCGGGCAGAATACGGATGAAATTCATCCGCATCTTGCCGGAAATGTGGGCGTTCACCACATGACCGGTTTGAATTTCCACTCTGAACATGGTGTTGGGCAACAATTCTTTGACCACACCTTCCACTCTGATTACATCATCTTTTGCCACGTTAATATCTCCGGTTCTTTTTCAGTTATCAAAATCATGTGTTCATAATGCGCGCTCCACTTGCCGTCCCGGGTGCGGACGGTCCAACCGTCTTTGCGGTCAAGTCTTACGCTTTCACTGCCACTGGTCAGCATCGGTTCAATGCAAAGAACCATGCCCGGTTCCAGCCGGGGGCCTTTGCCTGATCCGGTATAATTGGGAACTTGAGGCGGTTCATGGAGTTGTATGCCGCATCCATGACCGACATATTCCCGGACGATGCCCAATTTATGACGTCGGGCGCACTTTTCGACGGCGGCGCTGATTTCATGGACAAAAGCTCCGCATCTGGCGGCGGAAATTCCTTCCATCAGCGCTTCCTGGGTGCCCTGCATCAAATTTTTGATTTCGGCGGGCTGTTCAGTAAATCCGAAGGTCAATGCGGTATCGCCGATCGCTCCGTCGAATTTCACCCCGACATCGATACTTACAATATCTTTTTCGTTGAGGACAACATCTTCTCTGCCGATGCCGTGGATCACCACATCGTTGACTGAAATACAGATGTTACCGGGGAATCCGCAGTAATTTTTGAATGCACTGCTTCCGCCGGTACGGGCGATGAGTTCGCCCGCAAGGCGGTCGAGTTCGAAAGTTGTCATGCCGGGCCGGGCCATTGCCGCAAGGTCATCCCGCACAGAAGCGGTGATCATTGCGGCACGGCGGATCCGGGCGATCTCTTCCGGAGTATGGATTATCCGGGCAGCGGACATAACAGATTACTCCAGGATTCCGGCAAGTTCAGCGGCAATTTCGTCTTTGCCGGTGCTCTTGCAGGTGTAGAGCAGACCACGCTGTTCGTAGTAGTCGATCAGCGGCTGGGTCTGCTGGTGGAAGACCGCCAGACGGGACTTCGCAGTTTCCAGAGAGTCATCGGCGCGCTGGAAAAGTTCAGAACCGCATTTGTCGCAGATGCCTTCGGTCTTGGGCGGCATGAAAAGTTTGTTGTAGATGGCATCGCAGCCGCGGCAGTTGAGGCGGGCGGTGAGGCGCTGGAGCAGCACTTCATCTTCGACCTTGAGATAGATCGCATAGTCGATCTTTTTACCGAGTTCGGCGAGGACAGCGTTCAAGCGGTCGGCCTGGGGGATGGTGCGGGGGAAGCCGTCGAGGATGAAACCGTTTTCGCAATCGGGTTCGGCAAGACGGTTTTTGACCATGGAGCAAACCAGTTCATCGGGAACGAGTTTACCGGCCTTCATGATCACTTCCGCTTCTTTACCGGCGGGGGTGCCTTTGGCGACTTCGCCGCGGAGGATGTCGCCGGTGGAGATGTGGGCGACGCCGTATTTGGCGATCATGACGTTGGAGATGGTGCCTTTACCGGCTCCGGGGGCTCCGAGAAAAATAAGATTCTTTTTTTTCAGCATTTTTTTGATCCTTTCAACACTTAAATTGATTTGACAATATAATCGAACAATTCATTTTCATTCACTTCGACCTGGGAACCGTCTGCCATGTTTTTGACCGTGGCGATGTGGGATGCCAGTTCATTTTCGCCGCGCAGGACGGCGAATTTGGCCTGTGAGCGGTTGGCGCTGCGCATTTGAGCTTTGAAAGAACGCTCTTCCAGTTCCATTTCCACGCGCACTCCGTGGTTGCGCAGCTGGGCGGCAAGTCCCATGTTGGCGAGCCGCGCTGCGGCACCCAGCCCGATGAGGTAAACTGCGGTCTGCGGGGATTCCGGCGGCGGGAGCTGGAGCGCTTCACGCACCAGAAGCAGCCGTTCGCATCCGGTGGCGAAACCGACTCCGGGGAGCGGACGTTTTTCGCCGGGCAGGAAAAGTTCATAGCGGCCGCCGCCGGCGATGGCGATCTGTTCGCCGAGTCCGGAGTGGGTCACTTCAAAAACGGTATGCACATAATAATCCAGACCGCGTACCAGGCGGCTGTTGACCTGATAGGGAACTTTGAGCAGATCAAGAGCGGCTTTGACTTCGGCAAAGTAGGCCTTTGAAGCGTCGGTGAAGCACTCGACATAATCAGGGGCTTCGGCGATGATCCTGCCGCATTCAGATTGTTTGCAGTCCAGAATACGCCAGATGTTGCGTTCGAAGCGGGTGCGGCAATCGGGACACATTTTGTCCAGATGTCCGGCAAAATATTCCCGGAGCATCTTTTCTGCCGGGATCCGGTCTTCGGCAACACCGCGGGTGTTGATGGTGAAAACAGCATCTTTGATGCCGATCGCACAGAGATAATTGTGAAGCATTGCGATACATTCGGCGTCGATCAGCGGAGCGCACCGGCCGACGTTTTCCACGCCGATCTGGTGGAACTGCCGGCGACGTCCGGCGGAGGGGCGTTCACCCCGGAACATCGGGCCGTAGTAGAAAACCCGCTGTTCGGTGCCGTTGGCAACATCGGTGTTGCTCAAGGCACGCATGACACCGGCGGTACCTTCCGGACGGAGGGTGAGACTGCGGCCGCCGCGGTCATTGAATGTATACATCTCTTTCTGGACGACTTCGGTTTCACCGCCGAGTCCCCGCTGGAAAACTTCGGTGTATTCGAAGATCGGGGTACGCAATTCGCCGTAACCGTAACTGGAAAAGACCTTGGAGGCGGTGGATTCGAGAAAGCGCCAGGAGCGGGCTTCGTTTTCAAAGATGTCTGCTGTGCCCGGCGGCGGAGTGAATGCTGCCATATTTTAGTTCTCCCTGTTGGATGCTGCAAAATTTCTGTGCGGCATGGTTCAATATCAAAACACAACGCCCGACGAAAGTTTTTCCGTCAGGCGTATTGTTTGCTTATTTTTCCAACTCTCCGTAATATTACCGGAAATCGGCGGTGTTGAGTTTTTCGACCGCTTCTTTGAGCTCTTTACCGGCGCGGAACTTGACAACGGCACGTTCCGGGATGATAACTTCGTTGCGGGTATCACGGGGATTGCGGCCTTTGCGGCTCTTGCGGATCTTGATCTCAAAAACGCCGAAGTTACGCAGTTCAATGTCGCGGCCTTCGACGAGTTCCTGAGCAATATTGTCCAGGGTCATCTGAACGATCGCGGCGACGTCGCTCTGGATAATTCCGGTTTCTTTTGCGATTTTGACAACGAGATCACGTTTGGTCATTTTTAAAAAATCCTTCTATTTAATAATTTGATGTAAAGTTCATTAAACAAACATGAATATAATATGCCACCGAAATGGCTTTCTGTCAATGG
>JAEIGA010000718.1_pt1 | contig 49145 bp, 78 predicted proteins | sample 9270691 | NCBI WGS metagenome assembly JAEIGA01 (sample SAMN17057246, study PRJNA624740) | gut metagenome | biome: biome; isolation source: fecal sample | host: Bos grunniens | place: China: Xizang | collected 2019 | reverse complement strand
TGGGAAGAAACTATGCAAGGTTTTAAACTTTTTAATTTACTTTTACCTTTGTTTTGAAAAATTAATTAAAAACTAAAACTAAGGTAAAACCTATCCCTATACCACCCGGTTAGGTCCCCTATTACCAGGGTTCGGTCTCACCTTCAACTACAATCCGGTATACCTTATCCCCATAGAATTCACAAAGTGTGACTAGGGCCTGGTCTACCATCTCCCTGTTTTCCATGGGTGACAAATTTTCAGGATCACAATGAGCTAAACGCGCAACTCGCTCGCAAGTTCTGTAATTGTTTTGTTCATCAAAGTTAAACCATCGATCCCATTGAGTGAAAGGGTCGAATGGATTGTCAACAGTTGTAATCCAAACGTCTTTAACTTCTTGAGCCATAATTCACATTCAATCCTTTCTCTTTAATCAACAATTCCACTAATAGAACCTTGTGAAACACCAGTCATTGCAGCAATCTGTTCATAAGTATAGCCAGCTCTATAGTAAGCCTGAACTAAAGCTTTCTTAGAATCACTAAACTTTGCCTGTTTAGGTAAAGCCCTAGCAGTGTATTCTTCTGAATCAGCATTGTCCAACAACTTCATTAATCTTGTTTCACCAATTGCATGTTTTTGTATAGCCTCCCACTCTGAGTCTGTGAATGTAACCCTTTGTTTCTGTGCACCACAGTCTATACGAGCCTGTTTAAGTACCGTATCTCTGAGTTTCTTCTTCTCCTCGCTAGATTCATACTTTTCAGGTTCATTAGCAAGAGCTGCATTTACTCTTGAGTTTGTAAGGAGCTGAGCCATACGCTCACGGGGGCGGTTCTTATCTGCCTCTACCAGCTTCTTATTAAGGGACTCTACTTCTGCTGCATATACCTTCCTTGCTACGGGGTCGATTTTCTGTTTCTCCTCTACCTGTAGCCTCTTGTATTCCTTACGAGCAGTATTAGCCATAGCCTTCATATGGTTAGCGTAGTCTGCATAGGTCTTTTCGATTTCATTAGGGTTATCCGAAAGTAAACTCCGGGCATCTTTGTAATACTCCATCTGAGGAATCTTCTGCATAATGGGTTTTACATTACCAGTATTAACCCAAATATCTTTTGCATCTTTTCCGGTTCCTTTGTCGTAGTAATAGTTACCAGTTTTGTCCTGCTTGATCTTTCCACCTACTGTAGCGAAAATATCTTTTCCACTCTCATCCTTGAGATACTTACTCTTATGAGCTTTACCTTCATCATCAATCCATCTGTAACCTTCAGGAGCTTCAACCTTAACTCTCTTACGCTCCATCTTTTCAGTCTTCCTAGGAGAAAGGTATTGCTTTTCACCTGTAGCAGGGTCAATCAAATATCTTTCAGACCTAATTGGAACATCGACTGTATTTTTGGACCTTGATAATAAAGAGCTTGCTCCATGAGTACCGTCTGCATTGTGCTGGTAAATATCTTTTAGTTCTGCTATACCATAATCCTTGTAAGCTTGTTTATAATTGAGCTTGTGTTTCTCGGCATCAATTACAACCATTGAATACTTAACAGCTCTTTCGAGATGCTCATAATTTTCACAACCCTTAGCATACATATCAGTAATCATATTGGAGACAACACCCATTTCAATACCTTTTTCCTTAGTTGTCATCTTATGATACTTAGTGTTAGAATATCTTTTCTCTCCATATTCAGCTGTTGGGTTGAAGTTTTTAAGACCAGGTAATGCATCCATAGACTTGATTTGTACAACCTTGTCAAATCCACCTTCTGCATTTTTCCTAGTCATAGGTATAACAATACAAGTATCTCCATCGAAGTCTGCTCCAGAAAGTTTATTTGCAGCTGAGTTACTTATACAAATAGCATCTTTAGCGTTCTTTCCGATTTGTTTGATACTTTCTTTATCGTTATTGTTTACCGTAGCAACAGGAATCTCGAAAGGTCCTGTATGCGGGAATCTTACTAAAGCAACCATAGTTCCTGATGGATAATTAGGTGCAAACACTTCATTATCCTTAAGAGTTTTTGATTGCATAATTACATGAACGCCTTGTCCTGGTAAAGGAGCAGCTTTAAGATCTACAGCAGCACCATCACAAGCATCTGCGAAATCTATTAAAAGCTTCTTCTTAACAGTTACATTGTCCATGCTAAGAATATCTTTGTACTGTGATTCGTAATCGAGAGACTTAAGCTTTAACTGTTGCTTAACTAAAGGTAAATTCTGTTTAGCCAAGAACTGAGCTGGTAAGTTTCTACTCCAATCTCCCCAAGAACCTTCCACGTGCATGTCATGGTTGTCATCTGTTGGAGTTCCTACGAATTGTATTGCTGACAATTTGGGTTTTCCTGTCTTTTTGTCGATTACAGGATTACCATCTTTGTCTTTGATGTAAGTTTGAACTACGGTTGCACCAAATGGATTAGGTGAGCCAGAATCGTAATTCTTAAGGGCTTTCATAACACCATCATCCATTGACTTATTACTGTTGACGAGAATATCTTTTCCGTCTGGGAGATCAGGATTGTACACCGCCATACCTTTGATGTAGCGAATGCCATCCTTACCACAGTCAACAGCAATTCTTACCTGACCATAACGAGCATTGCCAAGGCTAAGGTCTTCTACTCCTGGTCTGATTTCAATCATTCCATCTTTAGCAGACCCACCATTTTCCTCGTACAATATCTTTACTCTATCTAAGTCAACTTTAACTGGTTCCTGCCAGCCTTTCTGAGTAGCAACATTGTCTATACCAGAAATATCTTCTACAGACTTAACCTCAAATCTGTGTTTGAATGCTTGACCTTCCATACCGGGAGGACAAAGAACAGTCATTGTCGTATCACGATTTGGATTACTTGCCTGTGGAATATAAATGTTCTGTACTGTATAACCTTCGTTCTTCAAAAGCTCTACAACAGAATTCATCCTATCTGGTGATACTCCAAGTGCTAGTTCAGCTCCTTTTGAAATATCCAGGAAACCCTTCTCCTCAGAAATAGCTTTTAACTCATTAGCAGCCTTAAAGAGTTGGTTATCATCTATAGCAGTTTTTGTATTCTCTATAGAACGAACTGAGGATTCGTTAATCCCCAAAAGTCTTGCAATCTCTGCTCTCTTATAAGGCTTACCAGTTTTTGGGTCAATGTGATTGTAATACCACATTACTTCTTCATACTTGTCAGCATTAACTTCTGCAGTAGCAATCTCTTTTTCTGCTTTAAGTTTTGCGATGTGACCAGCTTCAACCCATCTTTTCTTTTCGTTATCCCATTCTTGTTTTGTGTAACCCATAGCTGCAGCAATATCTTTTTCAGACATTCCCATAGCTTTGAGTTTCGCATAACGATCTTTTAAGTCCCAAGAGCGTTGATGCGGTCTTTCCCCACTACCAAATGGATACCTTCCAGAACCCCTGCCAGGAGGATTCTCGTCATGGCCTACACCTTCATGCATAAGGTAAATATCCATCTTAACCCTCCTTCATGTTTTTGATGTAATTGTCGAATGTAATTACTTTGTCCATGATTGGAACTATGTCAGCTGCTGTAGGTAAACCAGTAATCACTTCATTGTTCCAATAGATGCGAAGTTCAATTGAAATATCTTTTGGTTGAACATGGTATTCAAGGCAAAAGAAAGCGGCGTAGATCTCAAGCTGATGTAGACAAGGTTGAGTTACGCCGGATTTGTAATCGTGTATTCTTAAAAAGTTTTTCTTTTCGTTAAAGAGAATTGCATCTGCTGTACCATAAGCATTCTCAGAATATCTTAGTACCTGTTCAGGTTTCATTCCAAAGCCTATAGCATCATTTACATAAGCAACGAAATTCTCTAAGTAACGATCAATGTCAATTACTGACCTAGGAACCTTATGCTCTAACAACTCAAGCATAATCATCTTCCTAGCATCGTTCTTTGAAACTTTAATCTGGTGAGTAATAAGTTTCGCAGCTAAGTCATGTATTAGTGTTCCGATAGTTACTGCATATGAAGAACTAAGGTAATTGAATAGTTTCTCTTCATCGTAGTTGATCCAAGAATATCTAGAACCACTAAGTAATGCATGACTTCCTTTAGGTGTATCTTTACTGTGGTCATACCAAATCACGCAAACACCTCCTTTAACTCGGAGAATATCTTTTCCTCATTCTCAGGAAAGATGAATGCTGCATAGGACATTTTGTTCATACGTTCTACATGATAGTCCTGGTTCGGTCTATGACTTGCAGTTTCGGATTGCTTTACTTCTAATGCAACCCATTTGTCATGGTAAAGAACTAAGAGGTCTGGTATTCCCTGTTTTAGCTGAGCATCATTCTTAATGACATAACAGCCTGGGAAAATATCTTTTAGCTTCTTTACGAGTTTCTTTTGGTAGTCTCTCTCTAACATTTTTCGTTGTCCCCCTTTCACGAAAAGAACAAAAGAAAAAGAAGCAGAATTTCTGCTCCCCTTCTATTATACAGACAGAATTCCACACGTTTAACCTGGGTAAAACGCCATTTGTAAACGCAAAAAAGAGAGGGGCAGAATATCATGCCCACTCCCCTAAAACTTGTCGTCTGTATTCCACAGTATATTGGGAATACTTCTTGATGTCTGATTGTGTCATCCACATAAGATTGTTCACATCACAGTTTAATTTGTCACCATCAATGTAAAATATCTTATAGCCTGGTCTCTGCGGTCCGAGAAAAGCCTCAGCTACTACATCAGCAACATACCTTCTCTGTCCACCAATGTTCACTCTTGGGTAGCCATTAGAAATATCTGGCAGTAAAACTCTTGGTTCCCCATTCTTGAAACTAACAATCTCTCCAGAAGATGTAACACAATAGCCTGTAACTCCCTCAATCTCTTTTTGCATTCGTATAGTCGACTCCCCTCATAAATATCTTTTCATTGAATGTTCTTTTCTGAGATAATGCTCTTGTGATTGCTAAGTCAATTGGTGATGTACTTCTTAAATGATAGTAATAGAGCTCTCCGAATGGGGTATTAAGCCTGTCAATTCTCCCAGCAGCTTGCTCGGTAATTTTGTACGAGTAGTTTTGCGAAAAGAATACCATTGTATCGCTGCTAATGCAGTTCCATCCTTCACAAGCCGCAGTGTATTGACATAGATAAGCCCATGTCTCACTGCTTGGAACTTCACTATGTACTTGTCCATTCCATTCTCCTATAGAATATCCAATTGATTTGAACAGCTCTCGTAATGCCTCTAATTCGTAAGTAAAGTTGTAGAACACTATTAGCTTCTTATGCTTCAGTGCAATTTCCTTTAACTTAGAATATCTAGATACATTATCGTTACTAACTCTTCTTAGTATGTAACAAAGCTTACTCATCTCCTCAATCGGTTCGTTATCGTATACGTTCCATCTGTCTTTCATTACATGCTTATACTGTGCCTTATCATACTCACAGAGAATATCAATCTTGTGTTTGATAATGTCATGCTCGTAATCCATAGGCACTAATACTTGACTCGCATAGAACTTCAATCTCTTAGTTCCTATATAGTGATCAACAACCGGGAATTTAAGGTAAGGCTTATACACCATATGCTCCGCTTTAAATTGACTGCGACTGCGATAAAAGCCATTAGCTAAGAATACTGGTATGTAGTCTTCCCATTTGTCTCCGGGTGTTCCACTAAGAAGAATCCAATGATTTGCTTTGGCAATCTTTAAAAATGCTTTAACCCAAGCACCAGAACCTACAAGTCTTTGCTCGTCAAATATAAATACTGCTCCTGTGACATTCTTGTATTTCTGAATGTTGTTCCATGAGTCAATAACTACCTTAACTTCGTTTTGTAAACAGAAGTAAGCGACTTCCTCATCCCATTCTAGAGTGTCTCTCTTCTTTGCAGTTGTAATGATGTAAATATCTTTAGGCAACTCTGGCTTTGTAAATTGTCCTACACCATTAATACGAAGCGAACCGCCTAACTCACAAATATAAATGTAAGCTAAAGCGGTTCTACTTTTACCAGAGCCAACCTTTCCATACAAGATACAACCATTGTGCATCTTTTTAAGAGCATCAACCTGGTGTTGGTACAACTCCGTATTCATAAGTATCAATCCCCTTAGAATGGTGCTTCTTCGGTATCGTCGAACTCTCCGCCAAGCACTTCGTCGTAATCAGCAAACTTAGCATCAATAGCATTCATCTGGATGTAGAAATATCCACTGTTAAGATACAGAGAAACTTTTCCATCATCTTTATGCCATGTTCTGATAACAAGTTCAGCTTTTGAGAATCTAGCTCCATCAAGAAGACTAATCTTATTACCCATTAACTGCTGCTTTCTCTTAAGAGTATCGTTTGCTAAATATACTTCTGATGGTCTCTTACCTCCTTCAGAAATCTGTACTCGTACGAATCTTAAAGGCTTATCGCCATACTCCTCAACATTAGTTGACTGGAATTCAACAATATTAATTCCGAGATTAACAAGTTCGTCAAGTACTTCGTCAGGGAAGTTGAGCGCAACGCAAAAGTTACGCTTTCCCTCAGAGTTTACAACTTTACCATTGTTTCTCTTCTCAAGACCTGAGAAATTTCTGAAGAATTTAGTTCCTGGAAGAATATCTTCGTTTTGAGCATCCTCGATTAGAAGTAACTGCTCTCTTCCCTGTCTATCAATTGTAAGTTTCATAAATATCTTTCTCCTTTCACCCTTCTGGTGGATTCATTGCATTAAATTCTACTTCTTCTGGACTACCTTCTGGTATAAACATGAAATCTGTTGGGTCACAATCAACAAACTCATCGAATGGATAGAGTTCATTAACGTCATCTATTACAGCATTACATTGTGCTCTATAGTAATCCAGATTAAGTCTTTCCGGATGGTCTTTAACAGATTCTGCTTCTGCCCAGAAATATCCTTTTGTACCTGTTACTGTAGCTCGAGTATTTCCTTTAACTCTCATAAGAGAACCGCCATACTCTTCTTTTACACAAACAAAAGAGCCGACCCTTCCAATAAAGGATTCAGCTCCATTCGGGTAAACTAAATATATTGCAGCATCATCTACTGACTTAGTTTCTGGGAAATCATCGAAAGTCAACTGCTCATGTGAGAACAAACTCTTAAATAAGTATTTTGCTCCCATAGGCTTTCTTCCTGATTTATCCATAGGACCACCGAACTTTGCACCAGTTGCTGTCCAATATGGTTCTTCAAGTTTCTCACCATCAGCTTCAACTTCGTAAGCTATGTACTGAGCATCATCTACAATACACATCTTAGAATATGTAGCCTCATGCTCGAATGTAAAGCCGTACTTCTTACCAAAGTCAAATATAAACTTCTTTACTTTCTCATCATAGTTAGCAACCTTGATTGAGTCAGTTTTGATATGAACTACTGTATAACCCATATCCTGAAGTTTATGCTTGAGAGTAATCATGAACAAAGCACCATACTTAGCCACAATATTGTCTACATTTCTCGGGTCTCTGAGTTTGTTGTCGAACTTCGCACTCGTGAGACCGTAGACTGAGTTGATAGCTGTCTTGAGCGCATTTGCAATTGCTTTGCACTTACGTTTAAGAGGATCACCAGAAAGTCCAGCAAGAATATCTTTAATAATCTCGGAAGATCCTTCTTTAATTGCATCCACTCTTTTGAGTGCGTTATTGTATGCTTCATCTCCAATCTCCTTTATATGCTTAATTGCCACCCTTGCTTCTACCAGGTTTTCATAACGTTTGGTTATGACTTTACCGAATACACCCAATTTAATAGCTGAATGTGGATGCATAGAAGCAACATCAAACAACCCAACATTGAAATATACTCCTGGCTGTGGACAATTAGCGAATCCCCCTTCACTAGGATCTTCTCCCATATAGATTGATTTGCCTTTTCTACCTCTTGTTGGAACTTTAGCTCCAGGTTCAGTAGAATATCTTTCTCTCGGTATTCCTTCTGGATGGAATTCATAGCCAGGAAAGATTGTAGACAAATCTGTATAGACGTATTGAGACTGCGGGTCTGGAATATCATGTGTGAGAAGTTTGATTGTTAAGCTGTTGACTGTATCGTTAGGTATACCGCCTGAAAGCTTAGCTAATATCTCTATAGCTTCGAAGTCATCTTGTAACGCATACCATACATGCTCAGTACTAATTACATCATTAGAACAGTATTCAACCCATTCTACAAGTCTACTGTCTGGTATAGGCTCATACCAAGGTCTATCCCATTCCAAATGTTTATCCCCTAACAATATCTCCCATTTCTTTAGTCCCATCTTATTGGCTGCTGAAGCAAAGTTCAAAGTATCTGCATAAGATAGATTGTAAGCTTGACCAAACTTAGCTTTTCTATCTTTTTCATTAATTATTCTGTCATTAAGAGAATATAATTCCTTCTCAGTGTAACCTTGAGACTTTGCCCAGGTCATATGATTGTCGTAATTTCTGACATTATGACCGACCAAGTTGTATTTGAATAATTTTGGAATATCATTAGGTTTGGGATCAAGCATCTTCTGAACACTCTTGTCTTCTCCCAAGAACTTCCAACAAACTAAGAAATGTGCGGGTGTATCTTTAGGAATATCTGGGTTAAGAGGCAAATCGTTCTTAGTAATGTAATCTATGTATTGGTCGTAACTTGGAGCTATTTCCACATCGTAAATTACTATAGGTGCATTTTCATTGACTTCCTCAATTCCTACATCCTCATCGTCTTTTTCTTTCTCAAGAATATCTTTTGAACAGAACAACATGTTAGCAACTAAGTTTACACAATAATCAGCTTGGTGAGTGCTGTTCATGGCAAACGCTAAAACATCATTCTGCATGTCTCTTACATCATAAGTCACTCCTGAAGCATAAGCATCTGACAAGAGTTTATCGATGTAATCAACACTTGGTTTGGTAGCTGAATGGTATTCTTTCTTAAGGTTCTTAATAATCATAGACCTAAGGATTTTCTCATTCATAAAGCCATCCCAATCTACCATCTTCTTTCCTCCTTTCACTTCCTTTAAAGGTAAACCAGAACTAATCTCTGCAATAGGAATATCATTGCAATAGGTGAGTTGTCTCCTTAATGCAGCGTTGCCAGTAAATACCTTTATCTCTACATTATTATCGTAGATCCTACTTAACTCTTTCGGGTCTCCGCCGGTGTAAATATAATGTAGATGGATGCCGCATCCAGACTTTGAAAGTTCTGCATAAGTTGGTGGGAACTTAGATGCAGCTTCTATGTTCTTTTCTAATGACTTATTACCACCTTCATCTTTAATGTCGAAATCAATACAGATAATATCTTCCGGCATCTTCACATAATGTAATTTGGAAGTGTCTAAATCTCCTAAGACAGTTTTGACTTTATCCCACTTAAACTTAGGAAGACCTTCTTCATTTGCATACTGTGCAGGCTGATTGTCATAAGCCACATCAAAATCTGAACGGGTATAGTCAAAGTTTAACCAGGAGGGAATATCAATCTTTATCTCCACTGGTTTCTCCTTTCCAATCTTATCCCATCTAAAGCCTGAGAACTTAGTGTCTTCATACTTATCAAAATATAATTTGAGTGTGTCCCTGAACTTGTAACGAACTAATTCATTCTTGAACTTACACATCTCTGCGTATCTCAAATATGTATCATAAGCTTTAGCAAGACTTATACCATCTTTCAACTCCATTACGTTCTCTATAACAAAGTTGTGAAATGGTGAGGTTCTTGCCATCATGTCCTCAGCAATATAATGGTCATAATAATGTCTACCTAGTTTCTTGTAAGTCTGTAAGCATCGCCAGGCTATACCAGACTTTTCAAACGGAATGTGTTCCATACAATCATCGTAGACATCTGCAGCTAATAGATTACCTGTAGGACGAATATCAATTAGTCTCCTCTTCATTCCTGAATTCGGGCTTAACTGAATTGGGTCATTCGAACCTACAAATATCATACAGTTAGCTTTAGTCATGAAAGGCGATTTGAACTTTGCATTAACTCTTATCTGCTCATGAGAAATTATCTTATTAAGTGTAGACCTAACAGTAATCATTCCCATCTCAGCATCATCGTCATACACAAGTACTGAATCATTCTCTAGAAAGTCAGTACCAAAGTCATTACCACCAACTAAGTTATTAGCTTCAAACTTAACTGCATAACCCATTTCTATTCCACCAAATACTTGGTCTGCAAATATCTTACTAATGATTGTGGACTTACCTGTTCCGGGTTCTCCGTAAAAGGCAAACATTTTTTGTATCTTGGTGCTGTCCCCAGTAATCATAGAACCAACAGCCCACTCCCATTTCTCACGCTCGTCTGGTAAATATAAAACCTCACAGAGAGTGTCGTAATAGGGCGTAGGCTGTTCAACTAAAGGATAGTCTAAGGTTTTAGAGGCGTAGTCAGTTCTCTTTATCTCAGAATTGGAGAAGAGCATTCTTTGATCAAGCGCGTGCCAATTATCACCCATAGTCTTACAGAATCTATCGAACTGCTCAACTAAATGGTTGGCTGAATCTGCCATAGTCATGATACACGGACCATGCACTTGGTCGTTCATTGCTTCTTCTCCGCTATCCTTGTAAGTAAACTCTCTAACTTGCTGATCTATTAACTCAATAGCTCTAGGTTTAGACTTAGTCCAGAACCCAGTCTCTTCGTCATAGATTGCGTAGAAAGCTCCCCCTCTTGTCATCAGGTCCTTAATGGAGGACTTAGTAATGAATGTGGGTTTGTAATAATACCTACCCTGTTTGTAATTCTTTATTACTTTTAGGAAATCGAACACTTCCTAATCCTCCCTTCAAATATCATTATTGATTATTGGGCGCATTGACAACGTTTATTGCAGGCGTTGAACCTGTTGACTTAACCCCACCGTACTTGTCACTAAGATTGTCTATCCTAGTAACTACATTATCGATCTTGTTCTCAAGACGATTCTCGAACTTAGATGACCAAGTATCGAATGTATCGCGCATATCGTCGTGAATAGTATCCATAACCTTTTTCTCGACTTCCTGCTGAATATCATTCTTGAAGTCAACTACTGTCTTCTTCATCTCAGCCTCAGTGTTCTTGAGTTCTATTTCAGCCTTCTTAATATCCAGCTTCTCTTTCTCAAGGTTTTCTACCTGCTCTGGTGTAAGTTTTGAGAAATATAACTTCTCATTCTCAACCTTTTGCTCCTCAACCTTTCTTGCCTTGATGGTATTGTACTCATAACAAGCTAAAGCTGCTGCAAAAGAGCCTGCTGCTAAACCTACAAACATCATAGTTTCTTTATTCATTAGTTATTCTCCTTTCAACTAAGTAACCACGCATCACTATGTGGGTAGTTTTCAGATATCCATATGTTCATCTGACTCCAGATGTCCAAATTCCTACAATCCCCCTCATAATCATTTAATGGAAACAACGAACCAATGCCATTACGGTCGTATTGCCTATTAAGCCATACACTTAAAATATAATTAACTCCTGCCTCATCAAAGTTGGTATCATCAAATCTACTCAATCCAAGATTGTTCATCAAATCCCAGAACCAATCCCAAATATCCATAGTTAAGATCTCTGTCATACGATCAGACAATGCAATAAGCATCTCCAAAATAGAACAAGGACCGATCCCAACATCCTGGAGATCGATCCCATTCTCAAATGCGAACTTCCTTCTTAGATTTATACCGCCTGCAGCTCGGTTCTCATCTAATGTGAATTGCCATACATACGGCTGGTCGTACAAATATCTTATTAGCTTATTGTGATTACCATCATTGACAAGTGAATGAAGCCAAAGGTAGTAATCAGAATACATAATGTTACCTCCTTAGAACCAGTCTTCTACCGCGCAATGTTCTTTAAATATCCTATACTCTTTCTCTTGTGGATGGTTTCTAACGTAAATATTCTCATCCGGAGATTGCATCCATCCTACCTGACGTACCTTTGGCCCTATGGTCTCGTTCTCAGGCAGCTGGTTACCATCCTCATCTGTGAGAATATCACTGTCTACAAAGTAATACAGGTCTTCTCTATCGTAGTCTGTCTCCGGGAAGTCTGTATTCCAATCATCCTCTGTCATTAGCTCTATCTTGCCTTTATGCTCTCGCTTATACCTTTCGGAATGTTCAAGAGCTTCTTCAGACTCACGTTCTAATCGTTCTTCATAAGTCTCTTCAAAATCTTCCATGTTCATCTGATCCTCTATGGACTCTTCTTCCCCATCAGAAATTTCATACGTGTCATATTCAGGTTCATCTTCTGGTGGAGACTGAGTTTCCTGCTTGTACTGTAAATCCTTTACAAATTCTGTGTAATTAATTCCTACATCACCTGGTTTCTTTGCCAATCTTGCCGGCTTAATATCAAAAACATCCCCCTGGGTTTTTTCAGGTTCTGGTTTTGGCTTTTCTTCTACATGGATTGGTTCAACATACTGCTTGTCTTCTTCAGACACTTTTCTGTTAACCATGAAATATCCAACTGCAAAACCAAAGCCTGCACCTGCTGCGAAACACAGAGTTGCTAATACAGCTTTGTTCATAAATATCATGCTCCTTTCTTCTTAGGTACTGGCATGTTTTCAGAGAGTTCCTGTAGAATCTTCATAATCGAATCGTATCTATTGGCTTGATTATCCATATGTTCATTCCAAACACCCTCAAACTCATTGGTGTGATCTACCATAAAGTTCAAATCCGTTCGAAACTTTTTACCAAATCCGAAGTCTCTAATTCCATTGATAACGCCCAATACACCACCGATTAAGCTAACTATTGCTGCTACAGCTTCAATCTTCTGCATGTTTAAGGTTGCCCAAGCTAAAATCCTTACAGCCTTCTTATAAGCTGCAAGCTTGATTCTATCGATAATTGTATCATTCTTATGGTCTTTTTCTACAGCCTGCTCTGAAATATCTTTTACCTTCTTTACTTTTGTTTTCTTAACAACAATGTAAGAAGTAGTAGCTACTGCAGCCACTACTCCCACACCTATTAAAACCTTTGCTAAATTAGTCATGGTTATACTCCTTTCACAAATATCAAATTAACGGTATCTTAATCTGTTCAATAATGTTATCCTCAACATTCAACTGAATCAGAATTGTGGGTTCTATACCGTCTCTAAATGCCTGAGCTCTAGAATTCTTTGCATCTAAACCAAATGATAACCAATTTCTGTTACCATCTTTGTCCTCTGCAAATATACCTGCAGTCCAACCGGTCTTAACAATCGGTACACCTAGGTCTCTACGAATATCATTCTCAAATAGGAATCCTTCTGCCCACAGCTTGTCATTAAGCCATCTAAGGTGAGTCTCCAAGAAGTCTCTATTCATACGAGCATCTTTCTCCCAGTTTGGAGATGCCTCGTCAAAGAAGAAACAATGAGGTGGAAGATTAGCACCTCTATTAGGATTATCAACCGGCTCTGTTGTCTGGATTACAGTTCCATCTGGCATTACATCTACAGTTGTAAACTGTGGTCCTAAGAGATACTCCTGCCACTTCTCTTCACCCTGATCAGCTATTACTCTATCTTTAACAAGACTAAGAGTTGACGCATAAGATGCTGCAAGAGTTGTTACTGCTGCAAGTTCTTTATTCATGGTAATATCACTGATAATAATCAAACCAATACCACCTGCAACTGCAGTAATGCCTAAACCATAAGTCTTGGAATATCCAACTACTGCTTCCTTAACTAGCTCTTTCCTAGCAACACTTCTCTCTTTCTTAGACTCCCACTCATCGTTTGCGTCTTTAACACGGATATCATGGTTGATCTCTTCTAGTCTATTAGAAACTTCGACTGCCTTCTTTGCCTTAGAAATTATAACTCCAGTGCCAATCGCTACAAGCCCAATACCAACTGCAGTCTCGATTTTAGCTCTGTTCTTATATGCTACTGCCCCAATAGCCTTTAGTGAACCTTTAACGTTCATAAGTGATTCTCTCCCTTCAATTAGTTTGTAATATCAACTGGCTTCGACAAATCTAGAAACCATTTGAATTCGCTACCCCTTCTACTAGAATCATAGTAATATCCAATAGAACCGGGATCTGTCCAACCATACTTAAAGTCTGCGAATGTTGTTCTTTCCCCAATCATTTCATAAAGAGTTGCAACTTTTGCCTTGCCATAATTCTCTATGTCCTCTTTAAGAGCACCAATTATCTGCTTAGCTTTCTCCTCAGACTCCACCCAAATATACTTAACTTCGTTACCAGATCTCTGACCGATGGCATCTCTACCTTTTTGTGGCTGATAACTATTTATTGGTCTAGAAAAGGATGTATAATTTGTAGTACCTGAATAATATCCGGTACCCTGGCTTGTTTTTCTGTTGGGAACATTACCATCAGGATATAAAATTCCATCAATTACATTTCTTATTGCTTCTGCGAACATGTTGATGATGCCTGAAGACATGTCACGCATTACTTCTTTCGACTTTGGGACTATTACTTCTTCCATTGCCGACTTACCAATATCACGAATCAAGCCTCTATCCTGCGTAGATGCCTTCACCTGAATATTGTGCTTTGGTATTTCTCTTATGGCCTGCTTGTTATCCTCTGCCATATTGATTTACTCCTTTCTGAAAACAAGAAAGAGACACTCAGAATTTTCTGAATGTCTCTGTTTTGTCACTAACAAATATAATTTCGATTCATTATTAAATTGTCTTATGCTACAACCGCATCTACTACTGTCTCACCAGCAACCTGCTCGATTGCTTCAGCTACAGCTTCAGGTCTGTTGTTGATAAGCTTGATGATCAAGAAAGTTCCACCAGCTACTGCTCCTGTCAGAATTGTTATTACTGCTATCTTCTGCCAGGTCTTCAGTGCCATGAATCTCTCAAATAATCCTTTCTTCTTAACCTCAACGATCTCCGCTGTCTCCTCAGCCTTCTCTACTACGTCCTGTGTGAATTCCTTAATGTTCTCGTTTGCCATAATTATTGTTCTCCTTTTTCTTTAATCTACAATTTTATTTGTTCTGAGGTTTCCCTCCATATTACAACATGAAATTTACGCGTTTTTCGTACCCGTATTCATCATGAGCGAATCTATACCAGTACGACTCGCGCTTTCATATAGTGTCATCTATGCAAGCCGGTTCGGGATACAAATATACCATGAATGCAGGTATGAATGTGCCGTTAGGGAACACGTATCTACGATCTACAAACCTTGCACAAATCTCATCTGTACCATATCCATCAGCAACATAACCAAACTTGGTGGCTAACACACCCTCATCTTTCTCAGGAATCAAATCCTTATTGCCTATAAGGTTATACCAGTCGTCTATCGTCTGAATATCATAGCCACCTTCTGGTGAGAGTCTTCTTGCTAACTCATTTGCAGCATTAGTTACTCTATCTGTTGTGCTCCAGAAAGGTTTACCTGAGTATTTGTCGATAAGAAGTATTTCACCGGGTGCTCCCTCAGATGCAATATGTGTGAATCTTCTACCATCAAACTCCTGTCCTTTGTAAATATCTTCCTGAAGCTTCTGGTACTTCTTTTCTCCAAGTGCTGTCTCTGCTTCTTTTGTGAACGCCTGATACTGTGTAATTGCAGCCTGGGCTATTGTAAGTGCACTAGCTGTCTCAGCAAGTCTAGCTTCTATCTTATCTGTTCTTCTTTTTGAGAATATTGCACAAGTTGTGGCTAATCCTTCAAATATAAGTATTGGTAAGACATAATGAGCTAAGGATCTAAGGGTAATACCTATGAGATTATTCTTCTCTTCCTTAGTGTTACAGTTCTGAACAGCTAATCTGTAATCCTCCAAAATATAATGTATTTCAGAAGCATTTTTCATAGCTAACATTGTTGCTGTCCAGCTGAAACCTATAGTTCCACCCGTAAGAATTGCTGACTCGTGGGCAATATAAAACTTACTAGCATTTGACACAACACTACCTACAACTTTGTTTTGTACGATTGGTGCTAAGAAATTCTTCATCTTAGTTCTCCTTTCAAATATAAATTACTTTTCATCATTCTCTTCCCAGTATTTAGGCTTGTGGGAATCAACATTTACTGGCTCGTCAAGGCAATCCCAACATGGATTTGCGCTCTCTGGTCTATCCTTGTATTTACATGTAGGACAGTACACATCAAAGAACACCTCTTTGTTATCACCTACCATCTTTCTCCTCCTTTCTATAGCAGAAAAGAGACACTCAGAAATTTCCGAATGCCTCCTTTGAAATATCAAACTTTCATTGTCAATACTTTAAATAACTCCTTAACTCCACCCATGATTCTTCCGTTACAAAGTTCTAATTTCGAATCATTCATGTAGGCAAGGTTTGCTACGTATATTATCGCTGTCATACTTGTTATTGGAACTAATAGTTTACCCGATATCTCAAGTACTTCTAATACTTCATTAACTGTGTCCTGTCTCTTCTGACGATCTACATCGTAAGCAAACTTCTCTCGATCAAGTCTGATCTCCTCTCGCTTGAGATTTATTTTGTCCTGCTCCATCTCCTGCTCAGATTTGAACTTCTCTTTTTCAAAGTCAAGTTTTGCTTGTTCAATATCTACGTCATCGAAGTGTATGAGTTCATCAGTTACATCTTTGTATCTGTCAATCCACTTGTTATAACCATCAACTATTTCCTTATAACCCTTTTGATCAGGTTCAACGTTTATCACCTTCCTTTCTACTTCTTCGATTCTCGCTTGCACGAAATCAACGTGGTTTCTTAATTCATCTTTGTCCATAATAGACTCCTTTCACTTTATTTTTTGAATATTCCATTATACAGTACGATTTTTACACGATTTTCGGTCGTTCGAGTACTGCTTTAAAATATCAAGTGAACTCTTCTGGCGATAAATCTAAACTTCCGTCTTCTCTCCTATGCTTTTGGTAATAATACGGATCAATAATCCAAGACTTCTCGTAATCTATTTCATCAAATATCTTCTTAACCCTGCTAACCATACCGATTATTTCTTCAGGAGAACCACATGGAACAATAAGAATGCCAGACCCTTCAAAGGACTCAATCCCGTCCTCTTTAAGTCTGACAATAGCCGCTAAAATATCAGTCATTTAAACCTCACCTCCAAGCGGCATTACGTATGCTGATACCATAGATTCAAGTTCATAATAAAGACTATTTATCACCCTAAGACATGTGTCTCTATCTTTATACTCGCCAAGAGTTATTAAAGAAGTCCCATGGTCAATAGTTGCACGCGGCACCTCTGCAATTACAAGCGTTCCTGTTCTATCAACAAAAATACTAATAACCTGGTCAGTGTTCACCATTCTCTGTCTGTTCTGCGTCCTGATCCACATGGCTTTCCTCCTCTCTTTCTACAAGTTGTCCGTACATTGTTGCTGAAATACTACTCAATTTTGTTTCTCCTTCATTTCATAAAATCCTTCGTGTGTTATTTTCTCAAACGTAGCTCCCACCGTTCCTATGCTTACTTCTTTCCAATCTTTATCATTGTGAAAGCTTTCAAGTAGGTAATACTCTTTTGGGAACTCTAACATAACCGTCTGTGTTTCCTTAACATACATCTGTATTCTCCTTTAGAGAGTTGATTTTCTGTTGGATTAAATCATTGACTTTTTTCTTGCGAATATAATCAGTTGAAAAAGTTGGCATACCACCTCCGTCATATCCTGCCCTAGAATCCATTTCCTCAATCTCCAACTGCAACTCAACAAGCATAGCAATCATATCAGCCTTTAATCTTGCTTTGTATTGATCTTTTGGGATTGCTTCTATGGTCTGTTCTTCATATTTTTTGATGAGATCATAATCGCCCTCAAGTTCTCCGTGAATATCAATCACCCATTTACTCATGTTTTATCCTCACTTTCTATATTTTCTTCCCACCTTTTACGAACTTCTTTACTATCAAGTTTGTACCATCCATCAACGTTGTATCTTAAATATCTACAATATGCAGACTTATTACCAAGTTTTAAATTAAAAGGATTTCTTCTGATAGCCTCATCAATCGTCATTCCCATTGTCTAATACCTCAATTTCTTTTTATTCCTTCGTGATACCCAAGAAATAACCCTATTAAAAACACAATTATCATTTGTAAAATATCAAGAATCAAAATCATAGTTTTGATCTGTATTATTATTTCCATAATTTTCTATTACCTTTCTCATTTGTTTAGCGATTTCAATATCACCATCATTATTACTAGGATTTTCTATAAACTGTTTTAATGCCGCACTAATTATCAGATATTCTGTAGGTGAAGTGGTAATCTGAACTTCCTTCACTATGTCCTTTTCTTCTATAACAAAATCAATTGACATTCCCATCTTCTACCTCCACCACTTCTTGTATCTGAACCAAGTATTAGTAAACGGAAATCTAAAGAGAAAACAATTTTTATAGTTAAAGAATATCCTTTCCATCATCTACTACCTCACTTTATAAGCCAGTACACCCAAGTTGGAAGTTCTGATACCGGCGTAGCTGCATACTTAAATAAGACCATTGCCATAAAACATATGAATAGAAGCAATATAATAAGAAAAATCGTCTGTTTAGTCATTATTCCTCCTTTGCTTCATGCTTCTTTATATGCTTCATTACGCCATACAAGCAATCAAACTGGATTCCATTTATTTGCATATCAGTAAGATATCCCTTCTCGATAGCATCTATTATTACCTTTAACGTCTCTTCTCTCGTTTCTGAAACTTTTATTTCTCTGCCATCAACAATTATCATTTCTTTCCTCCTAATATCTGCACCCACAGTACTCGCATGTAGTTCTGTAAGTCTTTATCGGGGCACCACACTGAGAGCATGTCTTTGATACTATGGTTTTAGGTGGTTCTTCATTTGTATCCTTATCTAATGATTCCCATGAAGTGCCAGTATAAACCTTTGTAACGCCGCCATCGATTACAATATCTCCGATCTGGTAATGCTTTGTAGAATCAAACTCACCGACAAATGCGATATGTGATTTCATTTCTTCTCCTTTACTATCTTGGTGTCCTTGATGATGATTCCAGGATGGTCCTTGTCTTCAAATAAAAGAGCGTTGACAATAGAATGATAATGATCATCTGCGTCTTTCATTGCTCGGAATTCTCCTATGATCACCTCTTCGCCATCGTTGAATGTAGCGACTATCTTTGTGCGTCTAACTTCTATCTTTGAAATATAAATACTGTTATAGAGTGCTTTGTTATGCTTAATCCACATCGTCAGAGTCCTCCTCTAAATCTTCCCTTAAAAGCTTAATCTCATGAATGCCTTCAAATATCCCGAATAAAAGAAAGCAGGCACATACCTCAATGAAAGGTTTACCTGCTACAATCCAAAATATACTAAGAATCAACCACCCAATCGATAATATTAGATTCATCTCAACTTTCCATCCTTTCACAAGATCCGTCGTAATTGTAATAAGGACACTCCCCTTCATAACAAGGAGGATAAACAGCAGTTTGAGCAACCTGAACGTAACTGTCAGGATTCGATGTATCCTCTCCAATAAGTGCATACTCGAACTTTGCTCCTACCCTAAAAGGACAAACCATTATTTTTCCTCCTCTAATTGAAATATCTTTTTAAAGTCATCCTGATACTTAATTAAAGTATTCAATGCGTATTCACCCATTCTTAAAGCCTCTCTTCTACAGTCAATTTCATCCTGCCTATTAAACTTACAATTTGCGCAACCATTTGGCTTTTCTGAAAGACAGTAGGAAGCATCCTTAAGCGTCATGAACATCATCTTCCTCCTCAAATTCATCTATAAAATCTGCCATCTCTTCTATATCTCTGTCTGTCCAGTTTTCAGGAGTTCGCTCGCAAAACTCACGATCAAGTTTGCAAAACAGGCAACCATCACACTGGCATTTGCATATGCTCCTAATCTTCCTTAATACCTCTGCTGTTGTCTCCATCACCATCCTCCCTTCTCTTGTAGTTGCCATGGCACATAGGATTTCTCTTCTCGAGTTCGCATGTCATAACTCTTCGTCCTATGTATGGCGCGTACTCAGCTTTGTAGTGAGCACAATATTCACAAAGATTTCTCTTCTTCCCCATTCTCATCTGTCGTGTTCCCTCTCTAATGTGAATTCATGCTCATTAAATATAACCAAGCAGTAACCATTTAACTCACAGAAATCCTTTATGTCATTAACCGGCGCTTTCTCCAAAAAGAACTTAAATACGTTATCTGTCATCATGCTTCTTCCTCCAAACTTTTAATAAATTCTATAGCTGTCATGATTGTTTCTTCACTTAAACCTAAGTAATTGGAAATATCACGTACTGAGTAATCTTCCTCATACAGAGTGACTATTTCCTCGAACAGTCGCCTCATATTACTCATTAGTTATTTCCTCCAGATACTCAAACATATCCATCTGATGATAGTTCTGGTTATCTTTCTCTTGAGCTTTTAACTCCCGCTCAATCTTTTTATAGTCTGCCTTCTGGAACTGCTTATAGATTGCATATACCTGAGGTTCAGGCATTCGCATTACTCTAGCTTTCCACTTTGGTGAATTCCTATACTTAGGATGCTGTGAAATATAAGTACGCATTTGATTTATGTCCATGGCTCCACCTCAAACATTTCTATATGGTCTACGTTGTAACTAATACATTTACCTCCGATTAGACGAACACAGAGAAAACCTCTTTTAAGGTAGTATTCTGTTATGTCTAAAATTACTGGCTTCTTGCCAAACCCATTCAAAAATATCTTTATTTTCATTGTTTAACCCCCTATTTGTAGAAGTCGTGTCCTCCGTATGAGAACAAATACTCATGCACTGTATCCCATACTTTTCCGGACAAGGACTCGAAATATAACGCTTCATTGTCTTTGTATTCGCCCTTCTCTACAGCTTCTAACGCCTCGTATGCAGCATCAGTTATGTTAGCTTTTGCTAACTTGCGTGTAGAAGAAAATTGCTTGTTCTGGTAAACCACTCCAGATATAGTATTTGGGAAGTTCTCGCTATCAAACCTGTTGAGCACAACTTGCATACAATGGGCTATGGATTCCGAGTCTGTTTCACCTGCCTCGCATACTCCCACTCTAAGAAGTAAATCCTCATCTTCTTCAGTGAGAATATAACTTGGTAAATGGTGTATAGGCTTGCACTCAATCTCTTCAATGAATTCTGTAAAGCCTGCTTCCGGGTAACATGCTTCTACTTTTGGGCAACAAAAAAGCAGCCCTGAAACCAAGACTGCTACTCCTAACAATACTTTATTCTTCATTGTCTCTTACTATCCCCCTTATGATAAAGAACGGCCAAAACAATATAACAGCTATTTCCGAAAGTATGAACAACAAATGTGGATGATCATAGTTCTCAGCAATGGCCATTAAATATGATTTCCTACCTCCCTCTGCTCTGAGTCCTAATTCCCAAACTCCAACTCCCGATAGGAAATATAACGCCAACAAAACGTAAATCACTTAGTCACCTCCTCCATAAGTTTATTGAAATCGCTCTGGCTCATGTTGAGTCTTACATCTAACTGTACAAGTTCCTCCTCGTCAACTGTCTTAAGATTTAAGGAACTAAGGTTAATCTCCGGTTTATACCCAAACTTAGACTCAATTCCTTTGTTGATTAATCTACTTACTGCTCCTCCCAAAAACCCCTCAATCTTCATGTATTCCATTTGCTTCCTCCATTCCAATCTCTCTAAGTAATTCGTTATTAGGTTCTACCATTTGCTGGTCAAATATCCTTTTGAAATAGTCATCCATTATACTATGATGAAACCTATACTCATAATTTGTGCAACGGAAATATGGATCTCTTTGCTCCATATATGGCTCTAATATTTTGTCCTTTTCAAACACATGACCAGTCTTCTCGTCAATTATTGTTACTATTGCTCTCATCTTCGTCTCCTTTTAAGAATCTGAATAGTTTATCGTAACACTCATAACAAAGCTGCATCTTAACATCTTCTGGAAAACTCTTACCAGAAAATTTAGTACTTTCCGGATTAAAATATCCATGAATCATTGGAATGAAATTTTTATCTACATAAGCTCCGCATCTATCACATTTACATACGTTCATTCTTTATCTCCTTTCACTTTCCATTTCTTACACGCCTCGCCAACCTTGAAATATACAACTTGTTTTTGTTCTTCGGTTAAGACATTATCAAGTATGTTACGAATAGATCTGTTAGTACTCTCACTAATAAATTCCTTATTTCCTACTTTCTCAATATAATAATTTAGAATCCTTCTATACTTACGATCGATGCTTTCCCATATTTCTCCTATAGTCATCGCTGCTGCTATTTCTTTGCACATAGTCTCTTTCTCTTTTTCAGGTAAAGAATTAAAAATATCAGCAACTGTCGGCTCGTATTGACCGTCTTTAGTTGGACACCAAACTGGTGCCTTATGTTTTGTACTGATGATCTTACCTCTCTTACTCCAAGCCATGCATCTATACCCACCACGATTGCCCTTTTTGTGGGAAATATGTGCTTCTTCATCGTAGAAACAGTGATGACAAGTCCAGCAATTACACTTCTCATCTTCCTTAGCTTTATGTCTTTTGCTAAGTTCAGCTTCTATTGCTTTCTTGAAATCCCTCAGAGTTTCAGTAGATACCTGACTTACGTCAAGATGTATGTGTTCCATGGTTAGTCTCCTTTCACAAATATAATTAAATACTCTCCATGAGTTCTTTTTTCATCGACTCAAGCTCGTTGAGTAACTGGTTCTTCTCTGCCTCAATATCTTCAAGTCTTTCCTTAATGTCCTGAATATAACTAATTGTTGCCATAACCTCATCCTTATCAAACTTCTTCCTTGTAGGAATGTTCTCCTCAGTCTGTGCAACAACTGGAGTCTCTTTCTTATTAAGAAGCATGTGAATATAATTGGTTCTGGTGAGACCAAGCTTCTCACATTCATTGTCAATAATCTTCTTATCGTCTACGGAAATATCACAGTTGAACTGGACTCTCTTAGGTTCTACTACTGGTGTCTCAACAATTATTGGTTCCCCTTCCATTTCATCAGCTGTAGGGATTGCGTTCTTATGTCTGTCGTAGAAGAGCATAGCCTTTCTCTTACCATGAGACTTAACCAGACTCTTCAGATAGTTAACCTCTTGCTCAGATATCATGTACCTGGGATTCTTGTTACCATCTCCGATGTCTACGAAGTTAATCAACTTATTTCTGCACCATCCCTGGATAGTTGCTGTTGATACTCCAATTGACTTTCCTGCGTCTTGACAATTGATGTCGGTGTACTTCACATTCATTTTTGTTTTCTCCTTTCACGAGTGAAAAAATATAGAGAGAACGATATTAGTGAGGACTCGAACCTCAAACACTTCTCTGGAAATGTCATACCGAATCTAATACATTCTCTCCATTATGGTGACTGAAAATTACGCGAAAAAGAGGACGTAGCTGTTACACCACGTCCCCCTCAAATTTATACTTCATAAAGCTTTCCATCATCAGTTAGTTTGTAAGGTACACTTGATAAGACTTCATTGTCGCTAACAACTGTGCCATTAACATCTTTGATGATGTCTACTATACCAGGTCCGGCCAAGTAGTCAGGTAATAATATAACTTCATGCACGGACGAAGGAATTACAATAAACTCCCCGATAACGCTTTTAATTTTCTCTTTCATACCAGAATATAGAATTGCACCTGCACCAAATGTTCGAGTGTTATTTGTCAAAACATACATAGGTACGTCACACTCAATTGGAATGGGTAGAATACTAAATAGTGATTCCAATCTTGCAGGGAACATTTCTTGTGTGTTTGCAAATGCTGCTTCCATAATCTCTTCCTTACTTAGTTCTAATCTATTAAGTAGGTCATTGAATACGCATACAACTGAATCTTTTATTAAATCTCCAATATTAAGTTTTAATTGAATTTCTAGAGTATCATTGATAGGAATATAAGTTACATCTCCACGTTCTCTTCTGTAACCTGTTCTAACCATAACGTAGAATACCCTCTTTAATAATGCTTCTTTACTTTCAATTGCTTCTCTAAGATCAATCTGTGTCATAGTCATTCTCCTTTCATCTCAATCACCTCACTCCCCTTGAAATATAACTATTCAGCATAGAACTTAAATCTGCCACCGTTTACGTTTCTTTCTTCGTAGTTGCCCTCACTATCTTCTTTTCTACCAGTTACACCATCAACTTCTAAGACTAATGCTTTACCACTAGCTGTAATTAGCACGCCTGTTATAGCGGTTATTATTAATAATGAAGCAACTATCAATATTAAGTTTTTATTTTCGTCTCTCATTTTCTACTCCTTTCTATAAAACTAATAGTCATAGAAAATATAACTGTGCATTGGTATCACCTCCTTACATTTGCGCAAAGAAACAGACACTCAGAATTTTCTGAATGCCTGCTTCCGGAGACAATAGTTATCTATTCTGTAATTCGTCAACTTGCTTTCTCAAATAGTGCCTATCGCACTTATAATAACCTACGACTTCGCCTACTACAAATATTGCTACGCCACCTGCTACTAATGCTGCTAAATTAGTTTCTATTTTCATATGCCAATTCTCCTTTTCTTTTAAACAAGATAACTGTTCTCCATTATAGGGAAGGAATAATCCGCGATTTTTGAAAAATATAACTTTGTATGTCACACAAATGAGTAATGTAAAAGAAGCTACATTGGGTTACTCTTTATGTAACAACCAAACACCTATACGAAAGGAGAATATAACTATGGCACAGGAAATCATTGGAGCAACATTAGAATCTGATTTAGGTAAGGTTTTACTTATTGGTACCTTAGTTAGTGGGACTGTAATTATTACGACTGCAATAATCAAAGACAAAAATATAAAAGCTAAGTTTGGACCTGTTGAGTTTGAGGTGGTTTGAAAAAAAAAAAAAAACAAGACTCTCAGATTTCTCCAAGAGCCTGCATTGGTTACATACCAAATCCTTCTACAATATACATAATTTCAGTAGTTACACCATTGTCGTCGATTTTTCTCCATTCTTTAAAACTACAAACTTCACCTGGATTTGCGGATCTACTAACATGGTAATCATAAACCCAACCGTCATTAATCATCTTAATCGTGTTCTCCTCAAACCACTGACTAAGTTGAGTTAATCGCTGGCATCTATGCTCAACATTCTTAATAACCTCACGCTCTCCATTTGGTTGTATGATACCTTTTAATGATTTAATCTCTAACATAGCGATTCTCCTTTTCTTTTAAAACTATTTTTTCTATTGCATTATATGAATTGATTTTTACGCGAAAAAGAAGACCGTTAGAAAAATTCCAACGATCTTTCTTGGTTTAAAATATAGGTTTCCCTCCTGCTCTAATAAGTAAGAAATTATTAAAGTCATCTTCTACTTTACTTAACAGTTTTCTGTTTTCTCTCCATCTCTCAATTTCTTCTGGTGTACTTAACTCAGTCATCATCTCAAGATGGTCTTTATTAAATTCTGATAAATCAATTACAAGTTTCTCTAATATTTCTTTTTGTGTCATTATAGTCACCTTCCTTTCATTATACCAACTGATTTATACGCGAAAAGAAAGCTCTATACCTTTGATAGAAATATTCTTTCCCACAAGGGACTCCATATGACACTAATACGTTGTAGGATTTCCCACTAATAATACATTCTTTGAGCCAAGGAGAAATCTCAGGTGCAACTTCATTTATACATTTATCCACAGTCTCAATCTTATAATCTAATTCAGCTAACTTAACTGCTACCTCACCTGTAGGATCTGCGACCTTTTCTCGAAAATTCCCACCCGGGAAAATTTTGAGATTCGATTTCGCTTTTTCCCACTCATGGTATTGATAGCAAAAATACTTCAGTTCGTAATACCTATTCTTTGAAATATAATCATTCTCTATTGGACGGTTCATGCGTACATACCCTCCAATACTTCTCTAGCTTTTTCACTCTGGTCTTCTGTCTCGTGTACATAGAACTTGTATGTTGTAGTGAGCCATCTATGTCCAAGCCTTAATCTTACAGACTCGGGTGGCATACCTGCAGCTATACATTCAGAGGCGTGTGTATGTCTAAGCTCATGGAAGTCCCATAAAGGATCTACATACTCAAAATTACTTTCTTTACCATGGATTACTCTTGATACATGTTGCATAGTTCGTGGAGAAATATAACTGCCATCTGACAATCTTACATTCAAAAAGTATATAGGTTTACCTTTGTTTTCATTTACAATACCATTCTCAGAAACAAAGTATTGCTTATGGTTCATTACAGGTCTGCTTGCTTCTATTTTGTTAATATGTCTAATTAAAATCCTATAAGTTTCACTGTCCAAATCTATTACTCTATACTCTCCTGGGTTGCAGTACTTTGGGTCTGTAAAATATAACTCATTCTGCTCGTTGAACTGTATCTGTCTCCTTACATAAAGCTTTTTATTACGCCTATCTATGTCCTCAATAAGCACTCCATAAGCCTCTCCCAGCCTTAGTCCACACCTGTACCCCAGTAATAATGGGATGTAGCATGGATGACCCTCTGGAAACCTAGTAAATATGGCGTTTATAAGCCGTTTTGGGCACGTTTTGGTTTCTCTCGAAGGTTTAGCCATACGAGCCATTATAGAGCGTTTTTGGGGCACTATAACGTCATTTACGGGGTCTCTGCGAATATAACCACAGACAATTGCGTAATCAAACGTCTTTGCAAGGGTTGCGTGTATCTTATCTAAGCCATGCGAGGTATGTCTTGGTGCTTCTGAGTTAATGATTTCTTGCAACATTCTTGTGTCTATAACTGCTACTTCATAGTCTCTTAGTACTGGTAAAATATAATTCTTTAAAGTCTTTCTATGAGTTTGGATTGTGTTTGGTTTATAAAGAGTTGGTGCGTAATGATTAATCCATTCATTGGCCATATCGCCATAAGTAATCTTAGCTGGAATGAAAATATCACTATCTCCTCTCTTAAGCTTTAATTCATGGGTTCTACCTGCTTCCAATGCATCATGCTTAGTTGCGTAAGACCCTCGCTCAAGATACTTAGTTTTCCCACAAGATGATACTGTAATTCTGTAATACCATTTGCCATTCTTTTCTCTTGTACTTGCCATTGTTCTTCCCTCCTTCGAAGAAAATAAAAAGAGACCTGGAACAAAATGATCCAAGTCTCCCTTATTAATTATCGTGGTAATGTGGGAAAAATTTTAGAGATAGAATATCACACGGTATTAAAACTTTCCAGCCTTTGCAGCCTCTTCGATAGAAACTGCTGTTGAAACTGTCATACCAACCATAGGGTTGTTACCTAACTCCATACGCATTCCAACATCACCATTTATGAATTGGATCGATGTCATTATACCATTAATCTGTGGGAATACAATGGGATTAATTGTGGGAAATATAATAGGTGAATGGGGAGGTTAGGTCAATGGATGCGTATTATATGGTATTGTGATTTTTATTACGTAGGAGTTGTATTGAATAAAATGGCAAGAACTTTATAGACATGTAGAATATCACACCTCCCCTAGATGATACTCTTACACGAAGAACTTAAGAACACAATCAAAGTAATCCCCACATTTCTTTTTAAATGGTTCGAGTTCCTTTGATAGTTTGTATAACTCATTTACTTTATTCTGTACTTCTGCCGGGTCATAACCTTCATTCCTAAGGTTAATCTGCCTTAAAGCACCATTACCGAATACTCCCATAATTACATTGGAGATAAGATCTGGAGTTATTGGCTTAAATATAACCTCATCAAATCGTGTGAGATTGTACTTATTAATAATGTTGAGATTCGTAGCAACATATGAACTAGAGGTTGCATACCCATCTGCTTTAATATACTCCAGATACTGTTGTGGTGTTCTGGCTTCCCTTAAGTTTGCATACCGTTTTGTGTTGATGAAATCAAAGTAACCCTTAATTCCTTCTTCCATTGAATCGTATACTCTGAAATTATCACGAATTGTAGTAAGTACTCCGGCTGTATACTCTTCTTTGGTCTTAAGGTTTACTGATTTACCTTTCCAACTAGAGCCACATTTCATACCAAAGTAATTATGGTACTTATAAGCAAGAGATGATGTTCCGAATGCACTCTCGCAACATGCTTGTGCAATAATGGGGCTTGATACTAAGTAACCCCTTTCTTTTACTTCTTTTCTGATTATCGGGCCTATATTGTTTACAAATGCTTCTACTTCCTGAGGTGTTGCCATAAATATCACCTCCTTTAAAATTGCGTTTTTAAATCTGACAATGAGTCTTGAAGAGTTTTTCTTGCTTTCTCAAGATCAGTAGTATCTGTGTAATTCGTATGCTGGCAAAATGCTGTTTCGAAATCAACAAATGCCAGGTTTACCTGAATAAAAATTCTAGTAAACTCATACAATCTTCTGAACTGGTCGTTTCCCTTAAGGAATCTATCTTCGTTCTCTCTTTGTTTCCCCTCAAGAAAGTCAAGTCTTTTCTTGATCTCTTCAATTGGAGCATTTGCGTTCTTTTTCATGTTAATCAGCTTATCCAAAATGTTAAGCACTGTAAGAACTACACCAATGATCATTATGAATTTCTCGGTAGTCATGTTTTTCCCAATCTCCCCTCAAATATAACTTGTTACCACTGGCTTATTCCGCCATTATTCATCTTGTAAACTGCTGCCTCTACAAGCTGATCTATTAGTTCTTTGGTTAAGTTAAGACCTTTATCTGATACATACTGAATCACAAAGTCCATAACTTCGCTCTTCTTGATAACACCATTCTTAGCACCAATAGTCTGCTCTGCAGCATGAACACTCTTCTCGACAATATCAAGAAGGTCTTTCCACTGTTTCTCATCGACCTTAGATTTAAGGAAAGGTATTACATAGATGGTTACAAGAATTGCACATACAGAAACTACAAGCTTTAGTACTACAAAAGTAATGTCATTGATCATAAGTATTATCCTCCTTCTTTAATTTAAGTCGCTTTATCATTGCTAAGAGTGTTATTTCACCCCCAAAGAACCCATAAACACCAACTGTAAGTGATGTAGATAGTTCTATTCCAGTTACCCATTGAAATATAATTCCAACGGTTGTGTATAAAAGAATCACTGCAAAACAGAAGATAAGGTATTTATCCAGATCCGACTTCTTCTTATCTTCTTTCTTTTTCTGTCGGAGAAAGTCGAGTGCTGTTTGTGGTTTCGAATCTGGTTTCATATGGCTTACCTCCTTTTAGGAAAATATAAATCCATAATGCGGAGTACAGTGTGCACAAATATTGTATACATCAGGCTAAGTGAGTAGTATTCTCTTTTTTTTTGTTGGGTTTACAGTTTAAAGTACTCCACAAAATGGATTAAATGAGCCCAACTGATTTGACTCAGAAGGGCCCTTATACTTCATCAGAAAGTAGCTGTTTCATTATTTACAACAGGAAGTCTATCTACGCATAACAGATTAAAGTGTGTGCCATCGTAGATAAAGGTTGCCATATCCCCAGCAAATATAATGTTGTTTGCTATGGCAGCTCCTCTGTGGTAAATTGGCTTAGCACCAGACGAGTTAATGTTAAGTGTTGCAGCAGATGCCACAGCGTTAACAAAGGTAATCGCTACAATACCATTTGCCTTCAATGCGAAATTGGATATAGAAACTGTTTTCTCGGATGTAATATAAGCTGTATTACATGAGCCATATCCAAAGCCAATTTCTTCAGGATTGGAAGAACCGCTTCCCGATACATTGAAGGTGATGTTTGTAATCGTTCCAGTTTGCTCGTCTTTAACTGGAAGTACAAATTGAGATATAGTAGCCGGCATATGATTCTTCCTCCATAAAACTCATTATGAAACAGTAATTGTAGCCTCTGTTCCAACGAATGCAGCTGTAACTGCACCAGCAGCGGTAACAACATCAACGTCTGTTCCAGCTGTAGGAAGTGTGCCTGCATCAAAGTTGAATGTAGCTGTCTCACCACTTACAGTGAAATATGACTCAGGAAGTGTACCTGCTGTTCCGAAAGGTGTTACAGAAGCAGTTGTATCAGTACCCTGAGTAACAGATACTGTACCTGCAGGTGTGTAGCTAGCTGATGCACTTGACTTGAATGCCAATGCACCAAAGTTGTTCTTACCAAGCTCCTGCCAAGCAGATCCGTTCCATACATACTCTGATCCATCGTATGAAGCCATTCCACCGAGCTTAGCTGTTACAGATTCGCCATTAACCTGAATAGGATTTGTTGTAGCGCCATCTGTAAGGGAAGTTGTGGTTACACCAATCCAGTAAATGGCATGGCCGATATCTTCAATCAGCTCTCTTGCCTCAGCATCCTTGATTGTGTACTCCACGTTTGTGACTGTTCCGCTAACGTTAACGGGCAGAGTCAATTTGCTTAAATAAGCTGGCATAATTCATTTCCTCCTTTTAATAAAATTAGGTTGTTAGTATGAGATGCTCACCATCCTCCGGATCAACTTGAGCATCATAACCCCTCTCTATTCCAAGGTCCTTAGCTGTAAGGTTCCCCTCTAGCACGACCCCGTTAATAGTAGGGAGGTTAGTCAGTTTATTGTAGTCTGCACCTTCAATGGTCTCGACCACTTGCAGTGACAGGCTTCCAGACAGAGAAGCATACGTTTCGACAGTTCCCATATCATTCCACCTCCGCTGTTAACTTGAGTTTGGATGCCGTTATGAATGTATCAACATCACCATTTGCTTTGGTAAGCTGAATATCATACACATAAGAACCAAACTCCAACTCTTTTGTATCTTCTGGATAAATAACAAGGAGCATCGTATCTATTGGGATTTCCCTCAAGATAAGACACTCCTCATCTTCAACATTCTCTTTTAAGGCAAAGCGTACTTTATCTCCCTCAACAGGAGTATATACAGACCCGTCAGGGTAATTGATTGTTAACCTCGCCTTAAAGGTATCTCCTCTTGTGAGAAAGATTGTGTTCTTCCTTACCTTAAAGCTCATATATAACTCCTATTCTGAAGGTCAATTATGATACCTTGTCATCAGCTGACGGATTTCTTCTCTTTCCTGCTCGTTACGGGCATCTCTCATAGCCTGTTCCAAATGGGCTCTAGATTCGTCTCTAGAATATCCATTGTCATAACCATGTCCGTAATATGGCATGTAGGTGTTTGAGTTACCCTGGCCTGGAGTATAGTAGGAATTATTCCTGAAAGAGTTTCCACCCATAGATGTCTCCATCTCAAGCTTCTCGATCTTTAACAGGTTTTTCTTTGTATCAGTCAACATATGAAGTTGATTAAGAGTTGTGTTATCGAGAGATGGAAGCTTAGAGATTCTTTCAAGCTCTGTATCAATTTGTCTGCAAAACGTGTCTTTCATTTTCTGGTCCATTTACTCTTCCTCCTCTCATGCAATTCTGTTGATATCAAGATTAGCGTTAATAACATTTATGGTCGGTGTAGGAGTTGTAGTCGCATCACCAGTTATACCAGAAATATAACGTACGCTAAGATTAAAGCAACATCCTTTAGGTACAGTAATGATTGCTGTGGAAGTAACGTTGCCATAAGTATCAACCGCTGCTGGAGTGAAGATTGCTCTGCTTGTTGGTCTTGCTTCCCCATTCACTGCAATAGCAACAGCTATAGGAGTTACAGCACCACCAGTAGGAATCGCTACATTACCATTAAAGGTAACCTGGTATCTAGCAAAGCAATTAGGTGTTATTCCACGGAGAATAAAATTCCCTGTCTCATCTTCATGGTATACATACCCTTTCTGACAAGGAATAGATGCAGTAAAGAGTATAGGAGAGTTAAGGTCAACTTCCTGTACTGCATTTGCAAGAAATTCAGCCATAGTTACACCTCCTTACATGCCGCATCCACAACCGTTATAGAAGTTCTGGCTACAGCAATTAGGGTTCTGAACCATGTAAGCAGGCTTAGGAACAGGTGCAAGATACTGTTCAAGAGCTGCTGTCTGAAGTTCGTTATTAGCAATGAGAGCCTGAGTCTGAGCATTCTGAGAAGCTGTGAGCTGCATCATGTTCATCTGCTGTCTAAGGTTAGCGATCTGTTCATTCTTAGCATCGATCTTATCCTGGCACATCTGGTCCTTAAGAGACTGAATACCAGCGTTCATTGTACTAAGAGTTGAAGCAAGGGCATCTGAAACAGCCTGTCTATCAGCGCAAGCTTCTCTAGCAATATCAGCTGCAAGATTAGCAGTAGCAAGTCGATTTTCACAGCAACAATTAGCAAACTGAGTCTGGAGAGCGAAAGCCTGCTGCATATCTGCTATCTGTCTAGCATTTGCTGAAGCTTCTGCCCCTGCAAAACCACTTGTGATAGAAGAATTGATCTGTCCAAGCTGTCCCATTACTGCTGCCTGGTCAAATCCCTGCTGAACTGCGGGCTGTGTATTTCCTCCATTGAATCCATTATTCCATCCACCCATAAGAGCAAATAAGAATAATACAATGATCCAAAATGAGCCATCGCCCCAGTTACCAAAGCCATTGTTTCCGTTTCCAACTACTGCTGCTACATCAGCTGCTGAAAGATCACCACTACTTAAACTCATAATTTTGTCCTCCTTTGAAATATAAATGTTGTGTATTAATCCGGCCTGATTAATTTCAATGAAGAATGTTTTGAAGACTCTTAGCCATACTTGTACATTGATCAAGTTGCTCTTGAGTCATCTTTCCAGAATTTAAAAGTTCCTGAACCTGCTGTCTAGGATCTCCCTTAAAATTCTGTTTGAATTGTTGAAACTGCTGGATAAGACCAAAGAAATTGTTTGGTTGTGGGTTCGAGCTACCAAGCAGTCCCATTAATGGATTAGCCATCGTCTCTCACCTGCCTTTTCTGAGGATTAGGTTTGTTATACCTTTGGTTTGAAAGAATCATTTCCTTAAGCTCATTCAAAGAACTGTCAATGTTTCTAGAGAAAATGTTGAACTCATCCTTAGAAATATAACTATCGTTCTGAACAACTTGAGGTTCTGGCTCTTTCTCCTCTATAAGCTGAAATACTTTAAACTCTGAAGTCTTACCATCTTTATCTGTCTTCTTAAGATATGCATAAGATTCCTTATCATCCAAGAAGAATATAGTCTTGTCAGGTGCAACAGGATATGCTTTCGCAGCTTCTTTACCCTGAATCCACATGAATCTGTTATCACACTGACAATTCTGTGGCTGCTGCATCTGATACAAATTTGGATTCGCCTGTCCCCATGGATAGTTTGGAATATTCCAATTCGGATAGGTTGCACCATAATCGTAATAACTCATGTGCTCTGCCTCACAATAAAATAGGATAACGGCACATCTCCACCGCTATCCCAAGTATCGTACCAGTCGCCATCTATAAGTGTTAAAACATGACTACCGGTTACTATTAGATTGTCTCTTGCCTTAGAAAACTCACAAGTTGAGAGAATATAACGTCCCTTTGGGTGAGACATTGCAAACTGCTCAACTGTTAGACATCTAGGGCAAGTGTTTTCTATCTCGTATTCTATATATCCCTTTTCTTTAAGGTAAGTTTTCCATACTCGGTTTGAGGATGGCATGTCAAGCATTTTTCTTGATAAGAACGATAACTCATCATGTACCATAAACCAATTGTACGAAAGGGCAAGAGATATAGCTCTGATAACACAATCTCCTACATTGAAATTACCAGGATTATCGTTGTAGTAAATATACATACCGATTAATCCTCCTTAAAGGACTTAAGGCTGCTGAGTCGAATGGGATTAGCTCCAATTAACAGCGATCCACTATTTGTAGGCTGCACCTTTATTTGAGATATAATAATCACAGACACCTACTAAGTAACCTCACCATGATGTCAAACCTAAGTAGTCTTCCGATTACTGTTCGGTGTCTGTAATTAGTATTGGGGGACTAGTTTCAAATGGTGCTTTTAGCGTGTTGTCTCTTATGAAACTAGTAAAGAATTACTCCACGGTCTTTGTTAGATCTCTGGCTCGATAGGTCTTACCCAATAAGCATACTCAATAGGGTTTCCGTTTTCATCAATACCTCTGAGCATTGTAGACTTAACGTTAGTATCCTGCTTTGCTCCGCCAAGCCTCTTCCAAAAGTCGGCTGATACTTCCTCTGCGGTGTCATGGGGGTAAGTCTTGTACCCTATTTCATCCTTTGTCTTGATTTCGTAAAGCCTTGGCTTTAATGTTCCCTCGCCAATCTTGGCAATGTAGCCATTGTGGATTTCTCCAACGTTATCAAGGAGCATGAGGAATGTAAAAGTGCCCGTTTCCATGGCAAGCCCTTTTTGAAATTCAAAATTGCCCTCTGCCAATGTTACATCCTCAAAATCATCTCTCTGAGGGTTCTCTGTTCCATCCGATTTAAGTGTTATTTTGTATAATGTATACATGGTTTATTCCTCCTTTCTAGTAACAGTTAATAACTTTAACTTTGGCTGTATTTACGCCTGTAATTTTCCAATAAGAAACTGCAACTACATTACCCTTTTTTACAGGCATGGTAAGTATAGCATCAGTTCCATATGCTCCTAATTTCGCATAAGTTCTAAATCCAACCATATAGTTAGCCGCAAATCTCATCCTACATGACAATTCTAAAGCCGAAGTGCTTGAAATGGCATTTATACATAATAACCCATCATGAGTTGCTGTAATAGTATAGTTATGCTCTGTTGTATCTGTCAGAGTATATTCAGCAAGTTGCTCAGAATTTGTGTAGTTCCATGTCCATCTATTAGTCAACTCCCTATTCGTCATAGCATAAGGTGCATAGGTAGGGTCTGTACCAAGAGGACGCAACATGGGCTTAAATAGCAAGTTATTTACTGTTTGTCCATGCCTAATTGCAATTATAAATTGAATATCAGAGTTGCCATCATGGTACATTCTATTTCCATTACCTGTCTCATTTCCTCCTGTACCACCCAAGAAGTAAGTTGCCGAATCTCCGCCTGCAGGACAACCCGATTTCTCATAAAATCCTTTAGGAACATTACTGTCTCTATTTATAGGAAACAATGAATCATTATTAGGGTCACAAGTTCCATTAGCGATTATTGTTCCATCATTTTGTACAGTATAGGTGATGCCATTCAATAATTGCGTTGTTGCGGTAACATTAATAAAATTCTTAGCTCCAAGAATATTATCCTGTGCAATAGAAGAACCTGTAAGTTTCTGATTTGTCTTAGCATATGGAACATAAGTGTCATCTTCTATAGAGGCAGGGCGAATCATGGGTTTGAATAATTCATTGATTGTTAGAGGGTCCGAACTATCATAATAAACAACAATTGCGCAACTTACGTGTGTTCTGACTGTCAATGTAAATTCTACACTTTCTCCATAATCTTCTACTAAAACACTAGCAGAACTGTTAAGGTTCCACAGTCTAATAAAATACTTTGTAGCACCTCCACCTACCGGACACCCATTTAATATGTATTTTCCAGGTTCCAAGTACAGATTTTCGGCTGTAGGGACATATACTAGTTGCGCATTTGCCGTATTTACAGTACCCACGGCATTAACACTTCCGTCACTATAGACTGTAAATGTAATTCCATTAGATGACACAGATGAAGCAGTACAACGCAACAGATTTTTAGCACCAAGGTCATTAACTATGGTGTCAACTACATCCTCAACTTTCTCAAGCTGTTTAGCTATTGGTTCTGCAGCTTCGATATTACTTCCGACAGCAAACGCATCACCGATAGCTATTGAAGCAGATGCCTTATAAAGCCCCTGACTTGAACCATAATTCCAATAAAGGTTATCTCCTATAGCATACTCTCTAGTTGAAAGTGATGAGTTCTCCGTATAAGCAATGATCTCCAAAGCCTCTTCCACAGAAGAATTCTCTAAAGCAACAAGCTCATCTGAAATAGTTGTGGCTTTAACATTTACATTAACTGCCAAAATATCACCAGTTTGAATGTCAGTAAGAGCCTTATAAAGGTTCCTATCCTGCCCTATAAGGTAATCACCTTCATCGTAGTCTCTTGATGCATAAGGCTGATCCTGGGCAGTTAAGTTATTCTCTGACGGAGCGATAATATTTCTAGCATACTGGTCTTTGATGTTCTGATCAGAACCACCAATATTTAGCATTTTTACTTCGTTCATTTCTTATCCTCCCATTTTAATTGTTTCCTATAGTGAATATCGCTGTTTCATCGACAACAGATACTCCTGTATTTGGAAAGAATGCGGTTTCGTCGAGCACATATATAAATGAAATTGCATCTATCTGTGCTTGTAAGTGAGCAGCCTGAGACGATGATAATTCATCCTGGTAATGCTGGAACCAATTATCCCATGCTGTTGACGAGTCACTAAAATACTGTGTGGCCCTTGTTTCCATGTTACTGAATAATGCCGTATACTGATCATTAGCATCATCAAGCATCTCATTTATAGTGACATTTGAAGCACTAATGAAATTACCCACTCGTGAGTCCTGGGTAGCCAAGAAAGAAGCAAATTCATCAGTTTTATCAGCGATCAAATCTGCCCATTGCTGTATATCTGCAGTGATCATGTTGTTCCACTGGGCTGTATCATTGCTGATCATAGTATTCCACTGTGTATTCTTGGCTGCGAAATCAGCATTAACAGATGCAATCCACTCATTCCACTGTGTCTGCCACTGAGCAATAAGATTATCGATGTTCATACTCTGAACAACACCAGTTACATAAGGGCAAGCACTTGTTCCAACTGCATTCCTAATATCAGACTGAGACAATACTGTCCTACCAGCCCTTATAAGAACATACGCAAGAGGGACCTGTCTTCTTGTAGCGTTGTTGATAAGCGTTGGATACTGTGGATTTGACGCTGGAGTGCCCGCTACATAAGTGAATGTATTCCTTCTATAGGCATTGTCTTTGTTTATATCAAGAACAACGGCAACCCATTTATTTAAAAGAACTTCAGGGTCAGGTAGAGTTAAAGCATACACAGTGTCGTTTAACGTCCATGTATGTAAAAACCAGGCTCTACCAGTCTGAATATTAACCTGGAAACCGTTATTAGCAGTTTTGACCATCATCTGGCCACCAATTTTCATGTAAACACCATCATTGATGACGCCGTCGAAGATGGAGCCAAACTGCTCAGCATTGTATTTTCTATCGCCGTTAAGCGAATTATAGAAACCATACGTTAGAGCCATTTATTTAACCCTCCACTTCTTCCTGTATAGCTTCAAAAGTCGGATAATAACTAATTCCATCGTTAATGTTCTCGGACATAATATACTCAACAACTCTCGCTGCGCCTTCTAATTTGTATTCATTTCGAATCTGAACGACGTCACCAATAAAAAAGTCCTCACCATACACGAATGTCTGGGAGGAGTCCACTTGTCCATCAAATGCTTTTCCTTTAGGGTTCTCTGCCAACTTCTCAACACCCCTTTGTCTAAGCATTTCATTGTAAACATTTATAGGAATATCATTATTATCTTCATCTTTTGATGTTAAATCTCTTGCGTCTGTAAATATTTCTCTTCTATTCAGACCAGAAGTTGTTCCAACAGCATAAGTCTTTCTCTCTATGCCTTCTCCTTCTCCAGCCACAAGAGTTGCATTTTTATAAGGTTTTGAATCCTCAAAATAATTTGAATTGATGATGTTATCGAAATCTGAAGAAAATACTACATAATTCTGTGTAGTTTGTTCGTAGCTTCGATCTGTACCAGCATACAATTCAAATACGAACTGATTACTAGCATTAAGAGTCATCTTAAAGCCAATATGTTCAGATTGACAAATATTAACAATGACGTCCAAAAGATTATCTCCAGTATACTGTGCAGTTAACTTAAGAGATGTAATTTTACTGTCATTAGAGGTCTTAAATACAACATTACTAATTCTCCTAGCAGCAATACTTGGAGAAATAACATTTGCATTTAAGAGCCTCTGAATAGCAGTTTGGAGATTGACATTGTTAAAATCTGTCTGAGACCATATTATTCTTCTATCGAGTATGGATTCTATGGATCTACCACTAATAGTGAAGTAGTTACCCTTTTCATTATCAGTCTCAATCTTAATCTGCTCGATAATCATGACATGGTCTGAATCTTTCTGGATAAGGTAATTACCCAGCTTAATATAATCTAGCAGTGCTAAATCTGCTCCAGTATAGATTTCAAATTCGCCTGCTTCGTTGTACCTATCTATCCAAAGAGCAGACTCAAATGTATCTACTAGAGCTAACTTATTAAAGTTTGTATCTAAGACATACAGTTGCATATTATACTCCTTGGTATAGAATCTGAGCTTGAATCTCAAATGACATGTTTAATTCACCTGATGCAGCCGTATAAGAGAATACGTTATCTCCTGGATGAATTGTGAACCAAGTAGCGTCCTTATCGAGAGCATTTAGAATGTTGTAAGATCTACCGCCTCTAATAAGTCTGATATACTTATCGCTTTTTACTGTTGAGATTCGTATTTCATCACCTGCAGCAATCGCAGAACCAGTTATAGAAGCAACCTTCGTTGTATTTATAACCATCTTCTCTCTAGTAACATTGTTATAAATCGTTGGGTTCGTGAATGCACCACTAGCATGAATGATCATAACAACGCCAGTTTCAGCTTCTCCCTTATAAGTAACAACGTTTTCTCTCTTTGTTTCCACTGATGAGAATATAATCGAAGGTGAATCGTCGTCTGAGAATTCAAACTCGAAAAGATTAACAAGATCAGAGAATGGTATTATCTGAGTTCCATTTGGGGAAGCATCATTAAACCACGCTGATTCACAAACAATAGAAATTACTGCTGACTCTACTTCTGAGAAAATATCAGGTTCATTAGACTCCACATAGCCGTCAACTTCTGCTACACGATTGTCGGTCTCAATGAAGAAAGTAACTTTTCGTTTGAGAGGAAAATATGTATAAGTAAGCTGTCTAGCTTCTTCTACATTAGCTGTAATGAATCTGAAATGGATTACAATATTTCTTTTGTTTGCTTTAGATAAGTTATACTTGGAACCATCCTGAGCCGCGAGATCCGTCATCTTAACATCGGCTTTAACAGGACCCAACCCTTCTATCTCAGTAATGAAGAGTCCAGACTCGGGCTCAACATCATTGAGATTAACGATTAATTGTTCACCAAAATCATTCGTAACAGCAATATACTTAATCATCCCATTGCTCCTTTCAGCTGGCTTACAAGATTCTTAGTATCCCTGTAAATCTCGTATCTGCTCAGCGCTTTTGGTGAATAATTGTTTTGTGTCAAATTGATTTGTTGTGTCGTAGGTGTAGGTATTGTTTCAGAAATATCACTACTACTCTGATTTCTACCAATACCTATAGAAGATGCCATAGCTATAGATTGTCCTGGGAATAGTGAACCAATAAGACCTGCATGAGACCTAAGGCCTGATAGGTCAAGTACCGGAGATATAACTGGATGAATCTCAAGGTCATTCTCAGCTATATCAGAAACTGCAGCCATAGTATTCAATACTGCTTCTGAAAGCATAGTCGCACTACGTTCTGCATATGACTGACCACCTGTTATACCCATTGCAAAGCCCTGAGCAATATAATTACCGTACCGCATATAAAGTCTTGAGGGAGACTTAATCTCGTTGTACTTAGTAATTGCTCGCTCTGCTATCTCACACAACCTATTAGCTGCTGCCTGAACTCTTCCAACCGCCTCATCAGAACTCATACCATTTGCCAAACCAAAGGCTACATTCTGACCATAACCAAAGAACTTATCTGAGGTAAGAGTATTAGCTACTTTATTAATGATTTCATTACACAAAGCAACTGCAGCATTATTAGCTAAATATGAATAGTTAGTAATACCACTCTTCAAACCCATAACCAAATACATACCATCCTGATATGTTATTCTTGATGGAGAAGCAATACCCAAACGCTCAGAGAATTTCTTAAGACCTGCTGCAGCCAATTCGTCCAATGAGTTAGTTGCTATACTTGTGTTTCTGTCTACGCCATCTGCAAATCCCTGAACAACGTTTAAACCTGCTTTAGCATAAGAAGCAAGAACATTATTTGAGAGGCTATCGGGTAATACTGCAGCCTGTTCAAACATAACATTAGCCTGCTGAATCTCTTCTGCTGTAGCGTTAGAGAATGCATTTACATACTCGTAACCCTTCGGGCCAAGTTCTGCCAAATGTTGAAGGAAACCTTGACTAAGTCCCTTCTCTCCAAGTTCGTTGAGTTTATTTGCCCAGTTAGTCACACCGTCAATATTAGACCTCATGTTTTCCAACAAGGACTTCATGGTCATTTCAGTCTTTACTTCGAACTTCTGGAAGAAACTATCACCTTCGAAATATGACTTAACTGAGTCATAAATCTTCTTTTTCATATCAGTGAAGTTCTTGATCATGTCTTCCAAAGAAGCTGCATTCTTTTTGTTCTCTTCTGTCGCATTCTTGGACGCAAGAGTAGCTTTATATGTCTCTTCCGCAAGATTCTTAACAGCGAACTGCGCAACTTTCATTGGACCATCATCACCAAGTTGTGTGTAAAGATGACCATAATTCTTAGTAAACGCCTCAACAACGCCAGAAGCATAACTCATAACATCTGCTGATGCTTTAGATGCTTTACTTCCTTTACCAGAAGCAACTACATTGGTTTCAACAGCTTTAGTATTCTCATCTATAACTTCTGTATTCTTCTTGGTAGCGTTTCTTGCTTCTTCTTGTACTCTAAGAGTTGTACCCCATCTATCCTTTTCAGCATTCTTAAGTTCCTGGTTCTTCTTAGTCTCAGCTTCCATTATCTTAAGAGTTGTCTGTGAACGCTCTTCAACACCTCTTGCGTGCTGTTTAGATACGTCATCCATCTCTTTAACGCCGGTAACTGTAGACTTAATATCACCAATAAGACTACTTAAAGAATCACCAATACTACCAGCTCCATCTTTTGTCTGAGATGCTAATTGACCAATAGTATTTTCACCAAGACCATCAGTAGCTTTAATAGACTCTGTACTCATGTTCTTGAAGCTTTCAGTAATAGCTTCGGTAGAACTATTAATATCAATAGCACCATCTGCTACTACTCCACTTAACGCTCCCATGGTCTTATCGCCAAGTTCAGTTGAAGCTGCTACTGCTTCTGGTGTACCCTCTTCGATACCTTCAGCTACACCTTCGCTTACATATATACCAGCCTGGATACCTTTAGCTGACGGTGAATTCTCATCAAGACCCGCTTTAGATTTAAGACCTTCAATAATTCTGCTACCTAAATCAGCAGCTGCTTGAACTGCTCTTCCGACAGCGGAACCTTTAAGGCCATCGATCAAACCTTGAATAAGGTCTTCTGCGGCCTGCTTAAAGTCTTTTACTTTATTCTTCACGGCATCAAGAGCACTCTTAACAACCGTTTCAATAGCATCTTTAACTCTCAATTGGCCATTCATTACACCAGTCTTCATTTCTTCAGGCATAAGAAGACCCAAAGGAGTAAACTTTGTAATCCACTGAACTATAGCCTGAATAACTGCGGTCATAAGATGATCAACAGCTGCTATAAGTTCACCATTGTTTGTCTCAATAGCTGTAGCCAAACCGTTAATCAAAGCAATAGCGCACTTATAAGCCTGGTCAACGATTCGAGGAATCTCGTTAGCGATAGCCTGCATATAGGCAATCATCAGGTCTGTACCTGCTTTAGCTATTGCTGGAATGTTCTCTGTAAGAATCTTGAGTATTCCAAGAATCAATGAGAGAACTGCTTCACCAAACTTCAACTGTGACTCTACAAGTGCTGTAAGAATTGACTCAATAATTACTACTGTTGCCTGAGTAAACTACGGTCCGTACTCAACTATTTTAGTTGCAATCTGACCGAGAGCTTCCATTAGTTTCTCAGCTATAAGTGGTAACAGGTTAATTAGTGTTCTAGCAAACATGTCTATAGCTGCTACACCCATTGGCATTACAGCAACCAGAGCTTGTAAGCCTGCTGAGAACAATGTTAAGCCAACACCGGTACCAATAAGAGCTGCACTAAATGCTATAAGTGCTGCTGAGAAGACTAATATAAATGGAGATGCTACAGATAGTACAGTAGAGATTATAGCAATACCTGTGAGGGCTGTTGTGAGCATAGTTAGAGACTTTACTATCTCTCCAAGGCTCATGTTGCCAAATATCTTCAATGCTCCAGCTAACAGAGTTAATCCTGCTGCCGCAACTGTAAGTGCTATTGCACCAGGAAGAGCTAAAATCATAGCTGTAAGACCAACCGCAAGGACAATTAAAGAACCTGCCATTGCGAGTAGGCCTTTTCCTATCTCTGCAAGAGACAAAGAACCGAGTATTTTGAGCGCGCCTCCAAGAACTATAAGTCCTGCAGATGCAATCAACAAGCCAGTAGCTCCCGGTATTGAAGTAGACATCGCTGCCAGGCCTATAGCCAATACAACTAACGATGCACCTATTACACCGAGTGCTTGCCATACATGCTGGTCTGCATCTCCTAAGGCGTCACTGATTTGTTTAAGTGCTTGAGTAAGAATTAGTATTGATGTGGCTGCCAGAATTGCTCCTGCTGCTCCAAGAACAGAGAAACCTGCAAACTTAGAAAGGACAACACATACTGCTGCCAATCCAGCTACCATCAAACCAACTATTCCAAGAGCCTGCCAAATGTGGTTGCCCTCAGTACCCAATGCATCACTTATCTGTTTAAGTGCTATTACTAACAAATTAATTGAAATAGCCATTGCTATAAGCGGAGTCATGCTGATTGCTTTGTATTTGGTTAGCTTGTCAATGGCAATCATTACTCCTGTAAGTCCTGCTACCATCAAGCCGATGATTCCAAGAGATTCCCAAGCGTTTCCACCTTCTACTACTTTTGAAACCATCTTTAATGCTTCAGCCATAATGATAAGCGCTGCTGTCATTGTAATAAGACCCTGAGCGCCTCTCTTAGACTCATTACCCCACTTACCAAGAGCTATCGCTGCAAGAGTAAGTTCACCAAGCATAAGACTAACAACTGCAAAGCTATCCCATAAATGCCCGCCTTCTGCTGCTGAAGAAACTGCCTTCAATCCAACAGCCATCATCAGTACAGCTGCTCCCATAGCTATCAAAGCTTTAGAGACTGCACCTAATGTTACAGACATTTCTAGCATCTTAGTTGCGCTGGAACCGAACAGTTCTTTACCAAATATACTGAATGTACTCTTTATATCAGTTGAACTGAAGGATTGAGTAGCCTTCATAAGAACTGTTATTGCTCCGGCTAAACCACCAACCATAGCTGTAATAGCAGCTGTAGCTCCTGCAAGCTTATTACTGTCAATCATTGCAACCAACAGTAAAGAACCTGCTAATATAGCTACTGCTTTTGCGGAGTTAAGTAGTGTTTCAGATCCAACTTTCTCTCCGAAACTATTCAGAGCATTACTAAGTCCATCTAATACACCACTAAAGCCTTCTCCAACCTTAGAGAATTGCTTAACTCCAGAATATAACTGATACATTATTCCGCCAGAAAGGATAGCATTAAATATGTTCATCAATCCACCGATACCATTACCACCGAAAGAAAGACCTGAAATGCTATCGCCTAACTGTTTAAATAATGTTCCAAGAGCTTTACCAACACCCTTAACCAAAGTTAAAAGACCTGTAAACAAAGGACTAATATCCTTAATCCTATCTGCAAGTGTCTTTAAACCATTAGCTATACTCTTGAATATTTTTTGCAATAAATTACCAGTAGTAACAGTTGTATCTGCTTTCTCATTGAAACCGTCAAGAAAACTTGTAAGGATTTCCTTAGCTCCTGAGAATCCAGATTTAATCAAATCTATTACTGGTTTTATTGTTTGACCAAGGATCTTGAATGCTCTTTCAAATAGGTTTGTCTTAGTTATGACAATATCAACTGTTGTCAAGAAGTTACCAACTTTAGCTGCTATGTCTAATAAGAAACCTCCAAGAGTAGATATACCCTTAGTCGCAGGTAATAAAGCTTTTACAAAACTTGTAATAAACTTTAAGCCTATGTCAAATATAGCAAAGAAACCGGAAGCTGCTTGTCTAACCTTAGTTGCTGTTTCTTCAGTGACTGTTAAACTTGCAGTAAATCTCTGGAATGCTTTACTAATGTTGTATAACTGAGTTGCTGTGGTTGGTGGAAATATGTTCCTAAACCCATCAGCTATAGGTTTAATCACAGCTACTAAAGCATCAAATGCTCTCTTAAGAGAATCTATAATGATTCTTCTTCCACCAAGAGCATCCCAACTCTTAAGCAACTCGTTTCTTGCTTTTGAAGATTCATCAATGAAGCCGCCAAGAACATTACTTACTGCGGTCCATAATTCTTTAGCTTCCTCAAAGTCACCTATAAGGATTTCCCAAGTTTGAGCCCAACCAGAGCCAATTGCTTCCTTCAATGTATCAATTAACATCGAGAAGGTCTTTACTTCTGAAGCGGCATCAGTTGCTGCAGAACCTAACTCTTCGAACCTCTTGATCTGAGCATCTGTCATGCCCATACCCCTAAGTTCTTCCTCATAAGCCTCTTTTTCGGCTGCTGTCATGTCCCTTACATCAGTTGCATAGATGTTCATAGTCTTTGTTAAGACATCTGTTGTCATCCACTGATAAGCTAAGGAATCATTAAAGTTTTTAGTAGCACTTATGGTTTCTTTCATTGTTGCGCCATTAGCATTCTTTGAAAGAACCTTATACATGCCATCTTCGCCTTTTTCGACTGTGCCACAAGCAGTAGCTACTTCAAGGAGTGTATCTTTAAACTCCTTAGTTGCCATGTTTGCATTCTCAATTGACTTCCAGTCTATAAGTTTTACATAACCTGCAGACAAAGCCTGTGAAAAGTTATACATCGCTCTAGATGCTTCATTGGCATTTGCTCCGGATCGTGCTGCTTCGTTTGCTATACCCTTGATAGCTCCTACAGCATCTTCCAATTTAACACCGGCATTTGTGAACTTACCGATGTTGTTCGTCATATCGGCGAATGAATATATAGTTTTATCTGAATAAGTATTTAACTCTTCCAGATACTTGTTTACTGTTTGAAGTGATTCTCCGGTACCTGCCATGATAGTCTGTACAGAACCCATCTTAAGTTCGTACTCTTTGAAACCATCAGCAATACCTTCGAAAGTCATAGCATTGGCAATGTCCTTACCAACTTTGACTATTTTACCAGCAACCTGGTACTCCAAAATACTTGCAACTTTAAGCCAAACGTCCTGAATATGGAAACCAGCTTTTGTAGACATTATTTCAGCCTGTTCAAAAGCTTTACCCATAGCAGACAGACCGCCACTAGAATTGTTGGCCACTTGGTCTGTAGCTTTGTTAAGCTGCGTTAAACTACTAATCGTAGAAGTGATCTTACTTGCGAACTGAGAATTATCAAAGACCATTTTGACAATTCTTTCATCAACAGAACTCATTCTTTAGTGACCTCCTTCCAGCATTCATTTGCCAAATCATCAAATATAGCTTGCATGGCTGGGTTAATGTAATCTGTTCCCTGAACATAACCACCTGTACCAGTACCATGTCCGTACTGTATTATTGCAGCGATTACTACTCCGTCATTAACATTGCGATTACACCAACTTATAGTGGCACCATTACGGTCCTGTTCGATCTCGTAATACCAACTATCTGCGGTTTTACCTGTATCTTTGGGAGTGGCTGAACGAAGAGCATCTACCCCTCGTTTACCATAGGTTGATAATATGTTTAAATATTCTTTATGCTGGAGACGGTTGAGGAACTGCATGGTCTTCGAGAGGTCTCCACTACACGTGATATGTATTCCCATCCCGTCTCCTTTCTTTGTCATCCTTTAGTATGCATAGCCTTCCTACGAGCTTCATTCAACTTATCGTTGTTTTTCCTAATCTCGTTGGAGGATAGCTTCTTTTGACCCTTAGGGTCATTCTTTATCTCACAAATCCTAATCAAGGTTAAAAGTCTATTTAAATGCCATTTCTGGCACTCAAATGGTATGTTAGCTGCAGTCATCCAGTAGTAAATTAGTTCAGAAGTAACCTGTTCACTTGATCTACTACCTTTTCCTTGTAAACCACCAATAGTAGTTGCTGTTGAAGGATTGTTAACATACTCATTCACCTTATCAAATTCAGATTGTGGGATTCTTTTATAAACTTCTGAGTCCACATTTGAAGGTGTAACCGTCATGCATTCTATGTAACTAAGCATTTCTTCTACAGTTTTATTCTTCTCCTGTAGAAAAGGTTTACACCATATAGACTCCCATTTAGCGACAGAAAGTAAAGAATGCTCCAGAGTCAATTCACAACCTTTTGAACCCTTTTTGTAAACGAATTGCTCATTAGCTTCGTCCCAGAGTTGCTCATCGGGCTGGTCTGGTATCTTGATCTTCAGCATTTTCTACTCCTTATTTATACTGAATGGATTTCTTTGGCAGATGTCTTATGGTCCTGAGGGCCTTCCTGCTGAATGTTCTTAGGAAGAATACCCTTGCAGAACTCTGCAATAGTAGACTCGTCCTTACAAATCTCATCCATTAATACATCATACGCTGGAGACTGCTTGAACTTCTTATAGAGCTTATTTCCGTTCTCATCTTCCTTAATGTGGTACTTACCATCTGGTGAAAGCTCACCATAAGCCTGAAGAACCACATTAACAAATGTCTTGTAGATGTCCTTGTTATTGGCAGCGTTCATCATCTTCTCAAGCTGAACATTAAAGCCACCATCAACTGACATCTGCATGTCTGAAAGCTCTGTTTTGGATAGATTGAAGTAGAAATCCTCGGTTCTTGTGTTTCCGAGATAGTCCTCGTATGTAATAGTCTTCTTTACCATGGTTAAACTCCTTTCAAAACTGCTCATTTTGAGCATGACTATAAAAAGTATGGCCCAGCCCGAAAGCGTATAGCCAACGAGCCAGGCCATGTCTTAAATTACTGATCAGATAGCTGCAAGAATTGAGTAAACTTCATCAGGAAGAGGAAGTCTGCCGTCAACTGCGCCAGTCTCAACCTTCTCATAGTATGTCTTCTCTGCGTCAGCTACAGTATCTGCAGAAAGAACATAGCTTCCACCAACAAGCTCATACCATCCCTCAGCTGCAGGGTTATCTGTAGAGGTTGCTGCTACTTCTGTGTAAGAAACAGTACCAGCTGTTCCGTAAAGAACTGCCTCGATAGCATCGAGCTGAGCCTTTGATACCTTTGTGCTGTCGATCTCGATGTGAGATGTAGCCTTTGCATTCTCGATAGCTGTTACAGAAACAGGAGTTGTCTTGAACTCATATGAGAATGTCTGAGCTTCAGGAGACTCGTTGATTGTTGAACGGCTCTTCTCTGAAGGTGAAGCAGTTGCATTGTAAACGAGGTGAAGAACGTAACCAAGGTCAAGTCCCTCTGTATCGTTTCCAAGAAGTGATCTGTAAGAAAGACCAAATGCCTTTCTGTTCTGCTGAGCAACAGTTACGCCAGGAACAAGCTCCTTACGTCCGTCGCAAGCTTTCCACTCGTCAGGGTATGTGTAGCACTCGATTGTGCCGTTGAAGTTCTCAGCACCACGAAGTGAACCGTACTTAATGTTGTCAGCATAGAAATCCTGAGCATCTCCGCCTTCAGGAGACTCGTTAACAGCTGTAATACCGTTCCAAGCTACTCCCTTAGGATATACTCCATTTGTGATTGGATAGAGCACGGCATGGTCGGTACCGGCTTCGAATTTCTTTTCGCCCTGGTTATCCCAAGTAATATTGAAATTTGTAGGCATAATCTTTTCCTCCGTTATTGATTAATAATGTAATAATCGTTATAGACACCCTCAGTTACAATTCTTCTGTCAAATTGACAAAAAGGAACCTCGAATACGAACTTTTCTTTCAAGTCGTACTTAGGGTTCTTGTACATATGATGAATATCCCAACGACCAGTAACTATGTATGGCTTGTTATCTGCATGATCCACATTGAATCTTACAAACTTGTAAACTATACACGGGTATTTCATTCCTGTATTAGGAGGAGCCTGGAAATATACACGATCGTTACCAAGAACATCCTCCAGTAATTGCTGGATTTCATCCCTCGTCTTCATCGTCTTCCTCCTCGACATCCTCTTTAAAAATAGGACCAAGCGAGAGAGTAAGTCGTGGTCGATCTGGGTCTTGCTCGACATCGCTTACAGTCCACTTGGCCCCACCAAATGTTACATAAGCTATCTTGTGGAAGTTGTTAAGAATGTATTGGTCGGCTACCACTGAAAGCCTATTAGAAATATGCAAGTCGGCATTAATCTTTTCACCCGGTACTTCTTTCCAAGAATCTTTCAAAACATCTCCGTAGAATTGTCTTGGGATTACTTTAGGAATAAATATACCTGGTGCTTCTTCTATTTCTTCATGAAATCCAATCTCACCATACCACTTCATAACAACCTCCTAGCAAATATAACTAATTACTCACCCCTTACAAGGTAGAATGACATAGCTGAGAAAGGCTTGATCAGAGCGCCTGACATTCTTGTCTCGTACAGGTACTTGTACTGGTTGTAATCGATATCGAAATCATCGAAGAAATCAGTCTTAGCACCGCCGTTTGTACCTACGTTGTAGTCTGCAAGGTTTACAGCTACACCGATAAGAGGATAGTTGTTTGTCTGGCCTTCCTCTGTGATAGCGATCTGCTGGCCCTCCATAACCTCAACAGGAACGATCTCCTTAACTCTCATAGCTGTAGCAACCTTAGCCTCTGAGTCATAGAGAACGTGTCCGATCTGGTCCTCAAGAAGCAGAGCATCTGTGAGGTAGTCTTCTGTTGTGAAGAATGTAGGGTTACCTGATCCCTTGTACTGCTTACGAGCCTTAACCATAGCTCTGATAAGAGCCTTAGCAATCTCATCATCTGTAGCATTAGCTGCTACTCTAACAGGAACCTTAACTGTGTAAAGGTCTGCATCGTTGTATACCGGACGGATGTGAGCTTCCTGGATCTTGTCGTCAGAAGAAGCAAGTCTGCCATCACCGATAAGGATAGCACGAGCTGTCTCCTCCTT
>JAEIGA010000717.1_pt1 | contig 49145 bp, 34 predicted proteins | sample 9270691 | NCBI WGS metagenome assembly JAEIGA01 (sample SAMN17057246, study PRJNA624740) | gut metagenome | biome: biome; isolation source: fecal sample | host: Bos grunniens | place: China: Xizang | collected 2019 | reverse complement strand
GTTCGTAGCCCTCGGTCTTCACCTCTGCCACGGATTCTGGAGCGCATTCCAGAGCCTCGGTCTGAGCAACAAGATCTGGGAGAAGAGACTCACATGGATCGGATATGCTTTCGTAGCTATCATTGTCCTCGGCTTCAGCGTAGTTGCAGTGAATGCATTCTGCCAGGTAAGCGGATGTTTCGCATGCTGCGGATGCTGCTAATCTGAAACGATATATTCAAAGAGGGTGACTAAAAAGTCTTATGACTGATTAGTCACTCTTTTTTCATTTATATATTTAACCGGGAGGATGATAGTATAAAATATAGCTATTCTTTTGATAATCAAAGGAATATCTATTGTTAATGTCAGAAAGTTTTGATGTATTTGAAGTGCGAAATCACAATATCCTTTTTCCTCACTGCAAAAGGCTATTGTGTATGCTCTGAAGTGACGGTAGGGTAAGTTTGGATGGCGTGGCCGCCCGTGGTCTCGTGAACGGGTGGGGCCCGCGACGAAGTCGTGGGAGGGATGAAGTCGGAACTTGTTCCGACGAACCAAGCCAAACTTATCCTACCGTCACTGTCGTCATATATAAATGAAAAAGGAGATGACCTTATTAGTCATCCCCCTTTTGTTTAATGACATATTTCTCTGGTGCGTTCCATGAGCCATGAGGCTACATCGGAAGAGAGATATGGGGCCAGGGTGGCATAGACGCGAGCGTTATATGCATTGAGCCACGCAAGGGCTTCCGGTCCAAGAAGTTCAGGAACAACTGCAGAAGTGTCTATGTGACAGCATGTCAGCGTCTCGAACTCGAGCCAGTCGCCGAACTGGGATGTGCCGGCCTCGCGGCAAAGGACAATATTCTCATGACGAATGCCGTGCATACCTTCACGATAGAGTCCCGGTTCGTTTGAGGTAACCATTCCCGGAAGCAGAGGCTGAGGATTGTACTGATAACGGATGCTCTGAGGACCTTCATGCACGCAGAGATAGTAGCCGACTCCATGACCTGTTCCATGACCGAAGTTGCGCCTTGCCTTCCATAATGGCATTCTGGCAAGGACATCGATCTGACATCCCGCAGTACCACGAGGAAAAACTGCCATGGAAAGATCTATCATACCTTTAAGTACAAGAGTATAGTCTTCCTTTTCGAGATCGGTACATCCGCCCATTGGAACAGTGCGGGTGATGTCTGTAGTGCCTGTCAGATACTGTCCTCCTGAGTCCACCAGATAAAGCCCATGAGGACGGATCACAGCAGAACCCTCACGAGGGGTAGAGTAATGCGGCAGGGCTGCACCGGGGCCATAGGCGGATATATTTTCAAAACTGTTCCCACGATAGCCGGGAATCTCCGCACGGAAGGCCGTAAGCCTCTCCGAAGCTTCCCATTCAGTGACTTCACGTCCGGAAGCCACCTCACGATCCAGCCAATAGAGGAATTTCTCCATCGCCACCCCATCATCGATATAAGTCTGACGCAGGTTCTCGATCTCGGAAGGAGTCTTGACCGACTTCTCCAGAATCACAGGCGAAGTGCCGTATATCACACAGTCTTCCGGATACGAATCCTTTATATATGTGGCTACGTGATGATTAAGCGTGGACGGGTCTGCAAACAGACGCACACGGGAAGTCTCCCCGCTGAAATCCGACAATGCGAAGAACACCGCCTCATAATCTTCTATATCCACTCCGTCAGCCACCAGTTCGCTGAAGCTGTCTTCTGTGTCAGGGTCCATATCTGCCATTGACTTACGTACGAACCATTTCACATAATCTTGACTAATAAGCAGATACGAAATCACCAACGGATTGTATTCTATATCGCAGCCGCGTACATTAAGCATCCATGCGATTTCGTCCAGAGACGAAAGCAGCACCCTGTCTATCCCGTGCAGCAGCATCCATTTACGTATCCATGATATTTTTTCCGCACGCGGAATTCCTCCGAAGCACTCCACATCAAGGGTGGTCACCGGCGACACCGGTACGGAAGGTCTGTCTTCCCACATTGCATCAAGCATGTCCGGGACATCAGAGAGACACCCGCCCTCTCCAATAGCCGCAACCAGGTCCTCCGCCGCACTCACACTCTGGCAAAGTCCATCCACAGCCACCACCTTCACACCATTGGAAGCCAACCAGTCAGGAATGCTCACAGAATCCGGAAGGCGGGTCTTATGGAGTTCCACTCCTGTGCCCTCCAGCTGCTCCAGGGCCTGGATAAAATAGCGGGAATCAGTCCACAGTCCCGCGTGGTCATGAGTAACTACAAGGTCACCGGCTTCGCCAGTAAATCCCGAGAGCCATTTCACCTGCTGCCAGCGCGGAGCCGGATATTCGCTTGCATGAGGGTCTGAGCCACCTATCACCACAGCGTCCCAACCGTTGTCACGCATAATCGCCCTTAGGTCATCGATTCTGTCTGAGTATATATTTTCCATTCTGCAATATTACTGAATTTCACCGACAAATCAAATCAGACGATGTCGGATATAATGCTGTCGGAGATAAAGAAACGGGATTCGGGAATCCGGACAAATGAGCAGGATGGATCCTCCGGGCAGAATACTTCCACAAGATTTCCGATGGCAAGGGCTTCTTCGAGGGCTGCAGCAGAGGCATGGGTGCGCAGGAACGAAGCTTCCACCCCACGGGAAGTGCGCAGACCGAGCATTATCTGTTCCAGCGCGAGCTGGTCTGAAGTGAGGGTCTCGGACTGCGTTACCGGCGCAAAGTCTCCGGTTTCAGCTGCACTGATATATGCTTTCACATCATCTGCATTCCATTTCCGGACAGCGTTCCCCCTGCTGCATGTCATAGCATCGTGAGGAGTAGACACCCGGCACGCGACACCGGTAATGAAGTCAGAGCCGGAATAGCTGTGCGCTCCGGGACCGAGGCCCACATATGGGATGTGTCTCCAATAGGCACTGTTGTGGCGTGCTTCAAAACCAGGCTGAGCGAAATTGGATATCTCATAGTGATGGTATCCGGACTTCTTCATTGCCTCGCAAAGCATTCCGTACTGCCTTTCGCAAAGCTCGTCCGGAGCTTCGGACCACTCGCCTCGTTCGACAAGCCTTGCAAGTGCACTACCCGGCTCCACCGACAGCTGATAAGAAGATATATGCCGAGGCAGGTTACCGCGCGAAGATATAGCCAAAGCCTTGTCAAGAGTATCATGCCATACGACATCCGAAAGTTGGGGAAGCCCGAAGATAAGGTCTATGCTGATGTTTTCCACACCGGCTTCTTCGAGAATATGATAGGCACGCCTGGCCATCGCCGAATCATGCCTTCTGTTCATAAATCGGAGTATGGTGTCATCAAAAGACTGCACTCCCATGCTGATACGGTCCACACCCATCTCCAGAAGCGCCTCTACATATTTCTGACCTTTATCGACAATATCTTCCGGATTGACTTCAACCGTAAATTCCTCATAAGGTCCGTCACCCGTCACAGAGTGCAGAGCATCAACTATACGTTTCAATGCAGAAAGAGGCAGCACCGACGGGGTGCCACCTCCTATATATAACGTATTTACGTCCCTTCTGACTTCCGATGCACGGACAAGCGCTTCAGTTGCTACAGCATCTGCATATTGTTCAAAAAGAGCTTCCTGTTTCAAGGCTTCTTCGGCCTTCCTACACTTCGATGCGACTTCCGAGTAGAAGTCGCAATAAGTGCAGAAACTTCTGCAGAAAGGTATGTGGACGTATATCACCTGGTTATCTGAGCATCAGTTCAGCCTCTCCGAGCTTGGTCTGGTTCGTATAGGCTTCAACCGTGTATATTCCCTTTGTAAATGAAGCTATCTCATTGAGGTAGATGCCAAGCTCCACTTCTTTGCCCTGATAATCCACTTCACGTGATGCAGAACAGATAAGAGGCTCTCCGTTGACTTCGAATGTCCTCTGTGTGCTGTTGGTCAGAAGGACTCCGTCCGGTCCCTTTACTCTGATATATACTCTCACAGGCCCCTTAGGAGCAAGATCGTTCTCCACAAGGCTCAAGGTTGCTATCATTCTCTTTACCCTGCTGCTTCGGTCGGTCTTCTTGTCTGAAGAATTGAATGCCTCAAGCTTGAGACCGCGGGCCTTGATCACAGAACCCACAGCAACCTGTCCGGTGAGGTCTTCTATCTTCTTGCTTAACTTCTCTGACTTCTTGCGGCTTTCGGCAGCCTCGCGACGTGCTGCTGCAGCATCAGCTGTGAGTTTCTTGTTGAGTGTGTTAAGAGAGTCGATCTGGACAATATAGTTCCTCATTATGCTTCTGAGGGTACCGAGCTCCTTCTCATACTGACGGATCTTGCTGCGGTTGGTCGCTTCGGTCTTCTTGATACGCTGAATCAGCTGAGACACCTCTTCACGTGAAGAATCCAGCTGTGAATTGATTGTATCATAGTCAGAAGACAGCGAAGCATAATCGTTCTGAAGGTCTATCATCTGAGCCGTAAGCTCTTCCTTTTCGATAGTGAGTTCTGTAACAAGCTGGTTCTTCTGATACCAGATGTAGGCAAGCGCTCCTGCCAGAAGCACCGCCACCGCGGCAAGCGCGTACATGATTTTCTTTAGATCCATATATTCCAATTGGATTGATTTATGTCTTACAAGGGTGCAAAGATAGCAAAATCTGCGATTTTATGTATATTTGCCAACGGATACGCAATCCGCAAAAGTGTAACACTACAATAATGACGCCATGAAATATTTTGTAAGATCAGTAAAATACTTCATTTACTTCTCCCTTCTGTGCACATTCATCGTATATGCCCTTGTGCTTACCGGCATGGCAAGCGGGGACATCAACGAAATCTTCGAAGGAGGCTACAATGCCCTCTGGAAAATCGCCGTATTCTTCGCACTCGTGGCTGCAGTGTATCCTAAGTTCGGATTCATCACAAGAGAGATAGAGACCGACAGAAGCTGGGAAGAAGTAAGAGACACAGCTGCAGAATACCTCAAAGCTGCGCGTTATGTTCCTGAATATGAAAGCGATGACACTATCACATTCAGATTCTCAAGCATGGCCGGAAGACTGACCAAGATGTTCGAGGACAGAATCACCATCACCAGGACCGGCTCTGGCATCACCATGGAAGGCCTGCGGAAGGATGTGTTCCGGATGGCATCTACTCTCGAATACCGTCTCGGCTCAAACGAAGAATAAGATTATTTTCCGGCATTGAGCATCTTTGCCGCCTCTTCAAGTGCAGCATAAAAATCTTCGCCAAAATATCTCTCTATAGGTTCGCGTAAAAACTCATATACGCGGATCTTTTCTTTTTTCCCTTTTGCAAAGGCATCCTGGCAGATATGCCAGCGATGGAGGTTAAGTGCACGCGTGCCATTGCTGAGCTGAGTGATACGGATAGGATAGAGCCAGCATGAGATAGGCTTGCGGAAATCACCCTTTCCCTGGAACCAGCAGCGCTCCATAGAACAGAAGCAGTTACCCTCCTCATCGAAAAGGGTATAGGCACATTCCTCGCTGCCAGGAACTAGAGGAGTCACCATATCACCGTCCATATCGATTTCATAGAAGCCTTTGGCAGCGACTACCGCGCGTCCCTGTTCAGACATTATCGGAGAAAATATGTGATAATTCTTTTCTATAGCCTCAGCCTCGCATTCCTCCATAGGGGCACCGCTGTCGCCGATAACGCAGCAGCAGCCTTTGCATTTCTCGTAATCACAAGCAAAATACTCGGTCAGAATCTCCTCCGACACAAGACAATCGTCAATCTGTATAATTGTTCCGTGGTACATGGTCTTTATTATTTAGCAGTCACTATATATTCCACCCTGCTCCCTTTACAAAGGGATGACAGAAGAGCAACAACATCTTTCCTGGTTATCGAATCTATCTCTGCAGCATAGCCGGTGTAAAGGTCCTTGCCGTCAAGGTATCTTCTGAAAATCATGGCAAGCCAGAAATCCGGATCATTCTTCTTCAGTTCGACACTCTGCTTCAGAGATGCCTTATATACCGACAGCTCGGCATCGGAGAACTCCAGCGAGTCCACATCCGCAAGTACAGAGCGGACCGCCTGAAGAGCCTCGAGAGGTGCCTGGCTGACAGTCCCCTTTGCAAATCCTTCTGTCGAAACATCACTCAGAGAAAGCATCAGGTTGAAGCGTTCCTGAGGGTATATCCTGCATTCATGAGAGATAATCGGATACATACCCATTCCCACAACGGTACGTGCAATGCATTTCTTCAGCACCATTGCTGCAATCTCAGCCAGATAGAAATTATGCGCAGTGAGCGGAACAGGAGCGGACATAACCATATCCATGCTATCCATGCTTCCCTCTATGGTATTTGTAGAAACACCGGCAATAGGCTGATAGCGTACGACCGTACGAGGGAAGGCCTTGTCGGTCATCCTGAAATTACCTGCATACTGCAGAAGCAGTTTCTTAAGCAGCGATTCATCCACATCACCTACAAGGATAAGATAGCCGTCATTAATCTTTCCGGCCTGTGAGGTAAGGAAGGCATCTGCCTTTGCCGCAAAGGAAGGAGCAAGCATTTCCCTTGTCTTGTAAGGAGAATATATATAGTCAGGACACATTATGCTGTCAATGGCGGCAATACGGCCCTTGACACTTCCTTTCTGAAATTCCGGTCTGAGCGACTCATCAAATACATACCGGCAGAAAGCTTCATCATCGACCTCCCTGTCGTTCAAGACAGCAATCAAGGCCTGCAGAAGAAGTTCCAACTTATTATCCGGAATCTGGCCGGAAAAAATTGTATTGGAAAGATTAACCTTAGACTCAAGTGTCACACCCTCTTCCCTAAGGAAGTCCTTGAAGTCGCGACTCTTCAACCCGGCTATCCTGCAGCAGTCCAGAAAGTCTGACATATAGGCGCCCTCACCCGGTTCCAGCCCTCTGATGGAAGCATATCCTCCATTCAAAGATAAAGAATAGAATATCCTGTCTTTAACAGGAAGATGTTTGAATATCACCTTGAGCCCGTTGGAAAGTGTCCAGACCGTACCTCCGGACATATGCTCGGTCTTCGAACTCCTTATCTTGATCTTCATGGCAGAAGCCGCGGGAAGTACAAGAGAATCAGCTGGAGCCTCATCCTGTTTAATATCTGCGCCAGGGTTATCCCAGACAGATTCAAACAGGCCCCTTATATCTTCTGCAGAATACGGGTTATCCTTCATCCTGCATTCCACAGTCAGGTTCCTATCGCGGTCAAGCGACGCTGCCGCTATGGAATTGAAAAGTTTCAGTCTCATCTCATCAGACATGGCTCTGGTCGCGTGGAAGTTCATCACATCCTGACGCGAAGCCAGCGAAGCGTTATACAGGAAGGCGGCAATGCACCTATCCATATATTCCGTATTATCATGCAGGCTATTGAACCCGATATTCCTGTTCTTTTCGAAATATATCTTTTCAGCACGTCTGACATCTTTTGCATCAGTCCGGCCGGCATCTATATCAGACATGACATGAGCCACAGCAATAATAGCATCCGCAAGATCATCCGGAGAAACAGTCACGGTCACTGAGAATGACTCATCTGAAAATGACGACACTGCATCCCTGTACTCATATGAAACATCCGCAACAGACTTATTCCGGCTTCCGAGATACGACCTTATCTTATCCGTAGCTACAATACCCAGTTCCGACATGAAACTTTCGAAAGTTACAGGCTGGACAGTGTTCATATACTCCCTCGGAGTACGCGGGAGGCGCCAGGACAACTTGAGGACAGCCACATTACGCGAATCTTCACCCACTGTATAGACCGGCTCCTTAATGTCATTCCACACATATTCCGGACGGGGACATGACGGAAGGGCCGGAGTCATATAGGACATCAGTTCCAGCTTCTTCACAACATCCTTCACATCAATATCACCAGCTATGACCAAAGCCTGATCGGATGGGGCATACCATCTGCGATGGAAGGTGTCACAGGCCACGCTGACGCGGTCCACCATGTCCAGCATCATCAGAAGAGCAGAATCCAGCACCTCCGGCCTCGAAAGCACAAGATCTTCGAACCGGAACACCGTAGCATCATCCGTAACCTTAACAAAACCATTCTTGCCGGGAGTTACACCATGGCGAGCCGCAAAAGACTGCGGAGAATGGCCGGAAAGACGAGGAAGTACCTCAAGAGATTCATGAGCCAGATCAATCGCCTTGGATTCTTCCGCAGCCGGATCAGTAACCTTTCCCGTCCGCTGCACAAGGGCAAAGTCAGCCATTCCCTTGACGGACTTGTTCGCCACCACAAAGTATTCTGTGCCGTTCTTGAGGGTCCCCCTTGCAATGGACTTATCTGCAGGAAGCTTATGAAGATTCTGTGCAATAGCTCCAACTGAAGAAACCATCAGAGCTACAATTAACATAATCGGACGTATATGATTCATTTTCACATTCTTTTTATATTGAATGCAAAATTAAAACATTTTTTCTATTTTTGCAGTTTGTGTATCATTGAATGATAATTTTAATTTTTTAGAATAATTATGAAGAAGATTTTTGTATTGCTTGCTGCGGTTGTGATGACCGCCGGTGTTGTGTCTGCACAGGACATCAATAAGGCTACAGAGGCCTACAACAACGGAGCCATGGAGCTCCAGATGGGTAATGGAGCAGCTGCCCTTGCCAATTTCCAGAACGCCCTCTCTATGGCAGAAGGTCTCGGAGAAGATGCTGCTGAGCTTACTGAGAACTGCAAGACCGGCATCATCGCTGCAAACATGGCTATAGCCAGAGCGCTTTACAACACTAAGGATTTTGCAGGAGCTGTCGAGGCATTCAACCAGACAAAGGCCGTAGCTGAGTCGTATGGCAACGCTGACATGGCTCAGGAAGCTGCCGACCTTGCAAAGAACAGCCAGATGAACATATATAACACTGCAGGTGCTGCTGCAAAGAGAAGCAAGGACTTCCCTACAGCCATCGAGAACTTCAGCAAGGTGCTCGAAATGGACCCTGCAAATGGCGCTGCCGCATTCCAGCTCGGAGACTGCTACTACAGAAGCAAGAACTTCACTGAGGCAGAAAAATATTTCCTCGTAGCAAAGGAGAACGGTCAGGAGAAGAATGCTGTTCCAAGACTTGCAAACATAGCACTCATGCAGGCAAAGGCAGCAATCAAGGGCAAGAAGTATCAGGAGGCTTACGACTTCGCCAACGCATCTCTCGGATATGACGTTTCATCAAACGCATACGAGACTGCAGGTGACGCTGCAAAGGGTCTGAATAAGGCTGCAGAGGCTATCGAACTTTATGAGAAGGCACTTCAGGGAGCAAAGCCTAAGGCTGCAAACCAGATCAAATACAAGATTGCAACTGCAGCCCAGGAGAAAGGCGACAAGGCTAAGGCTATCGAGTACTACACTGCAATCGCAGGCGACCCTAACTTTGCAGAATTCGCAAACTACCAGATCAAGGAGCTCAGCAAATAATGAGAATGCTTGAACTGCTTGCTCCGGCAAGAGACATCACTATCGGCATCGCGGCAATCGACTGCGGTGCCGATGCTGTGTATATAGCCGGACCGCAGTTCGGGGCACGTCAGGCAGCAGGAAACTCGGTTGAGGACATACGTATGCTGTGTGACTATGCCCACAAGTTCGGGGCCAGGATATTCGTGACCCTGAACACAATACTTTATGATTCCGAACTCGAAGACGCTTACTGCTTCATGCTGCAGGTGCAGGATGCCGGGGCAGATGCAATAATAGTTCAGGATATGGCCGTCATCGAAATGGCAAGAAAGGGAATCGGAGAAAAGTTCCAGAAGCTCCGCATACCGCTTCATGCATCCACCCAGTGTGCAATCCGCACGCCTGAGCAGGCACGTTTCCTTGAAAGCCTCGGATTCTCAAGACTTATCCTTGAAAGGGAACTTTCATTGGAACAGATACGCGCCATCAGAGATGCCGTGAGCTGCGAACTCGAATTCTTTGTCCACGGGGCATTATGTGTTTGCTACAGCGGCCAGTGCTACCTGTCTGAAATGATTGCCGGAAGAAGCGCCAACAGAGGAGCCTGCATCCAGGCCTGCAGGTCGCTTTACGACCTCGTGGACGCATCGGGCAAAGTGCTTGTGCGAAACAAGGCTCTGCTCTCGCTCAAGGATTACAACCTGCGCTCGCGCATAGAAGACCTTGCCGAGGCCGGAATCACATCCTTCAAGATAGAAGGCAGGCTCAAGAACGAATCCTATGTAAGAAATGTGGTGAGGGATTATTCGATGGCATTGGACAGACTTACGGAAAGATGTCCGGACAAATATGAAAGGGGCTCATTCGGAAAGGTGTCAGGAGGATTCCAGCCAGATCTTGACAAGACATTCAACCGCGGATACACCCAGCTTTTCATAGACGGGAAACGAGGCAGATGGGCCGCCATGGATGCAGCCAAATCCATGGGGGAATTTATCGGAACCGTAGCTTCTGTCAGCCGCTCCGGGATGGAAGTAAAATTGAATAAAGGTGTAACCCTAAACAATGGTGACGGATTCTCATTCGTCGCCCGGAACGGCAAAGTGGAGGGCTTCCGCGGAGACGTGTGCTCGGGCGGAAACGTCAAGGGCCGGATTCCGGCATTACTTTCTACTGGAGTACAGCTTTACAGAAACATCAATGCAGCCTTCGAAAAGGAAATCGAAAGACAGGCATGCGTCAGGGAAATAGGCGTAAAGGTCTTCCTGAAATTCACAAAGGCTGAAGACCGATGGGGTCTTGAAGCCATTGCCCGCACAGAAGACGGAAGGCAGGCCTTGGTTACCCTTGACGTAGGGAACCAGACGGCTGACAACCAAGAAAGGATGCATGCAATGCTGGGAGCACAGATCAGCAAAAGTTCCATCCACTACAGGTTCTCTCTTGAGGCAGTGGAAGCCCCGGACGGCCTTCCGTTCATGAGCGCATCGGTTCTCAACAGCATCAGACGCACGCTGGCCGAAAACCTCTCTACAGCCGCATGCATTGCAAAGCCTCTCCTCAATGTCTCTCTGGAAAATCCGGCAATAGAGACATTCCCAGAGTTGAAGGCCACTTACAGACAGAATATATCCAACAGGATTTCAGAGAAAGTCTACGCAGCTGCCGGTGCAGAAATATCCGGCAAGGCATACGAACTGGAACACCCTGCCGGAGCCGAACTCATGCGCACCAGATATTGCATCCGATACGAGCTCGGCATATGCCCGGTCCATCAGGGAGCAAAAGAAGGCGCTCCCCTGTTCCTCCTGAACAATGGGAAGCGCCTCGCTCTGCATTTCGACTGCCGCCGGTGCGAGATGACTGTGGGGCTATAACGAACGATATTCATCAGGAAGAGCATTGATCGCCCCTGATTGCGTGCACACCCACGCAGAAACCCGGACCGCAGCTTCGTGGGACTTTACCACACTCATTCCTCTCAGGAAACAAGTAACGAAAACTGCTGTAAACGAATCCCCTGCGCCTACAGTATCAGCAACCTCAACTCTTGGAGTAGATATATGGGACACCAGTCCTTTCCTGTCATAGACCTCGCTGAAAGATGCTCCACAAGTATAAATAACCATACTTAAAGAAAATATATCAGCCAATGCCTTTATGCACCTTTCCGAAGAATCTTCCTGGATTCCCATCAAGGAACAGACTATCGGCAATTCGTCTTCATTAAGCTTAAGGATATCCGCATGGCGTAGAGAGCACTCTATTGTTTCCTTGTCATAGAAGTGCTGCCTGATATTTATATCAAAAACCTTCAGACACGAAGACGGAGACGCCTCTATCATGGAAAGGATGCTTTTTCTGGAGACAGGGGAACGTTGCGCAAGAGAACCCCAGCATATGACAGAAGCATCACTGACCAATTGCATTTCCCTGTCTGAGCAAAGGATATCATCCCAAGCTACATTTTCTACAATTTCATATTGAGGGACACCTTTATCATCAAGGCTCACAAGCACCCTGCTGGTAGGAAGGTCTTTTTTCTGGACGAAAGCGGGATTTACACCGGTTTGAGCTACCATTTCAAGAGTATCGCCCCCAAGATCGTCATCCCCGACAGCACTTACTGCATATGCATCCGCTCCCATCTGCAGTGCGAAATAAGCAAAATTCAAAGGAGCTCCCCCAAGTTTGCGTCCATCAGGAAGACAATCCCAGACGATCTCCCCAATACCGATTATTTTCAGTCTATCCATATCTAAAATCATGTCATTATTTACAAAGATAGCATTCTATTTCTTTCAATGACGGTGCTCCACCGGTGCTGGTAGCATTAAATAAATTGAATCGGGCAGAGGTATTGGCAAACTCCAGCATCCTGTCCAGAGGGTAGTCCTCATGGATTGCATACAGACACCCTGCACAGAATGCGTCGCCGGCTCCAACCGCAGAAACAATCTGAGATGATGGCACAGTCCTGCTTTCCTTAATGCATGTACTGCCGTCCTTTTTTACAGCAACTCCTCCTTCCGGGAAATGGATGACGCACAATTCTCTGATGCCCTTTTCCAAGAGCCCCTTAGCGGCCTTTTCGACTTCAGCCCACAATATTTCTCCATCATCGTTTCTCAGGCAAGTGCCAAGGCATGCGCCAGCTTCAACCTCATTTATGATGAAATAGTCTGTGTATTCAAGGCACGGCAGGACCACTTTCCTGAACCTGTCCCCTTCCTCCGAAACTACGTCCACAGAAGTCTTGTAACCTTTCATCTGCAGATCATGAAGTACCTTTGCGGCAACCACTCCATAGTCAGGATCTTCTGCATCAAGTCTATCCAAAAGCAGCAAATAGCCTAAATGGAAAATCCTTGCAGGAGTATCCGCACCCAGGACCATTTCTGGGGTGAGTTCCGCATTGGCTCCACAACAATGAAAGAATGTCCTTGTAGCAGTCCCTCCGATTTCTGACATGACATCTGTGTACGATGTCGGCACCCCGGGAAGCACTGTCATATTTGTTCCGTCAATACCATTTTCCTCTATCGCCCGCATTACCATCTGGCCGAACCGGTCATCACCGATGCATCCTCCTGCATAAAGAGGCAGTCCGCTTTTAAGCCTTGCCAGATCGACAAGGACATTATGAGAGCACCCGCCAAGTCCCTCCTCTATTTTACGTATTACCGAGAGATTTCCCTTTGCCGGATAGGAATCAATGAACTTTATCGAATCTACCAGCCAGTTGCCGACAGATATTATTCCTTTTCTGTTCATGCCTTGCCGTTACTTTCAAAGAGCATGATGTGCTGCTTCACAGACTCTTTTGTCGCTTCGACAATCACACTCTTGGTGTCTATATAACCTGCCGAGTCATTTTCTGACAGATATTTTCTTACTGCATCAGACACAGCCATCTGAAGGGCTGTGGCTACATTTATCTTGCATATTCCATTATGTATGCAAGACTTGAAATCCTCCTCGCTTGTGCCGCTGCCTCCATGAAGAACAAGAGGAAGTTCATTCCTTGAGGCAATCTCTTTCAGCCGCTCAATATTGAGCTTTGGAGTCGCCACGTACCTGCCATGAAGATTTCCTATGGCAATCGCCAATGCCTCCACCCCTGTAAGACGGATGAATTCTGCCGACTCATCTACATCAGTAAACACATCTGGAGTAGCTTCTCCTGTGCCTTCCCCACCGAAACCGGTGTCTCCGACGCGGCCCAGCTCCGCTTCCACATCTACCCCTGCAGCATGAGCTATGCGCACAATCTCAGCAGTCTGTCTGACATTTTCCTCAAACGAAAGCTCTGCTCCGTCGAACATGACAGAATTGAATCCCAGCTGGATTGCCTTTACACAGGTCTCCAGACTCTGTCCGTGGTCCAGATGCACAGCAACCGGAACAGATGCTCTTTTTGCCGCCTCAAGATATACGGGAGCCATAAGTTCCATCGGAGCACAAGGGAACTGGACTTCAGCCAACTGAAGTATAATAGGAGACCTGACTTCCTCTGCAGCAGCTATTGCTCCCATCACATGTTCAAGGCTAAGACAATTGAATGCACCTACGGCATAGCGGCCGCTACGCGCATTCTGTAAAATTGATTTGAATGATACGAGCATATCAACAATTGTTATTAAATTATATCAGATTATGAATACCAGACTCAACCGGGACCCCGTCAGGCAATATATAAACTTTCATCCTTTGGGTCATTCCTGCTGTAACTTTATACCTTATACGGATGAATGAATGGTTGGCTGCAGAATTCTCATATGGCTGAAGGTAATTGTCAACTGGTGTCATTTCCACTGTTATGCCATCCGGAGAAGCTGCATGATTGGCAAAGACAATCTTCATGCGGACAGTCTTTTCCTCCCCCGCGCCATTCTTTCCCTTAAGTGTAATTATGCGGCTGGACGGATCATATGAATAGCCGGCTGATGCCTTAGTGGTCATGTTCCAGACAACGTGTGCATCTGATGAGGCCGCCTTGAGATAATCCTCCACTACAATGAACCGTCTATCAACCAGAGCGACAGCCCTCTTGAGCCACTCAACCTGCCCTTCATATGAAGGGGTAAGATCACCTGCCGCATACATCAACCCGGTGTCTGATGAATGATTAATAAAATCGGACTTACGCTCCAGCTTCTGAAACTGTCCGTTTATGGTCAACGTATTGTGACTAAAATTGTTATATCGCAAAAGCTTGTTCCAGCGGATACTGCTCTCCTCCATATTGAACATGGATCCTCCCAGACCGGCAGCAGCAACCTTCGAATAGCTGTCACTCCCGAGATCGACAGCAAAACGTGCTCCGCCGTACTCAAAAAGGAAGGAACCCACATCCATATGCCCGTGAGGACAACTAGGATTCCCGACCTTGTATCCCAGCCAGATATCTTCGGTTTCCCATCCACTCCTCATTACGCATATGGGATTCTGACCTTCTGTAATATAGAACAACGATGAAGGCTTGACGGCTTTTTTCATATCGGCAACCGGCATGTTTCCAGTACCTGCACCCCAGAGCACCATTAACGGAAGATGCCTTGCGTAAGACCCGGTTACAAGTTTGGAACTATATGGCTTTCCGTTCTTGTAATCTGTAGCCGGATCTGTAAATTTATCCACCAGTTGTGCCTGACGATACAGAAGAGTCGGGTCCTTAGTCTGTCCATAAAACCAGAAGATTACCTGCTCCGGAAGCAACAGATCCGTACTGTTGTCAGAAAAAGCAAAGGTATTCAGGGTATTGGTTATCAGTTGTGAAAAATATTGACCTGTATCCATAAACCCTTGTACCGACTTGATTGCAGCGACCTCAGACGAAGACAGACAATGTTCGAGCACATCAATGAATATGGCATTAAGAGCCGTACCATATCCCCAATATCCGATTCCTTCCGGATAGGCTCCCACAGGAGGATATTCTGCCTGCATCGGTATGGTTATCTTTTTCTTTGAGCGTTCTATGATCCTTTCTGCAATCACAGGTTCATCATCATATATGGCCATCGCAGCTATAGCCAGGCTGGAATGACACACCTGACACCAGTTGTTCTCCATATCCATCCATCTGAGTTCATAAGCATCCCCAGTTTCAGAAGGAATCAAAGCCTTATCTCTTATGGAATTGACCAGAATCTGACGCATCTGTGAATCCATATAGTCATACAACCAATCATATGCAAAGGCTGCAGCAAAAGAAAGTTCGGCAACGTCCAGGAAATGGTATGGATTCCAGCTGTCAAGACAGCAGAAAGTGCGGACCTCACTAAGGCACTTTATCAGGAATCTCTCGTCAGATGTCATTCTGTATGCATATGCAAGAAACATAACCCGGCGTACTGTCTCGCAGCACTGAGAATGCATCGCTTTTCTGGAATCCAGTACATATGTCTGATTCGAGAGAGCTAGAATATTTTCACACTCACTTAAAATTGCAGAATGAACACGGGTCCATCTGATGTCTTTTGCAATATTTGACTTAAGTGCATCTTCCTTGCCCTTATCAAAAAGCAGATACGGATGCACTTGAGTTCCGACACCGGAAACCTCAGGCCACCTACCGACAACGTCCTCACCACCCGTCTCCTGATTCTCATGATATTCTGTGCAGGAGAAGGACAATAGAAGGCTGATCAGCACAAATGGCCAGAATCTTCGCATCGGCTATTTTATTGTTTTAAGGAATTCATTAGTCTGATCAGGTCTGTATTCCATCCTGATTCTCCAGATAAGTTCCTGGATATCAACAGGCTTGACGCTAGATGGAGCCGCAGATATGCAATCAAAAGCTGCTGCACCGGCCTTTTTTCCGTCAAAATCACTCCATGCATGTACGACTATTGCTGCAAACGACTGAGGCGACTGGCAATCTGAATCCCTGAGGTAACCTGCCACAGTAAGCGGATCTCCGGTTCCGTCAGTTGCATTATTGTAATTCTGCCATAGAGCATATTTGGTCGAAACCACAGGTATATCATAGTCTTCTTTATTGGTAAACCAAAGGATCTCACCACCTCCTCCGGAATATGGTGCGTACTCGACTGTGACAATACCTTCAAGCTGATCATTCGCGTCGATAAATGCCTGATATGCTTCCTTTGCTCTTTCCGAGTCCCACTCCCAGGCCATCAGATGCAGTACCTTCAGACGATGCTGCCTCATATGAGCTGCAGTCCTCTCTGCCAGCACCTTGAGGTTTTCAGCACGGTCACCTTTTTCTATGCTATAGGTGTCAACATAGAAATATCCGCCACCGAAACACTCCATGAAGGTCATGTTCTTCTTCTGAAGCTTGTAGATCTGCTCAAACCTGTCAGGTGCAAGCTGACATAGGGCCTGGCTGCACATCTCATAACTCATTTTTGCAGCAATACCAGAAGATAAACTGTAATAATCGTTCACAAACAAGTCATTCATCACCCACTGATAATTATCTCCGTCAGACAGGAAAAATGACACATAATTGCCCTTGTCACTGTATCGGATCATCTTCGGATTTGTCACTGTCGACAATATCTGTTTCTGTCTGTTCACTGCTCCTGCTGAAGTAAGAGAGTGGTTGAAACTTATGTCCGAAGCCAGCAGAGTTGCCGCATGTCTGGAAATCTTGTCCACAAACTTATCTTCGCTGACCTGCTCCCAGCCCAAGACCGGAGCATTAGGCTCCAGCCATGCAAGCACTTCTTCCAGCAGCTCTATATTCTGACCGCCGGCATCCGTACCGTATTGCTTGTTCAGATTGATCAGGAACAGCTCATTCTTTATGGCGAACTCCCTTAATTCTCCCATCTGCACCGGCATCAGGACCAGAGCCTTATTGCTGCATCTATCCTTGAATTCCGCCCAGGCATCTGCCGTTGTCTTCTGCCTTGCATCATATTTCATTTCCAGACCTGCAGCATCAAAGACAGCCTTGTCCCTGACATCGACGATTACAGAATTGTACACATGTGATGCGACTGCTGCTACAACACCGCTTTCAGGATTGTCAGCTACATCAGTGAGCACATATCCGTCAATCAGAAATTTAAGCTCTCCTGTTGCAAGTTCAACAGCAGTCTTTCTGCCTATTTCCTCACCAAGATTCGCCTTTGCGGCCTCATATGACTTTCCGTTGCACTGCAGCCATAGTCCGAAGTCCACTTCACCCTTATCCATTGCCCGGTTTACCAAGCCCGCAAGAGACTGCGCAAGAAGATGGTACTGAAGTCCTCTGTTCCTATCAGAAAATCCCAGCTGATTTCTATCCGGACAGTTTTCCACATCGACACAGACCCAATGCTTCCTTGGAACAGTCGTTGTCTGCGGAAATGAAAAATAACTGCAGTCATCCACAGGATCGTACATATCCTGATAGAAAGTCACACCACCGATCTGTCCTTCTCCTGTATTTTCACCGTCATTGCCTTGATCCGTTTCAACAGGGCCACAGGCTATTCCTGCCATGACACATGCAAGAAAAATCAATCCTTTCTTCATTATTTCTGAGGTTTACCCAATAAACATACAAGAACACTTATACCTGCACCGATAGGACACCACCATGGCCACGAAATGAATATAGGTTTTCCTAAAAGCGCAGTAGAAAGAGGCGTAAGGATGTAAGGCTGCATCAGAAGCACTATCAGAAGTCCCGCGACAAGCGCTGCAATGACACTCCCGGTATTGCCTCGTTTCGTATAAAGAGCCACCACGAATACACCAAGCATTCCGGCATACGAGAAGCACATCACTCCGGTTGCGAAGTCAACCAGATTCAGACCGCTCGCCTGCTGCATTACAGCAGTTACAATCGCAAAGCCGGTGAGCACTGCACCCATCGCAGCTGACATCATTCTTGAAGAGGACATCTGGTCGGCATCCGTTTTGATTTCCTTACCCATCTTTTTCCTTATCGGTAGATAAATATCTGCAACAAAACTGCTGGCCATAGCATTGATTGCCGAGTTAAAGCTAGACAATGCAGCTGCCAGAAGTCCGATTATCATCAGACCACGCAAACCTGCAGGTATGTAGTTCTTTATGAACTGAGGAAAGACATCCCTGGCATCAGTAAAGAAACCGGATAGTGCCCCGGCTGCAGGATCGGAAGTAAACTTGACATAAAGAAGCAGACCTATCCCCAGAAACACAAAGACAATAGGAATAGCCATCAACTGAGAATACACCAACGACACTCCCGCTGTCTTGACGGACTTGCAGGTCAGCTGGCGCTGCACAAACTCATGGTCGGTAGAGAACTGGGCAAACTTGAATATCGCATAGGCGAAAAGAGCTCCTGCCAGATTATATGGCTTGGTGATGTCAAACTTTGCGTCCACCAGCTGGAGCTTATCCGCGCTTTCCCAGCCGGTCATGGTCCCGTCAACAGCCATCCCATACTCCGGCTGTGCAGGCATCTTCACCATTCCTCCGCGAAGCTTGTCAATAATCTCGGAGAAATCCATATCCAGCTGGAAATAGACGACCAGAAGAGCAATTACACCTGTACCTACGACAAGAAGAATCTGAATGGCATCTATGTACAACAGACCCTTGATTCCTCCCGCCATCGTATATACCGTACTTATCACGCCAAGTATTATGGTCGAATATACAATAAACTGGAAATCTATTGTTCCGAAAGCCATCACAGACACTGCTATTGCAGCGATAAACAGACGGCTGCCGGAAGTGAAGAGCTGTCCAAGAAGGAACATGACCGAAGTCGCCCTTTTCGAGGTGTCTCCGAAACGGTCTCCGATATAACCGTAGATAGTGATCGTGTTGGCATTGTAGAGTTTCGGAAGCACCAGCCATGCAACGAATATCCCTCCGAAGACAGCACCCACACAACTCATGATGAAGGTTATGTTGGTGTTGAATCCAAGCTCAGGCGAGCCTACAAAGGTTCCCGCACTGATAGATGTTCCGGTCGCAGCAAGAGCCACAAGCCATGTAGGCATAGAGCGGCCGGCCACAAAATAGTCCTCTATATTCTTGTTCTTGCGAGAAAACAGGAATCCGATCGCAGTCAGCCCTATAAGAAAAAGCGCGACAATAATCCAATCAATAATTGCCATATATACTAGGTTAAGTTATTACTGCCAATAATAATCGTTCTGATAGTTAGGTGCCGTATTCAGACGGAGTTCCCTTTCAGGATACGCACACAGCAGACTCTTCCTAAGGTCCTGAACATCAGTAGGGAAGATGTAACCGCGACTGTCGCAACCGATATAATAGGTCACACGATATGTACGCATATCCTCATTATCCATATAGAAAGCGTTGGCTGGAACAGCGATATTATCCCTAAGCCATGTAGCTCCTCTTCGGTGAGTGTCAAACCACTCATGTCCTTCTGCAGCAAGTTCCACAGTACGCTCCCACATAACAGCATTGATCAGTTCTTCACTTGTAGCAAAATCTTCCACCTGCCAGTCAGGAGGGGTCGTTTTCACCCCGGCATCCACTGATCTTTGCGCACGGCCGCGAAGAATATTGACATTACGGATAGCTTCTGTACCCCACGGATCACCTGGAGACGCACTCAAGGAAGCTGCCGCTTCGGCTGCAATGAGATACACCTCGGCAAGACGCATGAGATAGAAGTCAGCCTTGCCGTTAGTTACATCATAAGTAGGATCCAGATATTTTCGGAAATAAGCACCTGAAGTATTTGTAATGCGGTTGTCATTCGGATAGGTAGTCACGCTCGATCCCGTGTCCTGACGCTTATACGAAACTATATAAGTAGCATTGTATCTCGGATCTTCAGTGGCACAATAAATCTTTTTATTATATGTACCCTGATTACCTTTTCTCCCGCCAGAATACTTGATAAAGTTCTCCATCTGGAAACGCGACGGACGCACACGTCCCGCGTTTGTGTTCGGGGTCGAGAAATTGGCTGTACCGGCAGGGAAAGGAGGAAGCTGATGCACGGAATTATAATTCTGCCCAGTCTTATCAGAGGATGTGAGCACGATTATGCTCTCAGGAAGGAACCAGTCTCCAGGCTCCGTCCAACGGAAAAGCGTCCTATAATCACTCACAAGTTGATAAGGGCCCTCATTAATTACATTCATAGCCGTAGTATAGGCAAGCTCGAATGCATCAGCAGCAGTTGCAAGATCTGCTCCACCAGCTCCAGGAATATCCTTATGACCTGAGAAATCAGGGTTCCTTTCCTCAATGGATGTATTCCAGAAATTATCATCAGGTGATGAAAGCAGGGAGCCTATAGTAAGATATACCGAAGACATCATGGCAGTAGCAGCCCAGTTGCAAGGACGGCTCTTCTGTGGTGTCACCTTGTCCACACGCTCCTTGCTTCTCATATAAGTCTGGGCAAAGTGAAGATCCTCCAGAACGAACAGATAGACCTTATACCATGGCTGTCGTGAATTATACAGTTCGCTCTCCTTTTTGGGAGACGTCTTTATGATAGGGACATCACCCCAAAGTCTCACAGCCGTATAATACATGATAGCTCGAAGGAACTTGGCTTCTGCTTCTATCTCAAGTTTGAAAGCCTCATCTACAGGACTGTCCGGAAGATTATCCAACAGGCGGTTGCACCTGTTGATACCATTCCAGAGTGCATTCCAGATGCTTTCATTTCCTCCGATACTGTTCGAATAGCGGGTAAAATACATTCCGCTGAGCCATTCGTCAGTAAGACGTTCCTTCCCCCATATAAGAAGTCCGGATGCTGTGTGGATATACTCGGACATTGTTCCCTTCCACAAAGCAGTATTGTGAAGGGTAAGGTAACATCCGTATATATTTGCCTCCAGAGCCTGCTCCGAGTCATAAATCTGATCATCTGTAAAAGATGTCGTTCTCTTCTCATCCAGAAACCCGGTGCAGGAAATCAGGGCAATGCCCGTAATAAGATATATAATGACTTTTTTCATTGCCTATGAATTAAAAAGTGAACTTGAAATCAATGCTGTAGGTCCTGCAGCCGGGGTATGAACCGGCGTCAACTCCCATCTTCCTGATATTGGAACCGTAACTGTTTACATCCGGGTCCCATCCTGAGTATTTTGTCCAGATGAATGCATTGGCAATAGAAAGGCCTGCTGTGATGCCTCTCACCCACTTGATATTCTTGACAGGAATTCTGTAACTCAAGGATATTGAAGAAAGTCTCAGATAAGACCCATCCTCAACATACAGGCTGGAGAACTTCTTATAGTCGCCGGATTCAATCTTTCCGACTGCTGGAAATCTTGCATCTGTGTTTGCAGGGGTCCATGCATCATGATATGCATCACTACGGATATTATGCGTCATCACCTGAGTAGCAGATTCGACTGCTGAGTTGAAATTGAAGATATCGTTGCCATAAGAGCCATTGAACTGAACATCAAGAGTCAGGTCCTTCCAGGTGAGGGATGTTCCGAAACCATAGGTAAAATCCGGGTTAGGATTACCTATGACTGTTCTGTCACCTTCATCAATATAACCGTTCTGATTCAGGTCCTCATAGTCAAGATAACCTTCTCCGCGAGGATCCCCTCCGTCTGAGAGCGGAGTACCGGATCCTCCCACACCAACGATTCCCTTGACCTTATAGCCATAGAAGAGTCCCATTTCATAACCTTCCATAAAGATATTTGCAGTCTGGCTGCAATAGGCTGAGTTTCCTATCTGGCTACCTTCAAAATATACGACATCCTTGTTTTCCTTTGGAGAAACCCATATTTTCTTACGTGCAGCTGTATCGCTTATCTTTTCGATACGCCCGCGGTTAAATGAGATATTACCGGTAACAACCCACTCAAAATCACTTGTCTTGACAGGAACTGCATCCAAAGTAAACTCCAGACCTCTGTTGGTGATGGTTCCCTCATTCACATAATAATTCGTAAATCCGGAAGACCCCGGTATCTCCTTAGTCTGAAGAAGGTCATAAGTGGTCTTGTAATAAGCATCTGCAGTCAGTGACAGCCTGCCCCTCCACATGCCGAAATCCACACCTATATTATACTGCTCGGATGTTTCCCACTTCAAGTAAGGATTGGCAAAGTTGTTTGGTGTCACTGTCACACTCGTTTCCGCCAGATTTCCCGGATCATGTGCAGCGACACGCGAAATCACATAAGTATTCATTGTCTGATAATTGCTCACAGACTGGTTTCCTATCACACCCCATCCAGCCCTGAGCTTCAGCATAGACACTACCTGAGTATTGAACCAAGGCTCCTGGCTGATTCTCCAGGCCGCAGCAAAAGACGGGAACTGCGACCATTTGTTAATTCCCATGAACTTGCTCGAACCATCAAGACGATAAGTGGCAGTGAACACATAACGGTCTCTGTAATTATATATGGCACGTGCGAAGAAAGAAAGTGTCTGGCTTGCACTCTCCGAATATATTATACTTCTGTTAGGAGCCGTAGCAATGGCATCAACACCAGCTTTGTACTGGGCGATATTCCAGCCTTCTATAGAATGGGTTGTTGCGGAATTGCTGTAAAGCGAGGAGCCTAGAGTTCCATTGATCTTATGATTGCCCCAACGTTTGCTTATTTGGAAAGTATTGTCCCAGTTCCAATTAAAATACTTATATGTTCCCTGAGCTCCGTTGCTGCCAGTTGTTGTAGTATTGATATGTGCCGACTTGAACTTCTCTCTGGCAGAGTGGCGATAATCCGCTCCCAACACAGACTTGAAAGTAAGCCATTTGAATATCTTGACCTGACCGAAAGCACTAGGAGTCACCCTTATTTCCTTTCTTCCATTGAAATAATGATCTGTATTTATCCACCTGTCCGGACTTGCCTTGAGGTCTTCGTCATCATCTGTCAAATCATCCTCTTCCATATCATTTCTAGTGTACGGGCGGAATGAGACCATTGAACGTATCATGGATGTTGCAGGTGTCATTCTTCCTCCACCTGTACTCTGGGTCATCTTTGAATCCAGATATGACAGGTTGATTCTCGTTCCGAACTCAAACCTCTTTGTCTTCTTCTCGATATTGGTTCGCATGGTATACTGCTCTATACCTGTTCCCTTGATGATACCCTGCTTGTTATTGTATCCTATGGCAAACGAATAGGAAACGCTCTTTGGCTTGCCATACAAAGCAAGATGATATCTCTGGCTCACTGCATTTCTAAGACATTCTTCCTGCCAGTCGACAGGCTTGACCTTCAGGCCGGTACGGTTTACCGGATCTTCATATATCTTGTACAATAATGCTTCTGCAGTCGTTCCCGGATCAAGAGCATTCATGTCTGTAAGGAAATCACAGTACTCATCAAAAGTAAGCATATCCATCCGCTTGCTTGCGCTGCTTACATCCATTCCCGCAGAGAAACGCACAGTAAGCCTGTCACTCTTTGCGCTCTTTGTCGTAATCAGAACGACTCCGTTCGCTCCCAACGCACCGTAAATTGCCGTTGCAGACGCATCCTTCAGCACCTCGATGCTTTCGATGTCACGAGGATTCAGACCCATGAGACCATTGATTTCCTCGTCACTGCTTCCATTATCGCCACCTTTGGATATCAGTGTCTCACCACCTTGAGATGCATTGATTATGATTCCATCCACAACATAAAGAGGATCATTGCTGCTGTTGAATGAAGACATACCTCTAATTCGTATAGATACTCCACCATCAGGAGAACCGCCATTATTCACGACCTGTACTCCGGCTGCACGTCCCTGCATGAGTTGTTCGATGGAAGTAGAACGATCTGCATCCGAATCCTTCACCTTTACTGATGTTACCGAACCGGTAAGGTCACTCTTGGCAATGGCACCGTATCCGACTACAACAGTCTCTTCAAGATGCTGCGAATCTTCTTCAAGCACAAAGTCGATGACAGAGCGGCCGGAGGTGCTTACAGTCTGCTCGGCATAACCCAGACATGAAACTACAAGCTCCGAGTCCTTAGATGCAGATGGCAACTTAAGCTCATATTTACCTGCTTCATCAGAAATGGCTCCGACAGATGTACTGCCCTTCAGCATAACAACTGCACCGACCACCGGTTCATTGTTAGAATCCTTGATAGTTCCTTTAATGATGCCTTGAGCTGATGCATGCAGCGCCACTAGTGAAAACAAGATGGCTAAAACTGATTTCTTCAATATCATTTTCATGGCACTACATTTTAAATGTGAATAGATACTCCTGCCACCACACTCCTAGGCGCAAGATACATGTTATTTGAAATAAAGAGATTCATACCACTGATTCTGGCTGTAATGCCTTTGATGAAACCTTTCTTCTTGAAATTGAAGCGATATGATGCTGCAATTTTGGACAACGAGAAATAATCACCCGCAACAACATACATATCCGACAAAGCATATGGTGCCTTTTCGTTTGCATAAAGAGATGACAGGTCAAGTTTATCAAATCCTCCGGCATAGCTGCATGATATATCAAGAGAAAAATCTGAGAATCGCAACGATGTTCCGAATCCTCCGAAATATTCGGGAACAGGATTACCAAGCAGCTGCTTGTCATACTCATTTATGACTCCGTCACCAGTCTGGTCGATATTGAGCCCATCTGCATCAGTCCTATATCCATAATAAGCTCCTGCATGTGCACCCAGAACATTAATTGCGGTTACCATCTCATCTTCCGACGGAGTCCCTGCTCCATCCAGCGAAGACACCTTGAGCATCTGGTTGACATTATATGAAGCATTTGCATTCAGACTCCAGCTTATATTTTTCTTATCTAATATCTTCACAGAAAGGTCTGCTTCAAATCCACGGTTAGCGACTATGCTCGTCGCACTGTAATCATCCATTCTGTCAACATAATTCCACCAGGAATTATCTCCTTCTTCACCGAAGCAATAAGCAAAGAACGAGTCATTAGTCATACGGTCATAATAACCTGCACCGACTATAATTCTGTCAGAAAGGAAACCTGCTTCAAGAGACACATTGAACTCGGAACTCCTCATACGTCCAAGACCTTCATAGAACATCTGATAAGCAGGATCTATTTCCTTGTAGTCCCCTGAAATATAGAGCGGGTACATTGAATACGGCACAGGACTCTCCTTTCCTGCATCGCCATAACCTGCATCGATGCGGAGCGACGAAACAGTCTGCTCCTGAGGCATCAGCCACTTATGAAGGTCCGCATAAACATTTGCAGACTTATAGAGTCTGACCCTTGAGTCATCATAACGTGGAGTATTATCGATGCGCACAAGTACATCTGTTCCTATAACGCTATCAAAGTCATAGGCAAGCATAGCATATCCGCCCAGAGTAAGATAGTTATACTTATATGTATTTATGAACGGGTCGCTTGCTGCAAGACTGATTCCCCTTGCACGAAGATAGTGGGAGAAGAAATCCGACCCTCCTGTATTGGTATAGTCTGTATTGCCGCCTTCCAGTTCAAATGCTCCTTCTGCACTTAGCTTATGCTTGCCATTGAAATATCTGAACCATGAAATATCTGCTCCTGTACTATAACGGAACTGGCCTGTGCCGGTAATGAAGGACTGGCCGTTGACTTCCTTTCCTTCCTGAATTCCAAGGCCGTACCATATGTAACGGGCCGTATTATGAAAATCAACTCCAAGATTTACATTCATCATCAGGTTATCCAGAATATTGAGGGTTAAGCGGCTGGAATTGGTTACCCTACGTTCCACTGCTTCATCACTGAAATCCTCCGACCAATCCTCCAGAAATTCTCCAGGCACTGCAGCCTCCATCTTTCCCAAAGAGAAAGCAGTGTTAGCAGTAAACCATAGAAATCGGTTTGCTCTTGTTGTAAAAACAGTCCTTACTCCTCCGAGCGAACTATCATTACCTTTCATTGCTCCTTGATTCATGGTATAGAAACCTGAGACACCATAGAAGGTCTTTCCTTGGTGACCGGTAAAAGACAGGGCATGATTTGTAACGCACCCTGTCCTTGAATTATCAACTCCGGAAACCGGCATGGTTACTCCTGCATTGCCGTGATAGTTTACATTGAAACCTTCCCTTTCCGGACTGGCCGTGTTTATAATAATAGCTCCTTCTGCACCTTTCCCTCCATAAACTGAAGAGTGGGAAATATTCTTTACTACCTTAACGGACTGTATGTCATAAGGGTTCAGATATGAGAGAGGATTCAAGTCCGACAAATGGGAATTATTCAGAATCACACCGTCGACAATCCACAGAGGTCCACCACCGGAACGAACCGTACTTACTCCCCGGAGATTTATATCCGGAGACAGATTTATGTTGTTCATCAGCGGAGAGACATACAGACCCGACTCGCTTCCCTGCAGTCTGGTCATCGGATTTATTTCCACTCCTTGAGCATTCAGCTGCATAGTAGCCGCTATTATCGATGCTATTATCAATATTCTTTTCATCTTTCCACTCTCCTATTCGTAATAAACTGCAAGATCATCCAACGACAGTGTCTGAGTATTCTGCGTCACTATGCGATATGTCTCGGTCACAAGTGTGCCTTTGAGCTCGACGACGGTCACCTTTCCTACAGCTGCATTGAATACAGAACCCTCGAGAACTCGTCCTTCCTCACTGCGGATATCGCATCTTATCGGTGTTTCACCCAAATATGTATACTCAATCCTGACAGGACGGAATCCTTCCACAACCGGAAGTTCAATGTAATCACCGACGGTACCTCCACCCATGAAGCCGGTTGCTGCATTACGCCAGAATCCCTTGGTAGAGTACATATAGAAACTATATCCGTTCTTCAGAACAAACTCCGTTTCCACCCCGACATATTTAGCTGTTGCTGACGAATTTGTAAATTCGGTATATGCAGGAACGGTAAACGGCCAGGTGTCGGCTGTTATCGGAGTGCCGAAGCTTGCACGGATGGCAGGATCTTGTGTCATGGAGACAAGAATAGGCTCCGACAGCTCATCAGCAATAATCTCAACCTCGATTTTTCCCCGCTTGCCAAACTCCACACATGCTGGGAATAATACTTTCACGTTCTTTTCCGACATAGGTCCTTCTGAGGCCGACAAGGAAACCTTTGACAAGTCATAATTCTCTACAGAAACTATTTCAGCCGTCCAATACTGATTGGTTCTGAAAGATATCATATGGTTATCAGCTCCGGGCTTCAAAACAACATCATTACCACCTTCGACCACAAAATAAGGTATCCTTCTGTTCTGCACAAGGACAATATCCACTTCAGGACAACCTGTTGCACTCAGAGTAAGCACAGCTTTTCTATCCTTGTCGTTGTCGGTGTTTGGCTTCACGACAGCTGTCAATGTAGACGGACCGTTTCCTTCGTATGTGCTTAGGTTCACTAACATACCGTCATTATAACTCATATACGCTTCCCAATCCGTATTGCACAGAAATGAAATTTCCAGGGTGTCGCCGTCGGCACTTATATCAGAGATATTTTCAGAAACAGGAACAAGAGAAAGACGATATGACTTCGACTCCTGTGTAACCACAATCTTTTCAGTCAATTCTCCGGAATGGATCATCAACTCAACGGAACGGTCCTGGTCGGATGTATTGTTTTCGAATGTCAACGGAAGAGCTGTAATCTTGGATACTCCGGCCATATTTTCAGCCCCGACTTCTCCGAGCTTGACCCAAGATACTTCTTCTGAAAGGGATGCTCCCCAACTCCTGTTGGATGTGATCCAAAGCGTATCGCGAACCTCACCCGTATCAACGTCGGAAAGGACGACAACGTGTCTTGTATCTACCGAAATAAACGGATTCTGCTCCGTAAACTCTCTTGACAGGCATGATGTCACTGCAAGAAGAACAATTAATACTGCTATTCTACTCATTGTATCACTTCTTTATAAGTCTGACAGCAAAACAACCAGTGACGGCCTGCGGCGAATTAACGCTGGTATTATCCGGCTTCATTCCCATCATGATCAGCTTTGAAGATGACGGAGTACAAGACCATGTATTGGTGTATCCCAATGCGGTTACCAGCACGTTGCCGCTTTTGTCCTTCGTGAATTTATAATTATCTGTAGCCTTGAACAGATATTTATTCTTCATATCCCCGTAATTCTTTTGTGTGGCACCGATAAGTGTCAGATACTGATCTTTCGTTGGCACAGCCCAGCCATCCGGTGCAAATCTGGAGTAATCGCACTTGGATCCGTTCCATCCGATAGTATAACCGGTATAGTTGTAATGTCCCTCATGGATGGCCACGACTGCATCGCCGTTGGTCCAGAATGTCTGTCCGCTCCGATAAGACGGTATCGATGTCCCGTCGACATATGTAGTTGTCTTATAATCTTCTGCCAGCCATATCTGGTCCCCGACCTTGACGGCACCGTGGGTCTTTACATCGCTGACTACGACGAGAGGACTGTCAGAGAGAGTTTCAACCTTCTCAAATGCATCATGCGGATCATAGTCATATATTCTGCCATCCGTATTGCTGATAAACATAGCATCAGCCTTTACCTCCATCCTGACAGAGTAATCAGCTTCTCCGGAAGGAGCCATATACATGAAGGTACCGACCCTGTCGCCGTCATTCTCCTTAGTGAGGACAGCGACAAGGCTTCCCTTCGAATCATTGAAATAATGTACATAAGAAACACTCCAATCCACAGCTGATACATCAATACTGTAGTATTCTGCAGGTTGTGGAACAGAAGATTCCTGATACACCAGAATACTGGCAAAGCGGCAGCCTGAATTATAGAAATCCACATTCGCGATGCGTCTCCTGTCAGTAGAATTTTCCTGTACCTCAACTGACAATCCTGATTCTGTCCTTGTAATGCTAAGCCAATCGCCATAGGTCTTGGCTTCCCAATCGACATTGGAAACTACCTCAACACTCTCGCTTCCTCCTCCCCAGACAAACGGCATTGTCTCTTTAGACGCAGTGAAAGACGGCTTGACACCTTCCTGCTTCACCTTTATTTCCATCTTACGCTCTCCTGCTTCAACCAACAGGATAGTTTCGCGTTCCAGTATAGCATCATTTGCTGTCGCAGTCAAAACAAGACATTCAGGCTTTTGACTTATAGTCAGCCAAGCCGAATCTTCAGATTTTGAAACGGTCCACTCTACATCCGAACTTACTTCCAGCTCCTGAGAAGACCCTTCAGTCGAGAAAGTAACCATACGTGAGGACACTTCCAGTAAATTGACTTCCTGAGTGGAATAATCGAAATCATTGCCGCATGAGCCTGCAGACAGAAGCAGTACAAGACTGCAAAGGATCGGGTATTTCTTCATATAATTATAATTCGATCATTACTTTCATTGTTCCCTCCTTGTTGGCTTCGATGGCATCGTAAGCCTTGTCATATTCCATCAGAGGGAAACGGTCAGACACGAGAGGCTCGAGATTTATCGCGCCCTTTGCTATCTGCTCGACAGCAAAAATGTAGTCCTCGTGTCTGTACATGAGTGTACCGATAAGACGAAGTTCATGCTCGCCAAGGTGCTCCATATCGATCACCGGATTATGAGCGAACACAGCAACGATCACAATGTCACTACCTTTTTCAATAGTAGCCATAAGCGACTGGATGGATGCTTCCACACCGGCCACCTCAAAGGCAAGCTGGTAGCCTTCTTCGCCGAAGAACTCCGGCAGGGCATCCTTCAGCGGTGTCTTTGCGACATTGAGAGTATTCTCGATTCCGCATTCCTTCGCCTTCTGGAGTCTCAGTTCACTTACATCTGTGATAAGCACCTTCTTGGCACCACGAGCTATAGCGAACTGAGCGATGAGATTACCGATGGTTCCTGCGCCGGAAACCACAACGTTCTTACCCTCCATCGATGGTACGCGTGATGTTGCATGTGCTCCGACTGCTACCGGTTCGACCATTGCACCATAATCCAGAGGCATTTCTGCAGGAAGCAGGACAGCCCTGTCCTGTGGCACGATGAAATAATCCTGAGCGGCACCATCAGCGTGGAAAGCCTGTACCTTCAGGTTCTCGCAGATATTGTAAAGTCCCTTACGGCATGGACCGCACTCGCCGCACACAAGCTGAGGACGGGCAGTAGCCTTGTCGCCCGGAGCAAAGCCTTTTACAGCTTTGCCCACAGCGACAACAACGCCAGAGTATTCATGGCCCTGCACCACAGGATAGATGCATGAAGGGTGCAGGCCATGATATGAATGTATCTCCGAACCACAGACTCCGATGCGCTTGACATTAAGGAGGATCTCATCATCCTTGAGGTCAGCAGCAGTCAGGTCCGGAACGTTTTCTTCAAATTTCAACTGCTTCGGGGCAGTCATTGTAACTCTTCTCATAGTTGGATTATTTTACTGAAACTAGACGAAGTTCGAACATTCTGTTCCAATCCTGTGTACTCTTGGTTGGAGCCTCTCCATTTTTACAAAGCAGCATGTACATCGCCTTCTTTGTTCCAGGAGTCTCGCATGACCAGGTAGAATAATATCCAAGATCTTTATAAGTTTTGCCGCTGATCTGCCATGAAGTCCTGTCGAACAGGAGTGCCTTTGACATGTTGGCAAAAGATGAAGTACCACCAAGGTAGTCAGCAAGGTCAGTTACCCAGTCAGCCATAGACGGAAGAGTCCATCCCGCCGGTGCAATCTTGTTAGAATAGGTTGGAGTCGAGCTATTGCTGATACCGAGAACGACTGTATTATAAAGCCACTTATCTCCATCGATATAAAGGCCATGAGCCCAAGTTGAAGGCGCACCGGCTGTAATATCAGTCATTTGTGTGATATTCTTGTTTCCCAGCATCTGAGTTGTCTTATAACTGCAAGCTGTCCAGAACCTTTCACCGATCTTGACAAGAGGATGAATCTGACCGGAAGTTGAAGAAAGTGTGTATGGAACAAGTGCAGAAGCCTTGACTTCGCTCTGAGGAGCTGAAGTAAGAATCTCAGAGCCATCTCCCTTGACATACATCTTGGATATCGGTGCAGATGTTCCCGCTGTATATGCAACATCTGCTGCATGAGTAGTCCAGGCATTCAGTGTGCCGCCATGAACATTTCCTTCCGGTGCAGCATCTCCATCAAGAGTAATCTGTGCGACCTGGCCCTTTGTATAATCCGGTGTCGTAAACTTGGCAGGATAAACTACGATACCCTGTTTATTCTGCGTTGCTCCAAAGAACTCCTTTGTTATGACTGCAAGCAAGTTACCATCTGCATCCTTAGCATGGTGCACATAAGATTCAGTCCAATCTATCGCAGACATGTCTATCTCATAATAAGTATCCTCATCAAAAGAAATCTTTTCACCGACATAAATTACCTGGGAGATGAATTTAGGCTGTCCGGCATCTGTCATTCCCTTATAGGTCCTGTCTGTCCAGATAGTCTTTGTAGTTACGCCGCCATCCTTATCGGTAAAGGTAAGCTTAAGACCCTTGGTCACTTCGAAACGACCAACCTGCAGATTGAAATAAATAGGATTCTCAGGATCAAGCGTAATATAACCAGCATCGGTTGACTTCAATGTAACTGTCATCTTGCAATAACCTGATGATGAGGTATTGGTAGTAGTCAAGACTCCGGTAGAAATGTCAAATACTCCCTTACCGGTAAACCATCTGTTGGTATCGTTATTAACAACATCCGTTGTCTTGTCTACATACTCGATCACAACAGTTTTTACCGTTCCGATACCCTTCAATCCGAACTCGATTATAGGAAGTATAGGCTTGAAAACAAGATTTACGGCCTGGCCAGCCTGAGGCGCATCTGCCGCAGCGTAAAAATACGGACACTGAGCAGTCGTAGTACTGCCTGTTGCAGGATCATAAGTAAATGTATCACCCGAATTGACTGTTATAGGGATGAAACGATAATCATTAACTGCTGCACCGTCAGTAGCTCCCGCAAAATCAACTGCAGCATTTGCATTCAAATTAGAAGGATAAGCAGCAGAGTTCGGATAAAAAGCATAATACTTATCTGAAGCCGTTATATCAATTGAACTCTTGACGAATTCAGTAGTTGCTCCAGTGCTGGTAGCTGTATATGAGAGATTATTACTAACTGACTGGCCAGGGTCAGCATCAGAAGAGACACTGAATAAAGATATGGCATCACCTGTCTCCCATGTACTCTTTCCTTGGGATGTAATTACCTTTGTTGATGGATCGAAAGCGGCTTTGAAAGACAGCTGATTGCCATCGACAGAAGTCACACTATCATTAATTTCCTTTGCGCACGCAAAGAGCATAGTTGCTGCGCCAAAAATTGCAAATATCTTCTTCATAGCTTGTTCTCCTATTATGCCTCAGGTAAAACTTCATAATAATAATCATCAAGTCCGCCGCCATTAAACGGGGTGGATGCGCAGAGCACAGATTCCTGTTCGAGACTTAGTTCGTTAATCTCAGGACTTACATAGTTCAGTTCGTGTTTCATAATAATATGGTATTAAGTATTAACAATCTTCATGTCTTACAGCCGTAGTGTCAATAAGCGTATATGTCTGCAGATACGGCATTGCAGGGTCTCCTACGCCTTTCTTCATCAGTTCCTGCAGCTTTTCAAAATGGTCCTTGTATATATCTCCAGGACGACAGCCAAGTTCCCTGCAGAGATTTGCCGCCATTCCGACGACCTCTCCCTCCATGGCGCAGGTCCTCATCACGCGGACTGTTCCCAAGGCCAGATGGCTGACACTGATGTTTCTTCCAGCCATGAACATGTTCTTGATGTCCTTGTTGTACAGGCAACGGAACGGGATAGGATAGAAATCCAGCGGAGTAAGCTTTCCGCAGCTAAGCCAAGGTTCCTTGAAGCGTTTTGCATTCTCCGGATCCGGTTCATGGTCGTCGATATACCATGATGTCGACACGCATCCGTCAGGATATATCACAAAGTCCCTAAGATCATTTTCAGTAAGCACCATATCCCCCTTCAAACGGCGGCTTTCGCGTTTGCCGGCACAATAAGACAACCACGCAAAGTCCTCATTGGCATATTCATCCTTATATACAGAGTGATTCTTCAGATATGACCAGTTCGAATAAGCCACATACATTCCGTAGTCACGGATACGCTCTGCCTCTTGAATCATATCATTGCGCATTCCGACTTCCCAATACCATTGTCCTCTACGAGTATTCTGAACGGTTTCATCATTAATCTGCAATCCCCAATCGATGTCTGGGAATTGTACCGGTTCTTCACGCAGTTCAGAATACCACTGAATAGATGCACCGAGAGTCACCTCGTCATGTACTTCAGGAGCAGACGGCTCATTATACTGACTCTTCGGCTCACGTCCCATCACCCATTCTGCCCCAGCAAGCACACCCAAACCAGCATCTCCAGTACAGTCAGAGAAGATATTGCCCATAATCTTTATCTCCTCATATGTATCTACATTGGTAGCGATCACTCCAGCCAAAGCGTGTTCTCCATCCATGATGACATCGGTCACCCTATATCCTGTAAAAGAAGTGATGTTGCTTTCTGCAGCGATGGCTTTAGCCTTCTTCTCATCTTCATAAACATCAGCCGTCCTTGCATTTCCTTTACGGGCAGGACCGAATTCGTTAAGCAGATAACCTAAAGACTTATATTCACCTATATTCAATCGACCTCCCAGTCCGACGCGCACCTCCGACGAATTATTGCCTCCGAACACCTTTCTGTCCTGGATTATAGCAACCTTGCTTCCAAGTCTGGCTGCAGCGATGGCGGCACACATACCGGCAACTCCGCCTCCGACAACTACAAAATCGTATTTACCGGCATCAACAGGCTGTGCAGGAAGATCCAGAAGGCTGCGCCGGAGAGAGTCAATATCTCCAGGCTCTTGTTCTTCGGAAGTAAGGAGTATTGCATCGAAGCGACCATCGAAGCCTGTGAGATCATGAACATTGAGACTATGTCTGCCTGCCTTCAACTCCATCTTGCCCCCGAACTGCCAATGCCAATGCTCCGCCCCCGTGCCGAAGATAGTATCAGCATCTACACCGTCTACAGCAATCTTGAATATTCCAGGAGTAGGTTTATCGCTCCAAGGAGCAGTCCAGTTCTTTGTTCTGACCCAAAGGTTATACACGCCGTCAGCAACAACCTCAAATGAAGTCACGGCATCGGCTACAGGGGTTCCCAGACCATGAGCCAGCATTTCGGAAGATTTCATGATCTCCATGAACTGAGGATCAGAAATCCAGCCTCCCTTGTCATCGAACAATGTTCCTGGCAAGAGAATGGAATTAGTTTTGGTTATCATTATCCAATATGTTTTTAAGTCTAAGCAATGCCTCAAAGTAATAATAGTCTGCATAGCACAGAGGCTTGTCTATTTCCTTTCCTGCAGGAAAGGATGTGACAGAGTGCTTCAGAACAAAGTTTCCGTTTGTGCCTGACGCTGCCGTATAAGCCTCACTTGAAAGACTCCTAAGTATGTCCACAGCAAACGAATACGCATCATCTGCAAGCCTGGCATCATCTGTAAGTCCTCTCAGTTCAAGAAGGGCGGATGCGCACAGGGCAGCAGCCGAAGCATCCCTTGGTGCATCTGCAGGAGCCTTGTAATCCCATAAGAACACCTTATCCTTCGGAGCCGGCTGATATGACATTATATATCGTGCTATGTTCTGGGCCTGTTCCAGATAGAACTTATCCTGAGTGAACCGGTACATGACGGTATATCCATAAAGTCCCCATCCCTGACCACGTGACCACGAACTGTCATCAGACAGTCCTTGGAAAGTCCCCTGTGAAAGAACTGCTCCGGTCAGAGGGTCATAATTCACTACATGAAAGGAGCTGTAATCTTCACGGAAATGGTTTCTGGCAGTCGTACGTGCATGTGATGTCGCAACATCCAGATATTTCGAGTCTCCTGTCTGCTTCCATGCCCAGAGAAGGAGTTCGAGATTCATCATATTGTCTATAATGACCGGGAAATGCCATCCCATATCTCCTTTGTGATCCCACGATTTGATGCATCCTGTAACCGGACTGTATCTCGAGCAAAGCGCATCAGCGGAATTGATAAGAATCTGCTTCTTAGCGTCCTCAGGGAAAAGTCTCTGCGAATTGCCATAACTGCAATACATCATGAAACCTATATCATGAGTACCTGTATTATGCTGCTGACCTTCGAGAAAAGCGGTAAAAGCATCAGCACGGGATTTAAGTCTCTCATCGTTCAGATACTCATACATATACCATAATGTTCCCGGAAAGAATCCGCTTGTCCAGCCGGAAGGTTTGACGGATGTCATGGATCCGTCCTCCTTAAGCGAATGAGGAAGTCTTCCCGGATCTGCCACAAGCATACTGTCGGCAAGAGCGACGTATCTTTCAACAGCATCGGCAAACGCCTTGTCAATCATTGAATAAAGTTCTTTCTTCGGTGAAGAACAGGCTGCTGCAACAATCAAAACCAGCCCTAGGGTCATTCTTCTAAGTTTCATATCTTATTTTATTAAGTTTTCTATATTCTCAGGCACAGTCTCCCCTTCCGGAACAATAATGCATTTCAGCCTCTGAGTCATGTCTTTCTTTATCGTAAATTTCAATCTGATGAACCAGCAGCCGTCTGCAGGTCTTTCGTTGTGAGGGTAATTGATCGTACTATTGACCGATATTCTCTTTACTGAAATTCCAGACGGACTGGCCTCATGGTTTTCGAGCACCGGAATTATCCTGACATATTGCATATCTCCTCCTGCATTCGGTGCACCAAGAAGTATCTCACCGGTTTCCTTATCATATCTGTATTCCGAAGCCATTGTGGTAAGGTTCCATACAACAGATGCTTTGGAAGACCTTCTGGCCTGAAGAAGATCTTCAACAACTATATATTTCCGGCCAATCAATCCGACACCTCTTTTTGCGGAAGCCAGCTGGCCAGAATAGGTGGAAGTCATATCTGCAACAGCATACATCCTGGACGGGTCATTGGAATGACTTATGAACTCCGCCTTGGTGTCCAGATTCTGAAACTGACCATCTACAGTAAGCGTACTATGACTAAAATTGTTGTATCGCATCAGGTTGTTCCACCTTATGGCACCTTCATCCATCTTGAACATGGATCCTATCTTAAGTTCGGCAATCTTTCCATATCCGTCACTTCCCAGATCGACACCGAACCTTGCACCACCATACTCAAACATGAATGTCCCAACATCCATATGACCATGTGCACAACTTGGATTACCGGCCTTGAATCCTACCCATATGTCGTCTCTGTCCCATCCGCTTCGCATTGTACATACAGGATTAAGACCTTCGGCAAGATAAAAGAGTTCTTCCGGAGTCTCAGCATTTGCGAAATCAGCCGTAGGGGCAGAACCTGTCCCAGCTCCCCAGACCAACATCAGCGGAAGATGACGGGCATAAGTGCCTGATGTAAGTTTTGAAGGAGTGTCAATGCATCTTTCCAGAAGCTGTTTCTGATAATGCAGCAATGCCGGATCACGTGTCTTGTCATAGAACCAGAATATGCAGTGCTCGGGTAGGTTTTCCCCCGTGCTGTTATCTGAAAAGGCGAATGACTCTAGAGTATTTGTAAGAAGCTGGCAGTAATACGTACCAGTCTGCATGAATCCCGGGATGTCAACAAGTTCAGACACGGAATCCGAACCGAAGAACTTTTGCATCGAATCCAGAAACATCACATTGAGCGCAGTTCCATAACCCCAATAACCAATACCCTGAGAATAGGCTCCCATAGGCACATATTCAGCCTCCATAGGGATATGCATCTTTTGAATGGAACGGGATATTATTCTATCAGCGAGTTCCTTTTCTTCATCATATAGAGCGATTGAAGCAATGGCAAGACTGCCATGGCATATCTGACTCCAGTTGGATGTCATGTCCATCCATCTCAGATTATAGTCCTTGTTGCCCCCTCCTCCGGTTTCTGACGCAATCAAAGCATAATCTCTTATGCTTCGCTTAAGAAGATCCCTTGTTTTGGGATTGAGGTCATGGTACAGCCAATCGTATGCAAATGATGCAGCAACAGTCAGCTCGGCCACATCAAGAAAATGATATGGATTCCATGAATCCAATGCGCACATATTCAGGATAATCTTTTCTGCCTTGTCCAGAAATCTCCTGTCTCCTGTCATGCGGTAGGAATATGCCATGAAAAGCATTCTGCGCACAGTCTCGCAACACTGACCATGCATAGCCTTCCGGACTCCAAGCTTATATTTCTGTTCCGGTATCTCAAGAAGCCTCTCACTTTCTTCCAGCACTATTTCATGCAATCTTGACCATATGACATCTTTGGCTATATTGGCAGCTAAAGCCGTCTCTTCACCCTTGCGCAGAATCAGACGAGGATGAGTCATATCCTGAGCAAGGCACTTCCCGAAATCAGGAAATGCCATAAGTAGAAGTACAGCTATGATTTTCAAATATCTCATAATTCATGTGGAGTCAGGGTCACCGTTATTTTTTCAGAGCAATTAGCAGGCACATAATAAATGATTCTAAGCCAATAAATACCCTTATTCTCACCCTCAAAATCGTTATTTCTCTTTGCAGGGACCAGTTCTGCACGGAAAGGCGTCTGGGTCTTTACATTTATGTCAAGCACCTTCCCTTCAGGATTAGTCAGAGTAAGCTTCCTGCCTTTACGCTTAAGCGAAGATCCTTCAGTGGTCATGTTCCACACCATCTCAACTTCGGATTTTCCTGCCATAACAAAGTCCTCAATGACAGCTGACCTTCCCTTCAGGGTGACTGTTCTCACTAATGAATCAAGCTGTTTCGGATAGAGAGATGCGAAAGACGTCGAAGCTGTCATCTTCTCTCTGTCACCTGTCATCGTACAAGTGGGCTTTGTCTGCTGACGGACTCCCTCAGGATAAGTAGTACTATGGGCGAAGTTATTGTACTTTGTAAGCACATTCCATCTTGGACTTGACGGTGTCATGTCAAACATATTGACCTTTGCCAAGGCTATCTTTCCGTAATCGTCACTACCTAGGTCAAGTGACCATCTTACACTGTCAACTTCATAATAGAACGACCCGACATCCATGTGTCCATGTGGACTTCTCACCCTTCCAGCCTTAAATCCCAGATAGACATCATCCTTTGTCCATCCTGAACGCATCACACAGATATCATTCTTTCCCTGACCTAGATAATAGTTTTGTGTAGGGTATTCCGGATTATCCAGATTCACAACTGGATTATCACCTGTACCTGCACCCCATATCAGCATAAATGGTATCAGACGGTTCTTTATGGTCTTCACATAAGAAGCACTCTTCTGAAACTTATAGAAAAGCCTCCTCTGCATATAATACATCGCCGGATCAGACTTCACTGTATTGAACCACATGACAGCAGGTTCCAGGTAAATTCTTGTGCTGTTGTCTGAATATCCGAACGTACGCAGGGACGGAGTTATCAGCTGCTGCGAGTAATTTCCGGATTCGATAAAACCTGGCATTTCCTTGAACTTGACAACACTTTCCGGTCCAAAGAACTTCTCCATGGCATCAACAAACAATATATTGAACTGTGTACCGAATGCCCAATATCCGAATCCCTCCGGAAAACATCCCATAGGCGCATATTCCCACTCCATCGGAATAAGAATCTTTTCACAGCTCCTTCTGATTATAATCTCGCTAAGTTCTTGATTCTCAGTATAGGTAGCAATGGACGCTACTGTCAGGCCTCCATTACACACCTGATTCCAGTTGTTTGCCAGTTCAAGCCAACGCAGGTTGTATCCCTGATCTCCTTCACCACCTGTAATACCTGGGGTAAGAACCTTTTCCTGAATGGCACGAAGAATCGTACTTCTGGACTCCGGAGCGAGATAATCGTAAAGCCAATCATATCCGATAGAAAGGGCAACTCCCATTTCGGATACATCAAGGAAATGGGAAGGATTATAATCCACAAAGCCAGAAAGATGAAGCATTTCCTTTTCCGCGCGGGCAGCAAATTCTTTTCTCCCCGTCATTCTATATGAATAGCTCAGAAAAAGTACTCTTCTCAATGCCTCACAAGATATGGCATGCATTCTCGGTCCTACAATTTTTCTCGTCAGCATATCAAGGCCGCATATCACCTCTGCCTCCTTGATTATTTCATTATGCATTTCATGCCATATCGTATCTTTCCTGATATTAGCCAAAAGCGCCTTTTCGTCTCCAGAACGCAAGAATAGACGAGGATGGGACAAGTCCGACTGGGCCGCAGAAATAAAACCGGCTCCAATCAATGTAAATAATATGACAACAAACTTTTTCATGATCTCACATATAATAACGGTTCCAACACAATTGAAAGCATATCCTTACCTTCTCTGATAGATCCGAGAAGCATATCAAAAGAGTATTCGGCAACCAGATTTGTAGGCTGTTCGACAAACGTTATCTCGTGATGAAATATTCCCGCTCTGTCATTCTGATCGAAACCTACCACAGCGAGGTCTTCAGGAATCCTATATCCCAACTCGTTCATTCCTGAGACTCCTGACACCGTTATCGTATTAGAAGGAAATATGACAGCTTCGGCTCCTGCCTCATAAGCAGTCCTGAGAACTGACACAATATCCCGGGACATGGTCTCACGGGAAACGACCCTTGTCTTTATATATTGTTCAAGACCATTGATCTTCATCTCTTTCAAATAGCCTTCCTCACGCTCACGAAGATTACGTATCTTGGTCTCGTATCGGATAAATTCTATCCTTTTATATCCTTTCCTGATAAGATGAGAAACTGCCATCTGGCCCGACATCACATTATCAATCATCACACGTCCCACATTATTTACAGAAGGAACATCTCTATCTATCAATACTACAGGAATATTCCTCTCGACAACCTTGCTTATTGCAATCTCAGCACCTGGAAATGGAGAAATAATCATTCCGTCGACACCGGACTGAAGGAATTTATCCACCAGGAGATTAAGTTTCTCGATCTGGTCATCCGAACTGCCCATTATCGTAAGGTAGCCTTCAGCCGCAGCCAGATTTTCCAACTTCCTGCATATGTCCCCGAAACAAGTATTGGTAATGTCGGTAACTATAATGCCTATTGTATTGCTATAGCCAGAACGAAGAGAGGATGCAGCGTTATTTTTATGATATCCCAGCCTCTTTGCTGTTTCTATGATTCTCTCGGCTGTAGCCTGTGATGCAGAGCAAAGATACTCCCCATTAGGACCCACCTTCGCATTCAGGACGAACGAAACCAAAGTGACGGACACCCCTGCCTCCGCAGCAACATCCCTAATAGTTACTTCCCTAGAAATCAATGGCTTAGAAGACATCATAACTTAATTTAAGCTCGTTTCAAAACAAAGATATATCATTATGAAAACAGTTTACGAATTTTTCTTATGTAAAACGTTTTACATAATTTTACTAAACACAACGGATTGTAGAGCCTTTCTTTACCTGACGCTTCAGGGGTTGAAAGTTCTTCTTACCATAATCAGCTGACCGCCAGCTCTCCGTAACACCTTAGGCGAGTTCCGGGCGAAAGTTGCACAAGGGGTAACAAAAATCTCTTCAAAACACGGATTTCACGAACCCCTTAGGCGAATTCCGGCCATTTCAGGCCTAAGGGGTTGCTCTGAACGGCCGTAATTCGAGAATCAGCTTTTATTTTTCAGCGAAGGGAGTTGTACGCCGGGAGGGAAAGTCATAGCCTTACCTTGATCATTAAGTGTCTTCATCAATTTCATAAACTCCTCACCCATTTTTTCTGCTTCTTTTCCAAGTCCGTTTAGAACTATCTTACGATCGGCACTAATCGCCATATCCGCCACAAACAAGGCTCTGATAACAGCTATCACAGTCTGTTCATTCCCACCCCATAATCTGGTGGCCATACTAAACATAGCACTGATTGTAAGATCCATTATTATCTTCGGATTCTTCTGTACATTTAGATCTGTGTTGAATCTCAACTCTCCATCTTCGTTCTGGAGTACCTCTAAAATCGTCTTCATAATATTGCAATATTTAAAATAACAATCGCATCACATCCCCTATCTCTTAGCAACCTCATTCTGTAAAATGGCCGCCTTGATGCAGGTTATTATTAGCTAATGATATATCCCACCTGTTATTTCCTATTTATTAAATCCCGACATAGCCAGACAACGCCTGATCTGACTCTCGCTTATACGTAGTGTTCTATATAAATACTCTGCAATCTGCTGTTTTTCCTGTCGGGAAAGCTGATATACAGAAGACTTGTTGTACTTAGGCAGAAGATTGTTATCAATCTCCGCGCAAATATCCATATCAGAAGGCCTTCTATAATTTGACTTTCCCATTTCGTTAATAAGCATTTCTCCTGGCGGGGTTAGGTCTATTCCTTTTTCTATTACAGACAGATTGATCGGAGGAAGATTATTATTATCCTTTCCCTGCTCTGACTCCCATTCTTCAGAAGATTTTCTTGTCATGTGCCAATTGAAGGATCTCGGCGAGACGAATAAATTTTCTACCTGAGGTATATCAAGGACGGACTCTCTAAGAAAGACACCGTTTTCATTCATCACATAATTGTCTGGAATCTGAGCGGCTCTATTGATGAAACGATGATAATGCCTTCGGTCCAACACCCCTTTATCGGACACCTTCCCCATTGCCATCATAAAGATTGAATTTACAGATGAATATGGATATGCATATGGGATTGGAACTACTCCATGGTGCAGCGGATTTCGTAAGACATAACTCATTGCTGCTATCATATGATTATACCCGACAACTTCCATAGTATAATGGTTCTTTTCTCCAAGCCTGCCTGAACGATGATATTTCCTGTTGAAATACATACTATACGAAAGGCGGAAATAGCTCATAAATTCATCTGGATCTTGAGACTGGATCAGCTGATGATAATGGGTTGACATTTGCGATTCCACAAGTCCAGTAGAATCTGTGTTAAATAAAGCCAATGCGAAGCTGTTGAAACCTCTATTATAATCCTCAACATCTCTGAACAGCACTTCTTCACCAGCTGAGAGACATAAATGATACGTTTTCTTCATACGTAAATATTTTCGTTCATATTAAAACTTATACACCTTAGGCGAGTTCCGGGCGAAAGTCGCACAAGGGGTAACGAGAAGTTCGTCAAAACTCGGTTTTCACGAACACCTTAGGCGAGTTCTGGCCATTTCAGGCCTAAGGGGTTGTGAGAATCCATCAAAATGAGACCTATTACGAACACCTTAGGCGAGTTTCGGGCGAAAGTCGCACAAGGGGTAACGAGAAGTCCGTCAAAACTCGGATTTCAATACTCAATCACCGCAAATGTCAGGTCCACGTCTCCGAAGTGGCCTATAATGTTGCTGTTGGCTTCTATCCAGCGGCTGGAAAGCTGGCCGCGCCAGACTACATCATCGCGGGAGTTAAAAGGAAGGTTGATTTCCAGACCGTAGCTCTTGGAGGCAATCCTTACCAAAGCCGTGCATTTCCACTCTGTCCTCGTACCGCCATCATCTTCGGTAATCATAAACGCACAGTGAGTCATCTGTTCCGGCCACTCGGTCACCAGGACGGCATTGAACGGCTGGGGCTTGCCGACCTGAGATCGCTTTACCACAATCATAAAATCTGTAACAAGAGGATTGAACAGCCGGAGTTCAGCTTCGGTAGATGCGGTAAAGTCTTCCACGAAACCGGTCTTCACGAAGAACTCAGAGGCGCCTGCGAACCATGAGTCATAGTGGCGATTCATGGTAAAATCCTTAAGTACAAGGCACTTCAAAGGACAGGTAAGAGTCGTTTTGGAAATGGGTCGCAACGAAGGTGATACAATGATATCACCTCCACCTTCACCCCATTGAGGATCCTCTCTGCGGAGCATCTCAAGTGTCTTGAATCCGGCATCAGAATTCCTGTTTACTACCCACACAGGGGTCTCTGCTGCCATATCTTCATCAACCATCACCTTCTCCAGAAACATTTCCACACCTTCTGTACGTACAAGACGGTATCCTTCATTCACATCGGAGTCGTCAGACGGGTCAAAGGTTATTACAGGCAATGCATCACCGTCCCAACGGTCGGAATAAGGCCAGTATATCTGGAGGTCGGACGCCATCAGAGCTTCAAGATAGGCCTCAGGCTCATCAGTCCCAAAACCAGAAACCTTGGTCGCCGCAGACGAATGGACGAACTCAGAAATAAGATCTTTCAACGGATTGGAATACCCCTTCCTGACCTTCGAATCAATATCCCCGACTCCTTTTCCGGGCAGTTGAAACAGATCGCGCATGGTATACTCCTCGTCATACCATTGAAGGAGGAAGCGGACACGGCGTCATGCACTTCCTGCAGATGACAGGATTCCATAGGTAGGGATGCGAGCATCATAGCAACATCTTCAAGTAAAAGCAAAGGAGATTGATGTTCAGGAACATGCTTTGAAATATCGTCATCGAGAACTTCGCATGAAGCAAGAAACAGCGAAAGCGCTGTGATTGGAACAATGTGTTTCATACTAACAAAGATTTTCATGGCCGGTTTCATATCATATATTTTACATCGTCACAAAGTTCCAGAGAATTATCCGTGTAAAGAAAAGTTACACGCTTATATGCGAAAAACGCCACCGGAGCGGACTCCAGCGGCATTCGTACCATTAGAATTTATCTTATTTTTAGGAAAAATCCGTTAAATTTCCATATCTTTTCCCTTTGATGCAGTCACAAAACGGTCTCTGTCCGAGAGGTCCTTCACCACATTCACATCCACAAATCCAGTCAGACGGAACACTTCAGCCGTCTCTTCGCCCAAGGCTTCGTTGATCTCCACTATCAGAAATCCTTCCTCCTTCAGTAGAGACTTCGCCCAACGGGCAACCGCCCTATAGAAAACAAGCGGATCTTCATCGGGCACAAAAAGAGCCATTTCAGGCTCATGCTCCAGCACATTGGACCTCATCATAACCTTCTCGGATTCCATGACATATGGAGGATTACTGACAATGATATCGAACTTGCCAAGATCTGAAGGAGGAGGTTCCAGGATATCGGCCTTCAGGAAAACCGGAGCCTTGGCACCGCTGCGGAGTTCTTCTCTAAAATCCTGGGAAGAAGCCACACCGAGTGCTCCGTCGGAAATATCCACTGCCGTCACCTGAGCTCCAGGCAGTTCCAAGGCCAGAGTCCATGCTATGCATCCGGATCCTGTGCACATGTCGAGAATACTTATATTTGAATGACCTGTGCTCTCCTGCCCGAATGGCGGAGAAGGCATGCCGCCCCTGGTCAGGTTGTGTCCGGCAAAAGGGAGGACAGGTGCATTCGGATTCATCGTACAGGAAAGCACAGTCCTGCAAAGAATCTCCGTCTCTGGACGCGGAATCAGGACATCAGGAGTAACCCGGAATTCACGGCCATAGAAGTAAGCCTTGCCTGTGACATATTGCAAAGGCTCACCGGAAGCCATTCGCGCGAAAGCCGACATTGCAGTCTCAGCATCCTCATGAGAAACTTCATATGCAGGCTCCATTATGTGAGTATGACGCTTTGTCCCAAGATGGTGTTCCAGAAAAGCGAAGACCATCTCCCGACCCTCCCTATCGGGATACAACGTTGAGACAGTCTCTATACCTTTATATATTATATCCTTCAGCAACATCACCATTCTTATTCAGATCACGGACATCGTCACAAACACTACGACGGCATTCTTATGAATTTTCAATGACAGTTGTAAGGAAGTCGGTCATGGAGAGTCCGGCAGCACGCACCATCTGAGGCACAAGAGAAGCCGATGTCATGCCAGGAATCGTATTAACCTCGAGGAAATACAGCCCGTCCTCTGCAGAGATGTAATCCACGCGTACAAGGCCGGAACATCCCAGATGGGCATATATCTTCTTCGAAACATTCTGGATTTCATCACGAAGGATGTCCGGAATCTGAGCTGGACATACCTCACGGCTGCGTCCGTTATATTTAGCCTCATAATCAAAGAACTCGTTTTCGGTGATGATCTCAATAACAGGCAAAGCAACATTTTCGCTACCATTGAAATAAACTGCACATGTGAGCTCACGTCCCACTATGGCACCTTCCGCCATCACGGTCTTTCCTTCCGCAAAAGCAGCCTCCAAAGCCGCACCAAAATCCTCAAGAGCCTTTACTTTTGTCACTCCGAAGCTGCTGCCTCCGTCTGTTGGCTTAACGAACATCGGAAGCCCAAGCCTCCCTACGGCCTTCTGAGCCAGACCTTCTGTACTTTCTCCCTTCCTTACGAATATATCATCAGCACATTTCACAAAATCCACATCCTTCAGGTAGCTCTTGCAGGAGAACTTATCGAAAGTGATTGCCGCGACAAAGGCATTGCATCCGCTGTGAGGCACGCCTATCATCTCGAGATATCCCTGCATTAGGCCGTTTTCTCCGGGAGTGCCATGCTGCATGATATAGGCATAGTCAAACTTCACCTTTTCTCCAGCTACGACAACAGAAAAGTCGCATTTGCATATCTGAGGGCGCTCTGCCTCGGGTATAACCACGCGCTTACATCCGCCACGTCTGTACGCTCTGAGCGACCACTCACCTAAACGCGCGAAAATCTCGTAAACATCATATCTTGAGGCATCTATCTGTGACGCCGTAAACTCTCCGCTACGCACCGACACCTCCCACTCGGAAGAATCGCTGCCATAAATGACTGCTATAGATTTCATAGAATCAGACTATTCAAAGAAGTAACTTTCCTCATCCTCAGCCTTGACTGCAGCATCGGCATCGCTGCCGTCGCAATCCAGGTTAAGGGTTATCCCCGGAGGAGCTATGAACCTGTCCGTCTCATAGACTCCGAGCGTGCCGTCCTCAACAACCTTCTTCATGAAGATACCCCAGATAGGAAGTGCCATATTCGATCCTCCTCCCAATGCAAGTGACTCGAAGTGGACCTGACGGTCTTCCGCTCCGACCCATACTCCTGCAGTAAGCGAAGGCGTGTAACCTATGAACCATCCGTCGGACTGGTCATTGGTGGTGCCCGTCTTTCCGGCAATTTCTCCCTTGAGACCATACTTGGCACGAAGCCTTATACCTGTACCACTGTTCACGACACCCTGCATAAGGTTGGCCATAAGATAAGCGGTATACTCGCTTACGGCCTCTTTCTTCTTATTCGAGAACTCTCCGAGCACATTTCCCATGCTGTCCTCTATCCTTGTAACGAAAATGGGCGAGATGAAAACACCCTTAGAAGGGAATGTGTTGTAGGCCGACACCATTTCATATACATTGAGGTCAGCGGAACCCACGCAAAGAGAATAAGTCTCATCAATGTAGCTGCCCACACCCATCTTCCTCATCATGTCTGTCATGGCATGAGGGCCGTACTGCTTCATCAGATATGCAGAGATATTGTTCGAACTCTTGGTAAGGCCCCATTTGAGGGTCACAGTCTGACCGATCCACTCGTCCTTGTCGGTACTCTTAGGAGTCCATGTGGTATCATTCACAATGAAGGTCTGCGGCACATTCACAACCTTGTCGCATGGGCTCATGCCTTCCTGCATGGCAAGCGTATATAGGAAAGGCTTAATGGTGGATCCCACCTGCCTCTTGCCCTGCCGTACATTGTCGTATTTGAAGTAGCGGTAATCCGGACCTCCCACATATGCCTTTATATGGCCTGTACCTGGTTCTATGGCCATGAAGGCAGCGCGAAGATGTGATTTGTAATATCTGATGGAATCATCAGGGGTCATCACCGTATCGATATGGCCCTTTTTATTCCAGGAGAACACCCTCATCTTCACAGGAATGTCAAAACTCTTCCTGATTTCCGATTCCGAGGCTCCGTTGTTCTTCATGATGCGGTAGCGGTCGCTCCAACGCCTTGCCTGCTTCATCAGCCTGTCCACGACCTCCGGCTCCACATCATCAGAGAACGGTTTGTTCTTCTTCCAGCGAAGATCTCTCCAAAAGGTCTTCTGAAGGTCCTTTCCAAGATGCTCTGTCACAGCTTCCTCGGCATACTTCTGCATCCTGTAGTTGATGGTCGTATATATCTTGAGGCCGTCTCTGTCCAGATTATACTTGCTGCCGTCGACCTTGAAATTCTTGTTGAGCCATCCGTAGAAGGCATCGTCTGCCCAAAGGAGCGAATCCACCACATAGTCCTCACGGTTTGAATATGAAGAACGCTTAGGCTCCTTTGCGTTCATTGTGCGGCGGAGCATGTCGCGGAAATACGGAGCAAGTCCGGCATTGTGGTCCTGCACCTTATATGAAAGGGTGATGGGAATCTGACGGATGGAATCACGCTGCTGCTCTGTAATGAATCCGGCCTTCTCCATCTGTGAGATTACGAAGTTCCTTCTGGTAAGGGACTTATCAGGATTAATCGCCGGATTATACCTGGTAGGCTTGTTGACCATACCTACGAGGGTGGCCGCCTCTTCCACAGTGAGGTCATAAGGCACCTTGCCGAAGAAGGTCTGCGCCGCTGCGTTGATACCATATGCATTGCTGCCGAAGAACACGGCATTCATATACATAGTCATAATCTCGTTCTTGGTGTAGCTCCTTTCAAGCTTTACCGCAGTCACCCACTCCTTAAGCTTTATCCACACCATCTTGAGCTTCGACACTCCAGGAATGCTGCTGCTTATATCCTCACGCGGATACAGGGTCTTGGCAAGCTGCTGGGTGATGGTACTTCCTCCTCCCTGACTCGAGTCACCTCCAAGAAGAGTCTTGAAGATCACACGCCCAAGACTTTGAAAGTCAATGCCCGAATGGGAATGGAACCTCACGTCCTCAGTAGCTATGGCAGCATTCACAAGAGCTGGAGAAAGCTCCTCGAAACTGACATAGGAACGGTTTTCTATATGAAAAGTGGTAAGCACCTCACCGTCTTCCGAAATGACCTGTGTCGCCAGACGGGTGTCTGGATTCTCCAGGTCCTCGAAGGATGGAATATCTGCAAATGCCCATACCATACCGATAAGTGCAATAACCAGAACCACAGGAACCGTAAACAATATCCAGAACCACTTTACTATTTTCTTCTTCGTAACGTCTTTCATACCTATAAAACATTATAAAATATGTCACCTTTAGGTGACCCCGCCACATGGGTGAGTACAAAGTGACAAAATTAGCAACAAAATTTGGAAATTTGCCCGGTTTGTGCCTTACTTTGCACTTTCTTTTTGAAAAAGAGGACATCATGAGTATGAAGGAAGGAAAGAATCTAGTGATTGTGGAGTCTCCGGCAAAAGCTGGAACAATACAGAAATTTCTCGGAAAAGGATTTACCGTGAAATCCAGTTTCGGACATATACGCGACCTGCATGACAACGGTCTCAGCATAGATATAGAAAACGGTTTCAAGCCGGAATATGTAATACCTTCAGATAAGAAGAAGGTGGTGGCAGACCTCAAGAAGGAGGCCAAGGCTGCAGAAACGGTATGGCTTGCATCCGATGAGGACCGTGAAGGAGAAGCCATCTCATGGCATCTTTTCGAGACTCTTGGTCTGAATAAGGATAATACTAAAAGAATTGTCTTTCACGAAATCACCAAGCCGGCCATCCTGAATGCAATCGAGAGCCCTCGCGAGATAGACATGAACCTCGTGGATGCCCAGCAGGCCCGCCGCGTGCTTGACCGTCTGGTCGGTTTCGAGCTCTCACCGGTCCTCTGGAGAAAGATACAGCCGAAGCTTTCGGCAGGACGTGTACAGTCCGTCGCCCTCAGGCTTGTGGTGGACCGCGAAAGAGAAATACAGGCATTCACCAACGAACAATATTACAG
>JAEIGA010000716.1_pt1 | contig 49153 bp, 41 predicted proteins | sample 9270691 | NCBI WGS metagenome assembly JAEIGA01 (sample SAMN17057246, study PRJNA624740) | gut metagenome | biome: biome; isolation source: fecal sample | host: Bos grunniens | place: China: Xizang | collected 2019 | reverse complement strand
CCATAAATAAATCCTCCGAATATATTAATAAAATAATTTTATACTAAAACGTTAATATTTTCAAGTGTTTTTAGCAAAATATGGGCTTAAAAGCTCTGTTTTATTCCTTTTCTGCAGGTTTTAAGCCAATGCCTAACTCATCAAGCTGTACGTTATCTACCTTTGATGGACATTCTGTCATAGGCTCGCTTGCATTCTGCACCTTAGGGAATGCCACAACGTCACGGAGTGAATCCGCCTTTACTAACTGCATTACAAGGCGGTCAAGACCGATACCCATACCGCCGTGTGGTGGTGGGCCAAATTTGAATGCATCAAGAAGATAGCCGAATTTCTGCTGTGCCTCTTCATCGGAAAGACCGAGAAGCTTGAAAATTCTATCCTGTAAATCAGGGTCTGTAATACGGATAGAGCCTGAGGAAAGCTCAATGCCGTTAAGAACAAGGTCGTAAGCCTCTGCACGAACTGCTGCCTTATCTGTTTCAAGGTATGGAAGGCATTCAGGAAGAGGAGAGGTGAATGGATGGTGCATTGCAACGAACTGCTGTGCATCCTCGTCCCAATCGAAGAACGGGAATTCAACAATCCAGAGAAGGTTGAAGCCATCACCGATAATATCAAGCTTTTTAGCAGCTTCGTTACGAAGCGCGCCAAGAACTGAAAGAACTGAATTGTTCTTTGTATCTGCAACAATAAATACAACGTCGCCTTTTTCTGCGCCTGCTCTGTCAAGAATAGCCTGCATTTCTTCTTCTGTCATAAACTTTGCAAAGGAAGAAGCAATACCGTCGTCTGTAAGACGAATCCATGCAAGGCCTTTAGCGCCGATACCTTTAGCAAACTCTGTAAGCTTGTCTACCTCTTTACGAGTGTATGTTGTTACAGCATTTTTAGCAGTAATACCTCTTACTGAGCCGCCGCCTGCAACAGCACCTGAGAAAACAGAGAAGCCACAGTCCTTAACAATATCAGTAAGGTCAAAAATCTCCATACCGAAGCGAGTATCAGGCTTGTCTGAACCATAGCGCTCCATAGCTTCTTTGTAAGTAAGGCGTGGGAGAGGGAGAGGAATTTCTACACCGAGAGCATCCTTAAAAACTCTTGCAATGTAGCCTTCACCGATAGAAAGAACATCTTCCATTGTAACGAAAGACATTTCAAGGTCAATCTGAGTAAATTCAGGCTGACGGTCTGCTCTTAAGTCTTCATCGCGGAAGCAACGGGCAATCTGCATATAGCGGTCAAAGCCTGCAACCATTGAAAGCTGTTTATAAAGCTGAGGAGACTGCGGAAGAGCATAGAAAGTTCCCTGATGTATACGGCTTGGAACGAGGAAATCGCGTGCGCCTTCAGGAGTTGATTTGATAAGCATTGGAGTTTCAATCTCAACAAAGCCGTGCTCATCAAAATAGTCTCTTGTAATCTTGGTAACCTTATGACGGAAGAGAATATTCTTCTGCAAATCAGGTCTTCTGAGGTCAAGGTAGCGGTATTTAAGACGTGTAAGCTCTGCTGTCTGGCAGTTTTCCACAATATCAAATGGTGGGGTTTCGCTCTTTGAAAGCACTCTTAAGTCCTTAACATCAATTTCAATATCACCAGTTGGGATTTCGCTGTTCTTTGAGGAACGCTCGCGAACAACGCCCTTTGCCATAAGAACATATTCGCTTCTTACACCAAAAGCCTTTTCAAAAATCTCTTTGTCTGTATTTTCGTCAAAAGCAAGCTGAACAATACCTGTTTTGTCGCGCAAGTCAACGAAAATGAGAGCACCAAGGTCGCGCTGCTTTGCAACCCAACCGCATACGGTAACCTCTTCGCCAATATTTGCTGCGCGAAGGTCGCCACAGAAAATTGAACGCTTAAGACCAGTCATATTATCCATATATAATCGTCCTTTCGGAATAGTTTACTTAATATTTACTGCAGTTTTTGTAAGGTATGTTACAGGGAAATTAAGAAGAATACCTACAACAAGCCTGAAAACAGGACCTGAAAAATTAATTTTAATAACGCCTTTACCAAGCTCTGCCGCAGTTTTTGCAGTATCAGAGGTAAAGGTTATTATATCAGGCGAAACCACCATACCCATAGGTAAAAGCTCGGAAACTCCGTTTGAAAGAGCCTGTAAACAATAGAAAACAGAGAATGAGAAAATTATAATTCCTATAACTCCCAATTTTGAGAATGGCTTAACATTTGAAAGAGTTATGCCAAGGAAAAGGCTCTGAACTACCATCAATGCGGAAACTGCAAGAGAAACTGCAAAGAAAATAAGTACAACCGCAAGCATTTTAAATGACGGGGCACCAAAAAGCGAGAGGAGAAGCTCTGTATTTTGTATAGCCTCTTCGCCCATAATATCTTTCACCTGACCAAACCATAAAAAGCAGGAGCCTAAGAAAAGGAAATAAACAAGATATGACCAGATAAGAGCTGAAATTGTTTTGGACCAAATAAGCTTACCTGTTTTTACAGGGAGAGTAAGAGTGAGGTAACCTGCTCTGCCAAACATTGTTTTGTTATACATCATAGCTACAGCTATAAGAACAAAAACACAAGCAAAAAGGAGAGATGCAATAACAGCAAGACCTCCCAATATTTTCCCTATATCGCTTTTTGCAAAAAGCGCAACAAGTTCACCGCCGACGGCTACAATTACAATCGCAAAAAATATAGCGGACATTGAATGGAACTGCGCTTTTAAGTCGTTTTTAAGAAGCTTACCAAACATTTGCAAATACCTCCTTAAAAACATCTTCAATAGATTTATTGTTATCTGTAATGTTATAAACGCTATCATTAAGAAGAGCTTTACCGTTACCTAAAAATAACGCGTGAGTAAAAACATCCTCAAGGTCATTTATAAGGTGGGTGGAAATAAGAAGAGTAGATTTCTGTGCATAGTTTTCCATAATAAAATTAAGAATTGCACTTCTTGAAGCAGGGTCAACGCCACCCATAGGCTCGTCCAAAATATAAAGAGAAGCATCGCGGGACATTGTAAGTGATAAAAGGAGTTTTTCCTGCATACCCTTTGACATTGTTTTAGCTTTCTGCTTTTCGTCGAGGCCAAATCTCTGAAGCATTTCGAGAGCTTTAGCCTTATCAAAATCAGAAAAGAAATCGTTAAAATAATCTACAGCATCAATATTTCTCATCCACTCATGAACAAAGCTCTGCTCAGGGAGATAAGCAGTTACAGCCTTTGTGATTTCAGACGGCTTATTGCCGTTAATAAGAACAGTGCCTGAATAATCGTGAATAAGACCTGTAAGAATCTTCATAAGTGTTGTTTTACCGCAACCGTTCGGGCCGAAAAGACCTATAACCTCACCCTCAGGAAGAGTGAAGCTCATATCATTGAGAACAGTTTTGTTGCCATAGGCTTTAGTAAGCCCTTCAACAGTTATAATTGCCAAAATCTAAGCCTCCAAAAGTCTTAAAAGACAAAATAAATCGAAATTTAACTAATTATATATTTTACACTTAATTGTGTTAATAGTCAAGGGATATCATAAATGCAAAACGTAAAATGCAAAATTCAAAATGCAAAATGGAGATGCCAGTGCTTCGCAAGGAGTAAAAGCGAAGCAAAGCTCTCTAAAACCTTTTCACTTTTCACCCTTAACTCTTAATTAAAAAAGCACCCTTCCTTCTGGAAGAGTGCTTTTGAAATAACTTTGCTTATGAGAAAAGGCCACCAAAGAAGCTTGAGAATGTATCAAGAGCAACGCTTACGTTGTACTCAATCATTGAGCCTTCAACTGAGCTGAGAACCTTCTCCAAATCTAAACCTTCAAAAAGATTAAAAAGAATACCCATAATAGAATCCATAATTTCGCCTCCTTATGCTAAAAACAAATTACCATAAAAACTAAAAAAAGTCAAGAGTTTTCCATAGTTTACAAATGATACCATTATATTTTGGTAATTATTAAGGTCTTTGTTTTGTTGACTTTTAGTGCAATTATATGGTACATTTTTATAAATACCATAAAGGATGTGATATTTTGAGCGAAAAAATAAAAACTCAAAGCACAAGCGCAGAACAAAAGCACGTTGGTAAAAGCGAATTTGTTTTGTACTTAATGGGTGTGTTTTTCTACACAACAATGACAGGTATGGTTGGTGGTAACCGTAGCGCGTACCTTGTTAACGTTTTACGACTTCCCGAAGAGCAAACATCTTTGTTCAATCTTTTAACAGGCATAATTCCTTTTGTGCTTAACTTCTTTATCGTTATGTACATAGACGGTAGAAGAATGGGCAAGGGTGGAAAGTTCCGTCCTGTAGCAATGCTTGTTGCAGTGCCGATGGCAATCGTTATGATGCTTACCTTCTGGGCGCCGCCGGGACTTTCAGGAACAATTCTTTTCATTTATATTATAACAATAGCAGTTCTCTGGTCTGTTTTCTGTACATTTGGTAACTCAATCAATATGATTGCAAATGTTATGACCCCAAACTTAAAAGAACGCGACCAGGTTCTTTCATTCCGTTCAATTTCTTCTGCAGTTGGTAACTCCGCTCCAATTGTTATTCTTCTTGTTATTGGTCTCATCTGGAGTAAGGATAACCCAGCTCTTGTTGAAATGGTAACAGGAACAAGTATTCGCAGCGTTGAGGGTCTTCAGTACATAATTTCTGCCGCGCTTTGTAGTGTTGTAGGCGTTATTACAGTTCTTCTCGGTATGAAAATTGTTCGCGAAAGAACAGTTTACACTGCTGAAAAGAAAAATCCTCTCAAAGGCTTTGTAGACGTTATAAAAAACAAATACGCCTGGACAATTATCGTTTCAGAGTTCTTAAAGAGCTTCCGCGGTATTGCAACATTTATGGAAGCATTTATGGCAGCAGCGGTTCTTGGTGATATTTCAAAGAAGATTCTCTTTGTTCTTCCTGTTGGCATCGGTACTGCGGTTGGTATGCTTGTAATTAACTTCCTTTTAAAGAAATTTGATGCAAGACAGCTTTATATTGCAAGTGGTATCTATTCACTTTGCGCAAACTGTATTGCTTTCGGTGTTGGTTATACTTATTTCACAACAGGAAATGGTATTTTACAGGTTGTGTTTATAATATTCTTGTTCCTTATCGGTCTTCAGTTTGGTGCATCAAACCTTCTTCCAAGTATGTTCCAGGCCGATGTTCTTGAAACAATTGAGCTTAAAACAGGCAAGCGTCTTGATGCTTCATTCCCATTTGTTATTGGTATCGGAACATTAATCAGCGGTACTATAGCAAGTACGGTTGCTCCGCTTATCCTCTACGGTGAGGGTTCAATTATTGGTTATATTCAGCCAACCGACCTTATTCCTAACCCTGTTCAGAGCCTTGATACAAAGGTTACACTCCTCTTCTTCTACACAATTATGCATGGTATTATGATGTTCCTTGCAGGTGTACCGTTCTTCTTCTATAAGTTAACAGGTAAAACAAAAGAGGATATACATAATCAGGTTCTCGCACAGAGAGAAAAGCTTAATAAATAAGAAAAGAGATACGGAAAACATTGTTTTCCGTATCTTCTTCTATATTATTCCTTTTTCTACTCGTTCAATAAAGTCTGAGCAGGCAGGCACGACAAAATTTATTCCTTTTTCTACGATTTCAAATGTAACCTCTTTACCAAACCTTACCTCACCATCTATATTAACAGCAGAGTCTTTCTTTGCTCGTATGGTTATTTTCTTACCGCGTTTATATATAGTTCTGTCCCAGCTTAAATGCTGACCTTTTTTGTATTTATCTATTAACGGAAGAAGTGCAACGCGCACAACATCTTTTTTGACAATAACAAAATCCAATTCCCCATCATATGTGAGTGCCTTTGGCGCGGCAAAATAACCGCCGCCATACCAACGGGAATTTGCCGCAAGGCAGAAAAGCACATCTGCGGTAAACTCGTCTTCATCGTCGATTTTAATCTCAAAGGTCTTCTTCATTTCACCAAGGAATTGCAAAAGTACACCTAAGGTGTATGCAGCCTCGCCTTTAATAAAGGGGAGTTTTTTTAGGCTTGCCTGACGGGCACAAACCTCTGCATCAAGACCCATTGAACACTGATTTATTGCATATTCATCGCCACATTTTATAAGATCAAATTGCATAACTGTGCCGTTAATGTGGTCTTTTACGTTTCTTAAATGCTTTTTATCGCCAAAAATACGAATAAAATCGTTTCCGCTACCTAATGGAAACGCCGCTACCTGAGCGTTAGGCTTACAAGCGCAAGCATTTACAATTTCCCACAAGGTTCCATCTCCACCGCAAGCGTAAACGCGGATTGGATCTCCTTTATCCACCTGAGCTTTTGCGTAATTATAGCCATCGTTAGCGCCTTTGGTTACATAGATTTCGTAATCCTCAACGTTAAGCTCTTTTACAGCTTCTTTAATTCCGTCTGAACAACGTTCAAAAGAAATACCTTTGCCGCAATTCGGGTTAATTATGAATAGATGTTTCATTTATAATACCTCATTTAAAGAACATATAGTAGCGGCACTTAATCATACCATTATAAAGCTTTCTGCTCTTATCTGCTTTTCTGCCGAAGCAATTTTCAAATTCTTCGTCAGGAGTTATTACATAGTAGCTCCAGCCATGCTGCTGAGTAAACACTTTACCCATCTGCTTGTAAATTTCCTCTGCTTCCTGTAAATCGAGAAGTCTTTCGCCGTATGGCGGATTGCAGATAACTGTACCTCGCTCACTGTAGCGCTTGAAATCTTTAATATCCCGCTTTTCAAAATGAAGCTTTTTGCCTATAGGAAGTCTTGCGGCATTTTCGGTTGCAATCTTTATTGCCATAGGGTCAATGTCTGAGCCAAATCCCTGGAAATCCGTATCTACCTTTTCAAGACTCCTTGCTCTTTCTTTTTCTTCTGCCCATATGTTTTTGGGAAGAACCTCAAAACGCTCTGCGGCAAAATGTCTGTTAAGACCGGGAGCAATATTATGTGCATACAAAGCGCCTTCTAAAAGAAGGGTACCGCTACCGCACATCGGGTCATAAAGGGAGTGGTAATGCCTTACCTTCGCAAGAGCGCAAAGAGCAGCTGCAAGGGTTTCCTTCATTGGTGCACCATTCTGGGAAAGGCGGTAGCCTCTCTTATGAAGACCTGCACCTGTTGTATCTATAAGAAGAGTAGCCTTGTCGTTCATAATAGAGAACTGAATCTGATGAACAGGTCCCGTTTCAGTAAACCATGAAACGCCATATTTAGATTTAAGCCTTTCAACAACTGCTTTTTTAATAATAGCCTGACAATCACTTACGCTGAAAAGCTGAGATTTCAATGAATAACCTTTAACAGGAAAAGCGTCTTCTTTACCTATCCATTGCTCCCAAGGTAAATCCTTAACGCCTTGAAAAAGCTCCTCAAAGGTTTTGGCTTCAAAGCTACCCATAAGAATCTGTACTCTTTCTGCAAAGTGGGAGCAGATATTAACACGGGCAAGAATATTCTCATCACCTGAAAATAAAACTCTTCCGTTTTCTGCCGCAACATTCTCTGCCCCTAAGAAACGGAGCTCATCGGCAATAAGTCCTTCAACGCCTAAAAGGCTTGGTATACAAAAATCAATTTTCATACTGTTTACTCTTTTCCACAGTGAACCAGAAGGTTACACCATTATCTTTATTTTGAAAACCACAATCACAACCATGGTTAGTTACTATAGATTTTACTATTGAAAGCCCTAACCCAAAACGGCCTTCCTTACGGGAATGAGCTTTATCTGCTCTGTAAAAGGATGTAAAAATACTGTCCTTATCCTTATCGGCAATAAAGCTACCTGTATTAAAAACAGTAACTTTAACTTTATCACCGTAATTCTCAGTTGAAATTCTAATGATCTTTTCTCCTGAAGCATGGCTACAGGCATTAAGAACAATGTTGGAAAGCACTGTTGTAAGCTGTTTTTTATCGCCCAATACAGATATACTCTCTGTTTGAGTTTCAACAGTTATACCTTTTTCTTTGAAAATCGGAGAAGCGGATTTCAAAAACTCTTTAATATATTCTTTAACATCGAAATCATCTTTATCAGGAAGCTTTGTTCCTGTTGAATAGAGGGATTGCTCCAGCATATTAATAACAAGGTCATTCATTTTATCTGCTTCCCTAATTATAATATCGCAATATTCTGCGGACGCTTCATCACTTCCATCCATATTCATTTTTAAGCCTTCTGCATAGCCTCGTACAATTGCAATAGGTGTTTTTAATTCGTGAGATGCAGAAGAAACAAAATCCTGCCTCATTCTTTCAAGCTGACGCTCTTTTTCAATATCTGCCTGAAGTTGGGCGTTCTTTTCACGAAGCTCGGAAAGCGCTGTATCAAGAGAATCGGAAACTGTATTAATATTATTTGCAAGAGTACCGATTTCGTCTTTTCTGTCTATATTTGTTTTGGCAGAAAAATCAAGTGATGCGATTTTTTTCATAACTTCATTCATTTGAATGAGAGGCTTTGTAAAACGACGAGAATAGTCATATATAAAAACAAGAGCAAGACCCAGAGCAAGCACAGTAATTGTAGTAGTTACCGTGGTTGCAAGGGAGGCGTTTTCCTGAATCGGGTTTATTTCCGTTGAAATTTCTATGTGGTAATCGTTCTGAAGGCTCTTACCGTAAAGAATATATTGAGTAGTGCTCCCTTCCGCGCACACAACATTAAAATAACTACCGTCATCATTTGTTTTTCGACTTATAACGTTGATTTTGTTACCTGAGAGATATGAGCTTTTCCCCTCATACAGATAATTATCGTTTGCATCATATAAATCTATACTTAAATTTTGCGTTGTTTCGATTTCGGATAAATAAGCAAAATAATTTTCACCTTCACGCTCTGTTCGATTTGCGATATCGGCAAAGGTGCGTTCCATATTCCAAATATAAACGCTTTCAAGGAGTTGGGAGTTAACAAAAGCAATACCAATAAGGCAGGCGGCAATAATCGCGCCTACTTCAAGAAAGAATTTGGCTCTTATACCCAATTTTCTTTTTTTCATGTTCTCCCTTCCTTCCGAAAAATGAAACTATTCTTCAAATTTATAACCTGTTCCGTAAACAGTAATAAGGTGGTTTGCACCCCATTCGCCGAGTTTTGTACGTATTCGCGCGATGTGGGAATCTACAGTTCTTGCAACACCATCAAAATCATCGCCCCAGACTTCATTCACAAGGCGCTCTCGGGAATATACCCTGCCGGGATGCATGGCTAGCATTTTAATAATTTCAAATTCTTTTATTGTAAAATCAACTACCTTGTTATTAAGACGAACTTCGTGGGCTGAGCAATCGACAATAAGGGAGTTTAGCTCATATATTTCTATTCGGTCAGGATTTTTGGGAGTCTGAACAGCGCCTCTTTGCAAAAGAGTGTTAACTCTTTTACTTAAAACAACAAGAGAAAATGGCTTTGTAACATAGTCGTCTGCTCCGCTTTCAAAGCCCATTATCTGGTCAAAATCCTGACTTCTCGCAGAAACAAGCATAATGGGAACACCGCTTGTTTCTCTGATTTTGCGGCAAACGCCCCAACCATCTATTTCAGGCATCATAATATCAAGGATGCAAAGGTTTATGTCCTTATTACTTCTGAAAAGGGAGAGCGCCTGAAGACCGTCCTCTGCCTCAAGAATCTGATGTCCGTCTTTGGAAAGACAGTCGCTTATCAGCTTCCTTATAAGCTGTTCATCATCTGCAACGAGAATTTTTGCCACAAAATCACCTCATTTCGTTTTATTTGCTGTATGGACAAACCTTCATACATATACCGCAGACAACACCTCTGCCGATATGATGAAACTGTTTTTTCATATAATCGCTACAAAGCTGAGGATTAAAAATATCTTCTCTTTCCACACCTGCTTTAAATTCTTTTCCGCTTATTGCGCCCGACGGACAAGCCTTTACGCACTTATCGCAGCTAAGGCACAGATTTTCTTTTAATTCGCCCTCACCCGTTAATTCGCAATCGGTAAAAAGTGTGCCTAAACGCACTCTTGTGCCATACTTTTTGTGAATGAAAAGCGAGTTTTTTCCTATTCCTCCAAGACCTGCAAGGCACGCCGCCTTTTTATGGCTGTATCGTCCGTTATAATGTGTACCGGGCATACTCTGAGAGGCGGCAATTGTTATATATTTATAGCCTCTCTCCTGAAGAAAAAGACCTGCATCAAGAAGGCAACGGTCAATAAAAGCATTGACACTTCTGTAATGGTTAAAATAAGTTGCAGTCGGCTCATCTGTAATCTCATCAATAATAGCATCTGAAAGACGCACAACAAGGCTTACTGCATATTTCAGCTCACCTGTATCACTATCGGTAATATATGAATAGCCGACATCACTTACTCCTTTTGAGAGAAGAAACTCTCTGAGCTCTTTTTCAAGCATTTTACACCCTCATTTTTTCCATAGCTCTGAGAACCTTTAAATTCATTTCCTGACATTCCTTTAAAAGCTCACATTTGGTGTTTTTTATAAATTGGGCGGCATTTTTTGCCTCGTTACCCATATGATATTTTTTATCAATATCAGGAACAAGCTCTTTTTTCTCGCCGCTGTTGTTGTATAAATATATGTTATCTGTCTGAGAAATACTGCCTATTGTAACAGTACCTAAATCGCCAAAAATCTGAGAAACACCACGGCTCTGACCGGTTTTTGAATATGTTATTGTAATAAGCTTATCGCTATACTTGAAAACTGCTGAGCCACAACCATCTGCACCTGTTGACAGGAAATGCTGAACAGGAATAATTTCCTCAGGCTCACCAAACAAATCAATTGCAGGATAAACGCAGTATATTCCTAAATCATTAAGAGCGCCTGTTTTCATTTCAGGATTAAAAATATTTGGTAATTCACCATTTACAAGAGCCTTGTATTTTGATGAAAGCTGAGAAAAATCAAAGCTGGCACTTCTTATGCTGCCTATGCTTTCTACTGCTTCTTTTAAAATCCTTCTAGCTGGTGAATGCATATACATAATAGCTTCAAAGTATACAAGATTTTTCTTCCTTGCTAATGAAACAAGCTCTGAAAATTCTTCTGCTGTGATTGTTACAGGCTTTTCGCATATTACATGCTTACCATTTTCCAAAAGAGCCTTGCATTGACTGTAATGGCATACGTTTGGCGATGCAACATACACAAGGTCTGTATCACTGCAAAGCAATTCCTCAAAGGAGCCGAAAACTCTCTTTGCACCTGTTTCCTCCGCAAATATGCTACCCTTTGAAACTGAACGGGAATAAACACCGTCTAAAAGTAATTCGTCGCAAAGATTTGCTCCTTCAATAAAGGAATTTGTTATCCATGAAGTACCGATAACAGAATATTTAATCATTTGTTGTTACCTCTGAAAAAATCGATAATTGTTTTCTTTGATATGTTTTTGGCGGCAAATTTCAATGTCTGCTCAATCCTTGTATGAGGAAGAATGTTCCACTCCTCTTCAGGAGCAGGGGTTATGCCGTGTTCTTTAAGAACATCACAGAAAAACTCAACTGTTTTAAGGAATTGAGGAAAGTCCTTTTTATCATAGCTATTCCATGCATTTTCTGCAACTGCAAGCCAACGAGGAAAACACATTTTCTGCATTTTATCAATATCCTTAACAAACTCTGTCCAAATAGGACTTTCTATTCCTACAATGGAGTTTTTGCCCAACTCTGTTAATCCTCTTATTTTTTTAGGATTATACATATAAATATCTCTTAACGAGTGCATACCATGAGGGTAATCAACATAGTATGGCGAAAAGCTTTCAATTATTGTTGGTGCACCGCTGTTTACCCATTTAAGAGAAGTATCAGTTTTATCCATCCACCAGGCAACTGTAATGTTATCGTTTTCAACATTTCCTCCGCGAATTGCTTCATTCCAACAAATAGCTTTTTTGCCTTTTTTCTTGAGATAAGAAGCAATTTCCTGAGAGAATGCACCCTGAAGCTCTTCCATTGTTTTTAGTCCAAGAGCTTCTCTCTTTGCCTGACATTTGGGACATTTATTCCAATGAGCTTTCGGTACCTCATCCCCACCAATATGAAAATACTTGCAAGGGAAGATTTCACACAATTCATCAATAACTGCGCAAATCATTTTGTATGTTTCTTCGTTGCCAACGCATAAAACGTCAGGAAAAATTCCTGCGGTTGTCTGTGGTTTTATTTCTTCGCCTGTACAGGAAAGCTCAGGCATTGCAGACACTATAGCGCTTGTATGACCCGGAACATCAAATTCGGGTATAACCTCAATATGACGCTCAGCACAGAATTTAACTATTTCGCAAAGTTCTGCTTTAGTATAAAAACCGCCATACATCTCTTCGTCGTCATGGGTTTTACCAAAATGAGAGCCATAACGCACAGAGCCAACAGACGTAAGCTGAGGGTAAGAATCAATCTGAACCCTGAAGCCCTGGTCATCTGTTAAATGAAAATGAAATTTATTGAATTTAAAAAGGGCGGCGCCTTCAACAATTTTTTTAATTTCTTCTACTGTAAAGAAATGACGGCAGGAGTCTATCATAAAGCCGCGATAGCTGTAATCAGGCTCATCGTAGATATATAAAAACGGCAGACAGCCCCTGTAGTTTTTCATAAGCTGGGAAAGTGTTACGCGGGCATAATATTCACCTGCAGAGTCTGCAGCCTCAATATGTACACCGGTTGAATCAATTTCAATGCGGTAACTTTCCTTCTGAGCAAGAAGGGGAGTAATTTTTGAGGTAATTTCAGGCTCTTCACCTGCATTAAAAAAATAATAACCCTTATGAAGTTCAAGTTTTTTGGGTTGAGGACATAAAAACATAACACTACACCACCTTATCACAGTTATACACTTTAATTATACAATATATATGCGTTCAATTGCAAGAAAAATATATTAATTGAAACCCAGCTGAAAATGTGATATATTTATTGTATCAGGTGGTGGATTTATGAAAAAATGTTTATTAAAAATTGTTATCGTTGGTGCTTGTTTGCTTGTTTTGGCAGGATGCGGGTTACAAGATAATTCTGTTGACGACACACAATTCTCTACAACAGACAATACTCAATATTATCAAGATAGCGACAACACGCTGTCTACACAAATGCAGATAATTACATCTTCTGAACAAACACAGGAAAGTGAAGTTACTTTTACTGAAACTATATCAGATTCTGTTGAACTCATCACACCTGCTACAGTACCTACGCCAAGTTTTGTGCCCGAAACAGAGAGCACAACTCTTCTACAAACCACAAAAACATATGAAAAAACAGGAGAAATGGCTTTTTCCGATGATAAAAATAACCGCTATATTGATGCTGTTTCTCAAAAATATGGCGTAAATTCAGAAACCCTTGTTGCTCTTTATACTGTACCTGAAAACGATAGCAACCTTGTGCTTGAATTTGACGGCTCAAAAAATTCCGATGGTACACATATAAGAAATAAAGACTCTTTAATTGCAATTTACTCAATAGATAAATCCCTTAACTCAAAAAGAGCTAGCGAAGACAGAAAGCTGAATGAATATTCTTACGGGGAAATGAAGGTTATGTTTTTCTCTACAACCACCTACATTATGCCTGAATTCGAAGAATTTAAATAAAAAAGGAAACTTGTTTCTTCAACTTTTGTTGACTATTTAAAACATATTTTGTATTATAAAATCATATAATATCTAAGGAGGTTTTTTTATGGAAATTATTTTAATCGTTGTTGGTCTTTTGTTGGCTTTAGTGGTTGCAAACGTTCGTATTGTGCCACAGGCTCATGAGTACGTAATTGAATTTTTAGGTAAATACAAAAAGACCTGGGGCGCTGGTCTTCACGTAAAAATCCCTCTTCTTGAGAGAATTGCCAAGAAAATCACTCTCAAAGAGCAGGTTATTGACTCACCACCACAGCCTGTTATTACAAAAGATAACGTTACAATGCAGATTGACACCGTTGTTTTCTTCAAGATTTTTGATGCAAACCTTTACACCTACGGTGTAGTTAATCCAATCAATGCGCTTGAAAATTTAACTGCAACTACTCTTCGTAATATTGTTGGTGAACTGGAGCTTGACAGCACCCTTACATCAAGAGATACAATCAACAGCAATATGACTGCTATACTTGATGACGCCACAGATCAGTGGGGTATGAAGGTTACAAGAGTTGAGCTTAAAAATATTATTCCGCCTCAGGAAATTCAGCAGGCAATGGAAAAGCAGATGAAAGCAGAACGCGACCGTCGCGAAACTCTTCTTCAGGCAGAAGGCCACAAAGCCGCTGCTATTACTCGCGCGGAAGGTGATAAGCAGGCTATGATTCTTGCTGCCGAAGGTGAAAGAGATGCTCAGATCGCCCGCGCAGAAGGTGAAGCAAAAGCACTTCTTCTTGCTAAAGAGGCAGAAGCAGATGGTATCCGCGCAATTGTTGAGGCTAATCCTACTGCCGCTGTTATTGAGCTTAAAAGATACGAAGCTCTTGTTAATATGTCTAATGGTCAGGCTGCAAAAATTATTGTGCCTACAGATGCAGTTGAGGTTGTTAAAAAAGATGTTCTCTTCAGCGAAGCAACAGGTTTGGGAGATACTACAGAGGCAGCGAAGCCAACACCCAAAAAGAAAAAAGTAGACCCTTGCTGTGATTGATAATACTAATAAAAAGCGCTATCCTGAAAAAGGATAGCGCTTTTTTTATATCATATCTGATGAAGAAAAGTCTGTTATAGGAAAAGTTACTTTTTCGCCAGTTTTCTGACTTTTATATATTGAAAGAACTAATTCAACTGCACGCTTGCCTGCGTACAAATCAACATACGGGGTTCTTCTTTCAAGAACTGCGTTTTTAAAATCAAGGTAAAGACTTGTGTGGCCGTTGCCGTACACATTTGGTGCTTTTTCCTCAATATATTTGCGGTCCTCATCGGCTGATTCTTCATTCTTGAATTGCCATACATCTACTGTAGATGCACTCATTCCGCCAAGGCGAACCATTCCATTTTCACCGAAAACGCATAATGTTTCTTCAAGGTTATCAAGAGTGTTTACAGTACCTTCAATTGTTGCAACGGCGCCGTTTTTAAAATTGACTACTGCAACGCCAACATCCTCGGCTTCAATGTATGGGTGAAAATGATTTCTTGAAGAGCCGTAAACGGACTCAATTTCATCACCGAACATCCACCTTAAAAGGTCTATGCCGTGGATGCACTGATTCATAAGTGCACCGCCATCAAGCGCCCATTTTCCGCGCCAGGAGTCTTGCTTATAGTAGCTTTCGTCTCTGAACCAACGAATATGTATGCTACCGTGAGAAAGCTTGCCGAAACGATTTCTTTCAAGGGCTGTTCTCAGCTCCTGAACTGCAATATTAAAGCGGTTCTGATGGCAAACACCTGCTATAACACCGCTTTTTTCAGCCGCAGCAATAACTGCATCAGCTTCGGCAATACTCATTGCCATCGGCTTTTCAACAAGAAAATTAACACCCTGCTCTGCACAGTAAAGAGCAATTTCTCCGTGAGCACCGCTTATGGTTGCTATGCTGACAAAATCGAGCTCTTCTTTTTTTAGCATCTCTTTATAATCTGCGTATATTCTTGCATTTTCAACATTGTTTACCTTTGAAAAAGCTACTGCCTTTTCATAATCAATATCGCAAAGAGCCACAATTTCAATATTATTCTGTTTAGCGGCTTTAACGTGGCTTGGTGCCACTCTTCCGCAACCAATAATTGCGCATTTCATTTAACCACATCCGTGAAAAAGTGAATTGTTGTCAGTTAAAATCAGAATTTTCTCCAAACCATTTTATCAACAATACCTGTGTAGCTCTGAATAATCTTTACCACTTTTGTTGAAACATTTTCCTCAATGTAATCAGGAACGGGAATTCCGTGAAAGCCGTCTTCAGTCATAGAAACTGCAGTTTCAACAGACTGTACAAGAGACTTTTCATCAATACCTGCAAGCACAAAGCAAGCCTTATCGAGCGCTTCCGGACGCTCTGTTGATGTTCTTATGCAAACTGCAGGGAATGGCTTGCCTATTGATGTAAAGAAGCTTGATTCTTCAGGAAGAGTACCGCTATCAGAAATAACTGCAAAAGCGTTCATCTGAAGCTTGTTGTAATCATGGAAGCCTAAAGGCTCATGGCGGATTACACGTGAGTCAAGCTTGAAGCCACTTTCCTCAAGACGCTTTCTTGAACGCGGATGGCAGGAATAAAGAATAGGCATATCATACTTTTCGGCAATTGTGTTTATTGCATTGAAAAGAGAAAGGAAATTCTTTTCAGTATCAATATTTTCTTCTCTATGAGCAGAAAGGAGAATATATTTTTTCTCCTGAAGATTTAATTTTGCGAGAATATCTGATTTTTCGATATCCTCCAGATTATTGTGAAGCACCTCTGCCATTGGTGAGCCTGTAACGTATGTACGCTCCTTTGGAAGACCGCAGTCTGCAAGGTAACGTCGTGCATGCTCGCTGTAGGCAAGGTTAACATCAGAAATAATATCAACTATTCTTCTGTTTGTTTCTTCAGGAAGGCACTCGTCTTTACAGCGGTTACCTGCTTCCATATGGAAAATAGGGATATGAAGCCTCTTTGCAGGAATTGCTGAAAGGCAGGAGTTTGTATCACCTAAAATAAGAAGCGCATCAGGCTTTATCTGTGCCATAAGCTTATATGAGCAGTTAATAATGTTGCCAACAGTTGCTCCTAAGTCATCGCCAACAGCATCCATATAAACCTCAGGGTCCTGAAGCTTTAAATCCTTGAAGAAAACGCCATTAAGATTATAATCATAGTTCTGACCTGTATGAGCAAGAACACAATCAAAATATTTACGGCATTTATCTATAACTGCAGCAAGGCGGATTATCTCCGGGCGTGTTCCCACAATTATAAGAAGCTTCAATTTACCGTTATTTTTAAAAGAAACGTCTGAATAATCAATTTTAATATCCATTATTCTACCACCTCAAAAAAAGTATCAGGCTTATTAGGATCAAATTGTTCATTAGCCCACATAACAGTAACTAAATCCTCTGTATCGGAAAGATTTATAATGTTATGTGTGTAACCGGGAAGCATATGAACTGCTTCAATTTTATCGCCACTAACCTTAAAATTCAAAACCTCGTCAGAACCGATTTTTCTTTGCTGAATAAGTCCTTTACCGGAAACAACAATGAAAAATTCCCACTTTGTATTGTGCCAGTGCTGACCTTTAGTAATACCAGGTTTTGAAATATTTACGCTTATTTGCCCGCATTTTTCAGTTTTAAGAAGCTCTGTAAAGCTGCCTCTTGGGTCAACATTCATTTTCAAAGTAAAAGAGGCTTTTTCTTTTGGAAGATAAGAAAGATATGTTGAATAAAGCTTCTTTGCAAATGAATTGTAAGGGATTTCAGGAACAATTAATGTTGATGGTTGATTTTTGAAGCTCTCCAGCAAATCAACAATTTCGCCTAAGGTTACGTTATGTGTAACAGGGCAGTAGCAGAATTTGCCGTCTTGCTTTTCTACAATGCTTAGACCATCATATTCGCATCTGTGAGCGTCGCCTCTCAAAATATTGAACATTTCGTCAACCAAATCGTCGATATAAAGAAGGGTTAATTCAATTGCTCTGTCGTTAACCTGAATCGGTAAATCGTTTGCAATATTATTGCAAAAGGTTGCAACAGCACTGTTGTAATTAGGTCTGCACCACTTACCAAAAAGGTTAGGGAAACGGAAGACGTATACAGGTGCGCCTGTTTCCTTTGAATAGCTGAAGAATAAATCTTCACCTGCTTTTTTACTCTTACCGTAATCTCCCTCGGCATATCTGCCAACAAGAGTTGCCTGCAAAGAGCTTGAAAGCATTATAGGGCATTTATTATTATATTTTTTTAATGCTTCAAGGAGAGTGGATGCAAAACCGAAGTTACCTTCCATAAACTCTTCTGTATTCTGTGGTCTGTTTACACCTGCAAGATTAAATACAAAATCCGCTTCCTTGCAGTAGCCATCGAGAAGGGCAGGGTCTGTATCAATATCATATTCCAAAACAGTAATGTCTGAATCAATACCTCTTGTTTTATCCTTGCCGTCTCTAACATTGTAAAGCGCAGCGCAAAGATTTTTACCTACAAACCCCTTTGCTCCTGTAACAAGAATTTTCATATTATTTGTTCTCCCAAGCTGCAATTTCATCTCTTATATACTGAAGAGAAAGGAGTTTTTCTTTTACCTGCTCCACATTAAGAAGGTCTGTATTATTTGAATTGAACTCAGTAAGAGGATTTCTCTCCTTGTCGCCGTCTTTAAAGTATTTATCGTAGTTGAGACCTCTGTTATCGCAAGGTACGCGATAGAATTCACCCATGTCAAATGCATTTGCACACTCTTCATTTGTAAGAAGGGTTTCATACATTTTTTCGCCATGACGAATACCGATAACCTTGATTTCTGTTTCAGGATTGAAAAGCTCTGTTACTGCTTTAGCAAGAGTTTCAATTGTACAAGCAGGAGCTTTCTGAACAAGAATATCACCTGACACACCATTTTCAAATGCGAAAAGAACAAGGTCAACAGCCTCATCGAGAGACATTATAAAACGAGTCATAGAAGGCTCTGTTATTGTAATAGGCTTGCCCTGCTTAATCTGGTCAATCCAGAGAGGGATAACTGAACCTCTTGAACACATAACGTTACCGTAACGTGTGCAACAGATTTTTGTTTTTTCCGGGCTTATTGTTCTGCTTTTAGCAACAATAACCTTTTCCATCATAGCCTTAGATGTACCCATTGCATTAACAGGGTATGCTGCCTTATCGGTTGAAAGGCAAACAATATTTTTAACACCTGCTTCAATAGCTGCGGTGAGAACATTTTCGGTACCGATAACATTTGTTTTTACTGCTTCGATAGGGAAGAATTCACAAGAGGGTACCTGCTTAAGCGCTGCAGCGTGGAAAATATAGTCTACACCATGCATAGCGTTTTTAACGCTTGCAAGGTCTCTTACATCTCCGATATAAAACTTAATTTTTTCCGCAACCTCAGGCATTTTTGCCTGAAATTCATGGCGCATATCATCCTGCTTCTTTTCATCACGGGAAAGAATGCGGATCTCGCCAATATCTGTTTGCAAAAAACGATTAAGCACAGCGTTACCAAATGAACCTGTACCACCTGTAATCATAAGTGTTTTTCCTGAAAAAGATGACATATTTATTCCTCATTTCTTTATAATTGAAACTATTTTTCTTTTTATTTTTTCAAAAAAATTCATCTGCAAAAGTTTCTTTGCACTTATAAAGCCATACCGTTCAACTGTTTTCATGAATTTTTCACGGTTTTTATTTTGTGGTGAAGAGTTAATCATAGATGAATTAAAGCTGATTGCTTTTTCAAAATCTACTTGTTTAGACACAGTTTTTTGTGAAAGGGTAGTAAAAAACTCTTTACCTTTTTGGGAATTTATGCTCACAAAAGAGGTGCCGTTACGATGGTCAAGTTCCTGGCAGACATTTTCTATTCCCCAAAAATCGGCAAGGGTGATATCACTTTGCCTGTGCTTGTCCTTAAATGCACACTGGTGGCAGGAGGGTCTTAGACATAGATTCATAAGAAACGACTTAAAATACGAATCATCTCTATGAGACCAGCTGTATTGAGTACCGTTTTCAAAACTGAAATTTAGAGAGTAATTTTTCCAGCCGGTTTTTTTATCTCTAAAACGTACTGATGAAAGCTTTGAGTCCGCTTCTTGTTCAAGTGTAGACACATAGCTTTTCCATACCATCGGAGATGGAATGCCATGACAGATAATATCTTGAGTAATCAACGTATCATAATCTTTGCCTAAGAAAGCGTACAAACCACCGATTTGACAAGGTGTACCTGTGAAAAGCACATGTCGGCCTTCTTCAAGAAATGCTTTAGCCTGAATATAGCTTTCGCCAATTTGGCTTTGCACATATTTAGAGCCTTGGAGTAAAGGAAGCTCTTTTTCTGATTGAATAAATGTGTGCTTCACAGAAAAATCCTGGCAGAACGCTGCGCCAAAAACAACACCACCCTTAGAAAGCACGCTTTTAGCAAAGAGGGAAAACATACCGCCCGATGAGCTTTTAAGAAGAATCTCCTCGTCCTTTGCCCTTGCAGCATATGACTGAATCTCTTTGTTTTGGCTCTCTGTTTTATTGATAACAGGGCACCTTTTAGTACACAAGCCACAATTAATGCAGAGCTCTTTATTAACTTTTGGGTAAAGAAACCCCTCGTTGTCTGGGACCATTGTTATACAGTCCTTCGGGCATAGAGAAGCACAAGCACCGCAGCCACTACATTGAGCCCTATCCGTAATTACAAGCATTATTTTCCACCCTTCTTTTTCAACATATTTATACCGTCTCCAATCAGGGTTTTTAATGATCTTATATAACAAACTACTATTACGATAAATAATGTTATCTGCAATAAAATTGTTTCAACACCAAAAGTAAGTAGTATGGATTGAAGTAACAAAATAAAAGTCGGTATAATAAATTGAATGGGTGAATATTCTATTTTTACAAACTTTCTTGTATCGATAGCTCGAACAAGCCATGTAACAAAAAACGCTAAGAAGGTTGATATGGCTGTACCTCTTATTCCTACATAAGGAATAAGCAAAAAATTGAATGAAACGTTAACAACAGCGCCTATAACTGTAGTTAAAAAAACGCCCTTTGTCTTTTTCATAGCAACATAGTTTGTTCCTAAAAAACTAGCATAACAGGAAAAAATAGTAGCACATAATAAAAACGGCACGCTTGTCCATCCACTATAATAGGATTCTTCTGTAAGAATTTTATACAAGGGTTGAAGAATAATCAAAACGCCCGACGAAGCAATAGTTATTAGAGATGAAAGTATCTGAAATATATTTGTATAGAATTTTGCTCTGTCATCAGAATTTGCGTCTTCAACTGCCGAAATCTGCCAAGCCTGAAAAAAGATGCTGCTTATTGTTGTTATAAGGGTAGGTATTTTATTCGCAACCGCATACAGCCCATTATGCGTTGCCGACAATAGGAAGGTAATCATATATCTGTTTGAGGACTGCATAATCCACCAAAAAACAGAATTAGGTACAAGTGGGATGGCATATATAAGCATGGCTTTTAAATACTTTTTATCGATACCTTTTATAATATACCTGTAAAGATTTCCTCGGAAGAAAACATAACCCGCCACCACAAAATTCGATAAAACCGATGCAACAAGGTATCCTTTTATACCCAATGATAAACCGGCAAGTAGGATTATGTTAAGTGCAATTTGAAAAATTGTATGCAAAATACCGGAAAGAGCAAACAATTTACTGTTACCTATACCTCTTGCAAAGTGGGATGTGATCATATACACCGAATTAGAAACCGAAAGTAAATATATCCACATTATATTATCACTAAAAGCTTCCACTTTTACTAATAATGGTGCTGTGAAAACAAACAAAGCATTTCCTAAAACTGCCGTAAATAATCCGTTGGTAAGAATCTTACCTCTATTGGTTTCATCATCAATAGAAAATCTTAAGACAGCTTCGGTTATACAAAGCGTTATAATTGGAACAGCCAAACTAGCAGTTGTATGAAGCAGGTCTATTATACCGTATTCTTCCACGGAAAGAAGTTCGGTATAAAATCTTACAAAAAGGAAAGATAAAACCTTACTTCCGAAATTGGCAATAAAAAAAATCCCTGTGTTTTTTGCCAATTTGTTATATTTATTCATTATTTGAGGTTCCTTTCCAAAAAACTTTTTAAAGAGGTGGAATACTCCAACAATTGAATATCCACAGAGTCAAAATCAATTTCTTTTTTTATGGTTTGTATATCATCTGTAGAAGTTATCATTCTCTCTGTAAGATTAAGTTTATTAAATAGCGTCGTAAATCTGTCGTTCATTCCGCTTCTTTTTCCGTTTTCTAAAATTACACAAAATGGTGTATGTAGTTTGAGACACATCATAACACAATGAAAGGAATTTGTAACGACAAACCGACTATCCCTTATAGCTGCAAGCCAGTCTTCCATAGATAAATAGTCTATATCGACAGGCTTTTCATCTGAAAGAACACTGCATATACTTGATATAAGCTCTTTTGTTTTGTCTTCTTGCTCTCTTAAGATGAATGTTGAAACTCTGTTTTTTGCATAAGAGTCTTCAACCCCACAAAGCTCCATTAGATCTTCACGCGTTATTAATGAGGTAGGGTCTGCAGTTACAGTTGCATCATTTATTCCCATTGAAGAGAGAATCTCTATCCCGGTGTTTTCGCGTACACTTATTCCTTCAAATTTCTCAAGTAACGGTTTTGCAATATTTTGACATTCTTCGGGTAGAAAATGGCACCCAAAACTCGCACTCACTGATAACCTTTTTGTGTTTCCGTCAACAAAATCAAGATAATATGTTGGCGCTTTTCCTCGTTCACCCCACATTAAAAAAGAAGGATTCCAAATCTGATCGCTACCGGTCAGGACATAATCCAAATCAAGAGGTTCCTCTTTTAACTGTTGATTTAAATAATATCTTTTTGTTAATGGTAGTTTTTTTCTGAATGATTTGATTTTTTTCTCTCGCCTTAATTCCTTCAGCTTTTGAGCAATAATTTGTGGTTTTCGGACTTTTACAGAATTAAACAACGATATTTCCTGGTTCTTTGGACAGTAGTCAATAACTTTGACATCTGCGCCAACCTCTTTTTTCAAATAATTAACCAAGGAATATGTTTGCAATACAGCGCCATAGTTTGATGCCCAATGGAATGTAATTACTCCTATTTTCATACTGTACTCCCCATTATTAAAAACCATAATTCAGTTTACACAACTCATATGTTATATAGATTTGCGTATACATTGAAGTAGCCCTCTATCATTTTTTTGCCAGAATATTTCTCTTTGAAAAAAACAGACATTCTTTCACATGTGAAGGAATCGGCCTTTATATTTTGAATATACTCATAAACCTGCTCTATATTGTGAGGTTGTGCAACATACCCATTTTTGCCATTCTCAACCATTTCTCTACATGCGGTTGCATTGTATACTATGGCAGGAACACCACAACATAGCGCTTCTGCTATTGTAAGTCCAAAAGTTTCTTCTGTTGACATGCTCACATAAACATCTGCTGCATTATATATCTCAACGAGTTTCTCTATATTCTCTGTTCTGTCTATGGTAATAATATTATCTGGCAAGGGTTTTTTGTTGGTGATTTTTCCCACAACCAAAATCACCTCATCATCAGCAAGACGCAATGAAAGATCTTCAATATCTTTCATTCCTTTATGTTCATCCCATACAGATGCAACACTCAAGATAACAAACTTTCCTTTTATTTTGTCTGTAACTTCCGTTTGTTCAGTGCTATTAGTAACACGAAAAACATCGTTAACACCATTGCTAACAACGCTTATTGGGAACCTCCCTAAAAACGTTGCTTGTGCTTGCTCCTTAAGCCATTGAGAAACCGTAACAATATGAAGATTCTTTATTCCTTTAAATAAATTCTTCTTATCATTAAGCATCTTTGTTGTAAAATCAAAGAATTTGCTTTTCGGGTACATGGACAACTGAGGGCAATTTCCGCAATTATGCAAATATTTATCGCATCTGGCTTCATAATAGTGATAGCATTTTCCCGTAAATAACCAGCAATCATGTAAGGTTATTACCGTCTTAATGTTTTCTTTTTTTATATAATCAAACAATATTTTCAGATTTATGTATCCACCATGAAGATTATGCAAATGTATAATATCCGGCTTGAATTTTTTTAGTTTTTTAACTAATTTTATTGTTGATATAACGGAGGCATAACCATGCAAACCTATAAACTCCGAAATAACTTTGTGAACCAATCCACTCACTTTGTTGCTAATCTTAACGCTTTTGTGATTGACATCTGGCCCAAAACCATATGCAAACAAGCTTTCGTGGCCTTGTTCACTTAATTCTGCATGGATTTTTTTAGCAATACCGCCGGTACTTCCGTAAGAGCACGTGTTTATTTGTGCTATTCTCATTTTTTCTTTATTCATAGTTTTATTCTTCTGAAAGAGCGTTTTTCAAATAATCCTTCGATTTTTCTACTAAACAACTATAATCCTTGATGGATGAATAATCTATTTCCTTATCAAAGTTTTCATCAAATTTTGTGTCATTTTTAACTATTCTATAGCTAAGACCGCGTTTTTCCAGTAAATCCTCAATGCGCTCGTTTGTGTGCGTATCAGGAAGAATAGTATAAAACTGCTTTTGAAACATTATTGAAAATGCGGTTGCATGAAATGAGGACGATAACACAATTTTTGCATTTTTTATATAACTAAGAATCTCATCAGGACCTAAGTCTTTTTTGAATTCGTCGCAAGTGCATTTTTTAGAAAAACCTGAACAAAGGATAACTCTCAGATTATATTTATTTTTTAAGTAAGTAATAGTATCTTCTAAAAGCTTTGATGGAGTAACAAGATACACTACCATATAATCCGGCTGATTAACCGGAACAAGAAATTTTTCATACTCTTCAACAGGAAGAAGATACACAGGGTCAACAACATTCGTTGCCGCAAGTCCTTGACTTTTCAGAAGAGGAACAGAACTTGCCTCTCTAACTGCAATGCTTGAAAAATCTCTGATATCGTTCGCCAATTTTTTAAGCTCATCTGGTGGAAAATCCTTTTGACCCATACTTGTTGCGTAAGATATTTTTTTACCGTTGAAGCAAGTTAACCTATATGCCGGGTCATTACCACTATCATGAAAAACATTCCACAATTGGTCCCCACCGGCAATATACACATCGGCATCAAAATTCTCAGTACTAAGCTCATTTATCGTCTTGAATTTTTTTGATGTGAGTGAAAGATTCTTGGCAACAAAGTCACGGAATTTTCGGGTTCTGATAATATAGCTCTTATAATTAAGCACTCTCCCAAGAAGAGTCTTTATGCTTCCCTTGTTATAGTAAGCGGGATTATAATCAATAATCTCTGTATCTTCATATCCGCTTTCTTTCAAATATTTACATAAACCATAGCTTTGAAATACCGAGCCGAAATTAGGTATACCATGTATTGTAATTATCCTTATTCTCATAATTAACCCAACATTTTTTTCATTATTTTTTTTACGCCCCTCGGCATATGTTTTTTTACAAAAGGCACAAGATATCTGTATTTGCAATATTCATCTGCTACTTTTTCTAAGCCCAGCTCTTTTACCTTAGTGTAGAAATCTTGTCTTTTTGGCGGCACCTTACCACCTTTAACAAGACGTTCGTTGCCTTTCTGAGCAATAGGAAGCGTTGACTCGTAAAGCAAAAGTGATTCATTTATGGCCTCAAAAAACGCTTTTCCTTTTTCAGTGTTAATCAAAAGTGCAGAAACTCCGTTTTGCACAATACTTTCGGGAACAAAGTCGGATGCGTTCCAAAAATCACCTATTGTAACATCACCGGTTCTTTTGGGTGATGCAAATTTGCAATCATAACAACTGTAACGACTCACACAGTTTTCCATATAATAGAGGTTATAATAGCTATGCTTAAATGGTGAGAAATCGAGCAAATTGCCGTTATCAAGCTTTATTGTTCCTTGTGAACGCCAACCGTTAATCGCTTTGTTTCTAAAGCGAAGCTCTGTTACCTTGCTCTGCTTACTGTTTTCCAATTCTTCAATATATTTTTCAAGCAAGGCAGGAGAGGGAACACCATGGCAGATTAAATCTATTGTAAATAACTCTGCGTATTCCTTTCTCAAATATCTCTTAAGACCGTCTACCTGACAAGGAGTACCACTGAAAAGAACCTTCTGCCCTTTTTCAAGACGAGCCTTTATGTCTTCAAATACGCCGTTGAGGTTACTCTGAACATATTTGGAGCCCTGCATTTTCTGAACATCCTGGCCTTTTTCGGTTACAATATGTGTTGCCCTTAAGTTGTTATCCCAAACACAACCCGATACCGCTCCGTGTTCTTCTAAAATCTTTTCTGCAAATAGAATAAACATACTACCAGAGGAACCTGACATAAGCTTTTGGTTATTTTTATTTTGCCCAGCAAAAACTGCCTGTGGCTCATTGCAAACTAAAGCGTTATCATGGGGGCATACAGATTTACATATACCGCATTCAACACACAGTTCTTTATTAATAACCGGATACAAAAAACCTTCTCTGTCTGCCACAAGTGTGATTGCTTTTTTCGGACACGCTTTTTCGCAAGCAGAGCATCCATAGCAATCTTCTTTTTTCCCTTTAATAAGATACTCGGTCAAAAAATCAATCTCCTAATACTTCATTAACAAGTGCTTGAGGTGTATTTAAATAAAACAGCTTTTCTACTTCTTCAAACGAAACATGTTTGTGTTCGGTTTCCTTTAAGAAGGTTTTAAGTTTCTTACCGTTTTCTGCAGAACCCTCTTTATTGTTTAAAAGCAATGCCAAAGGATACTTTGAAAGATAAGCCCTTGATGGTTCATTTTCTATATCATAAGTGCTGATAATCGGTTTACCATAGGACATATATTCAAAAATTTTGCTTGGCACCATTGTCGAAACAAGATTACCAATATTAACGAGTACATCCGCCTCTTCTATTTTCTCTAATAATTTATCGTGGTTAAGGTAACCTGTAAAAACAAGCTTTTCGCCCAATTTTTCTTGAAGAGCAGAAAACTTTTCCTTGCACAAAATATTTCCAGCAAACTCAACGACAATGTTTTCGTCTTCTAATTCCATAAGTGTATCTATAAACACTTGTGGATTTCTAACCTTTGAATCGAGAGTGCCAACGAACAAAAGCTTTTTTTGATCGCTCAGCTCCTTCTCTTTTATTCTTACTTCTTTAAGCATAGGAATATCAAGAACACAAAATTTATGTGAAAACTCTCGATTATAACTTTCCTGATGATTCTGAGCAGATTTCATTATTATAATTTTGTCCGCAAGCTTAAATGTTTTTCTTTCTATTTTTAATCCACGATTAATTATCTTGGCTTTAGAAAAAGCCTTTGGACCATAGCCACCTGAAAGAGAGTCAAGAAAATATGGCACAAATTGAATTTCCGGATATTTCTTTTTTAATCTATAACCAGCCATAAGAGAACTTACCGGCGTATAAACACTTATAACAATATCAAACGGATTTCTTTTGTGTAACTCTTCCGCTTTTTCCAAAAATCTTGATGTATAAATCGGAGAACACAATGGCCAAACCGGAGCAGTAACAATTAATTTTATTTTGTTACAAACAAGAGCTATTTTCTTAATAATCTTAGCAAATAATTTATTTTTTGCTCTCTGACACCATTGGTCCACTTTATCAAAAAGCTTTGCTTCTATTCTGTAAATTGTTGCTCCATCAATTGTATCTATACTCTTTTCCTTGTGGTAACTGTTAACAACACATGTTACATCGTAACCATTATCTATACAGGCATCTACAATATTTTTTGTGCACAAACCATTGGCAGAATAATATGGGTGATACATTCCCAAAATAAACAATATTCTTTTGCGTTCTCCTGGTTGTTCTTCGAATTTTCTTATGAATTTTCCTGCACGCCGTTGTTCTTTATAATGACGTGTTTTTTTGCTTTTGATTAGCGCTCGTTTTCTTCGTAAATATGATTTTCTAAAAAACAAATATGCTTTATCATTCTCGCCAGCATCATCTCTTTTCACGCAGAGGATAAGAGAAAAATACCAGAAAAGCATATAGTTATAGAATAGCGAAGTTGCTAAGAACGCAGCCAAAAATACGATACATAATATTTTTGAACGCTTACTTGGTGCGTAATAGTAGCAAAACCCGAACAGTGCAAATACCAATATAAGACCAATTATCCCTGTACCGTACCACACATATGGCAAGCCGGCAAAGAATTCGCCAACAGGCACTTTACCGTAACCAATACCAATAAATTGTTGTATTCCCTCTAGTTCTGCTATAAAGGAATATGTTCCCATTCTAGCTTCTCTGGCTTCCTCGTTGAAAAGAAGACGTTGAACAATATCGCCTATAAACTCTACTTTAAGAGCTACAACAACAAAACATAAAACGCCAACCAAGCCCGCTCCGACAAGAATCTTTTTGTTTTCAATTGAAACAAGAAGGAAAAAGCCAATAACAAGTGCCAAATACAATAAGCCTTGTGCAGACGTACTTCCAATAATAGCCGCCCCTAATATTGAGGATATTGCTATTTTCTTTTTCATGCCATACTCACTACTGAATAGTGTCATACAAACAGAAACAATCATATATTGACAAAATTGAGCCGGCTCAAGAAAAACAGAGAATGGTCTGAAGAAAAAATGAAAAAATCTATCGTAATCAACTTGAGCATATTCCTGAATATATAACAAGCTTCTTATCTGCGGAAGAAAAACCTTATCAAATCCATAAAATAAAATGTATTGTAAGAACAAAAGGATTGAAAAAACAATTGAACAGCCTATAAGAGCCTTAGAAAAATATCTAGTATTAAAAAATTGCCGTGAAGTAATAAATGCTCCGGCTAAATAAAATACAAATTTCGCTAATCGCGCACCACAGATAAAAAGTTCTGAAGACGCAATTGATTTAAGTAAAAAAGCGTTAATGAAAAAGGTTATAACGGTATATACGATTAAAATTCCGCAGATTTTTGTTCGCTTATCTATTTTAGGCTTTTTCAAGATACTAAGAGCGAAAAAAAACATTAAAAAAATGTCGCCTATTGTAAACTTGAAAAAGGCTTTATATAAACACATAACAGGGAAAAACGCCATACATATTGAATAAACTTTCGATATGTTTTCATTATCGAATATATATTTATTCTTTATGCTGTTTAAATTTTTCATCTGCACAGCTACTTTACTCAAAATAACACCCCTTAGATCTCTTCATATCTTCTATAATAACTGCCATTATGGTGACGACGATGCCTATTTTCTTTATGAGAAATGATAAAGCAAACAAACCAAAACAACATATAGTTATAAAAAAGACTTGTTACAAAAAACGACATAAAGAATATAAGGCAAATGACCCTTGCTGTTTTGCTTTGAGCTTTCTTAAAGAAAGTTAAGAACATAGTTAAAACCAGCAAAACACCTATAAAACCACACCCATACCAAACATATGCAACACCTGCCATATATTCGCCATGAGGAACTACACCGTATCCATAACCAATAATTTTGAAAGGTATATCCATTTCAGCAATATATTCATATGTTCCTATACGAGCTGACAGAGCATCTTCACTAAATAAGAGTCTATTCACTGCAAAGCGGAACGGTTCTGAAAATAATTGAAGAATCACAATTGCTACCACAAAAACAAACAAGAGGACAATTGTATACGTTTTTTTCGATGAACCCCAAAAAATGTATAACAGGAATAGTATACCTAAATATGCTATACCCTGTGCAGAGGTGCTCATAACAATGCTCAACGAAAAAATTATTATAAGAAGAATCTTTGAAAGTGCTTTTCTTCTTGAAGAAAATAACACAAGACCAGTAGGAACAATCATATACTGAGCAAACATAGCGGGCTCAAGGAAAAAAGAACATGGTCTGAAGGTTTTGCTGTAAAACTCTTCATAATCTCCAAGAGCATACTCTTCGATATATATTTCCAAACCAGGGATGTGACCCAGGTAAACCTTACCCAACAGGTAAAATGCTACATACTGAAAAAACATAAAGGCTGCCGCTGCACAGCCTATTATGACAACAGCTTTTTCAAATGATTTGGAATCAAAAAATTTCTTTCCGCAAAAAAATGCCGCCATAAGATAAAACACCAATTTGGCAAGACGGAAAAAATATGTTGTTGCTGCCCAGGACGGCATTGTTTTAAATACAAAAAGGTTAACAAAAAAAACTATAATTGTGGTAATAAGGAAAAACGCAACCGGAACAATACTCGTATCCTGACGAGGAACCGGAGGAAGAATAGCAAAAATAGTAAACATAATTAAACCAACATCACCGATGGTAAACCTGAAAAAACCTGTATACAAACACAATATTGGATACAACGCTAAAAATATAGAAAAAATTATTTTTATTGTAGCAATACCGTCGTTTTCTCTATACCTTATTGATTGCATCATCCTCACCTCCTGTCAAAAAAACATATTCATATAACTTTAATAAGCTCGCAACCTTTGTTATATTCATTTAAAACCCTTTCAAGTTCTTGCTGGCAATCCAAATTAAACTTGTCTTTATCTATGCTTTGGTAATATTCATAAACATCCTGAGTGAATGTGTTGCTATATACATCGCAGCTCATCCCTATACCATTCTTTTCACACAATTCGCCCATAAATGAGCCTTGTGTACACAACTGCGGTATTTTAAAAATTATTCCGTCATAATATTTATTACCCATAGCAAGAAGAGTATTGTCGTCATAATAAATATTGTGAATCAAATCTGTGGTTTTGATAAATTCATATCTGTCTTCAGGTTTATATTCGCCATGGAAGAAAACATTTGATATATTATTTTCCTTAACATAAACTTTTAAGTTTTCTGCAATCTGTTGCTCTCTGCCGTAATAGTGAAGTTCAAAGCGGTTATCTGCACCAAACTGCTTTATAAGCTGAAGATTTATTTCCTCATGACGGATAAATCCCCAAAAAGCAACCCTGATTTTATCGGAACATGTTCCATAGAGGTCTTTGTCATTTCTATGATTCAAAGAATCCATCAAAATATTGTGAGAGGTTATAATCTTTTCCTTTTGACCTTCAGGAAGGAAAACCCTGAAAGCATCACTACTCACAAACGTTACTACAGAGCCATTAACAAGCCCCTCCACAATTTTTTTGAATGGAGGAAGAGCTTCGTAGGTAGAGTCCCTATAATCAAAAACATATTTTTCTTTAAAATGTTTTTTTACGTAGCCGTATACCACAAATCCTGTAAGCGAATGAAGAATATATAAAAAGTCAAATGACTCTTTCTTTAGCAGAGATAGTGCAAATTTTCTGTATTTTAAAAAACTTTTTATTTTAGAGAATTTAGAAACATCGTCCTCTTGATAACACTTAAATTCATGGAGAGTAACCCCTTGAAGATGAGATGTTTCTTCCTCCTGCAAATCTCTGTTCCAATACAGAAGATGAACATCATTTTTATTCTTGTCAATATTTTCTAAATAAAAATTCATGTACGGCATAAATTTTATTTTGCCGAAACCCATTATGAGAATCTTCATTTTTTGTTACCTATTTTATCGAATATATCCATATATTTTCTTGTGCTAATGGTACTTGAATAGTTCTCTGCACCATATTTATGTGCATTTTCAGCCATTCTTGCTACTGTTTCAGGAGAATGATATAAATCTCTCACCGCTTGGGCAAGACCATCATAATCAAAAATATCAACAGCAATACCCATATCGTTTTCTTCAAACATTTTTGCATACCGAGAATTAAGTTCAACCGAATTTACAATTACTCTGTTGCATGCCATAAGTATGGGGGCTTTACTAGGCACACCATTTCCTATAACTCCCTTTTGTAAGGGAATTAAACAAATATTGCATGCACTGTAAACATCAGGAACAATTTCAATAGGTTGAAGAGGATAAAATTCAATATTTTTAATATCCAAACTTTCTACTTCAGCAACAAACCTTTCTTTTGCGTTGCCATCTCCCACGATTTGGATAACAATATTCTCTTCGTCTTGCAATCGTTTCGCAAGCTCAATTACCGTTTTATAATTGAAAACGTATCCCACCGTTCCTGCAAACTGTACATAGAACTTATCCTGCGGTATATTGTATTTTGCAATAAATCGGTTCTCTTCAGGTAGTACTTCTCTTGCGGTTTTAACATCAAACCAAGCCGGAACAATATGCACCTTTTCAGCAGAAGCACCCTCTGCCATTAATTTATCCTTCATATCTTCAGACAAAACCGACATCGCGGTTGCTAGTTTATAGCAGGGCTTATTAAGAACTCGAAAAATATTATACAGCAATTTGTTTTTTATAACACCTATATCGTACGCATGGCCCGGCCAAACATCGTAAACACAATATAAAATAGGCAATCTCTTAAAAAGCTTCAAAAGAATCATCGGAAATAATATTGTTGGATTAGATTGAAGATATACAACATCTGCATCCTTAACTTTATACCAACGCTTCATAGCAGAAAAAGCATACATAAGGTCATTAATATACCTTTTCACAAAATTATTTCTGTCAAAAACTTCTCTGTTTATTATGTCACAGGTAAAGCCGTCTTTATTTTGAAGCAATGGGGGTATATCGTCAAATTTCCCTGTTCTATGGCTCTGAATAAGATGAACATCATACCCATTGTCCAAAAAATCACTTATCATAACCTCTGCCATTTGGTTGTTTGGACTTGGTGTATCAAATCCATCTGAAGTTATATATAAAATCTTCATCAGAAAGCACCTTCCTTAATAATGCGATGTTTTTGATTTTAAACTATAAGAGCTTGTCTCTTACTTTTCGAATCCTTATAGTTTACGTTGTTCGGACAAAATGTCGGAACAAGCTCTTTTATGATATTAACGATTTCTTCTGAGCTTGCATCTTCTACGATTTCTTTTGCGTAGTTGATTTTGTTGAACAAGTATTCAGAATCAAATTCCATAGGTCTTGCAACATAAATGAGGTCGTTTTCAGTTTTCTGTATGCCCTCTTCGCTTATAAGAAGCTCTTCGTATAGCTTTTCTCCATCACGAAGGCCAGTGTATTTTATCTCTATTTCAACACCAGGGGTGTATCCTGCAAGACGAATAAGGTTTTCTGCGAGTTCACTGATTTTGACAGGAGAACCCATATCAAGAATAAATATTTCTCCGCCTTTAGCGTAAGCGCCTGCCTGAAGAACAAGAGAAACAGCCTCAGGTATAAGCATAAAGTAGCGGATAATATCAGGGTGGGTTACAGTTACAGGACCACCGCTCTCAATCTGTTCCTTGAAAAGGGGGATAACACTTCCGTTTGAACCTAGCACATTACCAAAACGTACTGCTACGAAGTCTGTTTTGGACTTTTTATTAAATGACTGTACAATCATTTCACAAATTCGCTTTGTAGCACCCATAACATTAGTGGGATTAACGGCTTTATCTGTGGAAATCATTACAAATCTTTCAACACCATATGTATCCGCCATACTCGCAAGATTATATGTACCGAAAACATTGTTTTTTACTGCTTCTTTAGGACTATCTTCCATAAGGGGGACGTGCTTGTGAGCAGCTGCATGGTATATTATTTCCGGTTTGTATTCATCAAAGATTTCCGCAAGTCTATTTGAATCCCGTACTGAGCCTATAAGAACCTTTAATTCTACATCAGGACACCTTCTTTTAAGCTCTTGCTGAATGTCATATGCACCATTTTCTGAAATGTCGAAAATTATAATTCTTTTTGCCATACCGCTATGCGCTATCTGGCGTACAAGCTCGCTACCTATTGAACCGCCGCCTCCTGAAACAAAAACGGTTTTTCCCTTAAGCAGTTCAAAAACTTTCGTAAGGTCAGGTTTAATTTGTTCTCTGCCCAAAAGATCAGTATAATTAACTTTTCTGAGAGTTGCACTGATATCTTCCTTTTTTTCTATATCGGTAATGCCGGGAAGAGTTTTCAATACGCATCCGGTTTCACTGCATATTTTGAGTATTTCTTTTTTAGTTGTCTCGCTGGCAGATGGAACAGCAAAGAAAATTTCGTCCACATCCATATCTTTTGCGGTCTCGATAATTTTGTCTCTTCCGCCAACAATTTTAATACCACCTAAATATTCGCCGTGCTTTCTTTTGCTATCATCAATAAGGGCTACTACGTTGTATTTCACTGCAAATTTAGGCCTGCTTAATTCTGAAATAAGTCTGAAAGCGGCATTGCCAGCACCGATTATCATAACATTGGTGCGTTTGATTTCACCAGCATTGCTTTTAACTGCAAGCGACTTTCTCCACTCTCTGTATACACCAAATACCACAGTTCTAGAAAGAACTATAAAGCTTAGGCTTACAAAGGAGTACATAAACATCCATGTGAGGAAAGAACGAGTATATTTTTCACCAAGGAAGGGATATGTCCAAATGTAAAAGAAGCAAGCACATGTTATAAGCTTTGCTGTTATAAAAGCTTTTGCAAGCTTTACGTAGTCTGTTATTACAATAAATTGCCACATGAATCGATAGATTTTAAACAGCAAGAAACAACCTATCGTTACAACTACATCAACAACCAAAATGTAAAACATATTGCTCGCAAACCATCTGTCAAAAAGCGTTGGCGCATCAAACTTAAGATAGCTTGCAGCTACAAAAGCAACAAGTAAACTGATTGTATCAGTTACGAAAAGAATTTTTTTTATGTTTTTTTTGATAAAACTAACTATGTTTTCAAACATTATTTTTCCCTTTTCTTTGTTTTGGGCATAAGCCAACATCATACATCGTAAATATTATCACATATATAATGAAAATGCAAGGCATAACGATTAATTAACCCACATATAATTAAATATTAATCATAAAAAATATTACCAAAACCGAAAAAGCATTGTTTTTGTTGACAAACCTCAAAAAGTATATTAAAATGTCGGTAGTTATATAACTTTTGAGGAGTTTTTTTGTGGTAACTGCAACTAATGAAAATTGTATTTCTAAAGCGCAGAGTGCTCAGGTGATTGTTCCTTATGAATCAGATAAGGAGTTTTTTATTGACCCTCCTGCGAAAATACGAGGCAATCTTTTCTACAAGGTAGTTAAGAGATTGTTTGATGTTGTTGTTTCCTTTTGTGCTTTATGTGTTCTTTGGGTCCCGATGCTTTTAATAGGCATTATTGTTAAGGCGACATCTGAAGGTCCTGCCATTTATACTCAGGAACGTCTCGGTAAAAATGGAAAACCTTTCAAAATCATTAAATTCCGCACTATGATTAAGGATTCTGAGGTTGATGGTGCACAGTGGAGTTCAGGAGAAGAGGACCCTCGCATAACAAAGGTCGGTAGAATACTCCGAAACACTCGTTTAGATGAACTTCCTCAGCTTTTGTGCATTCTTGCAGGTAAAATGAGCTTTGTTGGGCCTCGTCCTGAAAGAGATTGCTTCTATGAAGAATTTGAAAAATATATTCATGGCTTCAGGCACAGGCTTTGTGTTACTCCCGGCCTTACCGGTCTTGCTCAGGTAAACGGCGGATATGATTTGAAGCCTGAAGAAAAAATTGTTTACGATATGGAATATATCAATAGTCGTTCCATAATTAACGATATAAAAATTTTGTTTAAAACCGTTGCTGTTATTTTCACCCACGACGGCGCAAAATAAAAATCAAAGCACCTTCTTCGGAAGGTGCTTTTTAAGAATGAGGAAAGAATATGAATGATTGGATGAAAAATATTCCGGATGAAGCATTTTTATCTGAAATTAATTTGCCCGGAACACATGACAGTGCAACACGATTTTGTCAGTATTCTTTTTTTTCTCGATGTCAGTCATTGAGCATTTCTGAACAGTTGAATATCGGTGTTCGTTTTCTTGACCTGAGGGTTGAAAAAATCGGGGACAAATTACAGCTTGTTCACGCTTCATCGAAATGCTTTAAAACCGCATCACATCAAGGTTTATTGCTCCTTGAGGATGTGCTTTCCGACTGTAGCTTATTCCTCAAAAACAACCCGAGTGAAACCCTTATTTTAAGCATAAAATGCGACCACGGCGACACCCCTGAAAATACTTTTGATACACTTTTCCGCTACTACCTGAACGACGATTTCTGGTACAAAGAAAACCGCATTCCACAGCTTTTTGAGGTAAGAGGAAAAGCAGTTTTTTTAAACAGAATTTCTGTGGATACAAGCAAGGATTTTTACACAGATTACAATACCGGACTTAATTTTTCAGGGTGGCCTGACCAAGGGAAATATATAGGTAAAACCCACCTTGTTTCAGTAATGCTCCGCCGTGATGGCAAGGACAGTGAACCTGTTTTCATTCAGGATTGGTATAAGCTTTCGCCAAAGGAAAAATGGAAATATGCTGTGCTTCCCACCTTGCAGAATCCACCTTGCAAATATGGTGTTTTATTAAGCTTTTTCTCTTGCGGAAACCTCTTGCACAACCCTAAAAAATCTGCGAAATATATAAGCAAAAAATTTATGAAATATGACCTTACACCACTTAAGAAATATGGTTGGTTGCTATTTGATTTCCCTACTGAAAAACTATGTAGAAAAGTAATTTCAACTAATTTTTAAAGTAAAAACGGCTCAAAAGTAAAATAAACCGGCTTGTTTCTGACGGCAGATTCAGATGCAGAAGGCAGTTTTTTACGCGACGGTGTATAAAAATACTCCGAGCGAAAAAAGAAATTAAAAAGGCAACCACCTTCGTGGCTGCCTTTTGTTCTGCGCTGAATATGACTGTCAGAAAATTAATCCTCGTCGTCTTCGAGCTTTGCCTCTGCTATAACCTTCTCTGCAACATGTGCCGGAGCATCTTCATAACGAGCAAACTCAAGTGAGAAATAGCCTCTGCCGGCTGTTACGGAACGAAGAGCGATTGCAAAGTCGCTCATTTCTGCCATTGGTACTTCTGCAACAAGCTCCTGAGTCATTGTTTCCTCTGCAGGTCCCATACCAAGAACTCTACCGCGACGCTTGTTAACATCACTGATAATATCGCCAAGGTTGTCATCCGGAACATATGCTTTAAGCGTTCCAACAGGCTCAAGAATTGTGGGAGCTGCTTCAGGAACAGCTGCCTTAAAGGCAATACGTGCTGCCATCTTGAACGCCATTTCAGAAGAGTCAACAGGGTGGTATGAACCGTCGTGCAAGCAGGCTTTGATACCTACCATTGGGTAGCCTGCGATAAGACCGCCTGCGATACAATCGAGAAGACCCTTTTCAACTGCAGGGAAGAAGTTCTTCGGAACTGCGCCACCAACAACCTCGTCTGTTGTAAATACAAAATCTTCCTCGCCCATATATGGCTCGAAACGAATCCAAACATCACCAAACTGGCCATGACCACCGGACTGTTTCTTATGACGTCCCTGTTTATCAACAGTTTTGCGGATAGTTTCTCTGTATGCAACGCGAGGAGCTGTTAATTCAACCTCAACGCCGTATTTATTCTTAAGCTTTGAAACAATTGATTCAAGGTGCTGTTCACCAAGACCTGAAACAATCTGCTCTTTTGTTTCTTTATTTGTGTAGAAGTGCATTGCACCGTCTTCCTCAGCAAGCTTGTTAAGACCTGAAGCAACCTTATCTTCGTCGCCTTTCTTAACAACATTAACCGCCATTGAATAGCAAGGTGCAGGGAAATCAACGCCTTCGAGTTCAGCAGGAGCTTTAGCGTCGCACATAACATCGCCTGTTTTGAAGCCTGAAAGCTTTGTAACAACACCGATATCACCGGCAATGATTTCTGTAGCGTCTTCCTGCTTTGCGCCCTTAACCATAACAATTTTACCCATTTTTTCCTCTTCTTCGGTACGGGCATTGTATGGCTTTGTAGCGGCTGTAATCTTACCTGAAACAACCTTGAAGAAAGACATTTTACCAATGAATGGGTCAGCAACAGTCTTAAAGCAGATTGCTGCAAGAGGACTATTCGGATCGCAATCATAGTCGCCTTCACCCTTAGGTGCGGGAGCAAGCTTTGTAATACCGTTCATAACAAGGTCAACTGCATCTGTAGTAAGACCTGAGCAAGCGTAAACAGGAACAACAGTACCGTCTAAAACGCCCTGTGAGAGACCTGTAACGATTTCGTCATGAGTAAACTCTTCACCATCGAAGAATTTCATCATAAGCTCGTCATCTGCAGAAGCAACAGCCTCTGTAAATGCTGCGTGAATATCATCAATAAGAGCGTCAGATGGCATTGGAACCTCTGTTGCCTTACCGTTATCATATTTAAATGCCTTATTCTGAAGGAAGTTAACGTAGCAATCAACCTTACCGCCAACTACGTAAGGAATAACAACAGGACAGATAGCTGTACCATATTTATCCTTTAAGCTGTTAAGTGTTTTGAAGAAGTCTCTGTCTTCACCGTCGCACTTTGTAACAACGATAAACTTAGAAAGCCCTTTTCTGCCTGCTGCTCTTAATGTTTTCTCTGCGCCAACGTCTACATTATGACCGCAAGAAAGAACAACTATAACAGATTCAGCAGCTCTCAAGCCTTCTGCTCTGCCGCCTTCAAAGTCAAAAAGACCGGGAGTGTCAATAATATTGATTTTTCTGTCTCTCCACTCAAAGTTTGCAAGAGCTGATGAAACAGAAACCTTTCTCTTCTTTTCTTCTGCATCGAAGTCAAGCACAGTGTTGCCGTCTGCAACGCGACCTAATCTGTCGGATGCTCCGGAAAGATAAAGCATTGCCTCTGCAAGAGTTGTTTTACCTCTTGCGCCGTGGCCCGCAATTGCAACGTTGCGGATATTTTCTCTACTGTATGCTTTCAAAACAATTCCTCCCTGTATATGAGTAATGGCAAAAGCCACTTTTTCACCTAAAACTATAAAAAGGCTACTATACTTTGGTATTTTAGCACATAAATTTTTCGTTTTCAACGATTTTTTTGAGTAAAATGCAAAATTATTGATATTACATAATATCTCCCCTTGTTTTTTATGTAATATGCAAGTTTTTTCTTTTGTTAGCTTTTTACAATTGAAAAATTGATGGGATTATGGTATTATAAGAAAGTCTAGATATTCATATTCTTTAAACGATATTATTTCTCTGCATACGGAGGTTCTTAATAATGAACGAAAACAAGAAGAATTTACAAAACGAAACAGGAGAGAAAAAGCCTTCTGCTCCGCCGGTAAATCCGTCGGCTCCACCTGTTGCAAAAAAAATTGAGAGCAATTCTCAACCACACAACGCAAAAAGCCCGGATGAAAAAAAGAATAACAAAAAACTGCTTGCAATTATTGTTCCGGTTATCGTGGCAGTGGTTGTAGGTGCTGTTGTTTTAGCTGTTGTTCTTAAAAACGCTAATGACAACGGAAAGCTTCCCGAAGGTCCTTCCTCAACTGAAGAATTTATCTTTTATGCGACTGATGAAGATGGTTTTGCCGTAACAGACGATTCCGGAATGGTTGTTACACTCAAACCTGAAACAACAGTTGTTGCAGTAACAACTGCCAAAACAGAAAAGGTTACTGATAAGAACGGGGAAGTTGTTACAGATAAAAACGGTGAAGAAAAAACAACCGTAATTTACGAAGAGGTTACAAACGAAGACAAGGAAGTTATAACAACAGTTATTTATCAAGATGTTCAGGTAACTGTTAACGCACCGGTAACCGATGCGAAGGGAGAAAACGTTACAGATGGTAAGGGAGAGATAGTTACAGAAAAAGTTACTATTCCTCAGAACCCTAATGAGCAGAGACCGGGCGGAAGCGTTATTATGGGAACATCTTCTGCTCCTATTACCGATGCCGTGGGTAACAGTGCTGTAGATGGAAATGGCCAGGTGTACACTACAATTATTGAAATTACAAGTAACCCGGATAAGGTTGCTCCTGCAGATATAGAGTGGAAAGCATCTATGGGTGGCACAGAAGCAGATTATTTTTCAACCATAGATTCTTTGGAGGACGGTTCTTATATTGCGGCTAATGTTACAAACTCAGCAACAGGAGATTTCAAAGAATTCAGCCATACAAATCCGAAAACAGGCGAATGGGAAGCTAAATTTGCTACACCATATACAGTTCTTGCAAAGTATGACGATTCAGGTCGCACAATTTGGCGCAAGGCAGTAGGCAGTGAGTACGGTCTGCACGTTGTAACGGATGTTATAGCAACTAATGATGGTGGTTTTTATGCCGTAGGTTATGGTCAGAACGTTGGTGGTGTTATCGTTTCCAAAAAACAAGGTAAAGGCTACTATGATGCTTTTGTTTGTAAGTACGACAAACGCGGTAACGAAGAGTGGTGCAAGGTTTTTGGTACAACAACTGTTGATATTTTCAATGCAGCAACTCTTTGTGAGGATGGTGGAATTGTAGTTGTTGGCTCTGTTGGTAATAATGACGGCGACGCAAAAGGCTTTGACAAACCTAAATATGAATCTGCTGCTTGCATTGTGAAATACAGCAAAAACGGCAGCCTTGTATGGAAAAATATTGTTGGCGGAAATATGGACACATTCAACGATGTTTGTATAAGTAAGGACGGCAATATTTTCTGTGTAGGTGATTTTTCTTCAGGTGTTCTCTTTAAAAATCTTGGTAAAAATGATGGTGGCGTCGTAAAATTCTCCTCTAACGGTAAATACATTGATGCTACTTCTTTCGCAGGCACAGGAAACGAGTTGTTTTCGGGTATAACAGCTTGTAAAGATGGTGGCGTTGTTGCAGTTGGTCGATCTAATTCTAATGATGTTGATAATATTGACAGTATCTTTACAGGCAAAAAGGGTTCACGTGGCGGTTATGATGCATACATTATAAAGTTAGATGAAGGTTTAGGCATATCCTTTTTAAAACCATTCAGGGGCCAGTATGACGATGACCTTGTAGATATAGTTGAAAAAGAAGACGGAACTTTTGTTGCAGCAGGTTGTTCAAACTCCTCTACAAGAGATTTTAAGGGTATTACAACACGTGGCGGAGATGATATTGTTATTGCTGCATTTGATATGTACGGCAATCTTTCCTGGGCACGCTCATTTGGCGGAACAGCTAATGAAAGTGCAAATGCTGTGTGCCTTGCTGAAAAGGGCGGCTATGTTGTTGCCGGAAGAACATTATCCAAGAATATTGATATGAACGGCATTGCACAGTATGTTAACGGAAAATCCGTAGGCGTAATTGCAAAATTTCCTGAATAATTATGATTAAATTAAAATGCAACTATCTTAACGGAGCGGTAGCCGTTCCTACAGATATAATTGATAAACACTTAAAGCTTGCTCCCGCAGCAAGCTTTAAGGTTTTGCTTTTTATCCTGAGAAATCCCGATGGTGTCTCTGACAGTGAGCAGATTGCAGCATGTACAGGTCTTTCTGCTGCTGACGTAAACGATTGCCTGAGTTATTGGGAGAGCTATGGTGTTATCTCTATTGATAATGCAATAGATGAAGCTCTTGCAAAACGCGCTTCAGGTAACGCGAAAACCATATCTTCTCCTACAGAAGAAAAAGAGGAGATTATTACGCGCGCGCCTAAAGCTCCCGTCCGTAGTCTGCCTCTCAAAAAGCCTACTCAAAGAGATATTGCTCTGAGAATAACCCAGACGCCTGAGTTGACGCTTATATATAATGAAGCACAAAGCATTTTAGGCACCTTTGGTTACGATACCCAAGCCCTTATACTTATGATTTACGACTATTATGGCTTTCCGCCTGAAGTTATTATTACCCTTCTTCAACACCAGAAATGCGAGGGTAAAACATCTTCTGCTGCAATAAAAAGCAGGGCGGAGGACTGGGCAAAGCGAGGAATTGATTCTATGGAAGCAGTGGAAGAAGAGCTTCTTGCTCTTGAAAAAGTTCACGCTTGTTTCCTGTCAATAAAAGAAATGGCGGGCTTGGAGGGTGGAAATCCTGCTCCGAGAATTCATAAGTTCCTTCGCGAGTGGTCTGTTGATTTCAATTGTTCAGATGAGCTTATAGGATATGCTTTGAGTGAAACAAACAAGGTTTTTTCCGATGCCGGAAAGCTTTTAAAAAAATGGGCACGTTCAGGTATTACTACTCCGGAACAGGCTATGGAAAAAGAGAAAAAAACGTTACCTAAAGATGTAAAGAAATCCTACGATACTGAAAAAGTTGGCAAAAGCAGTGTTCTTGATTGGGCAAGGCGCTTTGCGAACGAGGAGGAGAATAAATGAAATTTTCTGAAATAATTTATCAGAAGGCTGAACAGGCGCTTAAACAAAGAAGAGCGCAGGCGGAAAATCTTTATGATATGCGCAGAAAAGAATTTATTGCCAAAAACCCTCAACTTGTTGATATTGAAAACGAAATGAAAAATGCCGCTCTTCAGGTTATTAAAAGCGTAGGCGGTAATGGTGAAAAAGTGAATGTTGCGGATATTGCAAGACATAACCTTGAAGCTCAGGCGGCAAAAAAAGCTTTAATTGCTGCTTCAGGCTACCCTGAAGATTACCTTGATATTCCTTACACATGCAAAAAGTGTAAGGACTCAGGCATTCTTAATGGTAAGCTCTGCGATTGTCATCTTCAGCTTTTGCAGCAACTTTCTGTAAGCGAACTTTCCTGCAGTCCACTTCTTGCAAAATCTACTTTTGACACATTTGATGTTAACCTTTATTCTGATATTAAAGATAGAGCATTGGGCTACTCTCCACGCGAATATATGCGCGGTTGTTATGAAATGCTTAAAGCTTATGCAGAAAATTTCACACCTCACTCAAACAGCTTTTTCTTCTGCGGCGGAACAGGTCTTGGTAAAACTCACCTTGCCCTTGCAGTGCTTAATAAATTAATATCTAACGGCTTTAATGTTTATTACAATACTGTTTCAAAAATTGTTAAGCAGATGAAAAATGAAAGCTTTGGAAGAAGTGATACAAGTATTGAAGAAGATATCAACGCTGCAGACCTTGTTATTATTGATGATCTGGGAGCAGAGTTTGAATCAGACTTTGGCAACGCTTCAATAAACGAGCTTGTATGTGATGCTATTCTCAACGGAAAAGCGTTGATTATAATTTCTAACCTTTCTGTAACTGAGCTTGAAAACCGCTATGGTCAGCGCCTTACATCAAGACTTAACGGCTTTGAGGTGCTTGAATTTGTGGGTGAGGATATAAGGCAGATAAGGAAGTAAATTAGGAAAGTGGAATTAGGAATTTCGGGTCTGCACCGCAATTATAAAACTTCGCTCAACAAGAGAGAATGATTATAGACACGAATTCTGCAGGGCACGGATACTAGCCGTGCCGTATGATTTCACATTTGTTTGATTTGTGGTAAATTGCGGAACGGTCGGTGCCGTTCCTTACAGCTGTTCTGTTAAACTCATCTCAAAACAGTCAAATTTTTCAAAAAATAAAACTAAAGGAGAATAAAATTATGTTAAAAGGAATTCCAAACATCATCAGTCCAGAACTATTAAAAATTCTTGACGAAATGGGCCATGGCGATGAAATTGTTATCGGCGATGGTAACTTCCCTGCTGCATCAAATGCACAGAGACTTATCAGATGTGATGGTCATAATGTACCCGAGCTTCTTGATGCGATTTTAAAGCTTTTCCCTCTTGATACATATGTTGAGAGTCCTGTAATGCTTATGCAAACTACAAAAGGTGACCCAACGCCAACAATTTGGGCAGAGTATCAGTCAATTGTTGATAAGCACAACGGCGAAACAAAAATGAGTGAAATCGAACGTTTTGCTTTCTACGACAGAGCAAAAACAGCGTATGCTATTATTGCAACAAGTGAAATGGCTCTTTATGCAAACGTTATTCTTAAAAAAGGCGTTGTAACAGACTAAAAGATAAAAATTGACCGTGTTTCTCTTTGGGAGAAACACGGTCTTTTTGTTTTATGAAAATTTTATACTGCAACTTCAAAGGGGAATTCTTCCTCTGTTGCACCAAGAGCGTAAGCAATTCTTATAGGAATTTCGTAGTTGTTAAGAGTTTCGCCACCGTTAACAAGGTTGTCTGAACCGTAAACAAATACAGGAACATTAGCAGCTGAATGTGAACCTGATGTAAAAACATACTTGCCATCAACAAGAGTAATTGCGCCTGTTTCGTGGTCTGCAGTTATAACAACAAGAGTTTCGCCATCAGCCTTTGCATAGCGGAGGACTGATTCAATAGTTTCATCAAATGACTGAAGCGCTTCAGTCATACTTTCGCTGTCGTTGCTGTGAGAGTGCTTGTCAATATGAGCGCCCTCAATCATAAGGAAGAAGCCATCATCGGTATCGTCAAGTATATCAATAGCCTTCATAGCCATCTGCTCAAGAGTAGGTGTTACAGCGTCTGACTGTTTAAGTGTCCAGAGATTGTTTGTGAATTGAGCAAAGCTTCTGCCTCCTTCAGGGAGAGCCATCATTTCAGCGTAGGTTGAAACGAATGTAAAGCCGTTAGCTTCTGCATCGTTCTTTTCAACGATACCGTTTGCCGCACCCCAGATAAGGTTAATATCTGAATAAAGCTGATCTCTTGAAATTTCTTCTGCTCTGCCTCTGTCGCTTTCGTGGGCCGAGAAGGAAGAAGGTGTTGCGCCAGAAGTTTCATCTGTTGTAATAACGCCTGTTAGCATACCTTTTTCAATACAAAGTTCTGTTATGTTTTTAGGATAAGAGAAAGTTGCGGTAAGGTCTGTCATATAAACACCTATAGCACCGTTTGATGTTCTGACACCTGTTGCAAGTGCGGTTCCGCCTGCGGCACTGTCTGTAACAGCGTTTGAAAGAGAGCGTGTCATAGAGCCTGCTCGTGTTTCAATAGTTTCCATTGCAAGAGGAATGTTTCTTTCTGATTTTGTTTTATACAAATGGTTTGTGCCCATACCATCGCCAATAAGATAAATGACATTTTTAATGTTATCGTCAAAATATCCGTTTGACTCTTCTGTGGTTGGTGGAGTGAAAATGCCAAAGGTCAAACCAAAGGACATTATAATACTCATAAAAAACGCGGTAAATTCTGACCAGAAGGAAGAAAGTTCAAGCATCATAATAACACCTCAAAAATTTTATTAATAACATAATATTACAATTCGTTGATAAAATCAAGAAATATATGGCAATTAACGGTTAACAGATGGTGTTTAGATGTCTGATATCAAGGTTTTTCCGCTTACGAAAACCTTACCGCCACCTTAGCGTACTCCGATGGTGTCATACCTGAAACTCTTTTAAATACGGTAGTAAAATACTGGGATGTGTTAAAATTAAGTTTTTCCGAAATTTCTGTAAATGTATAGTTTTCTTCTCGTATAAGCTCTTTTGCTTTGTCTATTTTAAGGCGGGTAAAATAATCCATAACGCCGCAACCCATTTGCTGACGAAAGATTTTTTTAACAACGGAAGGGGATAGGTTGAAATGATTTAAAATATCTTTGAATTCCAGCTTCGCTTCCACATTTAAGGATAAATATTCTGTAATTTCTGCAAGTAAATCGTTGTTTTTATTGATTTTTACAGGTGTTGCTTCGGTGTTTTTTCTTATAAGGCGTATGAGTAGCTGTTCCAGGCTAAGTTTTATCATTTGCTGACCCCCAAAGCCGCCGCTTTCCGATAATTCCATAACATTGGTATATGGGTTTCCCAATGGCGTTGAGAAAGCAGAGGATGCCTCTTTTACTATTGTGCCTAAAAGAGCTCGCTCTTTTTCACCCAGAGAAATGACCTTTCCAGCAACATTATGAAGCTCAAGCGCAGAACAGTCAAAAGAAACAATAACTGAGTTTGCCGCTCTTTTTCCGTCGCAACGGATGTTATGAAACTCGTTTGGCTTATGAAGATACATCTGCCCTGCCTGAAGCTCAATTTCCTCTGCACCCGCAGTAATAAGCAGATTCTTTTTATCTGCATAAACAAGCTCCCAGAAATCATGCACCTCGCCCGAATAGGTGAAATCTTTGGCATATTCAAAGTAATGAACAGTATAAATTCCGTTTACAACAACAGGACAAAGGAGAACTGTTTTAATGTAATCCATATTAATCACCATAGCTATTGTAAATGCTTATAAGGAAAAATGCAACCAAAATTATAAAAATTTCAACGGATTTTATAAGATTTACGGCTTTTTCTGTGTTACAATAGAACCGAAAACAAACAAAAAGGAGAGGGACGTATGGATAAAATAGAATTTGGTACAGGCGGTTGGCGTGCTATTATTGGTAAAGATTTTGTTTGCGAAAATATAAGACGTGTAGCTAAAGGTATTTATTCATTAATGGTCGAGCAAAATAGAGCAGATAAGCCTGTTATTATTGGCTACGACAGACGTTTCCTTTCAGAAGTTGCGGCAAAATGGGTAGCAGAGGTGCTTACTAAAAACGGAATAACCGTATGGATTATGGAACGCTCCGCACCAACTCCACTCATTATGCATACAGTTAAAAGTAACGATTTATGGTTCGGTATTGAGGTTACTGCAAGCCACAACCCTGCAACATATAACGGTATAAAGCTTTTCACCCACGAGGGAAGAGACGCTTCAGTTGAGGTTACAAAAAGGCTTGAAGAGTTAATAGCAGATATCGGTGATGTCCCATATCTTGATTATGATGAAGCTATGAAACAAGGCTTTGTCAAACTTCTTGATAACCCATTCAACGATTTCCTTGACGATATTATTGACTTATTAGATATAAAGGCATTAAGAAAGCGCGGTCTTCGTGTGCTTTTCGATTCCATGCACGGCTCAGGCACATACCCGATATTAGTTATCTTCCACACCGCAAGGTGCACTATTGATACTATAAACACAAATAAAGATGCGTATTTTGGCGGTGTTATGCCTGCTCCATCTGAAAAAAGTCTTTTTGCCCTTAAAAACTCAGTTTTAAACGGAAAATATGACCTTGGTATTGCTATGGATGGCGACGGCGACAGACTTGGCATTATTGATTCTAACGGAAAATATATTAATGCTAACGAAACACTTTGCCTTCTTTACTACTATCTTGTAAAATACAAGGGTTGGAAAGGCCCTGTTGTAAGAAATATTGCTACCACTCATATGCTTGACAGAATTGCAGAAAGCTTCGGTGAAAAATGCTACGAGGTACCTGTTGGCTTTAAATACATTTCTTCAAAGCTTGATGAGGTTGATGCTGTTTTAGGTGGCGAAAGCTCAGGCGGTCTTACAGTAAGAGGTCATATTCACGGTAAAGACTCCGTTTACGCTGCATCTCTTTTTGCAGAAATGGTAAGTGTTACAGGTCAGACACCATCACAAATGTTAGCAGAGCTTCAGAAAGAGTTCGGTAAATTCGTAATGGTTGAGGATGATATGAGCTTTGACCCATCAATGAAAAGTGCAGTACAGAAGATATTGCTTGAAGATAAGCGCCTGCCTGAATTCAGCGATGAAATAACAAAAGTCAGCTATGAAGATGGTTGCAAGGTTTATTTTGAGGATGGCTTCGTAATCTGCCGTTTCTCAGGTACAGAACCTCTTCTCAGAATTTTTGCAGAAAGCACAAGTGCTGTGAGAGCAAAGGATTATATTAATACAATTAAGAAATTTGTATTTGAATGATAAAAACCGCAGTCGCAGGACTGCGGTTTTTTAAAATTAGGAATTAGGAATTTTGGGGCTACGCCGATTTTAAAGCTTCGCGAAGCTCTGGCATCTGGCGGCTGGTAACTAAGTGCTAAGCTTCATCTCGCATTTTTAATCTTTCGTATTCTTCATCACTTATCTCAATGCACTTGCCGTGCTTAAAGCCGTAAGGAAATTTAAAAGCATCGGGGCAACGGGTGAAGCTCATATCACCCTGCTTTGATGAAATAAAAGGGACATAGCCCATTTTTTCTTTTTCACAGCCGAAGAAATCTGCCATAAAGCACCACCTGCCGTCAGGGAGAGTAAAGGTTGTGGCACCTTCATATGAGCCGGGATTCTGAACCTTATTTTCCATATAATCCTGAAAGATTTGGTCGTGCTCAAAGGGTCCGTATAAGCTTTTTGATGTGGCATGCATATTCATTGGCGGATTTGAAGAGTTTTTGTAGAAAAGGTGATATGTATCTCCAACCTTGGTTATGTGTGAATCCAGAATTTCATTATCCTTGGTAAAATAAAGCTTGGGGTCTGAAAATGTTTTAAAATCTTTTGTTACTGAGCAGTAAATGGACATATGAGTGTAGTTATCCTCTGCAACTGTTGAGCCCCAGTGAATAAGATATTCCTCGTTCTCTTCATCAAAAAAAACCTCAGGCGCCCACATGCAACCGAAATCTTCTCTGCCGAAATGCACAAGCCTTTGCTCAGAGAAATTCACAAGGTCAGGAGTGTACCACATACAAAGGCTTTTGCTACCGTGGCTGTTGATATGCTTCCAATCCACATTGTAGTTTTCGTCAAATTTTGTGGCAATGCAAAGATCGGTGGTAATAATCATAAAACCACCTGTGTGAAGACGCACTATTTCAATATCACGGCAGCCTTTATCACCTAAGGTGCTCACAAGTATGGGATTTCCGCTATTTACGGCTTCCCAGTTGTAGCCATCCTTACTGATGCCGAAATAAACTGCTTCTCCGTCCGGGGTGAGCTTTTCTTTAAAATGAACAAATAAATATGCCATAAAATCACCTGAAAAATATGATAGAGAAATTATACCATAAAATTTAATGGTTTGAAATACTTTAATACATATTTGATTTAAAGAAATAAATATGATAAGATAAATCATATAAAACAAATGGGAGAAAAATATGAATATAATCTTGATAGGAATGCCCGGTTGCGGTAAAAGCACAGTTGGTGTGTTGCTTGCTAAAAGTATGCTTTGCGACTTTGTGGACACAGACCTTATAATACAGAATAAATACAAGAAAAGTCTTTGCGATATTATAAATCAGGATGGTTTGCAGGGCTTTAAGGAAAAAGAAAACAGTGTGCTTGCGCAATTAAAGGCAGAAAACGCTGTTATTGCAACAGGCGGCAGCGCAGTTTACTGTCCCGAAGGAATGGAAAACCTAAAAAATAACGGCAGAGTTGTTTACCTTAAGCTTTCACCCGAAGAAATAAAGGGAAGAATCAATAATATTACCACTCGCGGTATTGCAATGAAAGAGGGTACAACTATTGAGGAGCTTTATGACGAGCGAAGCGCCCTCTACGAAAAATATGCAGATATTATAATTGACTGCGAAAATACAACGCCTGAAGAGTGCGTAAACAAATTAATGGAAAATTTAAAAGCCCACATTTAAAATTAAGAAACGCTACACATTGAATATAAAACGGAGATGAAAGATGAATAACACAAGAAGACAGAGAATAATAGAAAACATTAAAAAATTTAAAATCAAGAATTTCATAATGCTTACAGTTGCGGGTATTATAAATGCATTTGGCGTAACTGTGTTTTTAAACCCTG
>JAEIGA010000715.1_pt1 | contig 49159 bp, 61 predicted proteins | sample 9270691 | NCBI WGS metagenome assembly JAEIGA01 (sample SAMN17057246, study PRJNA624740) | gut metagenome | biome: biome; isolation source: fecal sample | host: Bos grunniens | place: China: Xizang | collected 2019 | reverse complement strand
TAGGAGACTTGTAGCATAACATGTTGATCAGATTGAGACCATAATAGCGATTATGAATCTGCCATTTATGATTTCTATCTGGATCTTCTGGATGAGGTTGACTGAGACTCCCGCCGTAATCTCTACGAACGAAGAACTTATACAGGTCCAAGAAGGAGTGGAATTCGGGCAACTTGAGGCAATAATCCTTACCGTTGGCTTTGTATTCCGATGTCCTGAATGACAGACGCGGAATCATACCGAAGTAATTATTATGCTCCAAGAAGAAGCAAATCGTATACAGCGTGAATATCGCTTTTGAAGAAAGCGGAAATCCACCGAGATGCATATGAAGTGCGCACTCCTTGTCAAAGACAGTATATTTCTGAAGAGAATCAGCTTCTCTTCGCAGAAGATCTAATCCACTAGCGCCGCTAAGGATGATGGAGGAATATTCGCATGCTCCGATAGAGCCATCCCTCAAGGGAATAAGCCCATTCTTGAAGCATACTTCTTGAGGCATATAACCAGAAGAAGTTTCGAATTCTACGCCAAGCGTATGATTAAGCGGCTGAATCTTCAGCGCCCTGGCTGGGGCAAGTTCCGCTACTTCTGTGAAGAGTTTAAGATGCTTTACGGCTTCATATTCTCTTGTGAAAGTATACGGAAACTTTCCTCTACCAAGCACTAAATCCTCAACGCTTTGTGACCCGCTTTGCGTAATGACATAGTATCCGGAGGCAGACGAGAACTCAATATCGACGCCAGTAAGTTCGACATTGTCGTCTAGCTGAAAGACATTGTCGATTATACTAATCCGTCTTGCTTTCTTGTTGTTTGCCTTCAAATCTAAGTGTACTTTGTTGCCATTTATCTTGACCACCGTTGGCGCCATATTGTCTGGATATGGGACCGATGGGATGTTGATAAACTCAATCATACTCTGAACCTAAAAATTGGAGGATATTCTTGTTGTTAAGCGCATAAGACAAGCAAATGTCGTGAATTGTATCGTACGTGTCACGATAGCTCGTATGAGTGGTGTTCGCCGTGATTATACCATCGACGATGCTTTTGTTGGACTGCGTGAAGATCAGCGGAACTGGCCCGGAGAACAGCTCGTCTTCAAATTCCTTATTAGGATTAGTAACAAAGAATTTGTTGGCAATACCATTCTCTTCTTTCGGATGAGGATACACAGACAAAGCGTCAATCAGATATGGTGCAAGGTTTTGCATATTACCCAAATCAACGCCCCAAAGGAACGCAACCTCTTTGATGAACTTGAAACACTCAGGGCTGTACAGAAGTCTCCCGTTGTAGAAAGCAAACCAATCAGCAAGACATTCCCTCGGGATATCATCATCACGAATGACGCCAAGGCTGGTTATTCTATATACGCCATGCAGTAATTTCGCATTGATAGGATTGTATTCCGTCAAACTCGCAGCCCCATTTACAACCCGTTTATTAATGAAATACAGTAGCTTACTAAGATCAACATTAATACTATTAACAAACAGGGTAAGGTCAAGTTTAGTCTCTGTATCTCCATATTGAAACGAAGGCTCTATCGATGTCTCCTTTTGTGCTTTTTTCGTTTCTTTGGACTTACGCGAGTCATATACCGTGAGCCCGCCGCCTTTCGAATGAGAGCCAGAATACGCACCACTATAGTAATCACGATCATCATCATAACCACCACGATAGTACGAAGTAACGGGAGTTTGAATGCAACTCGATCTGTCAAACTCTCTTTCGACACGAAGTTTACCGTTCTCGAAGAGACACAGACAATTAGGTTTGATCGTCAATGTCTTGAGATCCGGGTACAAGCAGTCAAGACCCTCCTTTATGGAAGAGAACGCGAGCCTGTTATTGAACATCGTTATGAATAACGGACGCTCAAATGTAGGTTCTTTGCTGTAAGAATAGTCTTTTGACATTCCTCTCCACAAACGGACCTTAGGAGTTTCTTCGCGATAGTCCGCAATCACAAACACAGCACCGCCATTATACTCGCCGAGACAGTCATAGCCGGAAAGATAGAAGATCTTGGCCATTACTTGCGTATCGGATAACCCAGTGATATCTTCATCTGGAATATACTTCTTCGCAAGGTCGGTATAGTTCTTTATCGTTCCATTATGAAGGAGAACGAATTTGATTTCATCTCCTTCCTTAATGACTATCGGTTGAGCTTTATCTGCAGCCTTTCCACCAACGGATGCTTTTCTGCAGTGTCCTAAGACAACATTGGCTTTGGTGCAGCCCTTAAATAACTCGCTTTCTTGAAAGAAGTTATAGAACTTCACCTTCTCGCCTTCTGTGCCATATTCCACCTTTCCGTCAACGAACAATCCACAAGCATCGCCGCCTCTTGTGTCATTAAGCAAACCAAGAGTGGCTATTACGCGCTTGTCAACAGTAACCTTCTCTTTGCTTATTATTCCAAAAAGCCCACACATATTACTTGATGTTAAGCAGTTTAGTCAAATAAGCGTAGATGAAGGTGTTCTTGGGAACCGATGTCTTGTAGGTTCGCAGAATGTATTTTGCCGAATTGACATCGCTGTTGTTGATAGCATCAACGACGTCGGTCGAGTTCGGCATTACGAGATTCAGCTCGTATGCTTGAGTGGCAGCAACAACGCCGTCGTAAATGAGAGATAGCATTTCTTTGTTTTCCGCCATCTTCGACGACAACGTTCTGTATTCTACGCCATAGGAAGTAAGGCGATAGCAGCCTGCCTTTCCGTACAGCGAACGACGCTTCCTGTCGGTATCGAACAGTAAGGACATGAGTCCAAGGAACACGTCGAAATACTTCACCATTGCGACAGAATGGTCGATATCCGGCTCGTCATAGCCATAATGGACGTGGAATCCGGCAGAACGAAGATTGGTCTTGTCTCCTTTCGGCCTAGGATTTGGCGCTCCAGTATAGCAATTGAAGTCAGGACAGCAACCAAACAGTTGCGCAATCGGGTTATCGAGTGCTTCTTCGGACACAAGACGAGAAGACGCGCAAAGAATACCATAGTCTTTGTTGATATTCTTCACATACTCGTCAATGTAGGACTTCATGTACTCGATATACGAGATGAATTGTTCTTTCGACCGTGCGGGAGGGATGTTGTACTCAACAAGGATGTTGTCGATTTCAAGTCCAAATCCCGAAGGCCAAGACGGATCTACCCACGGCGCTCCTTTCTCGCCAGGGATGATTCCAATTGAAGAAACCACTTCGCCGGTCTTTTCGTTGATGATAAACATCTCCGGATCAGCACCGATAGTGAATTCTGTAGCAGGATTAATCATAACTGATTGTTTAAGAGTTAAACACTTATTATTCAGTTCGTTTCTTTGCCATGGCCAGATACTTGTCGATCAGGTCATTATACATTGAAACAGTCTTTGAGTCGAGAGACATCATCTCAGGGTGTCCTTGAACACCGAGAGCAATAGGCTGGTCGTCTTTGTGATACACAATGACTTCCGGCTCTCCATTTGCTATGATCGTGTCTTCATCGATTCCGGAGCCCTTGTACACGGTACTCCTTGCAGGAAAAGACGTAAACAGGATGTCATAATCCTTGGGGTCGAGATCGAACGGATAGCACATCTGATGATGAAGCGATGTGATATCATAAACATGACCCATCTTATCAATCATTTTGTGCGATCCGTCAGCGTGGCGAGTCACATGTTGTACAAGGATACCACCATTAAGAGCGGTAAGCAATTGAGCGCCACGACAAATACCAATTACAAGTTGATCTTTCCGAACGTTCGCATATTCGCTAATTTCGAAAAGATCTCTCGATTTGTTGCCGTAAGACTCCGGTTCCGCTGGTTTCCCATAAGTCGATGGATCAACATCAGATCCGCCCGTAAGCAAGACTATGTCGGCGTCTTCAATTTTGTCAACAAGTTCCTTGTCGTAAATCGGACGTGCATAGCTAGTGTACGGGCCAATGACATATACTTTTCTCTTCATTCTTCTTCTAATAATGATTCGTCAAACTTTGTGTCTGGTGCTTTATAGAGATCTCCCCCTGGAACGCCATTCTCGGAATAGAAATTGACGGAATTCGAGTCAACGTATTTTGACATTGACTCGATTTTTGCCATTCTCTTTTTGCCAAGTTCGGAATATCCATTGTATTCACGGAGAATCGTAAGATTGGATATGATTCTCGAAATGGTCGTCTTGAAATAATCACATTCTTCAGTCCCTGGCACAATTCCGTAGAATTTTAAGATTTCCGCATTTGCAAGAGGCGACCTTTCAAGTCGACTGTCAGTGCAGTAAATCATACAGGAGTAAAGATCTGCAACTCCCTCCGACCCATATCTCCTTACGTCTTTTGCTTCTTCTTCTCTTTTCAGGAGATAGTCTCGAAGCACAGGAGATGACCATAAATAGCAGAAGTGCTCCGCATCGAAGTGGAACATATCACCATCACGGCTATTGGGAGATATAGTGGATATCACACAGTTCAGAATATTGAAGAGATTCATTTTCTTAAATTCTTCAAACTCATGCTTGATTTTCATCGCGACAGCTAGATAATAGCAGTCAAATCTGGCGTATAAGAACCGCTGCATAGTAAGGATGAACATATACTGAATGTGTGGCCCATCGATACTATATGTGATATCATAGCAGTTAAGTTCCCTATAGTTAAACGGAACGTATGCGTCTATTTCGCCGGGATATTGAGTGTTGCATGTCGTTTCCTTGATGCTAAACTCGAATGGGAAGATCTTCTTCAGATCGTTGAGATATTCGATAATCTCATCAAGTTCAAATGGTGTTACTCCATAGAACCTGGTATCGGGCTTAACTTCGTGAAAAAGACGAACAGTTATGTCGCATTTCTTAGGACTTTGGAAACCCTTCGTGAATGATCCGAAGCAAATCCTTTTTGACATAGGCAGCATGGTGTCACCAGATACAGAGAAGATTGAATCAACCCCTCCGTCATAACCGCCTCTTGCGACACGAGTAAGGTAGTCCTTATTCATTTCGTTTTTTGTTGATTATTTTGGGTATTTCTTCTAAATACTTCTGAATCCCGATTTCTCCAAGACCAGGAGCACTGTTGCATTCAAGGATAAGCCATTTGGGCTCGCTTTTCTTCGTGTGTTGAACTTTAACATCAAACGCAGCGATATCGAGTCCTACAGCCTTAAGAGCGTTAATGCAGTCGGCGACAATGGCGTCCCAATTAGATGGCTTGTCAAACAATTCGTTTTCTTCTGTTATCCAAACAGAATTCTCATCGTGACGATGCCAACGAACATCAGCGTCATTGCGCAGCATTTTACGACAGGCGTAAAAGCACCCATCTTCAGTCACATGGAGTCTATACTCTTTTACGTAAGTGGAATATCTTTCGAAAATCCATTTCGACAACTCCGACGTGGACTTGCCGTTAATAAATGTTTCGAAATCTTCCATACTTTTAATAAGAGCAAGACCGTTTCCCTTGCTGGAGTTGTAGCGTTTAGCTATAATACCAGCAGGCCAGTCGTTGAGGCGATTTTGCACAGTCACACGAAACTCGTCGAGACTATTTCCGAACATGAAATACTCCGGCGTCTGGACTTGTCCTTCGACAAATTTCTCCTTCATCTTGATTTTATTGCCAGAAATGGCGCAAGATTCAGCCGTATTGATTTCAATATAATTCGTGCGATGCGTGATTTCGCTCGTGGGAGTCGTGCTACCCATCCGGTATATTGTTTTAACCGGACAGATCAAATCCCTAAGTTGTCTATTAGACACATTTCTCGTCCGTAAGGATAGACGAAAAGACATTCCGCGTCTCATTGTTAAGACATTTTGCTATAGATGAAAGAGCGTAAGTCTAACGATTTCGTACGCGTCGGCTGGGCGAAAGGAAGTGTGTCGCCGTGAGCCTTGATGCCCTTAATGATCGCATACAGTTCATGCCGCGTGAGAAGATGCAGCTTGTTGTGAACGATCATAGACTTATCTATCTCAGGATAAGTCTTAAAGAGCTTGTTGAACATTGGTCCAAATTTCATAGTAAATCAAATATTGTCTGTCTGAATTTCTCCTTATTGTCAAGATACTTATACAAATCGGAGATGTCTTTACCTCCGTCAAATTGCGGAAGCGTAACGTTACGAAACCCAGTTGCTTTTGCCAATGATTCGGCGTATTTTAATCCAGGCTCGTCGTTATCCAAGATTATGATCACATCAGTGAATCTATCTCTCAGATCTTTTTGTGCGTGTTCGCTGATGCTAAACCCCTCGGCTTGTATAGCTACAGCAGGAATATCAGTATTAGCCCATAAACTCATTGCATCCTTATAGGATGAGCATATACATACCCTGTCCCCTTTTTCTGGCAATTTCGTCCATAAGCCAATAGTTGTTTTATCCATATTTGTTTGCCACTTTCTGCCTTTCTTGTTGAATGGTTGATATATCTTGTAAGATATAAAGCCTTCCTTTCTTTCGACATATGCGTATGCATATTTATCGCAAGCGAAAGGCCATAAAATACCCTTAAAATCAACGAACACATGAGATATAGGGTATACTTCCATTTTCGATAGAAAGGCCAAATTAACGCCAAAGGAAGCCCAATAATCGATATCGTAGGGTTGCCACGGCCGAATTTTTATACGGAAATCTTTCCGTTGTTCAACTCTTGTCGTGATAACCCTATCGATACGACTATTTTCCGTATATTCGGGTGAAGAAAAATCTTCTCTTATAAGAGGCCACACATTCTCAATCCGCACATCTTTGAGCTTAGCAATCGCTTCGATTAGCGTTCCTTTTTCCCCAGAGGCAAAATCATTATACCGTATATTACCATTCTGTGTCATATAGAAACTGAATGATGGATTGTTATCCTCCCTAAACGGTGATTTGATTAAGCATGGAAGGTGATACACATCAAAGTAAAATGCTAATAATGATTCTTGTGATATATCATCTCTCTTGATTCTTCGACCCTTCCCGAACATACTAGAATGGCAAATCGCCAAGAGGGTCGAATGCGGGTTTCTCTACCGTCGCGGTGATGGGCTTTGACAAGTCATCTGGTGTGACTGATTCGTAATCAACAAGCGGACCTATTTTGAAAACAGTATCGCTATAACGACCGCGAGCCACATCTTCCGAGAGGGCACGAGCAATAGATGTCGTAGACTTCTGGAATTGATTCATGAATGCACCGTCATAAATAGTTGTATACTTACGACCGTCATTTCCGTCTCTAACTCCAAGAAGGACTTTGACATAGTTGTCTTCACATCCATCCATCCAATCTTTTACAGGAGAAGTATCACCCGCGAAAATCTTTTTAAGGTCGTCAATGGTGATTTCTTTCTTGCAGTTTTCAGGATCTTCACGACTGTTGGTCTCCCACATATGGGTTGTTTTATTCCAGACATCAATGTCAGGCACACACCTCAATGCGGCAATGAACTTCACAAGGTTCTCCTCCCCGCGATAACAGCCCCGATAGTTCTTTGACAATCTCGCAGGCCCATTCTTATACACAGGGATGTCTTTCTTTTCGAATTCTTCTTTTGTAACCCAGGCAGTTCTGCCAAACTCGTCGATCACGTGAATCTTCGTTTCATCGGAATTTGTTAACACTCTGTTTTGAATCCTGAAGGTGAGGAAATGAATATCTCCATACCCATTATTCTCCTTCGCTTCCGGATCAAACTTCAGCAAGAATGTCACATCTGCCGATTTGTACTTTTTGCCGTTATACTCTACATCACGAACATATTCCTGCTCTTGTGTGAATATCTCACGGCCGAATGCATCGTTTATTTGTTTCATCGTTGGATTCACAGCGATGATTTTCGCGGCGCCGATGCCTGTTCGCCTTACGAAAATTGGTTTTGCTGAACTACTGCCAAATGCCATATCTAAGCTTCTGCTTTATGATAATCATCGATGGCCTTGATGACCATAGCGAGATCATTAGGAATGAAAGATTCCTCAAACATACCATCAGGGGTTTTCGCTGGAACTACAACTCCATCTACCTTCTGTCGCTTCGTATAGAATCCATAAGTGATATTACCTTCGGAATCAAACTCGCTTGAAGAGAAGAGTGCAACCTCAACGACTTCCAATGGATTATAAGATTGATCAACCATCTTGCCGACAGTTGCAATCTTATACTCTACGATGTCGCCGCCATCCACAACATCTTCTGCATGGAACATAAGAAACACATTCAGATCTGGCCTTGTGTGCTCACACGCTACAATCACTTGTTGCATATGAGTACCAATGTCATTGAATTTCTCATAACCACGCTCTTTTGAACGCGCAAAGAACTCCTTTCTCATCAGAAATGAAATATCATCTACGATAACATTCTTGATATGAGGAGCCTTTTCGCTAATGTTTTGAATGACGGCAATTATCCTGTCATGTGTATCAACAGCAAAGAGATTCTTATTCTCCGCGTTGTACATATGGTCACTGCCCCTAAATGGCAGGCGCTTATTCAGCAAATTGAGTATAACCGTCTCCTTCGGGTCCAATGTCTTTATACTGGTGGACTTTCCAGTACCGGTTTTACCGATAATAGCTACTACATTTCCCACTTCTGTTGCGTATAAGGGAGGCGCATAGCCATAAGTCTACAATGTGCGGACTGCTCTATCTCGCAGCATAGTATAGACTTTCTCCATCCCCGCTAAGTCATCCGGGGTTGGCATTTCAGTGAAATAATTCACTGCTCCGTCGAAATAAAGAGCAACTATTCCATTGCTTTCGCCGTCGCGGTTAATCACACACTCGAGAAAGCGAATACTGCTTTTCAATCTTGAGATATCATAGCCGAAATACTCTTTCAGCTCGTGTGCATATGGATTAGTTATACCAAGCATAATGTTGCAGTCTTTGGCAAGATACTTTGAATCCGCCAGACCAGCGACACTTGGCCGAATCTTATTGAATTTGAATGCTTCAAGGCTCTGCGTTTCCTGAGATTGCTGCTGTATGATAACAGGGATATAATTATACCTATTTCTAAGTCTCATCATATACTCTGATAGCATATTCATACATTCTCTGAGCGTTTTGCCCTGCTCTGTGTCGATTAGACTTATATGGTCGACAATAATCATCACATATTCATTAGGATCAGCCGCTTCGTAATAATCAAATACGTCTCTTTCATCAACGACATCGCCGTTTCGGTCTGTGATCGTCACTTTCTTTTTGAATTCTGTCCCATTATTTTCTGCGTATTTTTTAGCGGAATACATTATACCTGTAGGATTTCTATCGGGTAAGAATGTTACGTGCTCTTCATAGAAGTTGAGGATATCCTGATATTGGTCGCTTCTCAGCAAATCCAATATTTCAGGTTCAATTGGCTCTTCTTCTTTTGTCGAACGCAATTCCACGGGGGATCTACGCAGTTTGCCATGAGATAGAACATAAAGCAAGTGACACATAAACCGTGTCGTAATCGCTTCTTGTGTCTCTTCAAGTGGATAGTACAATATCCTTAACCTGACTTTATCTGGGTTCTTGTAAGCATAGAATATACTATTATACAAGAAGAGATAATTAGCGATTTGCGTTTTACCTCGTACCACTATAGTTTTCACTACCAAATCACCACAACTCTAACAGGTTGCTATCAGGGTGTACCTCTGATTGGATTTCACCCGGCTCATTTGTTTGTGGTCTGGACTATGTCTTCATCCCAGTAGGATGCTCCTGTATTTAGTCTCTTGGGCTGAGTCGTTAGCTCTTCGCCTCGTCAAGTTAGCATGCGTTTCCGTTTAGCCTTCGACGATATCCAGGAGTTATAATATGATTAATTACTTAATCACACGGCAGATACGATGTTATATAATATTTTCTCTTAAATTTGTGTTTTCCAGTAGTATATTGTCTAAGTGTCTTTATTGTAACATCGAAATACTTTGCGGCTTCTTCCATCCCGTAAAACTTCAGCGTCTCATCATCACTGGTGAATACAAACACTTTTCTTGGCGTTGTAGATCCACTTTTTGCTTTTTCAAATGGGGCAACAACGTCTTGTTTCTCAGAAAAGAATTTATATCCGCAAGTCTGTGTATATTCGCCTTTTATTACTCTTTGCGCACACGAATAGTCTATTTTAAGAGCTAAACAAGCACTACGAATTGAGTCCCAATATCCGACAAATTCCCCATTTTTATTGTATACAAAAATTGGTTTATTGTGCGTCTTTGGTATACTCCCGTTTTTTATGCCAATAACTCTTGACGTGGACATATTTTTTCTCATGCTTTCTGAAATAAATCCAGCAGAATCAGCGTGTGGTGCGATATTGTATTCTGGAGATAATGTGTCAATGAAAAACTGTTCTCTTTCATACAATTTATCTATTTCACAATATTCCAGAACCGCGTAATCGAAATTTGATTCCGTGTATTTGTTCCATGCGTTTTGCAAATGAGAATTTTCGTGTTTGTTGTTCCTAAGTAATGTTCGATGTTTCAATAATCTACTATAGATATTTTTACTACTTCCAACATAGCGGTGATTGTTCAACCTGTTTAGTATTACATAAACACCGCTTCTTTTAAGATCCTGTTTAATACTTTGCATAATTAAATAATTTTTGCAAATATACAAAATATTATCTAATTACAACACGCATTTAACAAGAAATTAATAACATCTTTACTTTTGCCTTCGTACTTGCTGAGAGTAGATAATATTTGCCTTGCTCTACACCGACGAAGTTATTCGAAAATCTCTTAAACGGCGATGGTATACAGTTAATTTGCCCACTCATCAGCCGTTCTCTTCGGTCTTCAAGTGTTGTAATTACTCTGTCTACTAACTTGCCCATTACACCAGAGTAGCAAAGTCGGTTGACGACTCTGTAGGATTCCCAGCATCACTGTTTTCAATGAAATTAGCCAACTCGGATATCTGGTCGATATAACCTCGACCTTCCTCGTCGTACTTAATATCATCTTTCCAGATGAAATACTTGAGAGTTCTCATAAAGTCGTAATGACCATTAAATGACTGCACGTATCTCTTGGTTGCATCAAGTATTTTGTCAATACCATATTGAGGATAACGAGTCTGAAATTTCCTTAATCTTCGGGAAATATCAGTCACATTACTTCTCCATGTTTGACTTGTACCTGGTTTAATACCAGTAGGGAATGTGTTAATCATTTGCTTTGCCAATGCTTCTATCACGTCGTCTTTCGACGTTTCAGGTGCGCATTTCTGAATGACGTCATCCAGTTCTCGGAGGACACCCTCGGGCATAAAGAATGAGCCTTCTATGTCTTTATTTTGCATAATAAGCCCATTGTCTAAGAGTCTTTCAAATAAGAGTTTTAGATTCGAACAGTGTTTCACCAACAACAAGGCGAGTACATCTTCAATGAACAAGCCGCATTGGGTGATACGCCGCGAATCAAGATGGTAGATCATGTTTAATAACGTTGAACATAAGATTGTCAAGTCCAGAAAGCGCTTTGACAACATTAGACTCGTCCGCGGTCTTAGCAACGCATGGTATCACGATCTCTGTGTCGGTTGTGATTTTACCGAGCAGGGCATCAATGAAGTCCTTCTTGTGCCTTCTACTGTCTAAAATGAAGATATTATGGGCTTCTGCAAGCACATCATCCGGAGGGAAATATCCTTCTTTTTCTATGCATAGTGTCGAGATTTTGTTGCTCTTGAACCATGTCATGGAATAGTTGATAGAACCTTCCGCAAATAAATCCTTCACATAGAAGTTGGAGGCGGAACGAATAGCAGGCAAATCAGAACGTCCCTTATCACAGAATATGATATTTTTCGAATCTCTACCGCTGTAACAGTTATAAAGCTCACTAAATCTTCTAACACTTTGGTTATCAAATAATGCTTCAAGCTGTTGTCCAGCAATAGACAGTCTTCTACCATAGAGTGGAATTGGGTCGAATGCCATCGCAGTAGTAAGGATATCTATCGTCCTATCTAACAGATCTATAGCTTTTGGTATTGAAGTATAGCATCTGAAGCTATCAGGTGCTTTTTCCTGTGTCAATACAGAGCTGACAAATCTATCACAATCGACAGATTCGAAAATCTTCGCAGAGGAGTATGGATACGGCCTCATGTACACTGGCACGATTTCGCTGAGCGAGTTGATATCTTTCTTGTATATGTGGATATTAATAGTTGGAGGAAGATCTTCTTCAGGGTTTTCACCTTTAGATAATTCTTGCTCCAAGTCTTTTTCATCAACATACACAAGTGGAAGATATCTACTGTCAACTCTATCGACAAATCCATTTCCGTTAGTTGCAGAACAGATGAACAACTGACAATCAGGGTTGGCTGTTTTGAGTGTTGTAATCCAACAACAAACACCAACACAAGATATCAGAGCCCATGCTTCATCAATGATAATCGCATCAAAATGCTTGTTAAGTATTTTGTCGACATCTTTGTTTGAGACGAAGAAGTTGAGATAACTGATATGTTTGTCCATATGTTCAATCAACTTCAAATCTTCATCTGTACTAACAGTCATCGGATTGATACCAATGCTACGCATGACAGCCGCAGTCCAATACCCCCGCGTTTCGAAATTTTTCGTGATAATCAGCGTCCTTTTGTCGCGGAGATAGTCTAGTAGGAGTTCTCGAGACTTAAACACTCCAGGAATGAAAGGAGAGCCTACAATCACGTAGTTGTTCATACTTTATTCTTTTTGAAGATAAAGTTGAACAAGCGGCGAAGCAGCGACGGTTTCTTGTCATCGCGATTGACATCTTTCGTCGGCACTTCGTAGAGGGCGTTGTTGTCGGACTTCAGCGAGTAGATTTTACGCTGCTTCTGCAGCATATACTCGCATCCGTTGAACGTTCTGCCCTGTACGTTGTCCGCAGAACTCACGAATTGCCTTATTCCTTTTGAATGGCCGAGCTCAGCCACGGAAGCGCATAAGGCGGACACTTCCTCTTTGGTCCACTTTTTCATGAGAAAATGAATTAATAGTTAAGGTTTTGTTATGGTTGAGATGCCAAGACTCGAACTTGGAATGCCAGTGCCAAAAACTGGAGTGTTACCATTACACCACACCTCAATTTGCGATTCGAATGACATATAGCAAGAGCCCGAGTCTTGTTCATCGCGAGCATCACCCACTTTAATGCTTCTAATACAAGATGTCATCCTTATAGAACCCCTACAGCGTGTTCTAATATATCTATAAGCCACATGTGACATGATCTTTGGACTCGAAGTCGCTTTTAATGTCGTGACTTTAGAATTCAAGTAACCCCGCCAGTATACACCAGCGGGGGATTACAACACAAAAACAAACACAGCCTATGGAAAGCCTGGTCGGGGTGATGTGACTCGAACACACGACCCTCTGGTCCCAAACCAGATGCGCTACCAACTGCGCTACGCCCCGATTTGGGGGACTCGCCGGAATGCTGAGTATATCATATCCTATCTCTCTCATCGATCGACAGTCTACTGATATAGAGTCCCCTAATGCTAAAAAGAACTTCGCTAATTTTATCGAGTAGCGTTACACGTTTTGAGCCACTTGTCAGAATCGAACTGACGACCTCAGGATTACAAATCTAGCGCTCTGACCAGCTGAGCTAAAGTGGCAATATGCAGGCGATATTTTGTGCTCTTTGATAACCGTGTTTATATGCGAAAATGGTTGTTTTCCGCATTCGTTTCGCCTGCAATGTGGTTAAGTCGGGATTTGAACCCGAAAAGACACATTTCTCGGGTGTCCGTACTCCGTAGGGGCTCTCGCCGTGCATCCCTTCGCGTCGCTTAACCATATGGCGGTGGATGAGAGATTCGAACTCCCGGTACCCGTAAGTACGATTGCTTTCAAGGCAATTGCCATAGACCGCTCGGCCAATCCACCAAAATGTCTCCGTTAATGCACTCCTGAGCAATTACGCTGTGGGCTGTCTGCTTTCAACTGGTTCAGAGGTTTTAAGGTATTCCACCAGCGAGTCAGCATCATGGGCTCATACGGAGACAATCCTACTATAGCCCATTTTTCGGTGTATGTACGGCCACACCAAGCCATACCCTTTGGTGGCCCCTCACAGGCTTGAACTGTGGACCTCCTGATTATGAGTCAGTTGCTCTAACCAACTGAGCTAAGGGGCCTGAGAATCAACAACCGTAATACTCCTTCTCTGGCTTGTTCGTGAGGCTCGCTAACATTGTTATTGCGACACCTAACGCTTCGTTTATTTCCTGAGAAGTAGGAATATCAGGTTGTTCAGTAGTACCACCAGTCCAAGGCGAATGGAATTCTCTCCACGCTTTGTACTGACGCAAAATAGGGATTGCTTCTTCTATGCTCATGACGGTAACTTCCACTCTTGGTTTATTGGCCATCTGACATCCATAAAAGAGATTATAGATTTTATCATAGCATCAAGGATTTCATCGCTTACGACTCTGTCCAGATGTATAATTATCGTGCTCTCTTTTTTGTTCGCTTCTCCGCTTTTCGCCATTTTCTAATATTCCACGCACTTTAAGATATGTAGGTAATGACAAAACACCACGATGATAGTGCCTTGTAGCCATATTTATGGCATTTGTTGGATTAATTTGAAGCTTATCAATATAATCCAAGAAATCATTAACCGCAATCATGACATATGAATATGCTGCTGGCTCATGAAGATTTTGTCGATGTCGTAATCTGCGCCACGAATGATGTCAGTTCCGTCTTCACCAACTTCTTCGATTTCCTTCTTGTTGGAGAATACGGCATGAAGAGCAATAAGGGTAGCGATCACCAAAATGGTGACAACGGCAATTGAGGCAATAAGGATCTGTTTCATATCTTTGCGATTAATGATAATAGTAGCCCGGGCGGGAATCGAACCCGCACGACCTTTCAGGTCAGGGGATTTTAAGTCCCCAGTGTATACCATTTCACCACCAGGCCATCAATCATCTATTTGTCAACAATGATCTTCTTCATGACCGACATGAATTTGTTCGGATCGATGGGATTCAGATTCTTATCGGTTATGATATATTCATTTGCAATGAAATATATATCACCCCATCTGCTGGTCTTTTCTTCTCCGTTTGTCGGGAGAATGTAGATTACAGATAAATCCCTCTTATTGCCAGGAAGCACTTCCATGAAACGAGACACTGTCTCGTTCGACAAGGAATTCAATGTCTCAGGAACTCGACTTGCAAGACATTTGGCGAACTGACCGGCAATTACACCATCTATCTTATACTTATCCAATTCCTTTTTGACATCGATGATGGGCAAAGGTTGAACATAGCTACGGCTTCGTCTGCTCTTTTTGTCAATTCCTTTGTAGAATTGCTTTACAGCATCCGGGATGTTTTCCCTGTCTTTGAAAGACCATGGTGCGGTACCGTTCCTCTGAAACAGCGAGTGCAAGTTGGTTTGCGCCCAAAAGCGATTGGCAATGTCAATTATGTATCCTTCCCTTGTAAGGCGAGGATCATTACTTGCCATGCCAAAATTGTCGTCTCTTCTCAAATTGTTCATACAAGAAATAGAGAATAAATTATTACTAATCCCACTATAAGTGAAAACAAGAACGCCAATACGTTCGTCAGGTTGTCATCGTCTTTCATATGACCCTAAGCTTGTCGACTTGGCTCTTGATTTGCTTCCTTGCAATCATAGTGAAACCAACAATGTCGGCGGTCTTAATTTCTGACCTGAAAGACAGCATCCTGACGCCCTTAGCGTTTACGAATTCGTCCGGGATAAACTGATACCCAAGGACACGAATCGGAGTCGTAATCCTGCAATTCATATCCTTGGGCTTAGTTATATATATCCGAACTTCGCCAGTTTTGTAATCAATACCGGCGCCGTTTCTGAATATTCTCATCGCTGAAAAATCGTAAGGAGATCAATATTCAAAGTCTCTTTCTTTCCCTTCTTCTGACGAGTAGTATACTTATACTCCTTCGTCTCCTTGTGCTGCCACTTCACGAGTTGCAACACTACCTCACCGGACTTGAACTTCTCGGCACTGCCTTGGCTGACTGTCACTTCGCCAATCTTGGAGAATTCGAACCAATATTTGGGATTGCCATTCTTGGTCGTACCCTCTTTGAGAACTGCGCTTTTGGGAATATCGATGCATTGCATCTCAACCCACTTGCTCTCCTTCTGGGCGAAAGCACTAACACATACCAGAGATAAAACGAGCACTAAAATCTTTTTCACTTTTGTCGTTTTTTAAAGGGGCTCACAAGCCATTATAGCAAATGAGCCCCGGAACCAAAAACACAAATTATATGAAATGAAACCGACAGATTACATCCTGCCCTTTGACCTTAATGATCTCAACAGTGTGAGGTCTGGTCAAATCGAGCTGGATATCAGCGACATCGGCAACAGTTTCACTTTTCTTAGAGTTACGCTCCTTGGTGAAGACATATGTCATCAGTTTCATTATCAGACGAATAGTCTCCAAATCAGAGAGGTCGATGTTGTTAGGCGTGCTATTCTTGTGGTAGAAGCCACGAGTATCGTCATCAGCAATGAACAAACGCGGAAAGTTGAGCGGCGCACCGTTGACAGTATCAAACTTGTGCGTCATAACGACTTTCAGCAAATGAGCATTCCTGTTACTGAGCCCAATGCTATCAGCAGTAATAGCGAGGCCACACTTCACACGGTGACAAAAACTGGCAACACCAGCCTTTATCTCGTTGATATTGTAGGTCCTCATACGCCCATTCGATTGAGGATCTCGGTATAGATCGCTTCACCCATCATTGCGTGGTCTTTATGAGCAGGAGTGCCATAGACATTGAGGCAAATGAACGAAACAAACATATCCAAGAGTTTCTCGTTGGACATAGCAGCAACCTTGGCGGCATACTTCTTCTTGGCATTTTCTGCCTCGATGATCTTGTTACCGTCAATCACTTCCGATTTTTTAATCACTTGGATTGCGACATCGGCATCGCTGAGGATGATGAGATTATCACCCTGATCTACGATTTTCATACGCTTGTTTTTGGGTTGTTAAACTTGTTGCGGAAGTAGGGTTCGAACCTACGACCTCCAGCTTATGAAACTGACGAGCTACCAACTGCTCTATTCCGCAATTCCCCTTAATACGTACCAACAGCGACTTTACCGCCGATATACAGATGGCCATCCGAATACCAGAAGTTGCCGTCGCGAGTCGAGAAGACACTATGGTTGTCAAGTCTGTAACCAGCCTTTTCAACCTTATGTCTGATGTAGGCGAGTTCCGCGTCGTCTAACTTAACGCAAGAGACCCAGCCTTCAAGTTTTGCGGTGCGATAAGGATAGTATCGCTCGACCACACCGACAATCCTGATCTTCGTCATCTCTGCTCTCCTTTTTTAAAAGGGGGCTCACGCCGTCTTGCTCGGTCGTTATTGCCCCCAGTTTTACAAGCCATGAGAACCATTTAAACGCAGTCCCCTTCGCGTCCGTCTTGAGTCTGAAGAAATCAAGAGAGTAGGACTGGAAGACTACTCTTCTTCTTCATGATCGTCCTTGTCGAAGAATGACGACACAATCGACCACACGCACCAGATTAGAATGGCAATCAATGCGATACCAACAATAACCCTAATCATCGTAAGGATATACTTCAGTATAACGCATCATCGTGCCGTCAATGAAGCCTTCTATATGCGTAGGCTCGTACTTGAAGTAAGGAGCCAGGCACACATCGGCCACAAATCCATGCTGCTCAATCTGATACTCTCGCTGTGCGAAACTCATGCCCTTGAAGCCAGTAATAGCAAGGATAGCCTGCTTTAACTTGCCCCAATTATTGATGGTTGATAACACATCAATGACATGCTTGCGAGTGTAATAGTGGTAATTGCTCAAATCGTCCCTACGGAAAAGAACGACTATCTCCTGCTTACCGTCAAGCTGGACATCGTACGCTTCTTTACGCACGATATCCAGTCTGTATTCGGTAGGGAGCGCGCTCATCAGAGCGGTGATCTGTTCTTGAGGTGTCATTATGCTAACCCCATTTTGTGAAGTTCCCGATATTCGGACTCAAGCATAGGGCATACGCCAAGTTTGGCGAGAGACCTAAAGAGAGAATAGTCCTGTTCGTTTGCGCAAATTGCGAGATTCTTGTTGAAAGATTCCTTGCAGGCAGGACGAAAAGTGGCATTGCGGTTGATAATGTACACGCTCGTCGAGTCGCTATGAAATCCATCAACCTTGCGAGTCTCGAAGATGAGAGCAGCAAGAATGGTGTTTCTCTTCATGCATACAAGCTTGTACACGGCGTCTGCAATCTTGTCCTTGACAAGACCAGACAGCTGAACAGAACCTTTGCTCAGCAAAACCTCAATTGTATTCATATATCTTTGTGTGTTGGTGTCACGTGTGTTTTTCCATTCTAACCATCTTAACGCCGCTAAAAATACAAATACAATCGTTTGTATTGGCATTTCAAATGGTTTGAGGGAGGATGCCCAGCCGTCCATCCAGACATCCAATCAGCAGCACAACTGGCTGACAATCAAATGTTTAAATGGATAGTGCAATGAGAATAAATGCAAAGAACGACAATACCTATAATATATATAGCAGTTGCACGGGTGTTTGGTTTGGTTAGAGGTAACAACTATTCATTCACTTTTAAAAGTTAAATGTATAACCCGTGGTAATGCCAAATACAGATAGATACTGTCGTTCTAAGCTGCCGGACTGCCGTTCAAGCACGGTCCCCGTTGGTGTTGGGGACCGTGTTGTTGATGGGCACCACGCTTACGCGTTCTGGGTAGCACCGCCGACGACGAGTGGATTGACTTCGCTCTCGTTGATGATGGCGGGGACGATGGTCTGGCCTGTGAGGGCAGGCTTTTTGTCCTTCTCGGTGAAGGTGCGACCTTCTTCCACGAGGTAGATTCCGTTGAAGGACACTTCTCCCTGCTGCATCTCCGCGACGACGAGTTTGGTCGGGTCGAGCCACTGACCGTGCTGAAGCGGGCTGTCGCTACGCAGTTTCAGGAAGATGTACTGGCCACTGAAGCCACCGTGGGCGTCTTCGTGGAAGCACACGACCTTCTTCTGCATATACGGCTGACCGTTCCGATTGGTGGTCTCTTCGCACTCGACTTGAGCGGCGAGGATAGCACGAGGGTCGGGACCGCTCGCCCCCTTGAGCACGGCGTGCGTCTTCAGGTCGAAGTTGAACGGTTCGTACTTCGCACCATAGGACCTGTCGTACTTCTGGACATTGGCGTTGGCGTTGGGCGTGGTGGCGGAGTTACGCATCCGCAGGCGGGTTCTCAAAGTTTCCATTTCGATTCTGGATTTGAGTTGTGTGTCACGCGGTTTGTGCGTACGGTGACGAAACGACGCTGGGTCGCGATACGGCTGTCACGAGGACGGCGGGGGTATCGCTCCCTTGAGGGTCAACCAGTGGGGGTGCTGGCGGGATATCCCCCACTCACAGAGATCGCCAAGATTTTTCAAAATTTTCAGAAAAAAATAAAAATTTTAGAATTATCCCCCACTCCCACAAATCGCGAAAAATTTCAGAAAAATTAGAAAAAATAAAAAATGGGGAAAATACAAACGTTTGCATTACGTCGAGAATAATTTTTTGTAATTTCGTTTGAAATTATTTGGATATATCGATTTTTTTTCTTATCTTTGCGGAGTTAAAATATTATGCACCATGTACTAGCTCGCATGGTTGTCACCCAGGTATCATCTGATTATAAGGATATAGCGCCTGGGTCTCACAGGGGCGTTTAGTTATAACCCCTGGCGCAAACGGTCCATAGATATAGGGGGATTTAGCTGGCCAAGAGCTATGAGAAAAGGCACAGGTAAACAGCTGATTCGGGTGAAATAACGGGGTCCCTTGAAGGTTTATGGATAGACCTACCGGAGACGGCAAGGTGGGCTGGGCGAAACCGGCCTAGGATATATTATATCTTAGGGTGAATGAATCTATAGTGGTTTTGTTGGGGTCCTATTGAATGAAATAATTTACAAGTGAATAGTATGTACAAATTTAAGAATGTTAAGAAGCTCTTGATTGAGTTTTCTCGTGGTGAGGGTTTAAGTGTCCCTACGGATAGTATTAAGTTCGTCAAGGTTGACGGTGACGAGTTGTCTGGTGCGACTTCTGGTGGGTCTTCTGGGGATGTTACGGTTAAATCGTTAATGGCCTCAGTAATAGGACGAATTGATCAGTATTCTGAGTGTGTTGTTCCGGATGCATATTATGTTGAAGATGATTCCGACAATTTAGTCATATTGGATAATATTGAAGATTTGCTTTCCATCGCTGCAGAAGGCCCACTGATGTTTGTTCTTATACCAACATATTCTTCAGATAGTTTTTCCGACACGGGAACGTATATAGCTCCCAATTGGAACACAGTGAGCGGAACGGTAAATTTTGAACCGGTGTCGGTAGGTTCTGAATATTACACGGCGTCATCTGAGATAATACAATAATATTCAATTATGGCAAAGATACAATATTTAAAGAATGGCGATGGGGATATAATTTTTCCCGTAACTCATGAGCGATCCGTTAAAGATGTAAATGGTGTTTTGCTGGAAACGAAATTAGGTAATATATGGGATGCCATAAACAATACTTCTGGTTATTCTGTAATCAGTTCTAGCGATTACGAGGGTTTGATTTCATCTGGTAATATAGAGCCATTCCGTTGGTACTTTGTACATTTCGATGGTGCTAGCGAATTGGCTGGCATATACATAGGTAGCATATGTGCTGCGAAATACAGCGAGAAGGACGGTGGTGTCTCATTCGGCGATCATGGGAAATCTGCTTATGAGCTTGCGGTTGACGGTGGGTTTAGCGGTACTATTCAGGAGTGGCTTGATTCTCTGGTTGGTGCCGATGGCCCCGTTGGGGTAACATCTATTGATGTCAGTTCTGATGGCGAGGGATCGGAGGGCGAACCCAGAGTAACGAGCACATTTGAAGACGGTGTATTGTCAATACATTTTTCTGGCATAAAGGGCAAGACTGGTAATCGTGGCGCCACTGGCGTTGAAAATGTTGTTGTTGGCGTGGACGACTTACCCGGCCAGGCAAGGGCTGTTGCAACCGTAAACGATGGCGTCTTATCTATTTATTTTTACGGGTTAAAAGGCGATATTGGCGAACCAGGCAGGAATAATGCAGAGGTCGTAATTGTCAATGAGCTCCCACAGCCACCAAGTGCTAATACTATAAATAAGGTGTACTGGGTTATGAATAACCAGACTGGATATTACGACCAGTATGTAACACAACGAGTAGGTGACCAGTGGAGTTGGGTTCAAATGGGCTCTACCGAGATTGATCTTTCAGATTATGTGAGAAAAGATTCCGAAGTTTGGTTAACTAGGGAGGAATTCGATGCGTTAGAAATCAAAGATACGACGGTAACGTATAATATTTATGAGGTTGTTTCAGACGTATGATAATAAAAGATACCAATAAGTCTCTTGAGGGCAAATATAAGATGATAACAGGCAGCATGTGGTATGCTGTTACTGAGATATATCGTGGTGCGAGACTTGTGTGGTCTGCCATAAAATCATGTTTTGGTAAAGGCTTTTGGGTGAATGAGAAACCGTGGCTGAACAACGACGCATGGAGAAATAATGTATAAAAATATATAATATGGCAAATATAAGTCCTAATAATATAACTAATTTAAATCAAGACTGGGCTCATGACATGAGTGCAAACGGCGCTCCTTTTAGCGGCGCGGCTGTGCAGACATTTATCAAAAATCAGATAAACAGCAAGGTTGGGGCCGGTTATTTTGACGCTCAGGGCATGACGTTGTATCTATTTAGGAGCGAAGAGGACAAGACGATTTTTATTGGAGATACCACAAGGCTTGACCTTGTTCTTGGTTCTGTTCCGCTTAATTTTGAGACTACCCAGTATAGGATAAATGTAACTCCGGTTGGAAGTAAGGTAGTCAATGCGACTGTCAACCAGGATGCTGTCAACCTTTCCATGGATTTGCAGATAGAATCAAGGGAACTCGGAGAGCCGGTGTGGGTTGCAACCGGTCAGGACATAGGTGTCAAGGTTTTCGTGGATGCCAATGCGACCGGTACATATGTCGAGGTTATGGAGCTTGCGCAGACTGTCCTCGCTTCTATTGGTAATCTAACTGTTGATATAAAGCCGTTTATCCCAATGGGGACGAGTCGTGTGCGTTTCTTCTTATACTCTCTTGAAGATCCTTCCCTGGCAATATCTTCTGTATGGAGTGTTACTCTTTCCGAGATGTACATAGAGGCTTGGAACAACACTTGGGATAAGGCTCTTGTTGAGGACGGAAGTGATAACAATTACCACCTTGGAGGATTCAAGATTGTCGGAACAATCGCGAAGACTCTTCACATAGATATTTCTACAACGCAATCGGTGGTCGCATCGTATGCTCGTGATATTGGTGGATTTGAGGCTATAGAATCTCCGTATTTCTTTACGAGAAACGAAGGGCTTGATTTATCGAATCCTTTATCTGCTCTCGGGGAATCTTTACCTTCTCTTAATACCGGAGTATATAATGTTAAGGTGTGGCTTACTTCTGGTAACTTGTCGACAGAAGACACTCCGATAGTTTACAGTATCATGTATGTAGCTTCTGGCGATACTAATTTGGCGCGACTTGTTGTCATGAACAATGCGGCCGCAATGGTGAACAATTATGACGAGTCTGCTCATTTGTGCGATTATGCCATATATAATGCTGGTAACACTTACGGAAATCCAACAATTACGATAACTCCATTTATTTCCGGAACTGCCGGATCTACAACTACACTTACCCCACAAGTCTTTGCGGAAGTTGCACAAAGTCTGAATTATAACCTGAATCTTGTCACGAATTCTACAAACCTTACGGTAAGATATCAGGTATCAATGGGCGGTAGTTCGCAGGCTGATGTTTCTCGTGTTGATAATGCGGACATCTTCCCTTCTGAAGACGGTGCCGTATTCTATTTGAATACCAGCTTGCGTGCTAATGGTGAATCAACAAAAGAAATAGTATATAATACAGCGAATAGTACGACTACGGAGTTGCCATCAGTATCCTGGCAGAAGATGTCATGGGTTGATGGGATTGACGGATGGACAGTAGACGAGAATGGTAGAAAATGTCTTATGATCCCGGCAGGATCCAGGATGACTATTCCGCCGGATTCATTCAGATTCCTTACGGGAGAGAACGTAACATTCGAGTTTTGTTATCGAGTAGCAAATGTATCCGATTATTCTGAAAATATAATTACCATTGCTCAAAATCCAGAGTCAGATGATTTCATGGGCATACGCATTAAACCAACGAACATAACAGTCCATTCTGGTTCCGATAAATCTGCTGCTAACGATATCTATCAAGGTACCAATGTCGAGGACGAGAAGACGATACATCTTCTTATTACGGTTCAGAATTCATTCGGTGGCAATAATGGATACAACCTTGTGACGGGTTATGTGAACGGCGTAAAGGGGTTCCAATTCTCTTATGCCCCGAATACGATCTGGTCAAATACTTATGCAGAAGCCATTTTCGGTTCCGATACGGCAGATCTGTATTTGTACAGCATGCGTACATACAGAAAGGCGTTGTCGACTTCCGGTGCGGAAAATAACTGGTTGAATATGCTTGTCACAAGAAGTGACAAGGTTGCATATAAGGAATTTATTCAATCCGTATTAAAATCGAGTTCTCGTCAGATAGATTATGAAACGATAAAGAACGGTGGCAAATACAATTTCTTTGTGGTTGAGATGACGAGTGGTGGCTCCAGCGTCCCGAATATGTTATATCCTGACGGCGGTCGATCCAATATTGAGATGCACTACGGAGTTGATTCTGGTGGAAATTCTCGTTCGGATTGGGACTGGAAGATTTATGACGTTGAAACAAAGGGCCAGGGTACTACATCTATGAACTATTGGCTTTGGAATATTCGTTGGAGAATTGATAAGACCGACTCGAGTAAGAAGCGGATGGTTGCTTATTATGGTGATCCTTCATATTCTGGTATATCAAAGACCTTTAATGAACTTCCGGCAAGTAGTAGCAAGATTGTATGGTTCGATGGTATTAACAATCATCCTGGAGTAAAGAGAATTACAGCGAAGATAAACTTTGCGTCATCTATGCAGGCTCATAAGATGGGGGCGACTAAAGCATATGACGTCCTTCATAATTCACTTTTAGAAGGTGCGATGCTTAACGAGGCTCAAGTTAAGGCAGAGAACGAAGACAAGCCAATGCCTACTGTCGCGGTTTATCAATATCCTGCATTTGGTTTTCAGAAGGTTGTAGACTCTGTTGGTAATGAATCATACACGTTTATCGGACTATTTACGATTGGTCCAGATAAAGGTGATAAGCCGACGTTTGGATATGACTTGGTTGAGGAAGACCTGATTGCTCTTGAGGGTGTCGACCATACTCCACAAATGACGAAGTTTAGCGTTCCGTGGGACGAGCAAGCCTCATATTTTGTTAACGCGAAGGGAGATGGATTCCTCGCGACAAAAGCTCCTGCCGGTAATTTCCAGAATGCTCTTGAAGTCAGTGTTGCAAAAGACGCGGATACTGAAGATGGCTCTTCTACGATGCCTGTTCTTGTGGATTCTTTTAAGCCAGCTTACGATGTCGTGTATGATAACTCCACACTTATAGTTCCAATAGCCCTTAACGATGAAGATTTCGGCGGTGAAACTGCTACTGCTTCTGATGTGCTTAACGCCATAAATTCAAATATAGAAGGGTTTCAGAACAGGATATACGATGATAGAATACCATACTCTGACGTGCAATTTTGGATTGAAGGAGAATATAAGTTATATCACTTCGAATATGAGAACTCAGTCTATGTGTCCGGTTATAAAGAAAATGGTTCATATACAGCATTAGATATACGTACTGATACTGGTATAACAGACAATGAGCTTACTGGTTTGACACTTGATGAGCAAAACGAATTATTTAAGACGGCAAGACGCGAGAGATTCATTCGCGAGGCGCCTGAATATTGGGAGATGACCGAACTTGCGTTCAACTACGTCTTCCTTCTTATATTTGGCGCAACTGATAACTTTGCGAAGAACCAATACCCGTATTATATGGGCGGGAAGTGGCGTTTCCGTCAGGATGACTTGGATACCATTATGGATATCGATAATAATGGTGGTCAAACAAAGCCGTCTGATATAGAATTCGAGGACACATCTGGTGGATCTCCATACTTTGCGGGATCGAATTCTGTCCTCTGGAATCTTGTTCACGAGTCCATGTGGGACGACTATGAGGTAGATGGGATAACATATCCTGGAATTAAGACAATTGGATATGACGTAATAGAGAAGATGTCGCAGCTGTCTGGTGGTAATAATATTTACGATGGATTCATTAAATTCTTCGAAAAATACTTCTGGGAAAATGCTCAAGATTATTTCCCTCCATCTGCTTATAATATCGATGGTAATATAAAATATGAGGCGGCATGGCTTACTGGTCGTTCTTTTTCTGCCAACCCATTAAGACAATCACTTGGTAGCCATTATTCGGCAGAGAGGTTGTGGGTAAGGAAGCGCGCTATGTATTGCATGTCATTATTTGGCGTCGGTGCTTTTGGTACATATACCGATGAATATCTTGGCAGCATTAAGTTTAGGCCACTTCAATTAGGGTCTATGACTGTAACACCAGCGGAATCGATGTATCCTTGTCTTATTATAGGTGATGATGATGTCAGACCTACTGCCAGAACGCTGGCTGGAGAACCGTATTCGTTTACTTCTCTGACCGGGGACGGAAATACCGTTTATACGCTTCAGGGTGTTGACAACCTTGTCGATCTCGGAGACTTGAAAGATCTTGTGGTTGGTTCTGATGATGGCGGAACTTTCAACCTGAGCGGCAAGAAACTCCGCACGTTCAAGATGGGAGATGCTGAAGAAGAGGTGACAACCAATATAGTTAACCTAAACATCGCTGGTGCTGGTCTTCCTTGTCTTGAAGTTATAGATGTTAGGAATGCATCAGAACTTGCTGGCACACTTGATTTATCGAATTGTAAACGTGTATTAGAAGTATATACAGAAGGAACAAAAATATCATCTGTTGTTCTTCCTCGTGGTAGTAAGATTGAAAAACTTCATCTTTCCGACCACGTAACAACTCTATCTTATCAGATTGTTAAGTATTTGTCGGATCTTGTTCTTCCATCAAATTCATCAAATATTTCACTTATTTATCTAGAGGAATGTGATGCTCTTGATGGCATGAGTACACTTCAGAGCGTATATAATTCAGAAGGACAGCAGCTTTCGTTTATAAGAATAGAGTGGAATTCTGAGAAACAAATTACCGGTCAGCAAATCAGAATGCTTAGGCATATAATGAACGATGAGGATAAAAATGGCTCACATCATAACTATAATGGTGTTAACATAAATGGTTCAGGTGATGTTGAAATAAATCCTGTTATAAAAGGCGAACTTGTTGCGCAGGCATATTATCCTTCGGACTTAGTTGCCCTGTCTGGTGGAGCAGAACCGTCGGATTCCGAGACTCATTCCGGAATGAAGAGAATTCTTGCAAATTATTTTGGAACGCTTTATATCAATTATCCATTAGGAAATAATTATGAATTCATAGAATTCGTTGATCCTGCTGTCGAGTCCGCTTGTGTTTCTATTTTCGATACCGCTCATCTTGGCGGGTTGACAAAAGGAAGAGCATCTAGGATTACAGATATTACAAACGGGTTTATGAATAACAGTAGTATCGTGTATTTTAATGAATTCAAATATTTTACAGGTCTTAGCGAACTATATGCTGTTATACAAGGTGTAGCAAGAGGTGCTTTCTATAACTGTACTTCTCTTAAAGAAATAACTTTCCCGTCAAGCCTTACTTTTATAGGAAATCAATCATTTCAAGAATGCGTAAATCTTCAGGAAATAACTATAAGTCGAGGGTTTACAATTGATACAAGCGGGACGTTAAGAGCGTTTTTAAATTGTAACAAATTAAAGCGTTTTAACATTCCCTCGATTGATGTTTGGATGAACTGTTCATTCGGGACAGATCAGTTATACAATACCCCGTTTAGTTCAAGTCAAGATGGTCATTTGTATATAAACGGAGAAGAGGTTAAAAACATCGTTGTTCCGTCAGGGAGAACATGGATAAATGCTTATAATTTTTACTACTGTAAAGGTATTACGACCGTAGATATTGGTTCTAGCGTAACTGGAATAGGTAGACGTGCATTTTATTATTGTACGTCACTTAGTACTCTTATATTGCGAAGACAAACTCCTCCTACACTCGGAGAAGATTCACTTGTTGGAACCAATGCGAATCTGAAGATTTATGTTCCGTATTCAGAGGATCATAGCATTCTTGAAGCTTATCAGGCCGCTACGGGATGGTCTTCTTATGCGAGTAAGATGTATGAACTTGATGAAAATGGCAATATCCCGTCATGAGCTTATTTATGACGATATAAATTAACGATTGTTATGATAGGTGATTTTTATGAGGGTTCTGATCTTAAGTTAAAGATAGAACTAGAAGGAATGGGATTTAATCAAGCGTCTGATTACTATAAAATAGACTTGTATAATAACGATAAAAAACTTACATATACAAGGGCTGATATGAGAGATGATGGGGAGGGAAACTACTACCTCCCCATCCAATATGATCAGATAGAGTCAGGATCACTTGTCCTTGTTATTACTGCAGAAGTGGACGATGTCGATTTCCCTAATGGAAAAAGAAGAGAAGTATTAAAACCCATTAATATTTGTACAATTAGGAAAGTGGCGCGATGAGTTGTATGTCTGCTATGGTAACCCCGGTAGGCTCGGAGTTTACACAAGCGATATCAACGGTTGGCGGAATAGAATCAGACGCGTATTTAATACATTCTAATTTAGACGCGAACGCTACTGTTGATCGCGTTATAAAAGATATAAATGCATCTATTGATCATTTAATTAACAAAGAGGAAGTACAGATAGTTAAGAATAGGTTATCTGTAAATATAACATTAACGTGTTCGGTATCCATATCTGGCAAATATCTTGAAATCGAACCAGAGGTTTTATGGATTTGGTCATTTACTGGAGACAATAATGTTTATTCAAATACTGTTTGGAGTTTAAATTAATTTTGATATATGGCACATGCTTCATGGGTAGAGCCTAATAAAACATCCGGAAGTGGTAACGATACTGTTTCTTGGACTGGTCAAGTTCATACTGGCCGTAGTTCTCGAACTACTACTGCGATATTCTCTGCATCTGGTGTTGAAAGCAAGACCCTTACAATCATACAGGCTGGGAAAACTGAATTTGTCGACATCGCTGATACTTCAGCAATCGGGAAGAGCGGTGGTTCAGTCACAATAACTGGGACGTCGAATTCATCAAAGCTCACATTTAGTCTTACGGGAAATAATAACATTAACCTGACGCTTCCTGCCAGTTATTTAGCAGCGTCCGTTAGTACAACTAATGGTGCGGCCATTACTGGCGATCCTGGTGCAACTCAGGAATATACATTCTCTATTACATTTACTGGTATATCCGCGAACGGTACGACAAGCGCATTGTCTTCTCAGTTAACAGTTACAACAAATAACGGTACTACCGACACTTGCGCTATTACTCAGGCTGCTGGTGATCCTTATCTGACAATTAGCCCGACAACAATTAATCTTACGGCTGCTGGTGTTGCCGACAATTCTGTTACGGTTTCTTCCAACACCTCTTGGAGTGTTAGTTAATTATGGCTATTATAAAAACAATAGAATGGGGTGATGGTAGTGGTGATAAAATTTATTTAGACAGTAATGCATCTGAGGGGAATCAAACCGTAACGGTATCCTCAGATGCTAATACTGGCGCCGCCCGTTCGAAGATTGTAACGTTTATTTCTGATATCGGTAACATAACACAACAAATTACTGTAAATCAAGAAGCTGGCGAAATTCCGGGAAGTCTTATTTCCGATTATGTTCAGGACGGTCTTTATTTCCTTCTTGACGGAAAGAATAAGGGAAATGTATCTGGTTCATGGACAAGTGTTGCTGGAAATACATTTTCATTTTCAAATGTAAGCAGTAATGCTGTATTTAATTCTGATCATGTATATTTTAACGGAACAAATGCATATTTTCGATCCACGAGTCCGGCAGCAAATGCTTTTCCAAATAGAACGACTGGGACAATAGAAGTCGTAATAGAAAATGAAAATTTTGGATCGTCATTAGGTGTTATTATTATTTCGAGAAATGGAGCAAACAGAATTGCTGCCGCGATAACATCTGGCAAAAATTTCCGATATGCTTCTGATACAACGAATTCTCGTTCGTATTATTGTCCAATTGTTACAACTTCTAAAGCCTCTATCTCTGTAAGTTCTGCCAGATATTATGAAAATGGAAATATGATGACACTGTCTTCAGATAAGTCATATTTGAGTGGTATTAGTTCCAGTTATAATTATATCGGAAGGAATAACAACGGTTATTACTTTAAAGGTAAAATTTACTCTATTCGAGTATATACAAGACAGTTATCTCAGGCTGAAATATTGCAAAATCTCTCAGTTGATAATCTTAGATTCAATCTTGGTCTAACGTTGTAGTTGTTATAAAATATAAAAAAAATAATAACATTATTTTAAAAAACAATATTATGGACAAATTAAAATTTATGAAGCGCTTTGCGCTCTGGACCGCCGCCATCGTCGCGGTCGTGATGCTTATCATCGGTCTTTGCTTCGGTAAGGTTATCGAGGCGAATCTTGGCGAAGAGATCGGCAAGTGGATTGTCGGTACTATCGTGATCGTCTGCATCTTCGAAGTCTTCGCATATACGCTTGGACAGTGGATCTGGCACATGATTTACGATCCAAAGGGCAAGGATAGCGGATCCCAGGACTGATGAAGTACAAGATCTATGCGGACAGGATAAAGCTTATTGAGTCTTATAAGGTTCCCAAACGTGAATTTTCCGAAAAGCTCGAAGCACTTAGGCATTTGGAGCCTTCCTGTTCCGTATGGCAAAGAAGTGAGAGGTCGCTTAAATACGAGTGGGCCTCTCATAACCTTGCCTATTTGCTTGGCTATAAACGAGAAAGGACTGCCGATGTCGACCTTGATTATAATCAAAAATGGTTCGAAAAGATCGGGTACTTTCTTGTCGGCATTATAGCACTACTTATTATTAATTAATATGGCTACAAAGAAGAAGCCAAAGCCTACGATGATTGTTAAAGCCGGAGTTAAGCACGGCACTAGATTGAGTGGTGGAGGCAAAATTAAGAAATAAGACTTTATATAAAGTCTTTCTATATATCTTAAAAACAATCCCAATGTTAATGGCATCCTGTGATGTTCTCAATACTGTGCTCTGGCTATTTGATATAGATGCGTGGTGGTTATCATATATTGGTGGAATATCATTTATGACGATTGCTTTCCTTTATATCAGTAGTTATGTATTTCAGTTTTGCGAGTATCATAGGATGTTTTTGCATTATATAGTTTGCAATAATATAATCAGCTGTATAGACAATTATTACGAAATTTGTATAAGTGGTATAATATATTTGATAATTGCTGGGATTTTTCTGTTTTTTATACTATATTTGCATCAAAAAGAAATTAAAAACAATAGAATATGAAGACTTATCATTTTTTACATCCGGAATTGATGTCTCCAGAGGCGCCGGATGTCATCTTAGCGAAGATAAAGAATCTCGAGGATCTTAAGGAACAGAAATATAGACTTTTTGAATTAAGTAATGAGTTAGAGGCTCGTATTACCGCAGAAGAAAAGGAACTCAATAGTATTAAGGGTATTCTTTATGAATGCATAGAAGAGCCTGATAATGAGCCCAAGTGCAAGGTCGAGAAGATAAACTTGTATCTTAAGGGTGTATCAAATTCAAAATTTTAAGATATGACAGCAGAGCAAATAGCTAGCAAATATAAAGATAAACCATATTTCATACGTATGGGGGCTGGTAAACTAGCCAAGCGTTTAAAGACTGACAGACAAACCATCTACGAAGCTAAACGTATTATCCTTGATGAGAAGGAGAAGCTGCCAAAAGCGATGCCAAAGATATTGCTTCTCGACACGGAAACTGCTCCGGTTGAAGCGTATGTCTTCAGCTTATGGAAACAGAATATCGCGTGGGATCATACAAACGGACACTGGTTTATGCTTTGTTGGTCTGCTAAGTGGCTGTACGAGGCAGAGATAATGGGCGAAAGGCTTACAGCGGAAGAGGCGTTGGCCGAAGATGATTCACGTATAATGAATGGATTGTGGAAGTTGCTCGATGAGGCCGATATCGTCATTGCGCATAATGCACTTGGGGCTGATATTCCATGGATTAATACTCGTTTCTTAATGAACGGATTGAAGCCACCACGTCCTTATAAGATTATAGATACGCTTCAAGTTGCTAGAAAGAAGTTTGGGTTTATGAGCAATAAGCTTGATGCTCTGTGCGAATATTTCGGATTCCCTCACAAGTTGGATACCGATTTTGAGTTGTGGCGTAAGTGTGTCCATGGCGATGACGAAGCCCTTGCTTATATGCAGGAATATAACAAGAACGATGTGAAGATGTTGGAGCTTGTATATTTGAAGCTTCTCCCGTGGATTCCTAATCATCCTGCGATAGGTAATCTTGTTGATTCAGATGCGATGATATGTCCACATTGCGGTAGTGTCCATATTGTGAAGATCGATGGATACTATACAACTAATGTTAGTAAGTATGAGTTATATAGGTGTGAGCATTGTGGCACGGTTGCTAGAGGACGTAACAATCTCAATAAGAGGGAAGATGTAAAATTAGTTTCTATTAACTTATGATACAGGCGAACACAAATAATAGATGGGCTCGACTTTCTCAGTCAGAGAAGGCCGAGCTCCTTGGCATATATGCATCTAAAGGATATCACGATTTGGCAAGTATTATAGCTCATTATAATTCTTGCGGTGGGGAATTACACGCGAGTGGAGGCCCGGTTACTAATACTGCCCAATATAAAGACAATTCTTATCTATACAATCCGCCAGTTAATGTTGGCGCGCCAATAGAAGTTCCTTTAAGATACGAACCTTTACCACATTATGGTCTGTACGAGTATCCGACGAGTACGGGAATGGCTCAGAATTATCCTGTTACTATTCTTTCTCGCATTCCGGTTGTCCAGTCAAATACCGTTGAAGCGAAAGAGCCTGTTTCTGACTTGTTTTCCGATGAAGCGATAGCAAGAAGGGCTTTGAAGCAAAGGTATGCTGAGAGTTCGTTTGATGACAAGGCCGTGAGTACGGCCGGTGCCAAAGGTGCGTGGCAGATTATGCCTATCACATTGAAGGATTATCTTGGACGTGGAGGTGGGAAGGCTGGAGACTTGAATGATCCGGAGTATAATCGCAAAGTGAGAGACTGGGTAATGGGTATTATACCGCGCGATCTGAAGGAATTCTGGTCCGACTCTGATTCCGACAGAGCTAAACTCGCTAAACTGTACGCTGCCTATAACTGGGGTGCTGGTAATCTTCGGAGTTTTCTTCGAAAGAAACGTGACGCCGGTGTCGATATCAGCAATCCTGACAACTGGGTGGATGATTTGAACCCTGAGACGAGAAGATATGTGAAGTATCTCGCCTTTGACGAGGATATCCCTGATTCTACCGTATACACGAATGCGGCATTCGAAAGTGCTGCTGCACAAAGAGGATATGCTTCCGGAGGGAAAATCCACATCAAACCAGAGAATCGTGGGAAGTTCACCGCCTTGAAGAAACGTACCGGCCATTCCGCCTCATGGTTTAAGGAACACGGGACGCCCGCCCAGAAGAAAATGGCAGTATTCGCATTGAATGCGAGAAAATGGAAACACGAAGATGGTGGGCCATTGCAACAATATGCTGATTTTTCTGGACTTTTTTAACCCCCTGTAAAAAAATCGACATTTGCAATAGTTTTAGGTATTGTTTTTTTCAAAAAAAATGCTTAACTTTGTACCGTAGTTAAGAAGCTACGAAGTTTAGGAGATAATAAAAAACATAGGTTTTGTTGCGTATAGGTTATTTTTAGGTTCAGGCTCTTAGTATAATGGTAGTATGATGCTCTCCAAAAGCATTGGTCGAGGTCCGAATCCTTGAGAGTCTGCAAATACGTTAAGTATATGGAAGGATTTGGTTATGTTTATGGCAGAACGTTGGCCCAGGCGCTAATGGCTGCGAACGATGCCGGAATCAAAAAAGAAGATTTCGTCACGTTATTTGAAGAATCTGGTATAGTTTGTTTAGTTTATTATGACGACGGAAAGAAACGAGTATGATGACATTCCCGTAGTCTATTGCAAAAGATGCCATTCTTTAAGAATTATTGCGGGAGAAGGGTTCCCAGATTACTGCGAAGATTGCGGTAGTACAGATTTGGGAGATGAAAGTATCGAGCAGTGGCTCGAGGAAGAAAATTATAAAAAACAATAGTTATGACAAAAGTTAAGATGGATTTGCCGGAAGGCACTCAAACAGTTCAGGAAGAGAAGATTCCTTATGACAAGCTTTATGCGATTGCTGAAAGTTTAAACGCTTCAAACGCTGAGCTGCAACGTCGATTAAATGAAGCTTCATTAGGTAATTTCTTCACTCGGTTAGAGTTTTTATTTAAGGTTGTCAAGTTTAGCGAAAAGTTCCCAGAGAGTTTTGTTAAGACTTGTATTGACGAGATTGTTGATAATATGACAATGGTTCCGCCAGAGAAGGAAGGAGATAATAAGGAGAACGAGTAATAATGGCTCAGGACATAGGCATAAATAATGTTATTAGGGTCCCGACGAAAATAGGAATGGAGTTCTTCAAGAAATGGCTTGAGTTTATTTTACCGTTTCATCATATGACTCCAAAGGAAATGGATATCGTTTCTGCATATCTTTATAAAAGATACCAGTTAAGCGCGGCTATTAAAGATAATGATTTATTAGATAGAGTTACAATGGGTTCCGATTTCAGAGACGAAGTACGTTCATTATGCGATATGTCTTTAAATCAGTTTCAAGTTTTACTCTGTAAATTAAGAAAGCGTGGTATTTTTGTAAACGACAGAATACATCCCAAACTTATCCCTAATTTAGTTTCTGACAATACTACGGGATCATTCAAGCTGCTTTTGCTTTTTGACTTTCAAAATGAAGAAGTGGGAAAAACTATGTAAGCAATACGCTAACGAAAACGGTTTACCATACGAAGATGTTCGAGAAGTTTATATGTTATATTTCAAGTATATAATTGACACCGTTCGCGACTATGATATATATTCAACGTACACACGCAAAGAGATCAAAGAAAAATTTCCAATGTTTGCGATGCCGGGTATAGGGACATTTTATTTGGACTACATAAGATATCTTCGTAACAGAAAAGAACATAAGATTGACAATGATAGAGAAGTACAAGATTCGGATGATTTATGAAGCCGATGAATTAAACAAGAACATTAAGCGGTTAGGAAATGCGATTAAGAAGTTTACCGATAAGGGAACGTTAGATCCTACCGTTTTAGCTCTTATGAACGCTCAGCACGAACATATGTGTGCTTATTTCAATACGCTGTTGCTTAGGTGTGAAATGCTTTTTGACAACGACGAGATATTTAAGTTATATAATATATTAGATAAGGATGGAAAGACCAATAAGAAAGATAAGGCCAATGAATAGACGCATCGTCACAACGATGGAGAAGTATACAGATGATAAAGACAAGTTGCTTGTTGATGTTAAAGAAGTAGAAGGTCTTGTTAAGGATATACAGAAAGTTATTGCTGTTGGCCCACACGTTAGGGATATAAAAGTTGGTGATTATGTGTGTATTAATCCAAAGAACTACATCAAGGTTAAGCATAATCTCAGCGATGATTTGAACGGCAAAAACGAAATGGAGGTAAAGATAAACTTTCCAGTTGTCGATTTAGAAGATGGGCGTTATCTGCTTTTATGGGAAGACGATATAGATTACGTTATTGAAGAGTTCGGTGACGAAGTGAAGCAAGAGAAAAAGCTTATATACGAACCCCCTATAATCTTATAATTTTAACTATTAGCCCGGGTCTAAAGCTCGGGCTTTTTTGCTATGCACCTTATTGAATACGATAATTATGAAATTAAGATATCTCCGGAGGCGCTATTAGTTAAGCCTATTAGGGAGATATGGGAGAAAGACAAGACAAAGAATAAAGAATCTTTCTTATCTCAAATGTCATTTATGTTTTTTATGATAGATCCTCGTAGTACGTATAGCTACATAACGGATTTAGCAGAAAGAGCAGATGAAATAATCATGCAAGAGGGATTGCCAAAAGACTTTCAACCTACAGAGGATTTGAAGAAAGCGATGGAGATATATGAAAAACATACAATTACTTCTTCTTATGCGCTTTTAGAGGCCGCTAAGATTGCAGTAGACAAGGTTGGTAAGTTCCTCAAGGAAGTCGATTTGAATACTCTTGATGACAAGGGAAAGCCTGTTTATACTATTAATTCTATCACATCGGCTATCAAACAGATACCTCAACTTGCGAAAGACTTAGTTGAAGCAGAGAAGGTTGTCGCTAAAGAGATTGAAGAGAAGGGTCGAGCTCGTGGTGGTAATAACAAGACTATATTTGATGACGGCTTTGATATTGCTGGCATGTTAGGACAATGATGAACTACATACAAACTCCATTGGAGGCTTTAAAACTTGAAGAATATCCTCAAGAAGTACAAGACCAGTTTTATGATTGTTTAAATAATATACCTTATGTAAGGTCGCTCATAGCGGCAGACAGGCCGAGAGCAAAAGACTTGCCAAGAGACGAAGAAGGTCGTATAATTGTCGATGTCACGAAACCACATATACTTGAGAATATGGATTACTTTAGGGAAGTTGGTATTCATTTCCAACAGACAGGCAGATATACCGATTTGCGAGTTAATGGTAATCCTAATAGTGAGTATATGAAATGGCTTATACGAGAGATTGACAGATGTCATAACGGTATGGTACGCGAAGAAGATGGTGAATGGATTCCTGGAGATTTCTATTTCTTCCTTAATTATATGCCGATACAATTGACGAAGAAATTAAACGATGGTTCCAACGCTTCTATGCGTGTAATGGATTTACCTGACACTTGGGAAGGCCACTATTATAAATATCATTACTTATGGCAAGCTAGAAAGAATGGCCATCATGCCGTCGAATTAGCACGACGTGGTTGCGGTAAGTCTCAGTCTGTTGCCCAGATGCTTACAAAGCGATTCTTATTGGGCGAAAGTTGGCAGAATAACAAAAAGGTTACTTGCTATATTACCGCTTCTGATAGGAGTAAGTTAGTCGGTGGTGATCAAACTCTCGATAAGTTTCAATATGCTATTGACTTCTGCGCTGATCATACTCAGTTCCCATCTAAGCGATTGACGAATACAATGCAGAATATGCTATGGCAGACTGGCTATATTGATCTCGATACTGGGGTTAAAAGAGGTACTCTTAATTCCGTTGTTGGTAGGTCATCAAATGCTGACGTATCTAAACTTCGTGGATCTCGTGGTGTCTTATATGTAATGGAAGAGGCTGGTTCATTTAGCAACTTGCTCGAGATTTATAATAACCTACGTCCTTCTGTTGAGGATGGTGCACGTGTATTCGGCCTTCTATATTTGATTGGCACAGCTGGTGATAGCGAGTCAGACTTCGCTTCTTTGCAGGAAATCATGTATCATCCTGATGGTTATAATGTACAGGGTAATCCTAATGTATACGACAAGGAGGGACAAGGCAGAAAGCAATTTACGTACTTCTTTCCTGCTTATTTAAATAGGGCCGACTGCTATGACCACGATGGTAATTCTGATGTTACAAAGGCATTACTTGAGGTATTGTATGACCGATATAAGGTCAAGTATAACTCTTCGAATATAAACGCCGTCACTAAACGTACGGCTGAAATTCCGATAACTCCGCAAGAGGCTATCCTACGTAGTCGTGGTAATATCTTCCCTCAAACTGAATTGAGTGTCAGATTGAATCAGATAGACAATAATGCTGCCTTTTATGATGATATCTATTGTGGTGATTTAGAGATACAGCCGGATGGTTCTGTTAAATTTGTCCCTACTTCCGATAAAGCGATACACGAATTTCCCACTAAAGATAACAAGATTGAAGGAGCAATCGAGATATATAACATGCCAGAGATTGCTCCGAACGGTAAAGTATATAACAATCGTTACATTATAGGAGTCGACCCGATTGATGACGATGAATCAGATACGATGTCTTTGTATAGCACATTCGTTCTTGACTTATGGACTGATAAAATTGTTGCCGAATATACAGGCCGTAAGATGTACGCAGATGATTGTTATGAAGTGACCAGAAAGCTGTGTTTATTCTTCAATGCCAGGGCGTTATATGAATCTAACAAGAAGGGTATTTATGCGTATTTCTCGAGGCTTAACTGCTCCTATCTGCTTGCTGAAACACCAGAGTATCTAAAAGACAAGGATATAATCAAGACTCTCGGGTTTGGCAATAAAGCATATGGTGTTAACGCCACACTTCCAGTCAATAATTTCGCAAATAAGTTAATACGAGATTGGCTTTTAAAGCCAGTCCCGAAGATAGAGATTACCGATTCTGGAGAAGAAGTCGAGACTACGCAATTTAATTTGTTCAATATAAAGAGTAGGGCACTTTTAAAGGAGCTTATACTATTTAATCCAGATATAAATGTTGACCGTATTCGCGCTCTTGGCATGGTTATGCTATATAGAGAACAATATATGATTCTTTATTCTGGCGATCTTGCTGGTAGTAAGAAAGACATTGAGGCGGATTATCTCGGCATGGATGACTATTTCACCAGAAACTACGATAATAAATTTCTTAGCGATTAATTCCGAATTAAAATACAGTCCATCACCTTTGAAAAGTGGTGGACTTTTTCTATATTTGCAAAATAAATTACGAAATATATGGCGGAACAAGTAGGATTTCCTTCACAACGAAAATCTTTTAAGGCGAAGAATAAAAGTTGGAGAAAACAATGTGTTGACTGGGGTGTTAATCATACATTCTCGAATTACAGTCCAGTAAGAAAATCTGTTGTTCATAAGAAGATAAATTATGATTTGGTGAACGGTAAGCTTCATATGGCTGATCTTCAATTAATTTTGAATCCAGACCACCTTAAGGCTAAGTTCATTCCGGATAATATACAGCATTATCCAATTATGAATAGCAAACTGAATCTGCTTCGAGGCGAGGAATCAAATAGAATTTTTGATTATCGAGCCGTTGTCACAAATCCGAACGCCTTATCGGAGATTGAGAGTCGGAAGCAGGAAGCTCTTCAAGCATCTATTATGCAAGCCATAGAAATGTATCGTGAAGATGAAGATAGGTTTAATCGAGAACTCGAAAAGATATCTCATCATTTTCAATACGAATGGCAGGATGAGCGAGAGATAATGTGTAATTCAATATTACAGCATTACTCAAAAGAGCAGAACTTCAAGTTACAATTCACACAAGGATTTATGGATGCCGCCATTGGTGGCGAAGAAATCTATCAGTGTAGTATTCAGGGTGGTGAGCCGATTCTGGAAAAGATAAATCCACTTAAAATTAGGATATTCAGATCCGGCTTCTCTAATAAGATTGAAGATGCTGATGTTATTGTGCTTGAAGACTATATGTCTCCTGGTAAGATTATCGATATGTATTACGATGTCTTATCAGAAAAGGATATAAAGAAGATTAATGAGGCCCCTAATGGTTATAAGGAGTATACAGATGCTCTCGATAACTATGATGAGACAAAGGGCTTTATTCATATGCATATGATTGACGACGCTGTTACTATTGGCGAAGATGGAATGGGCGAATATTGGGATCCATTTAACGTCTTTTCTGATGGGGCAGATGATACTTTGCTTCCTTATGACGCGAATGGCAATATACGTGTTGTGAGAGTGTATTGGAAATCTATGCGAAAGATTAAGAAAATTAAGCATTACGACCCAACTACAGGTGATGAGATGTTTGATTTCTTTAGTGAAGATTACGTTCCGAATACCGACGCTGGTGAGGAAGAGGAAGTGATGTGGATTAATCAAGCGTGGGAAGGCGTCAAGGTTGGCGACGATATTTATGTCAATATGCGTCCTTGCCCCGTGCAGTATAATTCACTCTCTAATCCATCAAAGTGTCATTTCGGTATTATAGGTTCTGTTTATAACATTGTCGATGCAAAGCCGTTCTCGCTTGTTGACATGATGAAACAGTACAACTACTTATATGATGTCGTACATGATCGTCTTAATAAGATGATGGCTCATAACTGGGGTAAGCTAGTTCGATTCGACTTCGCCCAAGTTCCTAAGGGATGGGATGTAGATAAGTGGATGTATTACGCGAGAGTAAATGGTTTATATATCACAGACTCATTTAAGGAAGGTAATTATGGCCAAGCGACTGGTAAGCTTGCGGGCTCATTAAATAACAATACAACAGGCGTTATTGACGCCGAGTTTGGTAATTCGATACAATCTCAAATCAATCTGCTTGAGTTTATCAAACTTGAGATGTCAGAGATTACGGGTATTACTAAGCAACGCGAAGGTAATGTTAGTAATCGCGAGACCGTAGGTGGTATTGAGCGTTCAAATCTGCAATCTTCTCATATTACAGAATGGTTATTTGCTACGCATGATGATATTAAGAAGAGAGCCCTTGAGTGTTTTATCGATACAGCAAAGGTTGCCATGAAGGGCCGTAAACTTAAGTTTAATTATATCCTCTCTGATGGCTCGATGAAGGTTATTGACATTGATGGCGATATGTTCAACGAGTGCGATTATGGCATTGTTGTTGACTACTCCGACGGTATGCAGCAACTTCATCAGCAGATAGGTCAGCTTGCCCAAGCCGCATTACAGAATCAAGCCATATCGTTCTCTACTATGCTTAAGATGTACAACACTTCATCTCTTGTTGAGAAGGAACGTCTTGTCGAGCAATCAGAACGAGAGATGCTTGAACGCGCACAACAGGCGCAGCAACAGCAGGCTGAGTTAGAGCAACAAAAGATTCAGGCTCAGGCTCAACTGCAAGAAGCTAAGATGCAACAGCAAGATATAATGAACCAGAGAGATAATGACACTCGTTTGCTTGTCGCTCAGATAAACGCTACCAGTAAACAGCAGGATATGATGAGCGATGGTATTGCAGAACCTGAAGAGATGTCGGAGAATGAACGAGAGTCATTAAGGGAGAAGATACGAGAATTCGATGCAAAAATCGACTTAGACCGTAAACGTCTTGAGTTTGATAAGAGTAAGCATAATGATGATATTGCTGTCAAGAAGATGGCTATCAGGAATAAACCAAGCAGCAGTAAATAATTATGGCATTACATAGAAATATATATTCGTTTGTATATAGGGGCGAAGATTGCCCTGAATCTAAAGATGTAATTTGGATTCATCACGATAAAAAGAATGACTTGCAGTCTCCTATAGTTGCCGAGATTTGGATTAAGAACGAATGGCGACCTTTTCTTTGGGGAGACGGTGCTAATGGCGCACTTGAATGCTGCTGCTGCGGCTCTCCTTTCGTGAGAGACGAAGGAAAGGCATCCGCTGCCATGAGAGCAGCAAGTAATGTGGCTAAGGGTGAATTCTCGTTTGTCGCAGGTCACAAATCATTGGCCTTAGGCCAAAATTCTATTGCAATAGGTAATAATCTCGTCGCCGATTTTGATAACCAAATTGTTATCGGTAGTTATAACGATAGATCCGATATTTGTAAATTCGCTGTGGGCATAGGGAAAAGTGATGATAAAAGAATAAATGCTTTATCTATTACCGAGTCTGGTAAGATTACATTTTATAATGTAGCAGACGGAAAGCATTATTCTCTTAGCCAGATAATAAATGCTATCGGACAAGGTGGCGGAGGTGGAGGGAGTATTATTATAGATGATAATTTTATATTTCCAGGAGATATTATTGATATAGTACCGGATATTTAATAGTAATTTTTTTTATATATGTGTGATAGTTGTTGCACGCCTTTTATAGAAGGCGAGGGGTGCTCTTCTGCGCTCCAAAAAAAGGCTAGTAATGTCGCATCTGGCGATTACAGCATAGCTACCGGACATGGTACAATTGCTTCAAATGAAGGCGAATTGTCTGCCGGTACATATAATAAGCCAAATACTGATCAGGTTTTTTCTGTTGGCATAGGCACTTCGGATTCCAATAGAATAAATGCAATTCAAGTAAACAGAGATGGTAGTACGTCTTTCTTTCATAACGGTAGACTTGTAAAACTTACTGATTTAATACAGACAATATCTCCAAGTAACGACATAAGATTTTCAATAATTGACGATTATCTTGCTGTTTCTTACGACGGTGGATTGCATTATGTTAATTTAATTTCACTTGATGATTTACGAGGAGATACTGGTAGTGGATTAACTTCCGTAACAGCTAATATCGGAAGAAATGATGGAGGATTGCCTAGTGTTGATACGGATTTTTCTAATGGCGTCCTTACTCTTATATTTAATAATATAGTCGGAAGTGGAGGAACTATTGGACCTGCCACATCTGAAAACCTTGGCGGAATAAGAATTGGTAGGAATGCGGTTGGTAAAGAATACCCAGTTCAGCTTGATGCTGACAATAAGGCATATGTTTATGTTCCGTGGAATGGCGTTGGTGATATACCGGCTGCCACTTCTGAAGATTTAGGTGGAATTAAAATTGGCTTTACTGATAATAATCCTCAAAATAAGAATTATCCTGTAGAATTAACAAGTCAGAATAAAGCTTATGTTCACGTCCCATGGACTGGTGGCAGTGGCGATGGTGGCGAAAATGGAGGCCATTGGGAATCTGCTTTTGCTGGATATGATCCGGAAGTTACACCTACTACTTCTGATATTCCTTCTTTTATAGATGATACGGATCCGAATTCGACATGGAAGCATTCAGCTCCAAATAATCTTGATGGCTCTCTTACCATATGGATGGCCACAAGGTGGGTTGATGGCGATGGCACACCTAATAGTTGGCAAGGACCTTGGCGTATTAGCGGCCCTGATGGCGATAATGGTACTGATGGTGACAAGCTTGAGTTTATTTACACAAGGACAAATACCGAGACTTCTCCAGTTCCGTCACTTTCTAATACTACGCCAGATCCAAGTAGCACTGGTCAAACTCCATCAGAAAACGATTTTGTCCCGCTCGGATGGAAGGATAATGCGATGGATGCTAGTATACAAATAGATTCTACGCATCGTGTCATGTGGATGGCTTTCCGCGTTTGGTCTGAGAATCGTGACTCTAATACTGGTGTTGTCACCTCTGGATGGTCGAATTTTATAGGTCCAATAGCTTGGTCTATTTATGGTAAGAGTGGCATGGACGGCGACGGCGTCGAATATATATTCTATGCTGGTACAACTGCGCCAACCGAAAACCCGCATACATGGAATAAAAATACTGTTGGAGCTAATGGCACTTGGGCGGATCGCGAATTTGTCAAAGATGGGTTTGATAATGTTTGGCTTGACGATCCAATCAATCTTGATGTTGACGACAGTGTAATTCCACAAGGCACTAAACAATGGGTGTGTATTAGGCGTAAATATGCCGATGAGGCCGAAAACAGAAGTTCTTATACTGATGATACTGATGTTACTCAGCCATATTGGCATGCTTTTAGCCAACCCGCTTTATGGGGATATAAGCCTCGTGATGGTGCTCCTGGTAGTGGTATTGTAGCTGATCTTGACAATGAAATGATTGCAGTCCCGCTTGATGACAATGGAGACTGTAGAGAGATAACACAAAGTACGAATGCTTTTCTTTATAGTAGCGGAGTCGCGATTCCATCTACAGTAAACTTAATATCTATTATTGACACAGACTCGCCAGTCGGAACATACGACAACAAAGACGATTTTAATAATGGAGTTGGCTATTTGGTTTCTATAAACGGCAATGAAGTAACTATTACTTTAAAAGATGGAGATATTAATTTAGCCGACAAAAATCTACTTGTCAATTTAAGGCTTACATCTACGGCCGATAACACGGTAATTGGAAATGTTACGCTTACTCTTGTCGGCGTCCATTTCGGATCTGACGGTGCGTCTTATAGACTTGGATTAAATTGTAAAACGATTCGTCATTCCGAAGGTGATATTAATCCGGCTTATATTGACCCAACGTGTGTAACGGTTGGTGGCCTTGAGCCTGGTGCTGTGTATACTCCAGTTCCCTCCAGTCTGTCTGTTCTTAACGCTCTTGTTGAGAAGCAATTTTGTTTCAAATACGAGATAGATGACAGCGGTACGATTGTTGATTTGAGTTCGTTACATATCCCAACAAAAACATCTGGGGGTCAGGCTGCAATTCAAGATAATATTCGCGTAATGCTTTATTACGGCGATGATCCGTCAGATATGTCAACTCTCATGCTTGTTGATCAGGAAACGGTTTTTGTTATTTCTGATGGTATTACACCTTCTGCTAGATTTAAGAGCGTTGTGTTTAAGCGTCAGGATATAAACAATCCTCCGAGTCGTCCAGGTGTTGGTGTCAATTCGTCTGGATATAGCGCTACAGATGATCGTGGTATCACAAATTCAAATTATGGTGGAACTTTTGCTGATCCAATTCCATATGGGTGGAGCGATGGAATCCCATCATGGGATGACAGCGTATCTGTTGAAGAAAACTGCTTGTGGTCGACAACACGATTATTTATAGAAAGTCCTACTGATACATATGGAACAGTGTGGTCGGAACCCGCACAGGTTAATGATACTGAAGAATACGACGTTGAATTTGCCTTAGAAACTTCAGATAATTTACCACCGGTTATACCGACATCAGATGGAACTCCAGCTAGCGGTAGTAATAGGCACGGATGTTCTCCTAGTTCTAATCAAGTTTGGTTTGATCCCGTTCTTGATTTTTGGGTTGATGCCAATCGTACCATACAACGCGACTTTACGGAAATGGCATGGAAAGCAGAAAGATATCGCTATAATGGTGTCGCAGAAGACTGGGTTATAACTAGAATAAAAGGCGAGAATGGACTCCCTGGTAAAGGTATTGCAAGAATGGTTACTGAATATGGAATTAGCGGATCGCCATCTACAATTCCTGGAGATAGCTCGTGGGTCTCAGATATTACTAATCTTACGCCTAATGCTGGCGATTGGGTATGGGCAAGAACTACTATAACTTACAATGACAATCCTCCAACCACAGATGTGTTTTACACGAAATATCGTCAAGTGTCAGATGGAACATATACAGCCACGACATTTGTTGGCGAATATGCAAGCAATAAACCATATTATGGGACGACATCAAGAGTAGATATAGTTTATCATCGTGGTACTGGTAAATATTATCGTGCTAATCCATTAGTCGAAACTCAAACCGGTAGCCCTACATTTATGGGAATTGAACCAGGCGTGACTTCTGGCTGGCAAAATTATTGGATTGAATTCGGGGCTAATTATGATAGCATAGCTACAGGTTTTCTTTTTGCTGAGGGCGCTGAAATTGCACATTTTAATGTTCATAATGAAAAATTATATAGTCAATCTCAAACGCCAGAAGGGGAAAGCAATATAATTATAGACGGTCAGACTGGACAGTTTGTTGCAAATGATGCTATCATTCGCGGCCATATTGAAGCCGATACTGGCCAAATTGGGCCGCTTGAGGTATACGATGATCATTTATATGGCGAATATTCCGGGAGTGGTAGCGGCAATGTTGAAAGATCTACAATTAGTCTGTCTCCTGAAGAGTTTACTGTTTCTAATTATCGTCCGGTATCTGGGACCCAGTTTGGTAGTTTAGGCGAATTACAGATATCAAAGGATAATCAGAATGGATTTGTTGAAATCGACTATGAACGGAGAAGTACTTCTCATCCGGAACCCGCATTATATGTTAATGCGACAAATTCAGCAACCGCACTTGAGGTTAACGGAAATGTAAAGATAAACGGAACAATTAATGCTGGCCTTAGTAAAATAAAGCACAGTGTTCAAGTTATTCGTGTATACCAAGCTTCATATTCTTGTAGTACGGATGATTCTGGGACAACGTTCATATTAAATGGAGGCGGTTCTAATGCTAATGTATATTTACCCAACATCCCTTCTTCGCAATACAGTTCGGATATCGGAAATGGCGTTTATTATAATTTCATTGTCCAAGATAATTCAAGTTATGATAAGGTATTGAATATCGCTACTGGATCTGGTAACAAAATTATTGCAATTCAAAGTGGATCTGTGTCACAAAATAACACAAGATGGACCTTAAAGAATGGTACAATGTATTATGTCATATTCTCCGGAGGAGATTGGTATCTTATTCGTCTGTGTGATTAAGTTGAATAATGAAAATAATATTCAGTAATATTATCCCATTACGTGGATTTATGTCTGTCAATTTATTCGGTATTCTTTTTGTAAAGAAAAAATGGGCAAATGACATTAATAAAGTCGTAATTAACCACGAGAGTATTCACACTGCGCAAATGAAAGAATTGCTTTATATATTCTTTTATATTGCGTATTTATTCGAGTGGATATATAGAGTATTTACTAATCCAAGAAACCCATATTTCAGTATAAGTTTCGAAAAAGAAGCATATGCACACGAAAAAGATCTGAATTATCTTAAGACAAGGAAGCACTTTGCTCAGTGGCGTAAGTAGTATTGTTATGAAAAAATATTTGATATTTTTTGTTACGGCTCTTGTTTTGCTTGTGATTTCTACTACTACAATATCTGATTATCGAAAGTTAAAGACAAAATATTCCGCAGCCCAGAACAATGTGAAAGCTTATGAGCAATTATATGATTCTGCTACAACGTTGAATAGACAATTTGAACTTACGATTGATCAATTAAATTATAGTAAGGATTCAATAATTCAGGAACTTAATAAGGTAAGGAAAGAAAATAAGGTTTTAGATAAACGAATAAAAAGTCTTTCCTACGTGTCGTCTAGTGTTGAAATACACGATACACTAAAGCTCAAGGATACCCTCCTCGTTCGCGAGGGGGTATCTATTGACACGGCATTTGTCTCGCCGTGGTATGAGATTGATTTCCATTTGGCTTATCCAGATACTTTAGGTTTTGGTATTAGTGTACCAAGCGAAAAGTATATTATAGCCTCCAAGAAACGGGAGACTATAGACCCTCCGAAGAAATGCTTTATAGGAAGGTTATTCCAGAAGAAACACACTGTAATTGATGTGCAAGTAATCGAGAAAAATCCATATATAAAAACGGATCAATCTCGATTTATTGAAGTTGTAGACTGATATGGAATATGACGGATCATTAACTTATGCTGTTATAACTTCTATTACAACGATTGTCGGACCGATTATAGCTTGGTTTCTTGCAAGAAAAAAGAATGCTGCTGAAGTTGATAGTAATGTCATTGCAAACATGAAAGAGTCGTTGGACTTTTATAAGCAACTTAGCGACGATACGAGACGACGACTGGATGATGCGCTTAAGCGGAATGACGAATTAGAGCAGAAAGTAAATGACTTGCAGAAACAAGTTATGACACTGTCTATGATGGTTGCTGGATACGGCCTTCAAGAAAAACTTAATATCATTAGCGAGAATGAGACAAACTCTAATGAAGACACTGGAGAATCTCCTGGTCGGCATGGTAAATGATATCAAGTGTGGGAATTCAAATGCGAGTGACGAAGAGCTACTAGACTGTATTGAAGTGGTTAAGAAGATAACTCGCAAAGACGAACCCTTAAGTAAGTATCAAGCATATACGTATCTAAATATTAGTCGAGCTAAGTTTGATAATTTAGTAAGAGAAGGAAGGCTCCCAAAAGGTCAGAAAGTTGCCGGATTCAAGGAGCTCCGGTGGTATAAACGAGACCTTAAGATATAACTCATTACTATTGTTTCCCCGTCTAGGCGTGTGTCTAGGCGGGGTTTTTGTTTTTTATAGCATCGTTGTCTTTCATCAAAAATTTTACTTATCTTTGCACCCGTAACGTTACAAAACAAATGGAAATCAATATGGAAGAGACAAGTAAAACTTATGTATTTAACAGCGATGGGCCTTATGGCAATCGTGGTGGTTTTGATACCGGCGCCTTAATGGGCATGCTTGCCGGTAATAACAATGGCGGTTTTGGCTTTGGTGCTAATAGCATTGGTGAGCTTATTGCTTTAGCTATTGTTGCTTCTATTTTTGGCTGGAATAACGGCGGTGGCTTCGGCTTCGGTAATAACGGTGGCGGTAACGCTGGATTCCTTTCCAATCAGATCTCCGATACATCTACTCGCGATCTGATACTGCAGGCCATAAACGGCACCGATGCTGATGTGCGTGCGCTTTCGACGAATCTCAATGTTGATGTCGAGTCATTAAAGACTGGTATCAATACCGTCAATTCTGCGATTGCCGCTCTTTCTGCTCAGACAGGCATGAGTGGTTTGCAAATCATCAACTCCATACAGAATGGTGATGCGTCCCTTTCTCGGCAACTCTGTGAGTGCTGCTGCGAGAATCGTCTCCTGACCACACAACAGGGGTATGAAGCTCGCATTCAGACTATCGAGCAAACGAATCAATTAGGTTCTCAGGCCGATCGTAATTCAAACGCTATCCTTGGTGCTATCAACGCTCAGACAATCGCGATGAACGATGGTTTCTGCCAGATAAAGGAGCGCGAATTACAGGGTAAGATTGATACGCTGTTAGCCGAGAATGGTACTCTCAAGACTGCTCTTGGCGAGGCTCGTCAGACTGCTCAGTTTAGCGCCATGCTTACCCCTATTGCCAACAAGCTTGTTGAGATCGAAGGGAAGCAGCCTAATACTGTTCCGGTGCAATGGCCTAATTTAACTGCGGTTAATACCACTCCTTACATGTCTTATGGCTTTAATGGCTATGGATATGGTAACGCTTGGGGTGGCTCCTATTGGGGTTAATATAACAAATAGGTATGGCAAGATTCCCGTTACAATATGTGAATTTAAATGGCATACCTACCGTGCAAGCTAGGCGTATAACAGTTACGGATACGAGTGTCGACTTCGGCTTTAATCCGGACTGGGACGCCAATCCATTTAGGGGATTGCTTTTGGTTTATTTATCGGAAGATCTCCCTACTGGAACGACAGGAACATTGCCGGTAAGGTTTGTTATGGCTGGTAATACAAGCAACGTTACTGTTGCTGGCGGCGATAATCTGACCGTTGCGGATATTGCCACGCCTGGTGTTTATCTTGTATATTATGACAGATACACCAATATTTTACAATTAATAGGATAGTCTATGTTTCAATCTGTTAGACCTAATAGCCAAATCTTTGTATTTCACAAAGGTGAGAACCCAAGATTAGATATTGGATATGTTACTAATCAGCCGGTATTGAGAGCCAAATATCCGGTTCCAACTACGTTCGGACAATCGAAAGATGCCGTAGTTGATTTAGTTGTAAAAGTAGGCTCTCAGAATTTCAACTATAACAATATTCCAGCAACGCTTGATATTGCAGATCTTTATTGTGATGGAGAGAATATAGTCATCTCTGATAATAGAGAAGCCATGAATGCTGAAATTCTGAGTTTAAAACAAAAGAGCGAAGACGTAATAAATAGTGTTGATTACCACAAGAAGTTCATTCTTCTATGCGATAATGTATTGTCTGAGCTTAATCCAGAATTAGCCGAGAAGCAGGCTCAACGTAAAGAGATTGATGAATTAAAAACTCAAATGCTGGATATATCGAAAGTGCTCATGGAACTAAAGGATTCTAACAGATTGTTCATAGAGCAGTTAAAACTAAAAGGAGATTAATATGATGTGGGAGTTAAGAGAATCACGAATGAAGCCTGAGCGTCAGTATGGTCGTCGTGGCGGTATGTCTCGCCGTGATGAGTCGTTTGATGAGGGCTATGATTGCGGTTA
>JAEIGA010000714.1_pt1 | contig 49163 bp, 39 predicted proteins | sample 9270691 | NCBI WGS metagenome assembly JAEIGA01 (sample SAMN17057246, study PRJNA624740) | gut metagenome | biome: biome; isolation source: fecal sample | host: Bos grunniens | place: China: Xizang | collected 2019 | reverse complement strand
TCCTGCATAAAAGTTAGATTAGTAAGAAATTTCTCACAAATATAACAAACATCGCATTAAATCAAGTACTAACAGAAAATGTGTTCAGTTGGTGGATACTTCCTGTGGATTGGTCAGATATGCCAATGAATTATGATATAAATTATTATCTGATTTTAAGTTTCGGCAAATCTGACCAATTTGTCGGTTTTTCTGAAAAATATTCCTCATTCTCTTGCCATACCTTTGCAGCCGGAAAATCAGTGTAGTAAAGAGATGAAAAGAATTTTCACAATCATTTGCGCCATTGTATTCTCAGGCGCAGCGCTTTCAGCGCAGAACAATGCAGATACTATCAAGGTGAGCAGAAACGAGTTGGATACCCTCGTAATCATTGTAAAGTCGAAACATACGGTGGAGCGTCAGGTCAGGAAGGAACAGAGACTTGCACAAAAGGCTCAAAGGCCGGCTTATATGGCTAATGTAGGGTATAATAGAGGTTATCGTGCTGATATTGAACTCTCTTGGGCAAACAAGTCTGTATGGGGAATCTCCTCGTCACACGGATTCAGTTTCGGAAACGGACTCTATGTCGGTGGAGGTGCAGGATTCAGAGCGGAACTGACAAAGCAGGCAGGTGCTCAAGGATCAAACTGGAATGCATCTTACTTCGTTCCCATATTTGCAGACATCAAGTATTCGTTTATGAAGACTCTTGCAAGCCCGTTCGTCAGTCTCAGGGGAGGAGCAATCGCTGATATAACAAACCTGGGTGTCAGAACATTTGCCAGTCCGGCAGTGGGTCTTGATATTGCAAGATTTTCATTAAAGGTAGGATATGAGTACCAGCTGGGGTTCTGGGGATATCTTGACGGAAAGCATATGGAAAATGTGAAACTTGGAGTAGCTTATACATTCTAAAACAAATAATTATGTCAACTCTTAAACCTAATAAGACCAAGATTGAGGACACCTTAGTCGGCGCTTATCATAAGATTGAAGACGCAGTAGTCGGAACTTATCAGAAGATCGAGGATGCTGTTGTTTGCAGTTATCTGAAGATTGAGGATAAATTCATTGAAAAATACCTTGAAGAAGGAGATCAACCAGATAAATAATCGTATATGAAGAAGTTTATGAAAATTATGGGTGTTGCCGCCCTTATGACAGGCATCACAACAGGAGCTACGGCTCAGGAGCAGACACAGGAGACAGAGAAGCCGGGATTCTTCAAGCAGGCGTTCCGCGAAATGAAGGAAAGCGCCAAGAGACAGAGGGAGATAGATAAGGCCAACTTCAAGGCTCAAAAGATGGAGACTAAGGCATTCTATCAGGAGCAGAAGGCCGAGGCAAAGGCACGCCAGGAGGCCGCTCAAAAGAGGATTGACGAGGCGAAGAACAATCAGTAATTATGAAGACTGTGACAGTGATATTTGAGGAACCTCTTCATCATATATGTCTGATGCACGGACTGAAGCAGACTTTCGGAAGAATGCCTTTTCTGAACAAAAGGGTGCTTGAAATCAGTGGAAGAGTGATTACGATTGATAATATCGTCGCACCACCTCCTATGATGAACTATCCAAGCAGACGGACAAGTATAAAAGGCAGAAGGAATCTGGTAAGGGGCTCATATTGTAAGAATAAACTTTCGATTGAGTGTAGGGAAGATATGTGCAGCCAGAACGATATCACTTCTTTTGTCAATAACCTCATTGAGGATTATCTGCATTTCAAGCATCCGTTCATAAAGACAGCAATGAAAGATGGAAGATGCTATGAATTGTCATCAGGTCATTTCATCGCTGAGATCATATGATATTACCGTCAGTCTTTCGATAAGGACTGACGGTATGCCTTTGGAGAGATACCCTCGACCCTCTTGAAGTATTTGCCGAAGACTGACTGCGAAGGGAAATCCAGTCCAAAGCAGTCATTCCCGTCTCCTGCTTGAGCATTGTCGAGAGATATTTGCTGGTCACGCAAAGTTTGTCAGCATAGAAGCCGATATTATGCTGATTCTTGAAATTTTCGGCAAGAAGCGACATAAATTTCTCACACTTTTCCTGCTGAGCAGTCATCGTGGATGGCTGGCTCTGAAGTCCGTGCATATAATATCCGAGTCCATAATAATGAGCAGAAAAAAGGTGTCTTATAATTTCTTCTCTATATGGATTGTCAGGCTGATTCATAAGGCTCGAGACTTGCCTGTACACAGATGACAAGGCATCAAGCACTTCTTCCGAGACACTATAAAACTGTGTATCCTTGATGAAGAGTCTTTCCTGGAGGCTGACAGGCAGATTCAACGAGTCCGTAAATTCCGGACTCATCACCATACCGAATCCGGAGAAATCCACATCAAGGTCTATCGACTCTACCACCTGACCGGGAAGGAAAAGGGCCACGGCAGGTGCTTTCAGTGACCATATACGAAAATCCACCAGGCAGGAGAGCTGTCCGGCTGTGATCACAATCTGAGTCACTTTCTTTATCTTATGAGGGAAGCGGAGTCCTTTCAGGATACTTCCGCTCTCCAAGAGTTCTATATCCAGCAACATAACTCTGCAAATTTATAAAAACGGAAGAATTGAACAAACAGAGCCGAGTTTTAAAGGAAAAATAGAAGAATCTTTAAGAAAATGTGACCAAATATAGATCTTGAAATTATTGGGATTTCGATACTATCTGCCTCCTTGTAAAGCGAACTTTCCTTCACATCCTTCTCCAATTCCACTGGATATTCGGGTTGTCAATATGTTCTTGTTCATATTGTTCAACTATTTTGATTCCACAGTTTGGGGTCAACTGAATGTGGCATATAAAAGATGATTGATCCTGATTAAGTTTACAGCCTGATACCGATTCCGGCCATACCGAATGTTGTCGCAGGAGAAACATTGGCTTCGACAATACCGTAGACCTTGCCTTTACCGAACTTTATGCCGATTGGGGCTATGTATGGCATCGGAACAGGAAAACCTATTGAGAGTCCGGCACCGATGGCCGAGTACATACTGAAGCTTTCGCGAACCACCCATTTGTATCTGAATGCACAGGATATCGAGCCAAAGACGCTGGTGTTTCTGTGATCGAATGTCGCCTGTGCACTGAAATCATATTTAGCAGAATGAGTTTCGTCCCCGGGAGATATCATTGGATACTGTACGACATCATACATTGTCAAATGGACATTGACCATTGTGGATAGTTCCCATCTTTTCCTCCAGGAATATATATATCCCACGTTGATACCTGCCTGGTAGTATTCTTTGCTGATACTTTGACCGATGTCACTGATTTCAGCTCTTGAATTACTCCACGGGAACTCCAATTCAAAAAGAAGACCAGGATAACCGTGAGTGATTTCGAGAGAATGTTCCTTTTCCTGTGCTGATGAAATAGAAGCAGCGATTGTCATCGCACAGATGATTGTCAATATTCGTTTCATTGCGATAGTAGTTATAGTTACACGACTAAGATGCAGAAAGCCTATGCATTGTGACAGGAATTCAGATTTCTGTGTGTAAATATGCGGCTTTTCCTGCAATGGCAAATGTTTACTCTAATTCCAGATGCAGCTGCCGGTGAAAAGCAGGGCGAAAATCAGCAGATTAATTGCAGTTCTGCCAAGAATCGGGTTTATTGCTGATCCAGATGATTGCCTGAGGCAGTACCAGGTCCTTATATGCAGCGCCAGATAAATCATAGGAACAGCCCGGAATGCAACAGCCATATCGAGCCATACCGGGGTCATAACAAGCATCCCGATGAATCCTGACAGCAGGTATGCAGTGCTCATAATCCTTCGTCCGAAGATTACTACAGTTGTGCGCTTGCCGACTGAGGCGTCGTCTTCCATATCCCTGTAATTGTTGACTACCAGCACATTGGCTGCAAGAAGACCGATAGCGACAGAAGTCTCTATGACAATATTGACAGAATCCCACGATGATGTCTGAAGATACCAGGTCAATACGACCGGCACAATACCGAAGAAAATTATCACGGCAATATCTCCCAATCCGTGGTGCGACAGAGGATATGGCCCTGCGCTATATGCAAGTGCGAAACAAAAGATCAGGATTCCGACGATGATGAGCCACCAGGGCCCATAAATCAGCAAGGCACATCCGACTGCTGCCGCGATTCCCAATGTTATGAATGTAGCTGCTTTCATTGCCTTTGGAGCAATCTCACCTTCTGTTACGCTTCTGCGGAATCCGGCGCGGCCTTTCTTGTCTATTCCGTTCTTGTAATCATAATATTCGTTGGCGAAATTGGCTGCGATCTGCGCGAGGATTGCAAATGTAAGGCACAGCAGAGCAGGAATTCCCTTGAAGGAGTCAGACAGAATGGCGCAAGCCGTTCCGGCAATTACTCCTGCAATGCTTACAGGAAGCGTCCTGAGCCTCATTGCTTCGATCCAGTGTCTTATCATAGCGCAGTTTTTTTTCCAACATACATACGGCAGATGCCGAAAGTCATCGAAGTATGTTCCACGGCTGCGAATCCTGCGGACTTCATCATCCCTATGAATTTATCTGGAGCAGGGAAACGAAGGACGGATGCAGGCAGATATTCATATGCACTGCGGTGGCCTGATACGAAGCCACCGATTGCCGGAAGAATCTTCAGAAAATACAGCTTGTAGCACCACCGTATGAAGGCATTGGAAGGAACCGACAGTTCGAGGATAACAAGTTTTCCACCGGGAGCCAGCACTCTGAACATTTCACTGAGACCGATCTCAAGATGTTCAAAATTACGGACTCCGAATCCTACTGATATACGGTCGAACGTATCATCCTTGTATGGAAGTGCTTCACAATCAGCTACCGACAATTCAGCAGACAGTCCCGCTTTCTTAATCTTCTCCCTGCCTATGGCCATCATCCCTTCAGATATATCTACTCCTGTTACCTTGCTTCCCGGAGCTGCCTTCTGAGCTATTTCGATTGTAAAGTCTGCAGTTCCGCAAGCTACATCGAGGACTTTGATAGGTTTGTCCATATCTACAATCTCACGGACTGCCTTCTTTCTCCAGCCCTTGTCGATATTGAGTGAAAGGATATGATTCAACTTATCATAATCAGGGGCTATGTTGTCAAACAGTTTTCTTATTCCTTCTTTCTTAGCCATATCTATATGTGTTTTCTTCTGATAAAATATACGTATGTCAGCAGGATCACATTCATCATCAAAGCATAACATATGGCAGGAAGAGCCATCTCTCCGCTATTGAAAATGAAAGGAGATGATGCTATGGCAATCGCCTGCGCGGCATTCTGCATTCCCACTTCTATCACTATCGTACGTCTGACTGCATCGCTGAACCTTCCAATCCTGGATATGCCCGAGCTGCAGGCCATTGCCATCAGTATAAGCATTGCTACAGACAGACCCAGGGATGCAAAATTCTCAGCAATCTCTTTCCTGTACTGCAGGAAGAATACTGCAGCGAGAATCATCAGGGCAGGGAAGGCCATCTTACCTAATACCTTTCTGACCTTCACTGATGCTGTCGGGCAAAAGTGCTTGAACATACTTCCTGCAAGAAGAGGAGCGAAAAGCAATACAATATTCTGTACAAGAAGCTTTCCCACAGGAAGTTCAATGCTTACACCAGACATATCGGATACCACAGCGGCAACAGACTCCATAATCAAAGGAAGTGTGAAAAGAGTTATTATGCTGCTTAGTGCAGTCAGAGTGACAGATAATGCGACATCACCCTTTGCAAGCATAGAAAAGACATTTGACGAACTGCCTCCGGGACAGCAAGCCACAAGCACAAGCCCCATAAAATATACAGGTGGAAGTTTAAGAAGCCACGCTGTCAGGAACGCGATTACAGGAAGAATGATTATCTGACCGATCATTCCCCAAAGCACAGCCTTGGGGTTATGCGCAATATCCGTAAAAGCTTTCTTATTGACATCGATGCCCAACAGGAACATCAACACAATGAGAATGGGCATCACTATCCATATTGTACTCATATAGCCGGGAAAATTGAATTATCGGAGTAAAATTACAAGTTCTTTATCTGAATTACAAGTATTTTCCCGGCTCCTGACATTATATTATTCCTCTAACTCCTCGTCAAACTCTTTCACCTTTCTGTACTCCACGTCAGTAAACCAGTCAGTGAGTTTCTGAACGGCCTTCTTCTTGATCGAAGGAGTTATATTGTCCATAACGGTTTTTATACACGCGGTAAGAGCTGCTACATCGTCCGCATATCCGGCTAAAGGGATAAAGTCGGGCACAAGGTCGGCCGGAAGGATGAAATAGCCCAATGCGCCAATGATTATGCCCTTATGTTTCCAAGGAGTGTTCTCGTCGATCAGAACATAATATAAGAGAAGGACATAGTAAATCGCCTTGATTCCTGCCTTCTTGCAGACCTTCCCAATCTTGCCGAACAGTCCTTCCTCAGAATAGTGTTCCTTGTATTGTTCTATATTTTCAGGCGTTCTTTCAGTTTTCATTTCAATAAACCATTAATTGTTTCCGTTATAGTGATCAATATGCTTTCTTTCCACTCTCTTTGCGGGTTTCATTATATAATTCCTCGCAAATATAAATCATCCGATTCAGAATAATACCATACTATATGAGTTTATTTATATGATTCCCGATTGTACGGATTCTTTAGCTATAAACGGCAAAAAATCGATTTATTTTGTAAAAAAGCAAGAAGCCTTTAATTAGATTCCTATGGTTATGCGTAATATTGGAAGGAAACAAAACATACTGCAATGAAAAAGATCCTGCCCCTATTGTTATTTCTTTTTACAGCATTAGCCTCTAATGCACAGATTCTGACCATAAACTTCAGAGATTGTACGGTCGAAGAGGCAATGAGTCACTTAAAGAATGAAGGAATCAGTTTCATACTTAAAAGTGATTCGGTAGATATGGATGCCAAGGTAAATGCAGACTTTAAAGAGGCCTCTCTCGAGATGATCGTGAGGAAGATATTCGAGAATCAGAACGTTTCATTGATAATCAGTGACTCTGTCGTAGTGGTTTCTGCAAAGTCCGAACCGGCTCAGACGATGAAGACGGAACAGGAAGTACGTAAGACAGAAGGTAAAATTGTCGATAGCCAAGGTGCTCCTGTTTCTGGTGCCAGCATTTTCATAAAAGATACAAGTATCGGCACTGTATCAGGATCTGAGGGAGACTTCTCACTTCCTCTGGACAAAGAATCTATATTAGTCATTTCGTGTCTGAGTTATGCCACCAGACAAATCAAGGCATCCCCCGGCCAGAAGCTTACGGTTGTCCTTGAGGATAGTCAGGAGTTTCTTGATGAGGTGGTTCTTGTCGGATACGGAACACAGAAAAAAGTGAATCTGACAGGAGCTGTCGCTACAATATCTACAGAAGCGATTGCCCAGCGTCCGGTAGAAAACATTTCTCAAGCACTTCAGGGCCTGATACCAGGCTTGAATATAGCCCAGTCGAGCGGATTGCTGGATTCCAATCCTTTGATCAATATCCGAGGAATAGGTACAATCGCAGAAGGTTCATCCGCCGCACCGCTTGTATTGATTGATGGAACAGAAGGTAATATCAATACCATCAATCCACAGGATATTGAAAACATATCAGTACTTAAAGATGCCGCATCCTCGTCAATATATGGATCGCGAGCACCATTTGGAGTCATCCTTATCACGACCAAATCAGGAAGTGAATCCAAGACATCTGTAAATTACAGCAATAACTTCAGGTGGGCTGGTCCGACCTTCTGGCCAAGGATTCTGAATTCATATGATTTTGTGACACTTGCCAATGATGCTTGCCGCAATTCAAATGTTGCCGACTTCTTCAATCCTGACCAGGTAGAGCGTATCAGGAAATATATAAATGGAGAAATAACTACTGTTTCCATCCAGAATCCGGATAACCCGAAATATTGGGCAGACGGATACCTACAGGGAAATGCCAATGTCAACTGTTTCAAGGAATACTTCAAGGATAATTCTTTTTCACAGGAGCATAATATCAGTATGAGCGGCGGCAATAAGAAATATTCCTTTTATATGTCGATGGGTTTTCTTGACCAGCACGGTCTGTTGTCTGTGACAGATGATATTTATCAACGCTTTACTCCGAGTGCCAAGATCACTGCCCGTCTTACAGATTGGATGAAGGCAACATATTCTCTCAGGTACAACAGGACATCTTATGACCGTCCGATTTATCTTAATCAGTCTTTATTTGCTGACTGGGCACGTCAGAGCTGGCCTGAAGTTCCTGCGTATGATGATAACGGATATATCTATATGGATAATGAGCAGCTTCAGCTTATGGTTAACGGTGGACGTACGAAAGAAGTTACAGACAATCTGAACAATCATTTTGTACTGACTCTCGAACCAGTAAAAAATTGGGTGACAAATGCTGAACTGAATTATAATACACAGGTCTACACCCAGAATGAGGTGAGAATTATGACATATGCTCACGACTATAATGGAGATGCATTTGTAAGGAACAGCGAAAGCTATGTAAAGAACAACAATGTCAAGAGCAATCATCTGAACCTTAATGTATATTCTACTTATGACTTTCAGGTCCTCAAGCATAATTTCAAATTGATGGCCGGATTCCAATATGAGGATTACGTCACATCCAATTCCGGAATAAAGAATGTTGGTGTAATCAATTCTGATCTCGCCGTCATTGACCTGACCACCGGCTACACATACGATGGTAAACCTGTGGCTCCTTCCTTTTGGGGCAATAACGCCAGCTGGGCGACTGCAGGTTACTTCGCAAGAGTAAACTATGACTATGACGAGCGATATCTCTTCGAAGCAAATATCCGATATGACGGCTCATCACGTTTCCGTGCTGAAAACAGATGGGCGTGGTTCCCGTCGGTTTCAGCTGGCTGGAACATTGCTAAGGAACCTTTCTGGGAGCCTGCTTCAAGATACGTGAACACTCTTAAACTTAGAATGTCCTACGGTTCGTTGGGCAATCAGAATATAGGAAACTGGTATCCTACGTACCAGAAGATGGGAGTATATATCAATAACGGAGGCTGGCTGCAGAACGGAAAGGCAACCAACACGGCATATTCTCCAGAACTGATCAGTTCTTCATTGACTTGGGAAACGATAAGATCTTATAATCTGGGATTAGATCTGGGGGCTTTCAATAATCGACTTACCAGTTCCATCGAATTATACTCACGTTATACTACCAATATGATAGGTCCGGCACAAGAGCTCCCATCCGTTCTTGGAGCGTCTGTTCCTCGTACCAACAATACTGACCTAAGGACTTATGGTTTTGATTTTGAGGTTCAGTGGAAAGACCATCTTGACTGCGGACTCTTCTATGGCGTCAGATTTATCTTATCTGACAATCAGACTGAGATCCTCAGATATCCGAACGATTCAAAATTACTGATGACCAACGGAATATATTCATATTATCCGGGTAGTCACGTAGGTGATTTCTGGGGACTGAAGACCTTAGGCATAGCGAAAACCGATCAGGAGATGAAGGCTCATCTCGCAACTATTCCTCACGGAGGTCAGTCCTGGCTTGGCACTGACTGGAGGGCTGGTGATATTATGTATGCAGACCTCGATGGAAACGGAGTCATTTCTATGGAATCCGGTACACTTGAGGATCACGGTGACTTGATCAAGCTTGGTAATGACCAGCCGCGTTATCAGTTCGGTCTTGACCTCAATGCCTCTTGGAAAGGATTTGATCTGCGTGTCTTCTTCCAGGGTGTAGGAAAGAGGGATTTCTGGCCGGGATATGTCGCATTCTGGGCATCAAGCAATCAGAATATCTGGTATATGCTGGGATTTGAAGAGCATCTGGACTATTTCCGAAATACTCCATCTGGAAATCTGGATGTCAATCTGGACTCGTATTATCCTCGTCCACTCCTGAATGCAAAGAATCAGTATATGCAGACAAAGTATCTTCAGGATGCATCCTATATCCGTCTTAAGAATATTACATTCGGATATACCATCCCGCAGAAATATACTCAGCGTTTCAAAGTAGCGAATCTGCGTCTGTTCTTTACCGGTGAAAATCTATGGACCGGAACAAAATTATCTTCGGTATTTGATCCGGAAGGAATCAACGGAAACGATAAGATCAGTGGAATCGGATATCCGATTATGAAAACCTGGGCGTGCGGCCTTACAATCACTCTTTAACATAAAGATGCTATGAAACATAACATATATATATGCGCATTTGCAATCTTGCTTGCTGCATCTTCCTGTGACAAATTATTGGACAAGGAACCTACATCGCAAGTCTCTCCTGAGAAATACCTCAATGAAGCCTCACAGCTAGGATATTATGCCAACGGCTTATATACAAATATTCTCCCTTCACATTCAGGGTACTCACTTACTTTTGTTGCAGATCAATATACTGATAACCAGGCCTATATTACTCCTCACGCAAAGTATATAAAAGATTCCTGGACGGTCCCTGCGAACGGTTCGTGGTATTTCAAGAATATATATGACTGCAATTATTTTCTTGAACGCGTTCTCCCTAAATATGAGAAAGGGGAAGTGTCCGGAAGCACAACAGATATATGTCAATATATAGCGGAGGTATTGTTCCTGCGCGCTTACGAATACTTTGTCCTTTATCAGACATATGGTGACCTGCCGATTGTGACCAATACTCTTCCGGACGACCAGACCGTCCTTACTGAGGCCAGCAAGCGCTTACCAAGAAACGAGGTTGCCAGATTCATTCTTTCAGATCTGGATAAAGCCTTGGAACTTATGCCGGAACACTTTGAGTCCCGCCACACCAGAATCAATCGTAACTGTGTATTACTCCTTAAATCCAGGGTCGCTCTTTATGAGGGTACTTTCCTGAAGTATTTCAAAGGAACACCTTTTGTCCCTCAGGGTGAAGGATGGCCTGGAGCTCAGAAAGAATATAGTTCTTCATATCAGTATCCTCTTGGCGGTATTGATGAAGAGATCGACTGGTTCCTTGATCAGGCGATATCTTCATCCGAAATGCTTGCTGACAACATCATTCTGACAGCAAATACAGGAACCGTTCAGCAGAGCGCGGACGATCCGGCAAACCCATATATGGATATGTTCTCCGATACCGACCTTTCAAAGTATCCGGAAGTACTTCTTTGGAGACAGTATGACAGAGGCCTTGGTTTTTCTAATGCTTGTGGTGAATGGGGTAACAGAGGAAATCTTGGAGCAGGTCTTACAAGAGGAATGGTAGATTGCTTCCTGATGGCCAATGGCCTTCCTATTTATGCATCGGGAAGCGGATATGTCGGTGACGACTATATCTCTGATGTGAAGGTCGGCAGAGATGGAAGGCTTGTTGTTTTCCTTAAGGAACCAGGCCAGACAAACAGTATTGATGAATACGAAGGAGCTTCACAGGCAGTTCCGGTAGAACCATACCCTAATCTGTTCGGCTCTGATTTTTCAAGAGTATACTCGACCGGTTACAGTATCAGAAAAGGAAATCCTCTCAATCAGATTCACCTTGTCGGAATCGCCGGATCTTACGTTGGATCGATAACATTCAGAGGTGTTGAAGCTTTGCTGAATTATATCGAATCGTACTACGAGCGACACGGCTCTCTTGATGCCAAAGCACTTTCATATTGGGCGTCAATACGAGAACGTGCCAAGGTCGATACTGATGTCAACAAGACAATTGATGCAACGGATATGACAATAGAAGCTCTGAATGACTGGGGTGCATATTCAGCTGGTAACCTGATCGATGCGACCTTATATAATATCCGTCGTGAGCGTCGCTGTGAACTTATGGCTGAGGGACTTCGTAATATGGACTTGCAGAGATGGCGTTCAATGGATCAGCTGATTTCTGAGCCATATCATATCGAGGGCTTCAAGATCTGGGGACCGATGAAAGGATGGTACGGAAAACAGCTCAAGCACGGCACTTCAGATGCAAATGTCTCATCACCGTCAAGAAGCCAATATCTGCGACCATATGAGAAGACAGAATCAAGCGAAGCGTATAACGGTCTGACCTTTTCGATGGCACATTATCTCTCCCCTTTGGCAGTTCAGGAGATGATCCTGACATCGCAGGACGGTTCTGCAGCCAATTCTGTCATCTATCAGAACCCTTACTGGCCGATAGAGGCAGGTGAGTCCTCAATACGATAATTAACTTAAATATAGTGTTGTTATCTTGAATCAAGTCATAGACATAAAAGCAATCGCTTCCGGAGACGTTAAAGCATTCGAGGTGCTTTACCTGACATATTATAACAAGGTGCTGACATATACGACGTCTCTTCTGCATAACAGTGTCAAAGCCGAAGATGCCACTCAGGACGTGTTTCTGAAGATCTGGCGCAACCGACACAATCTTGTGGAAGGGGAAAATGTCAATTCATACATATATATGACAGCGCGACGGGTCGTCCTTGATATTTACCGCGATGAGAAATATGCTCAAAGGCATAAGGAATGGGCTGAGTCGAACAGGTCTGAGGAATCGGTCGAGGTCTCTTGCGTAAATGAGATTGAGGATATAGCTGCCAGGATGATCGAGTGTATGCCTCCAAAAAGGAAGGAAGTATTTATGTTGAGCCGTAGAAATGGCTTGACAGCGAAGGAGATTGCAGATAAAATGGATCTGAGCGTAAATACGGTCAACAAACATATTGCATTAGCCCTTTCTTCATTGAAGAAGAAACTGAACGATTACCTGTCAATACTCGTGTTATTGCTCTTTATAGATTAAGATGGAAGAATATAATAAGATACTTTGGGATAGAATTGAGAATGTCAATTCCCCAGCAGAAAGGAAGAAGGCTAAGGCTGCTTTTCAGAGTTTTCTTAAGATGGTTGGAATCCGCGACGAGCAGTCAGGAGATTATAGAAGGATTTATCGTGCGGGATTCATATGGGCAGCCTTGGCTATGCCTCTTGGCTATATGATTGCTTGGCTGATCATAGGCAGAACTGAAGCCCAGATTTGGCAGGAAGTCAGTACAAGACCAGGGGAGAGTACACAGATAGTCCTGGCTGACAACACACAAGTCACATTGAATGGAGGTAGCACCATTGTATATCCGTCTTCTTTCAGTGATGAATGCCGTCAGATTTATTTCTCCGGTGAGGGCTATTTCGATGTACAGGCAGATTCAAAACATCCGTTTGACATAATTACCAATGATGCCCGGATCAAAGTTCACGGAACGAAATTCAACCTTAAATCCTATTCTGATGACAATATCCTTTCACTAGGATTGGATGAGGGCTCTGTCCAGTTTTCCGGAAACTCAGGTGTGGTGGTGGATATGGTACCGGGGGATAATCTTTCATATGACAAAGATACCGGAGCTCTTCAGAAGGAGTTCTCACAGGAGTCATCGGGATTGTGGCGTAAGGGGAAATACTATTTCAAGAATGTTACCCTGCACGATATAGCACGAGACATTGAAAGACTGTTCGGGGTCAGAGTGCTGATCGAGAACGAGAATCTCCTTCATACTCACTACCATATAGCCCTTGTAAACGGAGAAACTGTTGATGACTTTTTTCGGATCCTTTCATTGGACAAAAGCCTGAAGGTATCAAGATCAGGAAATACCATTATCATAAAATAATCCTATTGTGATGAAAAAAAATCTTTTAGCCCTGCTGCAAATATTTCTGATTCTTTCCTGTACTGCGAAGGAACCGGCCAATGTACCTCAAAAGAGCTCATTTGAGATAAAAAGAGGAGTCAACATTGCATACTTTCTTTCTCAGTCCACCCATAGAGGCGAGAAGAGGGCAGCCTATTTCACTGCTGATGACATAAATACAATCAAGGAATATGGCTTTGACCATATCAGGCTTCCCATAGATGAAGAACAGATGTTCAAAGAGGATGGAAGCAAGGACACAAAGGCCTTTGATCTGTTGAAATGGACAATTGATTACAGTATTAAAAACGGTCTTAAGGTCATTGTAGATATGCATATCCTGCGTTCTCATCATTTCACATCAGGAAGCAATATCCTTTTTACAGATGTCAAGGCTCAGGAAGCTTTCTATCAGATGTGGCGTGAAATCAGCGGTGAACTCAGAGACTTCCCAAATTCTATGCTTGCCTATGAGCTGTTGAATGAGCCTCAGGCAAAGAAAAAGGAGGATTGGAATAATCTTGTCCATAACTGCTATAAGGCTATCCGAGAGCTTGAACCCGAGAGAGTGATAGTCATTGGAACTAATCCTTCGCAGAGCTATCTGGGAGCGAAGTACCTTGATATACCGAAGAATGACAGGAATATAATAATAAGTTTCCATTACTATGACCCTTTCCTCCTGACCCATTATCGTGCACGATGGACGAATCAGAAGGATTTTGACGGTCCGGTCCACTATCCAGGAATTACAATAACCAAGGAAGAATATGATCAGACCGATTGCGATCCGATAGCAAAAGAGGCTGTAAGAGGATATGTCGGACAATTTTATGACCGTGCAGTCTTCCGTAAGCATATTCGTCAGGTAGTAGAGATTGCTGCTGAATATGGCCTGCAGGTATATTGTGGTGAATATGGCTGTCTTCCTTCTCCACCCGAAGAAGATCGTTTAGTCTGGCATTCGGACATCGAGACTGTATTTGACCAATTCGGTATTTCCCGCGCCATATGGTGTTACAAGGATAATAAAGACGGATTCGGCATAATCAAGGACGGGGAACCTGATGAGGCTATGCTGAAAGCCATACATATGAAATAATCAACCAATATTCATAATTACATAACACACTTTACTTATGAAACGTATTTTAAGAAATCTTGTTGCGGGCATTTCTATCGCGACAATGATGTTTACAACTTCCTGCAAGAAACAGGAGGAAGATTTATCGTTGTCAGAACCCAAACTCACAATCGATCAGAGTGATCTGAAATTTGAAGAGTTCGGTGATGATAAAGCTATCACTTTCACCTGGGATGCTCCAGAAGGTGCAGTTACAAGCATACTTATGATCACAAAAGCGACTGATACAGGTTTTGCATCGTGCACTGACTATGAGGTGGAAGGTACATCTAAAACCTTCACATCGGCAGATGTAAGGGATATGGCAAATGCATTGAAGGCAGACCTCAGTGTAGGGGCAGAATTCATCGCTAAGGTGATGGTCAGCGCAGGTGCCGGAAAGACAGCTTACTCAAATGTAGTCAGTTTCAAGGCCTCGAAGGATAATTCAGCATATGAAACAATTTATCCTATCGGCGCGATGGATTGGGGATGGGAGCCGTCGCAGGCTGAAATGATGAAGACAGACGATGGAATTGTCTACACCTGGACAGGTATGATCAAGGCTAAGAACAGTTTCAAGTTCCTCTGCCAGAATGACGGTAACTGGATTCCAAGTTACAATCGCGACGAGACTGCCGAGAATTATTGGACCCTTTACAAGAAGACTGAGGACTGGCAACCTGACACCTGCTTTGAAGTCGAGAAAGGTGGCCAGTACACCATTACTCTCAATATAAAGGAACTGACTATCTCAGTGGAGCCTTCTTCAGAAGGATTCGGCAAACTTTACCCTATGGGAGCGACACCTTGGGGATGGACAATCGAGGATGCTGAAGAGATGACTACAAATGACGGTATCACTTACACCTGGACCGGACATCTGATTGCCAACAATGACTTCAAGTTCCTTTGCCAGAATACTGCTTGGCAGCCATCATACAACCGCGATCCGAATGCAGATGATTATTGGACTGCATATTACAAGACACAGGACTGGGAGCCAGATACACAGTGGGTGGTTGAGACTTCGGGTATATATACATTGACCATCAATGTCGAGACATTGAAAGTGACGGCAACTCCTCAGTTCGATCCAACTACGTGGGAGAAGATTTACCCTATCGGTGCTATGGAATGGGGCTGGGATCCTTCTTTGGCTGAAGAAATGACTACTGAGGACGGAGTTGTCTACACCTGGACTGGTAATATCACAGCCAACCTTGACTTCAAGTTCCTTTGTCAGAATGACGGTAACTGGATTCCAAGCTACAATCGAGATGCAGATGCTGCTGAGTATTGGACAGCAGTGAAGAAGACAGACGAGACTTCACCTGACAACTGCTTCAAGGTAGAAGAATCTGGAAAATACCAGATTACATTGAATACCCAGGATCTGACCGTTAAGGTGGAGAAAATAGTTGAAGCACCTGGTGTTTATCCTGTAGGAGGCTCATTCCCTTGGGGTTGGGACAATACTCTGGCAGAGCCAATGATGACTTGGAACGGAACAGATTACTTCTATGCAGGCTGGCTTAATGTCGGAACATTCAAGTTCCTTTGTTACAAGGATAGTTGGGCACCATATTATACCAGAGATGTTAATGCGGAATACTATTGGACAATGATATATTGCTCGAATGCCATCGAAGGGGACCCGACATTCGAGATCACCGAAGCAGGAAGATATATCATCGAACTGAACACCGAGACTCTTGAAATCTCTTGCGTTAAAGACCCTAGCGAGGAGTTCCCATTGATCTATCCTATCGGAGCAATGGCCTGGGGCTGGAATCTTGAGGCAGCAGAGCATATGTATACTTTTGATGGAGAGTCGTATTTCTGGATTGGAGAAATCAAGGCAGACAACGACTTCAAGTTTATGTGCAGCAACACAGAATGGATACCAAGTTACAACCGTGACGAGGAAGCTGAAGATTACTGGACTGCATTTTATAAGGAGTTCGACTGGCAGAAAGACACACAGTTCAAGGTGTCTGAGGGCGGTATATACAGACTTACCCTTAATGTCAAGACATTGAAGGTGACCGCCGAAAGGTTGGGCGACGTCCAATAGTGTGATACTGATTTAATGAATGGATGGAGGGTAATCCTTCCATCCTTTTTTCTATGAAAAGATATCTGTTTTTAGTGGCCGTCGTGCTTCTCGCGTTACTTTCGTCCTGCGAGAAGGACGGCCTTGAATATGTCGATCCGCTCATCGGGACGGAAGGAGAAGGGACTGAGTACGGAGGACTTATGCCCTACATCGGTGTACCCTTCGGTTCAGCCCAATGGACTCCGATGACAAGACTTAACGATGTGAGCCGCCTGAGTTATAATGCGGCTGACACACTTCTGCTCGGGTTCATCGGCTCCCGTCAGCCTGCAATCTGGATGGGGGACTGGGGACAGGTCTCATTTGTGCCCCAGATCGGAGAAGTTGATCTGAATTACTCGAGCCGAGGACGCAGGATAGAATACGAAAAATATACTCCTTATTCCGGCAATGTGACGGCTGGGGGGATAAATACCAGCTTTGCAGCTATGGATCATAGTGCCGTCTTTGAGTTTTCTGACGCACGCCATTTCATAATCGACGTCTCACGCCTGTCCGAAGGTCAGTATTCCGATCATAATCCACATCCGGGACATATTGATTTTTCATCTGACGGTTACAGCGTCAGCGGATGGAACAGTGACCTGTTTGATGGCTCGCATACGAGTCCTAAACCGAATTTCCGCGGTTATTTCTATATAGAATTTTCAAGACCTTATGCAGATTTCAGTTGCAGCGGCAACGATCAGGATAAGGTACAGGGTGCGGTGACATTTGCAGAAGAAGGTCCGTTGACAGCAAGAGTGGGCCTGTCCTTGATAAGTGTCGAGCAGGCACGGGCAAATCTTATAAGAGAAGTAGGGGACCGCTCTTATAGGTCAGTCTTGAGGCTTGCACGCGAAAGGTGGGCTTCCCAGTTCGATAAGGTTCGCATCGAAGCCTCCGAAGAAGTCAAGACAATATTCTACACTGCCTTGTATCACAGTCTGCTCTATCCGAGGAAAATCGATGAATATGGAAGGTACTATTCTGCCTTTGATGATTCAGTACATAATGGAGTTATGTATAATTGCTGGTCAATGTGGGACACTTACAGGGCTGAGCATCCTTTGCTGACATTAGTGGCACCGGAACATATTGACGGAATGATGCAGAGCCTTGTGGAAATGTCCAAGGAAGGAGGCTGGCTTCCTAAATGGCCAAATCCATCATACACAGGTATTATGGTCGGTTCTCCTGCCGAGACCATTCTTGCAGAAGCCTGGACCAAAGGCTTCCGTGGATTTGATGTGGAGCAGGCTTATGCTGCGGTCAGAAAGAATGCGACCGTACCTCAGGATGGAGACAGGGATAACAGATGGCCGGACAGAGGTGATTTCGGTGATTGTCCGGAAACACGTGCGGGACTTGGCAGATATATGCAGCTCGGCTATGTAGCAGGTGATGAAACTGCCGAATCGGTGTCCAGGACTCAGGATTTCGGTCTTCAGGATATAGCGGCATCGATTATGGCAGATGCAGCCGGTCACCCGGATGAGGCTGAATATTTCAGAAAACGTTCGCGGAATTATCGTAATCTCTGGAATGCAGATTCCTCACTATTCCTGCCAAGGGCTTCGGACGGAACCTGGATGGATCCATATTCCGGTCCTCATTATACTGAGTGTTCTCCTCAGACAGCCTTATGGTGTGTACCTTATGACGTGGAAGGATTAGCTGAACTGATGGGAGGAAATGACATATTTGAAGAAAGGCTTGATGACTATTTCGAGAATGTGTTTTTCAAACCGGAACGTGGAAACCGCTCCATCCACGGCAATGAGCCTAGTCATCACGTAGCATATCTGTACAATCGTATAGGCAGACCGGAGAAGACCCAGCAGCGTGTCCGCGACATCTTATCTAAATGCTATTCTACAGATCGGACAGGGTTTGACGGCAATGAGGATTGCGGACCGATGAGTGCCTGGTATATTCTTTCAAGTCTGGGTCTCTATATGCTTAATCCGGCCGACGGCTGGTATGAGCTGGGAGCTCCGTGCGTCAGGAAGGCAGAACTCAAGCTCAATTCGGGCAAAACTCTCAGGATTGTAACGAAGAATCTGTCTGATACTACCACTAAGGTTCATAAGGTTACATTCAATGGCAAAGTCGTAGATGATTGGAGAATATCACACTCAGAGCTGATGGGAGGAGGCGACCTTGTTTTCGAATACTGATTTTCTTTTGATATGACAATGGCCAGGTAGGAAATACCTGGCCATTACTACATCTTCTATTCAGATTTCCATTCGTACACTCATCGTCAGTTTTGAATTAAATGATTCTCACTTACTTCGCTTTTCCCTGGATGATTTTCAACATTCGTTTAGACAGGATCTTGCGGGTGTCATCATCGACGAGTGAGAAGCGGTTTCCGTCATTCGGAGTGGAGAGATAGTTCCAGGAACAGAATGGAATCTTATTTTCCTTGCAGATGGCGATAATGTCGGCCATATAGTTTTCACGCGATGTTATGTCTGCGTGACGGATGGTTCCAAACTCACCGCACCACAGAATCTTGTCCGGATGTTCGTTTACGAAGTCAATTGCCGGCTGAAGTTCCTTACGGATCCATTCCCTGTCAAGACGATCTATTCCGGCATATGCGTTTTCTATATTGTAGAGCAGCCTTGCATATTCATTATATCTTTCCAGATCGTCACAAGGCCAGGACATCTTCCTGTTATAATATAGCTGGTCGGCCTGCAGTACTCCTCGTTGATGAGTAAACTCGTGAGGTGCATAGAAATGGAATGTATAGATAATGTTCGGATCGTCATAAATACGCAGATACTTAAGATTGCGACACGAATTCCATTCTGTGGAGCCGATGACTATGCGGCGAGTAGGATTGATTGCACGGATTGCCTTGATAGTCCTATCAGCCAAGTCGTTCCATAATTCGGGATCAACATTGAGCACTTCATTCAGCAATTCGAACACCACATCCGGATAGTCTGCAAATCTCCTTTCAAGCTCCACCCATACATTTATGAAACGGCTCTGGAGTTCAGGATCCTCCATAAGGGAAACTTCCTCCTTGATATCGCAGTAATTTCCGAGTGCCTTATGCATATTGAGGACGACATTCAGATCGTACTTCTCGCACCAATTCACAAAATTGATCATATGAGATATGGTTTCTTCGCGATTTCCTCCAGGATTATTATGTTCCTCGATTACTATCTGATCAAATCCAAGCCTGACGTGATCCATCTTCATCTTGGCGATATTCCTGACATCCCATTCAGTTATATACTCCCTGAAATGTTCCAAGTCTCCTATGGTTATGTCCATTCTCCTGTTTTCTGGCAACACATTGAATCTCTTGTAGTTCGTCAGCCATCCGCCGATTCCCATACCACATTCAAACCCCTCAAACTTGGCGCGCACTACCGGGTTTTCAGCATTGCCGGTATGTGCAGACAGAAGCAATATGACCAGCAGGGTAAGTTTTCTGATGTAAGAAGTAAACCCTATCATAAATTTAAAGTTTTAATTCAATCTCTACAAAGTACAGGTAATGATTATCGATTCAGAACCTGAAGATATCCTGAATTCACCAGGTTCAAGATGCCATTTCCCGTCGTCTCCTGCAAAAGCCAGTTCATCTGCATTGATCACAAAATCAACAGTCTTGGTCTCGCCAGGAGCCAGCTCGACCTTGTCAAATGCACGCAGACGTTTCACGTCCGGAATCATAGAGGCTACCAGGTCGCTTGAATAGAGCAATACAGTTTCCTTACCGGTACGATCTCCCGTATTTGTTACATTTACACTGAACCTGATGGTGTCACCTTTTCTGAATGTGTTCTTGTCAACGGTAAGGTCGGAGTATTCGAAAGTGGTGTAGCTGAGTCCATCTCCGAAACTCCATTGGACGTCCATTTTTGCATCGTAATTGTAGGCGCCGTCGATCATTTCACGCTTTTCTGAGACCTTGAAATCATAGGTGTGCAGAGAATTTACATATTTAGGATATGTGAAAGGCAGTTTTCCGCTGAAATTCTCCTCTCCGCATATAAGTGCAGCCAGTGCATCAGCGCCGTAATTTCCAGGCAGTAGGATATCGACAATCGCATCAGCTATCGGTTCTATTGCGTTAATTACTCGTGGTCTGCCTTCATTAAGGATCAGGATGATTGGTTTGCCTGTTGCGGCAAGTGCTTTTACAAGATCAATCTGATTTGCAGAGAGAGTAAGGTCATTGATGTTTCCCGGAGTTTCGCAATAAGAATTTTCACCGATGCAGGCCAATATAACATCACAATCTCTGGCAGCTTTAACTGCACTGGCGATACCAGAAGCATCTTCATTCTGACCGGCCCAGTCTTCTATGTAAGATACGCCCGCCACATATCTTGTTGAAGGGAATCTGGATTTCATAGCCTCGAAGATAGTATTGTATCTTTCTACATATTTTGGATTGTTCGTTCCCTGCCAAGTGTAAGACCAGCCTCCGTTAAGACATCTCATTGAATTGCCGTTCGGGCCGGTTACTAGGATTCTGGTGTCTTTTTGCAGAGGCAGTATGCCGTTGTTCTTGAGAAGGACTTCAGATTCAACAGCTGCCTCATATGCAAGTTTAGCGAATTCCTTGCTTCCGACCAGAGGCCACTCTGAATCCGTTGTCGGGTTCTCGAAAAGGCCGAGACGATATTTTAGTCTGAGCACACGTGCGACTGCGTCATTCAAGCGAGATTCGCTTATGATGCCTTCACGTACCAGTTCGCAGATGTCTTCAGTGATTTCCGGCTTATAAGGATCCATTATCATATCTATACCGGCGTTGATTCCCATTGCAATTGCTTCCTTACGGTTTGCAGCGACGTGATCTCTTTCATACAGATTATCGATGTCAGCCCAGTCAGTCACTATCAGACCATCCCAGTCCAGTCCTTCCTTGACCCATTCTGTAAGCAATTTGTGACTTGCGTGCGTAGGGATTCCATTTATAGCGGCAGAGTTGACCATAAGAGATAGTGCACCGGCCTTGATGCAGGCTTCGAATGGACGGAAATATCTTTCCCTTAATTCGTAATCAGGAATTATTGCCGGAGTTCTGTCCTTGCCTGTAATTGGTACTCCATAACCTAAATAGTGCTTGAGACAGGCTGCGGTATTGTAGGCACCGATATTATTTCTGTCTTCGCCTTGAATAGCCCGCATTTCAGTTTCTGACATTACTGTCTGCAGGTAAGCATCTTCTCCCCAGCTTTCCCATTGACGCGGCCAGACAGGATTCCTTCCCAAGTCCATAACAGGAGAGAAGACCCAAGGGACGTCCATCGAACGTGTCTCATATGCAAGGATCTGGCCCATATTATGTGCGTGTTCCGGATTGAAAGTCGCTCCGAGGTTGATTTCCTGAGGAAACAAGGTTCCTTCCGCAAGATAACTTGCTCCGTGGATCATATCAAGGCCATATATGCACGGAATACCGCAGCCTTTGATCGAGTGCTCCTGGATCTGTGCCATTACATTCCTCATCCATTCACGGTCAGGGCAATTCTCACCCATTGTATTGAGAATTGATCCGATCTTGTAATGACCGAATATTTCTTCCATAGCCTCAGGCATAAGTTCGAGAGTATTCGGGTCGCAGATCTTGTCAATGTTTAACTGAACAAGCTGGCCGGCTTTCTCTTCAAGACTCATTTCTGAAAGTTTCTTTGAGATTTCCTTTTCATAAGGGGAATATCCCGATGGAGTATCCGCACAGCTTGCAAATAGCAGCAAAGATACTGTGAGAGTAAGTAAAAGGTTATCAGTTTTCATTGTTTGTGGTATTATATCATTTATAATACGCACAAACGGGAAATGATGATTATTGGTCACGGCATATTCATATATATGGGTTTCCATTTTTGGCCAGAAGGTGCGAATCTGTAGATTGAAAAGACATCTATATCAAAGAAAATAGCGTCTTGACCTTAATGATCATATGACAACGACTGACGCATTTTGCATAATCTTTGGAATCATCCCGGGATATATTTATAAATTATGCCGCTTCTTACATTGAATGAACTGGAAAAGAAATCGCCATTGTTCCGCGGAAAGTGGGGAAATGCTTTCTGCAATTGGCTTATGAAGAGGCTGTCCATTGACAGAGTAAACGATCTGTATGACCGAAATTCATCCATCAAAGGACGGGACTTTGCCGGAGCAGTCCTTAGTGATATTGGGGTGAAATATGAAATCTTGAATAGGGAAGTGCTGAATCATTTGCCAGACGGGCCGTTCATAACCATCAGTAACCATCCGTATGGACATATAGACGGTGTTATGCTGGTAGATATTTTCGGACATTTAAGGCCGGACTTCAAGGTGATGGTAAACAAATTTCTCGGGAGGATAGAGACTATGCGGGATAATTTCATTTCGGTTACACCTACGGGAGAAAAACGCACTGCTCCCACCAAAGATAGCATACTGGGTGTAAAGGATGCGATGGCTCATATCCGCTGCGGTGGGGCACTGGGACTTTTCCCATCAGGGGCAGTTTCGGACCTGAGTCTGAAAGATGGCTGCATCAGGGACAGGGAATGGCAGGAGCCTGTCATAAGACTGATAAAGAAAATGAATGTTCCGATTATACCGGTTCACTTTCTCGACAGGAATTCAAACTTCTATTATACTCTCGGGCTCTTAGGATGGAAGATAAGATTGTTGCGTCTTCCCGCTGAGGTGTTCAATAAGAAAGGTAAACGTACAAGGATTGTTATCGGAGAAATCATCCTTCCCGAGCAGCAGGCTGGATTCACGGACATAAGACAGTTCGGAGACTTTCTCAGGAATAAGATGCCATCAGAAATATAATCAGTCCGCTGACTCCGATATAGGCATATACGACATATGTAAACAACTTGTTAGGAATGCGGGCGAATGCCCAGTTTCCGGCCAGTACCCCGACCGCGAGTCCTCCCAGTGAGTAAAGATAAGCTTTTCCGACAGCTGGGGTTACAAACCCGTTATATGCACGTACGGCAAGCATAATGACATTGGTCAGTACAGCATACGTCTGTATCATCCCCATATAGTGATTCTTGTCAGGTTCTGAATTGACCAGGTACAACACTACAGGCGGTCCCTGCATTCCGAAAAGGCCACCCATCACACCGCTGACCGTTCCGGCCCCCAACTGCCATCCGGCCGTAGGTCTTATGAGCTTCTGGAGCTTGTTCTTAAAGAAACTGAAGTAGAGACTGACAAGGATCAATATCAGTCCAAGAACTATCCTCATTGTCTTTCCTTCAATCTTTTCCAGAATGAAGATTGCAATGGAAGAGAATAGGAAAAATGCGGCCAATATCGGCAATATACGTTTCCAGGATACATATTTTATATATTTGAGCATCACCACTGTAGATGATGTCAACGAAAGTATTCCCGAAAGTGTGACGGCTTCGGCATATGAAGGCATCAGGAAGGGGAGTACAGTCATAATGAATATGCCGAAACCGAAGCCAGTCGTCCTCTGGACGAAACTGGCTCCGGTAGCTAAAAGGATGATATATAAAATGTTTTCCGGCATATAGGGTTATCTCACTGATCGGCGGATCAGTTTCTGGTAGCCTTCATCAGTTCCTCGATCTTTACTGGCAGGTCAGTATTCTTCATTATACCTGAGAAAGATTCTGCTCCTGCACCATATGCAAAGATAGGAACAAGGGTACCTGTGTGACCGTGTGTACTGAACGAGAGTCGTACCGGCTTCGGATCATTTGGAGCAAGGCTGTTATAGTCAACTCCTGTACCACCGGTTTCGTGGTCAGCTGTTACCACAAGAAGAGTTTCAGGATGCTGGTTGACATATTCCACAAGCTGGCGCAATGTACAGTCAAATTCTCTCATTTCCACAATCATTCCATCAGAATCGTTGTTATGACCGTATCCGTCGATGATGGCACTTTCAATCATAAGGAAGAAACCATCCTTATTATTACGAGAAAGGACTTCCAATGCCTTTGCTGTGGCTTTTTCCAGATAAACGGTAGGCTCAGAAAGGTGAGTTCCGTCAACAGTTTCTGTATTGGCAGCAAGCTGTGCTGCAAGGCATACTTCCTGTCCCTCAGCAGCTCCCGCTGTCTTGTCACCTGATTCTCTGCGGTGAAGGTCGCTTAAAGGCAGAATTCCCACAAATTTATCGGAAGAAGTGTTCAGCACAGTTTCCCAATGAAGATATACATCGTATCCTTTCTCGATCAGGGTAGCTGTAAGGTCAACAGAATCAGGACGATTGATGAAATGATCAAGGCCTCCTCCGATTGCCAGATCCACACCGCTTTCAGTAAACTGACTGGCGATATCATATGTCATTTTTCTGCTGGTTACACCGGCATAGAAAGCCGCTGGAGTCGCTTCTGTAAGTGTAGTATTTACTACAATACCTGTTTTCATACCCATAGTCTGAGCCTTACGCAGGATGCTTGTCAACTGCTTGCCTTCAGGATCCACTCCGAGATAGCCGTTATTGGTACGTGTACCGGTTGCCAATGCGGTACCACCGGCAGGGGAGTCTGTAACATAATTATTGGCTGAGCAGGTCTCTGAAAAACCTATGACAGGTGACTGTTCGAATCCGGTCGGATTATCTTCAGAAAGAACCAGTGAAGAAACAGCTCCCAGACCCATTCCGTCACCTATCAGATAAATGACATTTTTTACTTCAGGTCTTGTCTCTGTCTGGTTAGAGCAGGAGATAGCAAATGCTGCTGCAAGAATTGCAATTGGAAACAGATTGATCTTTTTCATAATTATAGTTTTAAAGTATCATTTTTTCAATATATGTTGTAAAGATACTCAAAAGATTTGATTTATAGAAGTCGGAACCTATATAAAAAGAAAAGAGACCTCGCCGCTCACGCGGAGATGCCTCAGTAACCACATAATTAATAACACTAAAACTAATAACGGGTGCAAAGGTAGGGACTTTCCCGAAAACCGCAATAGTTCTATTGTTAAATAATTGTTAATTCGTCTATTGCAGCTCTTTATAATCGTAACGATAGAGCTCCAGCATCTCTCTTACTTCTTTTTCGCAAAGAATATCCTCCCTGGAATATTTCTTCGCCATTCTGATAGTTTCTTCGCAAAGCCGTCTGAACTCGTATCCGAGCTTTGAACCGGCAAGCATTGCTGCCTTGCAAAGAAACCTTATTCCATCTCCGGAATTGCCTGTAAGAAAGAAGAAACGTGCATTCTCCTCGTAAACCTTGACGAATCTTCTGGCCAAGGCTGCATCGATATGTCCGGATTGACGCTCCGCTTCCATTCTGCATCTTGCGATTTCATCGAAATAGCATTCCTGCATTTCCCAGTCCAGGGATGGAATCATAAATAGCCTTGCATTCTCATTGTCGCACACATTCCTGGTCCAGGCTACCGGCTGATACTTCTTTTTCATCATAACATAAATGTTTTAAAGTTTGAATATTAATGCATTCAATGCGGCTGTCGATATGTCAAAGAACTATCTGACACTTCTATATCAGATACGACGGGATACAATGCCCCCGCAATGGCCTTTGACAGCCGTCGGATATGTTTGATGAAAGCAATCCGGGAAAACCGGATGTTTAATGAATGTCGCAAAGATATAGAATATAATTGATTAAGAAATCTATCACTACAAACAGTCATTTCCTAAGCGGAATGATTTGGATATATCAGATATTATTCCAAGATTTGTTACAAATACGGAGTAGGATTTACATATTTAATTGACAAGAGCTATGTCTGATTCATTTGAGAAAAAAGTAATATGCATTTTCGTAAGCAGTACATTCATCGATATGGAAGTCGAGCGTGACATAATTAACAATGTCATTCTAAACCAATTGCGCGAAGATTTCGCGGAAATGAATACAGACATCCACTTCATAGACCTGCGATGGGGTATAAATACAATTGACGTAGCGGACACTGTTAAAAGAAATGAAAAGATTCTTAAAGTATGTATATCGGAAATAGAACGTTGCAATCCGTATTTCATAGGGTTGTTCGGCAAACGATATGGCTGGACGCCTGATAATGAATTGCTTTACAGTTGCATCTTAAAAGATGATATGGAGCGGTGCAAGAGATTCTTCTCCAACGATGACATAAGTGTAACAGCATTGGAAACCTATTATGCTCTGATCAAAAAGGATTTTGAGATTGATAAATGTTTCATCTGCCAAAGAGATGAGAATGTATATTCCAGTATTCCATCAGAAATAAGAGACAATTATATTGATACGGAGCACAAACAAGAGATTGATAATTTCCAGAAACGGATCATCTCTTATTTTGAATCCCAAAATAAAAGTAGCCATCTGATCAGTTATGGAGGGGAGTGGGATAAACTGAGGTTCAAACCTGAAGAATCATTCTACGAGCAGCTTTATCAAGGTCTGCATAATGCCATTGCCAAGGATCTGAATCGAGAGCTGAGTTTTAAAAATGAAATAGAAAGGGAAAATTACTATCAGAATGTCTTTATTGAGCGTACCTCACGTGATACAATTGTACGGGAGCAGGAGATAAGGATGATTGAAACATCCTTAGATCAGGAAGAGTCAGGAAAAATCCTTCTTCACGCGGCCTCAGGACAAGGAAAGAGCACAGTCTTATGCCAATTGTACGACAGACTGAGAGGTTTCGGTAAATATGAGGTAATATTCTATTCGGCAGCCGCAAGCATAAAATCAGGTTCAATGATAAATCTGATAGAGTCATTTGCATACAGATTAGCCGTTCTGCTTGGTAAAGAGTATGAAACAATCGAAAAAAAGTACGACAATAGATTCTCAACGACAGACTTCTGGGATTATACAAGCTTGATAGGTAAAGGCGGGACTGCAACTTACCATCTGAAAGAAACGATGTCGTATGACCAGCAGATACTGACACGTCTGCTTAAGTATGTATCTGAATATCGGACCAGATTCGATAAACAGCTTGTATTCCTTATAGATGCTTACGACCGTTTTGAATATTCTTCTTTACTGCATTCGCTTGAATGGCTGAATGCTCTGGATGTCAGTGTGATTATGACAACGCTTTCTGAAATAGCTGATTCCGATGATTTCCTGCCGCAATTTAGGAAGATCGCTTTGCCGGGATTTACTAAGGAGGAAGCATTGCAATTCATAAAGATCAATAGTAACGGAAAGGAATTACATAATAATGTAGTGCATACAATCCTTGATATAAAAGATTATGAAGGACATTATGCATACGCCTCGCCTCTATGGTTGAAACTTATTGTTCACGTACTGATCTCACTGGATATTACTGACTTCCATAATATAGCCGGACGCACAGAAAGTGATAAGGAAGAACGTATTCACAATTATATGCAGGATCTTATAAATCAGGTCCCGACTCAGCCAGGTGAAGCATTGCTGTATTTCATCAATAAATGTGAGACATATATCGGCCGTGCATTCTCAGCAGAAGTCCTTCAGTTGCTTGCTTTTTCGGAGTATGGACTCAGAGAACAGGATCTTGAGAAATTGATGGGAGAGAGATGGTCTCATCTGGACTTTGCGTTGCTTCATCGATGGATCAGGCCATACCTGTCCTTGGGACAGGAAAGCCAATGGCAGCTGGGACATAACCTCTTCGTCAATACATTAAAGAAAAAGTACGACGCGCAGAAACGTGAAATCTATAGAAGGTTGTTATCGCACTGCAAACATTTGCCTGAAACAGATCCTTTGCGTGAGAAAATGGGTATGCTGTATGCAATCTATGCACAGGATCAGCACATTGATGCCGTGCATTATTATACATTCAATTGTCGTCTTGCGCAAAACATACAAAGTGCAACAGATATTCTGGTAAACTACCTGAGAAAAAATCCGGACTACCTTACGGAGCTGACAGAATATGTCAATAAAAAGAACAAGGTGGTAGATAATCTTAATAATGAACTCAATGATCTCAGGCATTGTTCTGATTCAACAGTATCAGTGAATGACACTAAGAAACTGTTTTATGATTACCATACAGCAGAGAGAATCCTATTTACTTTAGGAAACCAGTTGTATAAACAAGGTATGAATCAACTTCTGAAACAATTATATCACTTTTATGAACAGATACTGGAACGAGCTATCGATGAAAGGGAGGCTACGACATTCTTCCTTAGTATGATATATGTAAGAATGGCTGACATTTTTAAGAATGAGTATAATGAAGAAATGTCTTTATATTATAAAGAGAAATCAAAGAGAATCACAGAAGATAATAAGGTGAACAGTGATGACATTTCATTAAGATATGCAGAGATTATAAATGATCTTTATACTCAGTCTTCAAAAAATGATCTTCCATATGTCGAAGAATTGTTTTCAACTGAATTCCGTAATGACAGATGGGCAGAGGACTGGCTGGATGAACTCCTGCATTCTTTAGGTGATATGTATGCTTCGCTTTCTTGCCCAGTATATCATCAGGAATATTCATTCTGGAAGTCAGAATTGCCGGATGCTATGAGAAGATATGATGAAGTTCTTCCGGAAGATGATTCCGACTGGGAAGTAAATATCGATAACAGAGATCAATCGTACTTCTTTAAATACAATGCATTACTGCGTTTTATGGAGTTTCTTTGCAAACTAATGGTCAAGGAATATAAAGCATTCGCTATGCGTATGCAGCACGATTGCCTATGCTTGTATAGTTCCATAGCCAAATCCCGGCAGAATGAATATTACTATGATGACTGTGCTCTTGGTTATGCTCTAGCAAGTGAGTTCTATTTGAATATAGGAGAAACAGAAAAAGCAGTTGAAACTAACATCAAAGGGCTTAGCTACTGCGCATATGCACAGAATCTGTACCCGAACTCTATCGCAATCAGAAAGCGTTTTCTATTTGCCAATCATTCACTTGGAAAATGTCTATTCAATATATGCAGGTACGAGGAGGCACTACAGCCACTGATGGAATATCGTGATGGAATCAAGGAGATTCTCGATGGAGATCCGAAACAGCTTACTATGGTATCCAGCTATTTGGTAGCACTGGAAACAACTGGACGATGTTATCTCTATTTAAAGCGTTATGATGAAGCTTTGGATCATTTTGATATAGAACTTAAAGTACTGAGAAAATATATGCAGAATGCTCCGCAATCAATACTTAACTCTTGGATTGAAATGCTTTATAACAGCAAATATTATATTGCAAGGTGCTATATGGAGTCAGGTTACAAGGAACTCGGCATCAAATGGGCTAATGGATTATATCACGAGCTTCTTGATGCCGGGTGTCCTGATGATAGTGATTTCGAACCGATGGAAAATGTCCGCGAATTGTTGGGACTGATCTGAGTTTATCTGATCAGATCATCCAAACGACGGAAGATGCTTATACGGAGTTTACGGAGCTCACGTATCTTCTTTCTGTTCTTAGGTGCGATGAAATTGCAGGTACCGATGAACTTCATAAAGAGTTTCATATAGTTCCAGGCAAGCAGGAACATCATCGGGAATGCAATGAAATACCCCAATGCCCACCAGAATCCGATAAAGACCCACAGAAGCACTACAGGTATAATAAGACAGACAGGTACTGTGACCAAAGCACTGACAGCAACCCTGAAGGTACTGATGAACATCTGATCCTTAATGAGCTTCTTCAGGAAGATTTCCGGGACTATGAACAGCAGTGCTGTCGGAATGATAGATACGATAAAGAGCGGAAGCAATAACAAAAGTCCAAGCCCGCGGAGCAGAGCAGCCTCCAGATGCGGATTATGACGGAAAAGCCAGTCTCTGATATTGAGTGCCTTGATGCCTTCGACAAGTCTTGCTGTATCAGCATAAACGCTCTCCATTTCATCCGGATTCTTGAGGTAAGCAGTCTGAAGATCGTTTACAAGGCACTGATCGGAAAGGAGACGCGATGGGAGGTAATTCTTCTTATATCCGTGCTCCCTCGCATACTTCTTACCATACTCGTTTTCACGCAGCCAGTCGATCTGATCATAATGTTCCATATCGTCAATATGGAGCATCATTTCTTTGATCTGACTGTGTACCAACGAATTGACTTCCATCATTGTTGCGCGAGGTTCCTGCTGGTAGCGCTCATAATAAGGCTTTAGTGATATCGGCTTACCGAATCTTATGAGCATCTCAGTCCTGGCGTGGAAATAATTGGAGTAATGATTACAGGATGGGAGAATCATCACATCCTCCTCGAAATTCATCTTTTCTGCAGCAGCAAAGGCTATTCGCAGATATCCTAACTTGAAGGCACCAAGCCATCTTTTATCCTGATGTCCTCCTTCCGGATACAACATTACTGTCTCTCCATCCATAAGAGCATTTCCTGCATCTTCGAAGGTTTCAGAATTTTTACGGACGTGTGCAAGTCCCTCATACCCCATACGATATGCAGGGAGAAGTCCCATTGCACGCAGCACCTTATTGAATATCGGATTATTGAAGACATTGGCCCTTGCAAGGAAATTCATCCTTCTGTCTGTCAATTGCAGACATACGCAGAGAGGGTCATTCAGACAATTCTGATGGTTGGATACAATGACAGTAGGCGTACCATTGACTGGTACATTCTCAAGTCCCAGAACGTGTTCCTTCTTGAAATACAGTCCGGAGTTCACAAACTGGAGATAGGCACGGAATGCCTTCAGAAACAGAGAGTGTTCTCTAGGATGAGTCTTTTTCATATCAGGTCAGGTTTAGCAAAATTTCCCCGCAGGGTAACTACGGGGAAAGCAAATATACAAAAATCTATGAAAATTCCAACGGCCTGACTATTCTGCGGCTTTATTCTGTAGATATTCCTTGAAGAAACGTCCCTGTGTTGAAGGCGTGAAGTTCCAGTCCGTAATCAAAGTAGGGGACCAGTCAGTATCAAAGCACCAGACTGTGAATGAAATTCCTTTCTTTTCGAAATACTCGGTAATATGGTGCCCGTATTCATCTGTTGAAATTACAGGAATATGTGCTCCTTTCTCATTCTCAAGGCAGAAGCCTATTTCGGTACAGACTACTGGATAAGTATCGGCCACAAAACCGAAATCAGCCTCCCACTGTTCCTCCCAAGGCTGGTCACGTTTCATCGGATATGGATGCGAAACGTAGGCTACATTAGGACGCTCGATAGGAGCCACAGCCACTGGAGTCAGGTCATATGCCCAATTGAATCCGGCACAAAGACATACTGCATTAGGATTATATACGCGTATTGTATCTATGATCTGCTCCTGAATGCCTTTCCATTCTTCCCAAGTACATTCTCCTGTGTCGGGCGCAGTGACGGTTGGCTCATTGTAAACCTCATACAATGCCACTGTCGGTTCATCAGCATATCTTTGTGCAACTGTACGCCAGAACTTGAAAGTCTCGTTCAAATCGGTGTTATACATCTCGTTTGTAAACTTTGCATCCTTCAGATTACCGATTGAGTGCCAGTCCATTATAACGTACAATCCGTACTTTTTTGCCCATTCGACACCCTGGTCCATCACCTCGAATGTCGCATCCCATCCCATCCTGTTAAGGTGGGCCGGATGTACGGCAAATCTTACGATATTGGCTCCCCAATCAGCTGCTTCTGCAAAATACTTCTCGTTCCATTGTCCCTCTGAGACAAGCTTGACAGGATCAGAAAAGCAGAGGCCTCTGAATACGATTTCATTGCCCTGCGGATCAATGAACTTGTTTCCTTCTACCTTTACCCAGGCACTCTGAGGTGGCTGTGATGTACAGGCAGCTACAATAGCGGCCACTATAAACATCAGGGTGATCTTTTTCATAGGAATTGGCTATTAGTCAGTGTGTTTACTTTACAATGATATATGTTGTCTCTGGAGCAGCTGTTCCCTGAAGAACTCCATTATTCACAGTGAACACATTACCGTAAACCGCATCACGGTATTCACCATCCGGAAGTGCTGTAGGGAGCTCCACGGTATTGGACTCAAGAGCGAAATTGATTACTGCCGCACCCTTGTCACCTCTGTTGACAACGACTGTCTCACCATCTTCTGATATGCGGATGTCTTCTACCTGACCATTCATTGCCTGACGGAACTTATTGACAGCCACCACCTCAGGATGGAAGAACTCATCATTTCCACGAGCTCCAAGAAGGTTGTCTCCATAATAATTGTCTCTTGTAGAGTTCATAGGACGGCTGTAGAAAAGAGGAGTACCGTTCTGACGTGCTGTAAGGAGAACCCAGGCTGTGCGGATCTGAGAGTCTGTAAGATCTGCAGTCTCATTGGCATTACAGTATGTATCGTGGCTCTCTACCCAAGTGGTAAGATATTCAGGGGCAGCGCTATGATACCAAGATACGATATCAATGTCTTTAGCACTATGATTTTCAATCACTTTGCAAAGTACGTGGCCATAGCTTGAAGCGGTCTGTCCGAAATATCCTGCATACTCTGCCTCAGGTACTCCACCACCCTGAAGAACTTCTCCATATACGAAGAGACTGTCATAAGGAATGCACAATGACACGCCAAGAACTTCCTTGCGACCGGTAGCTACGTCCCAGAAATCGTTTTCGGTGACACCAGCCTCTGTATCAAGAGGGTCAGAGTGGACACCGATATGCTTCGCTGTATCGTAACGGAATCCGCGTACTCCCATTTCTATGAGCTTGTTCACGAACTGCATATAATACTTCTGGAAATGTGGGTTTTCTGTATTTACATCCGGAAGACCGCCGACACCCTGATGAGTGCACTGTGTACGGTCACTATAATCTCTTATGCCTTTAAGTCCGTTGGTGTGGAACATTTTATCTCTGCCACCGACAGCAGCATAGAATTCATCACTCACAAGGTCAATATCAAACGCAGTGTGGTTCGGAAGAACATCCACAAGAACACGGATGTCATATTTCTTTGCAGAATCAAGCATAGCCTTCATTTCTGCTTCTGTTCCAAGGATATTGTTACCGATTGTCCAGTCTGTCGGCTGATAATAATGATACCAGTTACCTTCTTTAGCATCGAGAATCTTTATATTTGCTCCTTCAGGACTGAAGCAGGCATTTACAGGTGATGTCTGAAGCATAGTGTAACCGGACTCAGCGATCAGCTTCATATTCTCGGCGATAGTAGGGAAGTTCCAGCTCCAGGTATGGAGAATGATTTCCGTGTTGGTAGCATTAGGATCGTGCGTCATACGGTCCACAAGCTGTGTGGTTGTGTTTGTCGCGCAGGCCGCAAGACCAAGACACGCAATTGCTGTAAGAAATTTTTTCATCATAATAAGTATTAGAATTTATTCGACATTGAGATATTCTTCCGTAAAGTCAATGAGGCTCTGAAGTTCGTCGTCATTGGCAGCACTTACGAGAACAGTCAGGAGATTGTTCTTTCCTTTCGACGGAATATCGATACAGAAAAAGAAGCAAGGAAGGCCATCGTCAGTCCAAACATTGAAACCATACGCGACGTGAGATTTGAATTCGAATGAAAGGATCGGTTCGTCATTGGCCGCCAGATCTTCCTCACTCATCACATCCTCATATGCCCTGCAAGCCTCAAGATATGCATCTGAACCTTCCGGAATAACACCCCAGCTGATGTCGATGCTCCTTACATCTCTTCCCTTTGCATTCACACTCAGGGTGTAGGACTTGCTGCCGTCTTCTTCGAGATAGGTCTCTGTCTCAACTCCCCAGATTTCAGGAACCTGCATTGTGATTCCTTCATAATGTACTTGTTTTAAAGCTACTTTCTTCATATATGTTTTTGATTTTCTTCTATTTTCAAAGATATAAACTTTCGGCAATCTATACAAGTTGAATCGGTTTTTATAGGTATTTTCTTCCGGATTTGCAGAGAAATTGTTAGATTTGCAGGATATGTTCTTAGAGTATTAACTTAAATAATGATATTATGACACTTATTGAAAGTATAATTGCTCGCGCGAAATCAAACAAGCAGCGCATCGTGCTCCCGGAATCCCTCGAGGAGCGTACTCTCACCGCAGCCGATATGGCCCTCGCAGACGAGATTGCAGACATCATCCTTATCGGTAATCCTGATGAGATCTTCGCTCTCGCAGAGAAGCTTGGTCTTAAGAACATCGGTAAAGCAACAATCATCGACCCTGCGACAAGCGAGAAGACTGCAGAATATGCAAACCTTCTCTACGAACTCCGCAAGAACAAGGGTATGACTCCTGAAAAGGCTGCCCAGCAGGTTCTTGACCCGCTTTACTTCGGATGTCTCATCATCAAGAGCGGAGATGCCGACGGACAGATCAGCGGTGCTCTCTCTACTACAGGCGAGACCCTTCGCCCGGCACTTCAGATTATCAAATGTGCTCCTGGCATCACTTGCGTCAGCGGTGCAATGCTTATGATCACTCAGACTCCTCAGTACGGTGAGAACGGCGTACTCGTAGTGGGTGATGTGGCTGTAACTCCTATGCCGGATGCTTCTCAGCTTGCTCAGATCGCAGTTTGTACAGCTCAGACAGCAAAGAGTGTAGCCGGATTCGCAGATCCAAGAGTTGCTATGCTTTCATTCTCTACAATGGGCTCGGCAAAGCACGAAGTCGTAGACAAGGTAATCGAAGCGACAAAACTTGCAAGAGAACTTGATCCTGCGCTCAAGGTAGAAGGCGAACTTCAGGCTGATGCCGCCCTCGTTCCTTCAGTAGGTCAGAAGAAGGCTCCGGGTTCAGAGATCGCAGGTCACGCAAATGTACTTGTATTCCCTTGCCTCGAGGTAGGTAACATCGCTTACAAACTCGTACAGAGACTTGGTGGTGCAGATGCTATCGGTCCTATTCTCCAGGGTATCGCACGTCCTGTAAACGACCTCAGCCGTGGCTGTTCTGTCGATGACATCTACAAGATGGTAGCTATCACAGCCTGCCAGGCTATGGATGCAAAATAAGATGCCTCAATATAAACAGAAACGGTGTGATTGTCATTGGCAATCACACCGTTTCTGTTTATGCTCTTTTACGACGCTTCATAGCATAACGCCTTCTTCTGTAACGCTTCTTGGCATACTTGACAATCAGTGCAGCAATCAAAGAAAGGAATACAATACATATAAGAATATATGTCCAGACTGAAGCACTGTCGCCCTTTACACGTGACCACATCTTCAGCAGTTCTTCTGTTCCACTGTCGTGCATCATACCGCATCGCGACATTATCCTTTTATCTGGATACATCACAGGATTGACACACACGCTGTCTGCCTCTTCTCCGAAGAAATATGTAACATCTATAGGGTCGAAAGACTCAGGATCCGACATTGCCTCGAGGATTTCCATTCCACCGATTGTACTCACATATCCGCTGACATCCATATTCCTGACAGCATTCTCGGGCATACACATATAATTGATGAAATAGCTGGCCGCTTTTATATTCTTCGCATATTTTGGTATTACCCATCCATCGAACCACACCGAACTTCCGGTTTCCGGTATAGCATACTTCAGTTCCAGTCCGATCTCGGCAGCTTCATCTATAGCCCACTGAGCATCACCGCTCCAGGACAGGTTAAGCCAGGCGAGTTCTTTAGTCATCTGATCCTTTCCGAAATCAGCTTCCCATCCTGCAACATTGTCCTTGAATGAGTTAAGATATTCTTCTACCATTGCAATAGATTCTGCTGAAGCATCGAATCCGATAGTCTGCAACTCCATCTGCCCAGACTCGATCTTGTCCATATAGAATGATATGAGCAGGGAAGTGTAAACATCCCTGAAAGCATCCTTGATCAGTATCTTGCCGGCAAATTCGGGATTACGAAGCACCTCCCAGGTCTTGACATCCTCGTCACTGACATATTTAGGATTATATAGCAGGCCTGTGGTTCCCCACATATATCCTACAGCATAATCATTTGCATTCCTGCCGCCACCTTCTATCTTACTGAAGACCTCATCCTGAATATATGGTGAAACATTGCCGATATAATCCGGAGTATCACCGAAATCTCTGTTTATCGGCAGGAGCAGGTTATTCCGAAGCATACGCTCGATGATATAATCGGAAGGACAGGCCACATCGTAATCCTCGTGACCGAGCTCGATCTTTGAAAGCATTGTCTCATTGATATCAAAGGTCTGATAGACTACTTCCACCTTTTCACCGGTCTGTTCTTCATACCACTGTTCGAACTCACCTATAAGTTCCTCATCGATATAGTCAGCCCAGTTATAGACTTTCAATATATTGTTTCTGTCCTCCGAACAGCCCCAAAGCAAAAGAGCCGTCAAGGTCGCAAAAAGGAATTTCTTCATTTTATTTCTCTTCAATGTTAGAATTGCGCATCTGCCTGATATTGATGACTATAAGAAGAATCAGGATGCCTACGAAAAGTAATGTGATCAATGGCCTGAGTTCAGGTGTCAGACCGCCTTTTCTTGCATCTGTATATATATAGGTAGAAAGCGTGTCGAGTCCGATTGTTCCTCTTGTGAAGAAAGTTACGGCGAAATCATCCAATGACATCGTGAATGCCATAATGAAACCTGATATCATACCAGGCTTCAGAAGCGGAATCAATACTTTTCTCAATGCCTGAAAAGGAGTCGCTCCAAGGTCAAGTGCCGCTTCATACACATTCGGATTCATCTGTGTCAGCTTCGGAAGCACATTCAGTACCACATAAGGTGTACAGAATGTAATATGAGCCAGAACAACAGTCAGATACCCCTGACTTATATGTAGAAAGACAAAGAGCAGGAAGAGGGATACACCCGTGATGATATCCGGATTCAGCATAGGGATATTGTTCAAAAGGGTGATTGCCTGCTTGGTCTTTCCTCTCATATTGTGTATTCCGATAGCGGCTACAGTACCAAGCAATGTAGAAACTACAGCAGCTATCAATGCTATTATCAAAGTATTCTCGATCGCAAGCATCAAGGAACCTGTACCCTGCATATCGCCAGTAAAGAGATTCGAATAAAGTCTGGTCGAAAAACCGGTCCAGTTACCAAGAACCTTGCTCTCTGTGAAAGAGAACACTACGATGAAAACGATCGGCGCATAAAGGATTATGAGCAGCAGCCAGATATAACATTGTGCAAAGAATTTCTTCATAACTATACAGTCCCTCCGCTGACTTCTTTCTTGTTATCCTGCAGCAGGCTTGTCATACCGATGATCACGAGCATAACAAGTGAAAGTGCAGCACCATAATTCCACATTGATGAATTGATGTTCTCCTGTATGATGGTACCGAAGAGCTTGATCTTATTGTTGGTAAGGAATTCCGAAATCGCGAAAGTGCTGACAGTCGGCATAAACACCATCATCACTCCACTTATCACACCAGGCATAGAAAGAGGAACCTGAACCTTCCAGAATACCTGCCAAGGAGTCGCTCCAAGATCTGCGGCCGCTTCCATATACGATTTATCCATCTTATTGAGTATGTTATAGATAGGATATATCATAAACGGAAGATAATCATATACCATACCCACCAGAAGAGTCCCTTTCCCAAGCTGTATGCCCAGCATATGGAAGAGTTCGGCCGTAGCCAGTGTCCTCATAAGCGCATTGATCCACATCGGCATAATGAAAAGCACGATGGTCACCGCACTGCGGTTGTATTTCTTATTGGCAAGAATCCACGCAGCGGGATATCCGAGCAGAATGCAGATGGCGGTGTTTTCAATCGCCACTTCAAGAGACAGAGCAAATGTGCCGATTGCATCTGCATCGGTAAAGAACTTCGTGAAGTTCGCAAAAGTAAAATTGCCGGAACCGTCCTGGAATGCATAAAGAATGATCAGGATCAGAGGCAGCGCGACAAACAATATCAGGAATATCGCGTAGGGCAGTGCCCAGCTTGATCTCTTATTCATCAGCCTTCACTATCTTAATGTCCTTAGGAGCAATGTTAATACCTACAAGGTCACCCTTATCCCAGATATCATTGGTATCCACCCAGATATGATAGCCATCATCAGTAAGGATTGTCAAATGATAATGGTCTCCCTTGTAAATGAGGAAATGTACAAGTCCTGAAAGTGTTCCTTCTTCAGGATGGTCGATGAGGTCCACCTTGGAGAAGGCCACCTGAACCTTGACCTTAGCCCCGGCTTCGAATGCTGTAATCTCCTCACATTCAAAGGTCTCATCCATAAATTTGACGTGAGTAGCGTCAACGACCTCACCTTCGAATGTATTGCAGATTCTTTCCTTATGCATTACCTGTATGTCAGCAGGTCTGATAAGCAGGCCCACTTCAGAGCCCGGTTCGAAAGCATTGTAGTCCTGGACCATAAGCTCGTATCCATTGTCCGAGTCGACGAACATCTCATAATGCACGCCCTTGAATGTACAGGATTTCACTTTACCGGTAAACTGCGCACCATCGAGCCTGTTCATAATGTAGATGTCTTCCGGACGGACAACGACATCCACCTCCGTATCTTCACCGAATCCTTCATCCACGCAATCGAACTGATGTCCGACAAATTCCACAAGCTTGTCTTTGATCATTTTTCCATTGAGAATGTTGGACTCACCGATGAAATCAGCAACAAAAGAATTCTGAGGTTCATTATAAATATCTGTAGGAGTACCGATCTGCTGGATCTTACCCTCGTTCATTACGATTATGGTGTCTGACAGAGTCAAGGCTTCCTCCTGATCGTGGGTCACATATACGAAAGTGATTCCCAGTTTCTTGTGCATTTCCTTAAGCTCGATCTGCATATCCTTGCGCATCTTAAGGTCAAGAGCTGCAAGTGGTTCGTCAAGCAGAAGCACCTTCGGCTGGTTCGCAATCGCTCTGGCTATGGCCACACGCTGCTGCTGGCCTCCTGACAAAGACTCCACATCCCTGTCTTCATAGTCGGTCATACTTACCATCTTCAGAACCTTCAGGACGATCTTGTCTATTTCTTCAGCTGGAACTTTCTGAAGCTTAAGTCCGAATGCAATATTCTCATATACATCCAGATGCGGGAAGAGTGCATAACGCTGGAATACAGTGTTCACTGGACGAAGGTGCGGAGGTATATTGGTTATATCCTCACCATTGATGCGGATTTCTCCTTTATCAGCTTTGCCGAAACCGGCCAGGAGGCGGAGCAGGGTAGTCTTGCCACAGCCTGAAGGACCGAGAATCGTCACAAATTCACCTTTCTTTACATTTATGCTGACATCATCAAGGATGCATTTGTCTCCAAAACTTTTCGAGATATTCTTTATCTCGATTATATATTCGTTGTTGTTCATTTCAATAGGGTTTAAGAGGTTAGCGAACCATACGTCCGGACAGATACTTGACCGCAGATGTAATGTCAAACTTCCAGGTCACTCCTATATTAATAAAATCATCTCCAAAGGAGTTGGAAGCCCAATAAGCGTGCAGTCTTACATCTTTGGTATCCTTAAGAGGGAAATATTCAAAACCGGCACCATAGAACAGATAATCCTCTGCCTCGCCGTTTTCCCAACCGAACTTTGCAAATGCACGACCCCAATCAGATATTTCGTAAGAAGGAGCGAGACTCGCTGTAAAGCCGGAATAAGGTGTCTCGATCTCTCCAAAGCGTCCCATCAGATCCAGATCGACACTTAAATCTCCGAAAGAAAACCTGTTTCCAAGATTCAATGACTTGACATAGCTATCAGATGACAGCTGCCACAGATTGGCTGTCCAATAAGACTCATAGAAGTCCCAGGCACCTCTCCATCCGAGAGCATAGCCGAAAAGCCCGGTTTCACCGAAGGCATAAGGAGAATTGGAAATCTGAAGGAGAACCTCTTGATCATCAGCCGGATACCAGGCTGCAGAAACTCCCCACTGCCAGCAGTCAAAACTATTATAGAAACCTGAATTCATATCATAATATGTGTCCAGGTCATATGCATCATATTCGAAACTTCCTACAAAAACAGCATCCTTACCGAAAGTCACTCCGAAATAATCGTTTTCGTAAGTAATTGTGAGCCAGTTTGTTCCATTAAAACCGGAATTATCCTCATAATATGAAGAGGCAAGTCTTTGATTAAGACTATATGAAAAATGTGGACTTATGTTACCGTTTATATCGAGATACAGACCGTCGCCGTAGAATTGGCCGGTACTGCCTCCGAAATCCTGATTGAAACCACCTCTCATATCCAGTGATATGTCCGGGATATAATCAGTTATTCCAGAATTGTTCGCATCCCCCCAGGATGACTTCTGCAATGGCACAGTACTGTCAGCTTCCTGTGCTCTGACCGCAGAGCCGATTGTCAAAAAGACAACCCCCAAAAAGACAAATAGTTTCTTCATTAATCTAATAAACAGTAAAATACATAAGAGCTTGATTTATGTTTAAAAGGGACAGGTCTTTTCCCGTAGGACAACAATACCCTTTATCGGTACAAAAATAAAATAAAGTTTTGATAAATCACCTTATTTAATCGTTTTTTTCACTTTATGCTATAAAAAACAGCAGGATATATCCCTTGTAATCGCCATCTGAAATACGTGCAGTGCATTTGTTAAAAAATCTGTTGATAAATAGAACAGGAAGTATCATTCCAATATAATAATATCAAGTACCTTAGCGGTTCCGCAGATAATAACATTTTAATTGAACCGATATGAGCAGCGCAGAAATCACAATCATCAAGAGAGACGGCAAACGTAAGGCCTTTTCTGTAGAAAAGATCAAGAACGCCATCCGTAAGGCCTTTCTTTCTGTCGGTGCATTCGCGACAGAAGAAGACCTCGTAAATATCCTTTCACACGTACGCATCACTGAAGGAATGCACGTGGAAGAGATTCAGAATCAGGTAGAGATCGGCCTTATGGCTGAACAGTATTTTACTGTAGCCAAAGCATATATGCTTTACCGTCAGAGACATATGGAAGACAGAGAAGTGCGCGACCATCTTGATTTCCTGATCCAGTACTGCCAGGCAGAAAACGCAGCTACAGGAAGCAAATATGACGCTAATGCCAATATCGAGAAGAAGAATCTCGCTACGCTCATCGGTGAGCTTCCAAAGAAGAACTTCATCAGACTGAATCGTCGCATCCTGACTGACAGAATGAAGAAAATGTATGGCAAGGAATTGTCAGACAAATATATACGCTTGCTCAAGAACCACCATATCTACAAGAATGACGAGACTTCACTGGCCAATTATTGCGCCAGCATCACTATGTATCCTTGGCTTCTCGAAGGTACAAAGCCTATAGGCGGAAACTCTATCGGTCCGACAAACCTCAAGTCCTTCTGCGGTGGATTCATCAACCTGGTCTTTATGGTTTCAAGTATGCTCAGCGGTGCCTGCGCGACTCCTGAGTTCCTTATGTATATGAACTATTTCATCGGTAAGGAATACGGACTTGATTATTGGAAGAACCCTGACCGTCAGGCGGATAATTCCACCAAGCAGCGTTCCGTTGACAAGATTATCACAGACTGCTTCGAGCAGATCGTATATTCGATAAACCAGCCTACAGGTGCACGTAACTTTCAGGCTGTATTCTGGAATATTTCCTATTACGACAAGAACTATTTTGAAAGCATATTCGGAGAATTCCGCTTCCCGGACGGCTCAAAACCTGACTGGGACGGTCTGTCCTGGCTTCAGAAGAGGTTTATGAAATGGTTCAATGCCGAACGTCTCAAGACCCCTCTCACTTTCCCTGTGGAGACAATGGCTCTTCTGACCGAGAACAACGAGGTAAAAGACAAGGAATGGGGTGATTTTACAGCCGAGATGTACTCTGAGGGGCATTCATTCTTCACTTATATGAGCGATAATGCAGACTCCCTTGCTTCCTGCTGCCGTCTGCGCAACGAGATTCAGGACAATGGTTTCAGCTACACTCTTGGTGCCGGCGGAGTCTCTACAGGATCAAAGAGCGTTCTCACGATCAACCTTAACCGATGCATTCAGTATGCCGTGAAGAACGGCCGCGACTATATTACATATCTCGCTGAGGTAGTGGATCTTGTACATAAGGTACAGCTTGCTTACGACGAAAATCTCAAGGCACTGAAAGAACAGGGAATGCTTCCGCTCTTCGATGCCGGATTCATCAATATCGGACGCCAGTATCTTACAGTCGGCATCAACGGACTGGTAGAGGCAGCCGAATTCCTCGGAATCGAAATCAACGACAATCCGGAATACGTCAAGTTCGTACAGGATACGCTCGGCCTCATAGAGGAATACAACAAGAAATACCGCTCGAAGACCACCCTTTTCAACTGTGAGATGATTCCTGCTGAGAATGTAGGTGTGAAACACGCAAAGTGGGATAGGGAAGACGGATATGCAGTGCCTCGCGACTGTTACAACAGCTATTTCTACATCGTCGAGGATAAGTCACTGAACATCATAGACAAGATGCGACTCCACGGTCGTAAATACATAGAACATCTTACCGGAGGCTCAGCCCTTCACCTTAACCTTGAAGAACATCTTACAAAGGCACAGTACAGCCAGCTTCTTCGCGTGGCTGCCCAGGAAGGATGTAACTACTTTACATTCAACATTCCTAACACCATCTGTAACAAGTGCGGCCACATCAGCAAGCACTACCTCAAGGAATGTCCGCAGTGCCACAGCGGAGACATCGATTACCTGACCCGCATCATCGGATATATGAAGCGTGTCAGCAACTTCTCGATGGCCCGCCAGGAAGAAGCTGCAAGACGTCACTATCATCGTGACGAAGGAAAGCATCTATGCTAAAGTGCTGCAGCTATGACATTGTCTGCCAGGAGATCCCGGAGGAGATCAGCCTGGCAGTCAATATTTCCGGATGTCCCAACAGATGTCCGGGATGCCACAGTCCATGGCTGTGGGAAAATGAAGGCAAGGAAATGACGACAGAACTCTTATCCGACATCATCGGACAGTATTCCGCCGCCATTACCTGTTTCTGTTTTATGGGAGGAGACGCAGACCCTTCAGAAATACAGCGCCTTTCCCTATGGATCAAGGAAGAATATCCTCATCTAAAGACAGCCTGGTATTCAGGTCGCGAAGCCATTCCGGAGGGTTTTGATATAAAATGCCTGGATTATATAAAGCTCGGTCCCTATATCGAAGCACTGGGCGGACTGAAATCTCCTTCTACAAACCAGGCACTTTATCTTGTCAAGTCAGACTGCTCTCTTGAGAAACTCAGTCTTATCTAAGGCTGAATATTACAGGGAATGTATATGTGACAGGCACCGCCCTGTCTCTCTGCCTGCCAGGTTCCCAGCGTGGAGAGCTGCTTACGACTCTCAGAGCTTCCTTATCAAGTTCCTTATCCACACCTCTTAAAACAGAAATGTTAGCAAGACTTCCGTCAGGCATCACAGTAAAAGAAAGCGTCACTCTGCCCTGAACACCGTTCTCCACGCATATCTGCGGATACACAAGCCTCTTGTTAACCCATCTGCTGAATTCATTGGCGTCACCGCCGTTGAATCTCGGTTTCTGCTCCACTATCGCAAAAGGTATCGGGGCTTCATCGACTTCCACTTCCTCCACTTCATAATAATCATAGATTTCGATTCCGGCGCTCGGATCGTCTTCGATTGTCTTGAAGAGATCATCGTCAACTTCGATATCATCATCGACTATATCTATGATATCTGAGAGTTCGATTTTAGGCACGGCAGGAGGTGGCGGCGGGGGAGTCTCGAATGTGGTAGGAATAATGAAGTCATCATCCAATACAACGGATGAGTCTGCAAGTTCAGCTGTCGAGATTTCAGCAGAGCTGTACTCGAAAGCTCCATAAACTACAGCCAGCGCAAGAGCCAGTCCGATTTCCACGAAAAGAAGCCTCTTGGTTTCAAGATCGGCTTTCTGTGTTTTCTTTTTTTCCATAACGCGAGATTTAATTGGTTTGTGCAAAGGTATGCACTAAAAAAGCCTGAAAACGAATTTCCAGGCCTGTAAAATCTCTCCACAATATTACATAATACATTGATTTTCAACGAATTAGAAGCAAGCAAGCTCGCAAAATCTCTCCGCTTTTATAACCTATTGAATATCAAGTATTTAGAATTTCAAGGAAATTATCCTTATCCGGCGCGTCCGAAGCCGAAATCTTGCCTTTCAGACGCCAGATACGGTTATAAACAATACCTTTGTCTTTCTCAAGAATAGTGGAAATCGTCGTACTTGAGAATCCGGAAGCGGCAAAAATGAACAATCTTACGTCCTCGACCTTAAGTTTCGGCATCTGTTCCCTGAGTCTTCTGACGATCTCATCACAATTCCTATCAAGCATAAGTTCCAGTCCCTTGAGCATCTTAGGATCATCGCGCAGTCCCTGGATTACAGATTTGACTTCTTTCAGGACCTTGTCCTGCAGATTAGGTGTACCTTCATATACATAATATTGTTCGCACAACCTCTCCAGAACATCGAACTTAGCTATGGACATATGTTTTTCAGAAGGTAGTCTTTTGGAAGCACTCTTAAGCTTGGCCTGAAGATCTTCCGCTATGTTCATATACTTTTCAGTCTCTGCCTTTTCCTCTGCAAGAATCTTTGCGGTCTGCAGTTTCCTATACCTTATATAACCTATCAGAGCAAATACCACAGACATAAGAGCCAGAAGAACAAAGGCCGCAGTCAGTCTGGTAGATCTCAAGCGATGCCGTGTAGCAGAATGCCGCTGATCCAGAAAATCCTTTCGTGATGAAGCCACAGACTTCATCAATGAGGTCATTTCTACGGAATTGCTGTATTCCATAACAGCTTCAAGCGCCCTCAAAGCCTCAGTATCTTCCCCTAGACGGCTTTTAATCTGGTAAAGCCGGAAATCAGCCTGGGCTTTTTCAGAAGGGGATTGAGATGTCGCGACTGCTTTCCCGGCCCATTTCAGAGCCTCAGATTCTTTTCCTGCCAAAGAATAAGCATAGGCAAGAACACCCCTGTCCGAACTGCTCAACGGACACTTAAGGTCATTCGCCACTCTGGAAAGCATATCAATGGCCAATGATGGGTCTGGGTCGGAAACTTCCAGAGCTAAGGCGGCATATGCAGAAAGGCATTGGGCCTGAAGTGCAGTATCAGAGACCTCATAGGCTCTGTAGAGAACATCTCTATAAACCTTTTCAGCTGAGGCATAATCACTTACATTATAATACGCCATTCCTTTCTCCAAGTCCACATATAGTCTGTTATATGGTTTTTCTGCGTTGCCGAAAGCATCTGATGCCATTTTCAGATACTGTATTTCATCCTGATAACTGTAGGCCGCATTGCTGATATGGGCCATAATCCGGTAGATTTTGCCAAGACTGAACTGGTCGTCCAGCTTCTGTGCCAACGACTCGGCCTCAGAACATGAAGTCATGGCTTCCGAATAGCGCTTTTGCTCAAAAAGTGTTTCGCTCTCGCTTAAGGCCTGTTCAAGGCGCATTTCAGTCCTTGAAGTGCACGAGCACAGGCAGAGCATCAATATTACCGATAATTTCCTGATCATAGTTGACAAATATAATTATAAAGTATGATTTTTGTTTTACCTTTGCGCGCGAAATTTTTCAGAACTATGCAGAAACCTATAATATACCAGATGCTCCCTCGTCTTTGGGGCAACGATAAACCAAGACCTAAAAAGAACGGCAGCCTTTCGGAAAACGGTACAGGAAAGTTTTCTGACATCGACACCGGAACCCTCGAATATCTTAAATGGCTGGGATGCAGCCATGTATGGTTCACCGGTATCCTGAGGCACTCGACACAGGCTTCGGAAGAAGGATGCATTCCATCCCATCCACAGTTCGTAAAAGGAAAGGCTGGCTCCCCATATGCCATTTGCGATTACTATGATGTAAACGCATATCTAGCTGATAATCCGGAAAATAGAATAGCCGAATTCGAGTCTTTGATAAAGAGAAGCCACGATGCAGGACTGAAGGTTATCATCGACTTCGTGCCTAATCACGTCTCGCGAGATTATGGAAAAATAGACTTTACACCCGGACATCCGATACTAGGCGAAGAAGATGACAAGACAGTACATTGGAAATCCGAGAACGATTTCTTCTACTATCCCGGGCAAAGTCTCACTCTCCCGACCCCTGTTCCGGAAGGAATGGAAGCGTATGCTGAGACTCCGGCAATGGCCACCGGCAACAACTGCTACAGTCCGGCTCCTGGTGTAAATGACTGGTACGAAACAGTAAAGATCAATTACGGCGATGACCATACGTCCACCTGGGACAAAATGTGGGACATCATCGACTTCTGGGCAGGAAAAGGTGTGGACGGCTTCCGCTGCGATATGGTGGAACTTGTTCCGCCGGAATTCTTCAAATGGCTCATTGAAAAGGCCGGAAGAAAGTATCCGTCCCTGATCTTTATAGCCGAAGTATATAAAAAGGAGCTATATGCAGAATACATCAGGAATATCGGTTTCGATTTCCTGTATGACAAGTCAGGCCTTTATGACACCCTCAGGACAGTTGTCGAAAAGAGTGTGAACGATAATGGCATGCCTGTAGAACTATGGCAGTCTGCCACAGGAATCACCCGCAACTGGCAGTTTCTGGGAGACCTTCAGCCATATATGCTGAATTTCCTTGAAAACCACGACGAACAGAGATTCGCATCAGACTTCTTCGGCGGTGATGCTCATAAGACATTCGCCCCATTATATGTATCCCTTTTCCTTAATACAGCACCTTTCATGATTTATTTCGGTGAAGAAGTAGGAGAGAAGGGGATGGACGAGGAAGGATTCAGCGGATGCGACGGCCGTACTACCATTTTCGACTGGTGGAGCGTAGGCTCTGTCAGAAGGCTCAGAAAACTGATCGCTTCGGGAGCATATCGTTCCACTTCCGTATCAGGCCTGGTCAAAGGCGGACTGAAGAAAGAAGAGGCGGAAATATTCCTGCATTTCTCACAGGCCACAAGGCTTGCCGCAGAAGATGAAGCCATCCGCAAAGGCAGCACATACGATCTCTGCTACTGCAATATGTCATCTGACGGATTCGACAAAAACAGACACTATGCCTTCCTGCGTGACCACGAAGACCACACCCTTCTTATCGCCGCCAATTTCTCAAAACATGATGCGGTCATGAAGCTTACCATTCCGGAACATGCATTCGAATGGATGGGAATACCTGTAAGTGAGAGTCTGCACCCTGGAAAGGAGATAGAAGTGAGGGTCCCATCTATGAATGGAGCAGTGATTACGCTGATATAACCATCCAATCATAGAGAAAGCGCGGTTAACAAAAATGTTATCACTATAAACATTTTTGTTAACCGCGCTTATTTTCAATCAGTTATCAGTAACCCACAATTGCCTTATTAGAAGAACGGTCAATATAGCCCTCAAGACCTGTCGGAGCCTTATAAAGACTTATATATTCTCCTTTATGGACACATTCAAGAGCGGAAATCGCATCTTCGTCCACAATTCCGTCACCTCTCACAGTATCAATTGTCAGATATCCTACACCAAGAGAAGTGATGTTCTGAAAGAAGTGAGTGCCCTGACTAGGCTCGATCTGATATCCGGGAATCGCGGTTTCCACTATCATCCTTGCCTCGGAAATATCACTCCAAAGGACGGGTATTCCTAGCCATGGATCAGAAGAGCCCCAACGTCCCGGACCTATAAGCAGATATGAAGATGCCTCCTTTTTAACCAGATCATTGATGCGGGATATTTCCTGAGCCATTTCTTTTGTCTTGGCGCTGTCAAATGTATTAGAAGGCACATGAAGTATATATCCGATATTATCGACCCTTCCTGATCCGAGAGCCTTTGATGACTTTATCAGGATATTGTTCATTTCTTCGCTTACCTTTTCGATTGAAACGGAATTATCTGCACTGTATTCGCCTACAGGACGCACCTGAAGAAGCTTGAGATTGAATCTTGCACCGTTTTCACGCTGCTGAAGATCCGCGGCAAATTCCATTTCTATATCACACATCAGCTCTTTTCTGCATATATCCAATATATCGCGGATAATCTGCGCGAGAGGGTATCTGTTATATTTGAGGATTGCATCAAATGAGATCACGCGAGGGCCTTTAGCCGTTATGCCCGGAAGCATCCTGTTGTTTTCAATGCTGAATGTGGATGCGACTAGTTCTGGATGAGAGAAATCCGCAAGAGCCTCAGCAACAGGAATATGAGCGAGATTGACACCCTCATCACGGGATATCTTGAACGCTCCCGGACGAAGATTCAGGGCATACATCATCTTCTGAGTGTCCCGCAGAGCAAGTTTTGTCTCAGAAAGCTGAAGTATCTTCTTTGGATACTTCGGGCTGAATCTCAACGAATTGCCACCGTCTACAACTGTCTTTCCAAGACCGAATGCAAGATCTAC
>JAEIGA010000713.1_pt1 | contig 49250 bp, 36 predicted proteins | sample 9270691 | NCBI WGS metagenome assembly JAEIGA01 (sample SAMN17057246, study PRJNA624740) | gut metagenome | biome: biome; isolation source: fecal sample | host: Bos grunniens | place: China: Xizang | collected 2019 | reverse complement strand
CCGCCGCGATCTCCGCCTCGGCGGCGACAGTGAAGGATCTCTCCGACAAGGAGGTCTTGACCATCGACGCCAATACCACCTGGTATGGCACGACAGGCCAAAGCCCGATCAACGTGCCGGGCAACACGAGAGCGGTTATCAATATAAAGAAAGGTGTTACGCTTACGGTGTATGGCGCAGACGCGAGCGGCCAAACCTTCGGGGTGCCTGCCATCTACGTCCCCCCGACCGCGACGCTCTACATCACCGGCGAAGGCAAGCTGGTTGCCGTGGGCGGCAACGGCGGTAACGGCGGCAATGGAAGTCGCGGTGCCGATGGCGAATACGTCCTAAGCGCTTACCACTTCAACGGCGGCGGCGGCGGCGGCGGCTATGGCGGCGGCGGCGCGGGCGCTGGTATCGGCGGCGAGGGCGGCACGGGTGCAAGCGGCGGCACGGGTGCTGGGAGAAGTGGCCCCCGGGCCGATGGCGACAACGAATACCCGGCAAACGGAACCGATGGCGGCACGGGCGGCGACGGTTCGCCCGGCGCGTCGTGCGGAAGCGTGTACATCCTCGGCACTGTTACCGTGGAAGTGAGAGGTGGCTCGTCCGGTGAAGCCGGCTCCGCCAGCGGATTATGGGGTGGCTACGGTCATAACGAGACCGGCAATGACGACTGGTATTCCGGCGGCGGCGGTGGCGGCGGCGGCGGCGGTGGCGGCGGCGCTGCAATGTCCATCGGCGGCGGCGGCGGCGGCGGCGGCGCCGGCGGCGGCGGCGGCAGCGGTTCGTTTGTCGTTACCGACAACGAAGAAAGCTTCTACAGTTCTAGCGTCGACGGCGGCCAGGGCGGCAACGGTGGCGGCGGTTATTCCGGCGGCGGCGGCACGAGGACCAGTGGCGAAGCAAGTACTTATCATGACAACTACGACTCCAATTATGGATACTCGAAGACGGGCGCGGGCGGCACCGGCGGAAATGGCGGAAGCCAGGGCAACGCCGGCAGCCTCTATAAGATGTCAACGGCAACGCTGACCGCATCGCCGGCGCGCATTCCTTCCGAGGTGACGGCGCTTTCAGGCTCCGAAAATGAAGTGGTCAATACCACAGTCACGTTCAAGCACAACTCAAGCGCGAATGTCGCAGATCAGACCAGGTCGGCGTCGCTCGCGTTCGCTCCGCCGGCTGCGCCTTCTCCTGCCGAATACACAGGCTATGTCTTTCTCGGCTACTTTACGGAAGCGTCGGGTGGAACGAAAATCTACGATGCGAACCTCAACTGTGTCGCCTTTAGCGTTTGGCCGTACGCCGAGAACGTGACGCTCTTTGCGCATTGGCTGAGGCTTTCCAACCTCACGTTCATGTCGGACGAAGGATCGGGCCTGGTCGAGGCCGGCACCCGCGTCGCGCAACAGGGCCTGGCTCTTCCCGCCGCACCCGAGACGGCAAGGTCCGATTGGAACTTCGCAGGCTATTGGACGGATCCAGAGGGCGGCACGCAGGTCTATGACGAAAACTTCACTCCAGTGGCGAGCGTGTGGGATTCCACCCAGGACATGACGCTTTACGCGCACTGGGAGCCGGTGAGCGTATCATTCTACCTGACGCTCAAGGCCGACGGCTCCACGGTGAGCAGGGATCTCGTCCGTCAGGGCGATGCCGTCGAATCGGTTTCGGTGCCGGTGAAGGCCAACTTCAGTTTCCAAGGCTACTGGACGGATGCGACTTCCGGGACCAAGTTCTTCAATGCGGACGGGACGCCTGTCAATTCCACCTGGGGCTATTACCCGGAATTGACGCTCCATGCGCACTGGGTGCCGACGCATGCCGTCACCTTCGTTTCGATGGACGAGGCGGTAGGCTCGGCCGTCTATGTGGAAGGGGAGGCGGGGGATGCCGCGCCGGTTCCGACCCGTTCAGGCGACTACATCTTCCTCGGCTACTTCACGGAGAACGGCGTGCAGGTCTTCGACGGGAGCGGCGCGCTCATTCCTGGATCCCTACCGGGACTTTCGACGGACGCGACGCTCTACGCGCACTGGGCGCCGCCGGAGGGCAGCATCGTGAAGCTCGTCTATCGCGGGCAGCTGACCTTGCTCGGAACGGACACCCCGGCTACCGACACGCAGAAGTACACGAAGACGATGCACTTCAGGGTGTACGACGACGAGTCGGCGACGACGCCGGTCTGGCAAATCGACAACCAGACGGTGACGGTCAACAAGGACGGCAGCTTCATGGCGATGTTCGGCGACGAGACGCTCGCGGCGCTTATCGCGACAGGCCTTGTCTCGCACGTGGGCGTGGCGATCGGCGAAAACGCGGGGCAGGCGATCGAGCTGAAGCCGCGGCGCGAGATCCGCCCGGTCGCGGTGGTCAACCGCGCGCTGGTGGCGGAGGCCGCGGGGACGAATCCGCGCGTCGGAAACCTGGTCACGGAAAACGCGCTCGCGGCGAACAACGTGACGATTTCGCGGCTGGAGGTGGCGGGCACGGTGACGGCGCCCGGCGCCGGTCCGGTGGACGTCTCGCCAGTCGTGGTCGGCGAGCGCGAGACGCTGACGCTCCTCAGGGGCGGCGGCGTAAATGTGTTCTCGAAGAACCGCGTCGACTTGGGCACTACGGACAACGTGCAGCGCGGGCAGAAGATCGGCTCGGACCCTGCGCCGTCCGACGGCTTCGCTCTGATCACGAGCAAGAAGGAAGGGGCGCGCGGGCTTAGAATCCCGGGGGTGATCCAGTACTGCCGGAAAGGGGAGTACGTGCGGGCGCCCGCATCGGAGCCGGACGGGGTGAAGGTGACGTTCTTCCCGTTCGTCGGAAAGGAGGGCAAGTAAGATGAGGAATTGCTTGATTCTTGCGCTGGTGTTGCCTGTTGCCGCTTTCGCGGATCCGCCGCCGGACACGCAGCTCTCGCTCGGCGAGGTGGGCTTGCCGACGTGGATGCCGAGCTACACCGGCGGCAAGTTCGTGCAGCCGATTGCGGCCTATCCGATTTCGGCTGCATGCGCCCCGGTGGCCCCCGAGTCGTCGGTGACCGCAACCTCCGTCAAGGACGTGCAGACGACCTGGACGCTCGCCGCGTGGACTGCCGGGCGCACGCTCTCGGAACAGAAGCCGAACGCGAGAGTCGGAGACTTCTGCAAGGACGTCCCCGACGAAGATTCCCTCGACTGGCAGCAGACGGTTGCCGCAAACGCCGAGGCGATCGCGGCGGGACGCATCGCCTTCGACACCGGGGCGAAGGATCCCGGCGAGCGGCTGATGTTCATTGCGAGCGGCGCCACTACGGTGACGTGGGTGAGGAAGGACGGAACCCGCGAGGAGCAGACTTTCAAGATCGGCGCCATGTCGTCGTCGCGCCCGTACCGGATCTTCGCCACCCGCGCGGACGAGGCGAACTCGGCGGCGTTTGTCGACCTCTCGGGCAAGTTCGTGAAGTTCTTCGGCGACAGCCAGCTGCTTTCGAGCCGCTGGCAGACGACGTCGGCGGGCGTGTCGAACGTCGTGTACGGCCTCGACTACAATCCGTCGGTGTCCAAGATGCTGACGTTCCGCTACACGGTAAACGAGACGACCGGGGCCATGGAATGTCCGCAGGGGCAGTTCGTGCTCGCCTACTACGACACGGAGACGAAGGACCACATGGTCGCGCACATCGTGGTCGAGGTGTGCCCGCCGACGGTCAACACGATGTACGCCGAAGTCGGCGACGCGCTGAAGCCGGCCGGTGGCGGGTACAGCGCCTCGAACCTCTACGCCGTCGTGGCCGCCGGGCTTTCGAAGGATTCCACCGACCCGTATTCGCCGTACCTCGAGCAGTACACGGCCGAGGAGGGCGAGGAGGTGACCGATCCCAACCACGGCAAGATCTTCGCCATCGCGCCGACGGACGTGACCACCAGCTCTGATGGCGTCGCCATGCCGTGGAAGGCCGACATCTACTGGCAGACCGCCGACCCGATGAAGACGCGCTGGAACTTCGAGCACGACTGGTACCTCGTCAGCTGGCCGGCGAATCCGATCCGCGTCGTGGTCGCCCCGTCGGACTCGACGCCCGGATGCCCGTTCCTGGTGCCGACCAACTACGCGATTTCGACCATGTTCCGCATGCCCGAGAACGTTTCGGCGACCGTGGATGAGCAGACGGGCGAAGTCTCGCTCCGCGGCGGGAACGGCGGCAAGATCCTCATTCGCCTCACCAACGACAGCGGCGCCGGATGCCCGTGGTACATGCCGGTGCAGATGACGGACTACCGGGACAAGTCGGTGACGACGCCCTGGGACATCGACTGGCCGGTCGGCGTCGAGATCAAGCCGCGCCTCGGGATCGAGGCCGGACTGGACGCGCGGGCCATGTCCGAGCGCGTGGACGACAAGCTCCCGGGCTTCATCTACCTGCCTGAATCGCCTGGCCGCAACTGGAACCCTCGGCTCTACCACGCGCCCGCCGGTTCCTCCGGTCTGCCCGACATGTCGTCGGTGTTCGGCAACGTGGACGGAACGGCGACGGAGAGCGCCGACCCGTACGCCGCCCTCGAATCCTCGATCTACGCCGTGAACGCGAGCGACGGCAAGATACAGGTGTGGTGGCGCGCGAACTTCCAGGGCAAGGGAATGTCCACCGCCGTCACCTACCCCGCCCTCGTGCAGAACTACTGCGCGAACTGGGAGACTACGATGGCCGAAGGGCTTTTGCCCGAAATAGCCCTCTCCTCAGGGCTCGGCTCGGCCGACCCGGCGATGACCGCGTGCAGCGGGCGCTCGCTGCTGCTGGAGGAGACGAACTCGATTGCATCCATTAACCTCGCCGGAACGGTCGTGGACGCGACGGCCGAGGCGATCCGCGCGGGCTTTTCGATCTACGTGCCGGCGGACGAGCCGGCGACGCCGGGGCGTCTCGCCCGGCTGGCCTTCGGCGACAGGAGCGGAACCGCCGCCTGCACCGTCGAGGCGCGGCTCGAACGCGTCGGCGAGGACGGCTGGCAGGTGGCGTTCGCGGTTGACGGGACAATCACCAATCAAACCGTCAAGGCAGGCCAGTGGAACAATGTCGCCGTGAACGTTCCGCTGTCGGCGCGCGGACACGGCATTCTCGCGTCCTTCGGCGCGGCGGAAGGCGGCGCGGCGGCGACATACGTGGCGCTCGACAACCTCGCGCTCTGGTACGGCGACACGGCCGCGCCGGAGTCGGAAAGCGACGCCATCTTCTTCTTCAGCTTCACCGACGACGACCTTGCGACCGTTGGCACCGACGGAACGGTACGCACCGCGACCGGCGTCAAGGGCAACGTGCTGCGCTGCAAGAACTGTGCGGCGCTCGGCGCCGGCGCGCCCAAACCGTTCAGCCTCGCCCTCGCGACGGACAGCGGCGTGGCGCCGGAGCTCTACTACCAGAACGTGCAGGGTCTGGTCGGCTTCAATCCCAACGAAGAGCACGCCTTCCTCGAAGCGAACGGGAGCGAATACGTGGCATGGGCGCTCAGAAACGACCTCAACCAGGCGGGGCTCTCGGAGCCGGTCGTGATGGTGATGTATTCGCGCAACGGCAAGGGTGCGATGCAGGCCTATCGCGTCGTCACCCAAAACGATGCCCATTCCGATTTCGTGAGAAATGTCACCGTCGGCAACCTGATGCTGCCGCCGGGACCGATCGGCAAGGTGCCGGGCTGGGGCACGGAGAACGACTTCGCCGTCTCGCCGATGATGGCCGACGACGCGGCCGTGGCGTACGTCGACCGCAAGAACCAGATGTGGGCGCGGCGCGACGGCATGGCCTTTGCCGTCTATTCCTACCCGATGCAGCCGGGCTTCTACTGCCCGTCTCTCGGCGACGCCCAGCTCCCGACGGGAACCATCGTCGGCTGGATGAACTGCACCGAAATACCTTCGCCGTCGGTCACGGACCTCAAGGACGGTTTCAAGTCGATGCCGTGGACGTGGCTTGCGCAGTGGCCGGACACCAACTCGGTGCCGACGATGTGCGTCGGCCAGGTGCTGACGGTGGCGGAGAATGGCCTGCCGGAGGTCTGGAACGCCGCCTCGATGGCCGTTGCCTATCCTTCGCCGTCCGACGGTCTCAAGACCGTCGTCGAGCTCATCGACCCGACGGTCGTGCAGTGCTCGGAGGAGGAGCTGCCGATCAACTCGAACTTCGCCGACGAGTACGGGTTTGAGCTCGGTCCGTCGGGAACGACGACCCTGCGCAAGGGCAAGTACTACTTCACGGGGCTGCCGCCGTCCATCAGCGACCGCTTCTACATCGACACGAACGCCGACCCGATGTTCCGCGTGTGCCTCCTCGGCCGCCGCGTGGTCAAGGAGTCGGGCGGCTCCTACCTGCAGCTCAACGTGCTGACGGACGCGGAGCGCACCGCGCTCAAGGCGATCTGCACGCTTGAAAGCACGGACGTCCACAAGCAGGACTGGGACAGGGCCATCGACTCCCTCGCGAAGGAAGAGGTCGTCCCCTCGTCTCGCTCCGGCCTGGAGATCAATTCCAAGGAGTACGCCGTCCGCAAGACCTACGCCTTCCCCTCGCAGCATGCCTTCGAGGTCTGGCGCGGGCTACTTGACACGACGAACTTCCTGGTCTCCAGCGTCAAGAGCGAGCTCGAATTCGAGTTCCAGCTCGTCACTGGGCCGATGCCCCCGATCGCCGGCGCGGAGTACCTGTGCGCCACCTGCGGCTGGACGGTCGTCAGCACCAGCTGGAAGACGCTGCCGCGCACGGCCACGACCGATATGGCGGCGAAGTGGGAGAAGGACGGGCTTGCCGAGTACACGGGGCTCGGTTGGAAGACCGAGAACGACGGAGGTAGCTACCTGAGCGTGGAGATGAAGTTCACCTCCACCATCGCCGAGCGCCTGCCCATCTCGGTATATCTGCCGCGCGACCACTACGCGCTCGTCGCGAACGGCGCGGGAGCCGGCTGGGTTACGCTCATCGAAAACGACAATCCGGACGAGACCCAGGTCAAGCCGGGCCTTCCGGTTTCAATGAAGGTGTTGCGCGTCCTGCCCAAACTCTACACCGACGGCATCGCGGTGCTCACCGATCCGCTCAACAAGCTCTCCGAGCAGCTCACGCTGCAGTACCGCACGCCGCTCGGGAGCGCCACCGACAACTTCGAGTTCGAGTGGCGGCGCGCGAGGCCCGCCGCCGACGGCACACTCTCCACCTCGGACTACACGAGTGCTCCGTGGGAGTACTACCGCGCTGATTCGGGGCTTTACTCTATCCTCCTCGGTGCGAACGGCGCGCGGCCCGACGAGTACGTGAACACCTACTACACCCTCCACTACCGCGCAAAGCCCGGTACGCTTGTCGCCGCTACTGTCGGCACCGGCTGGAGCGACTGGGCGCCGGAACAGCTCGCGGAAGGGTGGCTCCAGCGCGTGCTCAACGAGGTCACGCCCTTCGCCCAGCGCGTGGAGGACTTCTACCAGCAGAAGGCCGATTCCTGGATTTCCATGCTCGAGGAAATCGGCCGGCCCTACCAGGGCGACGTCGCGCTCAACAACGACAACCTCGCCGAGGTCGGGCTCCTCGAACTCTACCAGACGCTCTTCAACCGCGCCGAGATGGTCTTGCAGTCTTCCGGTACGCCGAGCGTGGACATGTCCAAGCAGATGCTCCTCGCGCAGACGCGCATGGGCGAGTTCTACTCGCTGCTCGGCGCCGAGGCGTATTCCGACGCGAAGAACCCGCTCGTATCGCAGCAGTCCATCGACGGCAAGGAAGACAACACCATCAATCTGCCGAGCTCCACCTTCTGCTTCGCGAACCAGGTTCCGACGCTCCTCGACGAGGAACTGGCGCTGCTGCGCGGACGGTCCGCCTCCACCGCCTATCCGCGCATGACCGAGGCGCCGTGCTACAACCGCCTTGCCTGGAACTTCACCAAGGACCTCGTCGAAGGCGAGCCCGCCTACGTCGCCAACTACGGCATCCGCGCCCGCGACGGCGTCCTCGACGTCAACTGCGCGGCGGCGCAGTATCCGCAGGGCCACGGCGACGCATGGGGACACTACCTCTCCGTCATCTCCGGCTACTACCGGCTCCTGAGGAATCCGCTCTTCGACTGGACCGCCGCGATGGGCGAGATGCTCATGGACCAGAAGCTCACGAATGTCGACTACCAGGACGAGGAGAAGTTCGCCGACGCCGTCTCCAAGCTCGCCCGCGCCGGACTTGACGTGATGGACCTCACGGTGCGCAAGCAGTATCGCGACAACGACGGCGCGGCCGACGGATACCGCGACTCAAACACGGAGCAGGCCTTCGGCTACGGCGAGTGGGCGACGCGCACCGGCCTCGCCGCCGCGTACGGCTGGATGACGGTGAACGCGCTCCTGCCGACGAACGACGCGCCGTACAAGTCGTTCACCGACAAGGGAATCATGAAGATCGACCGCACGACCGCCGCGCAGCTGCCGGTCATCTGCGATGTCGTCCGATCCGTGGAAAACCGCCTCGCCGCCACCGATGCCGGCATGAATCCGCTCGGACTTTCCGAGGACGCGATTCCGTTCGACATCGACCCCGACCGCCTTGCGCAGAAGGATTCGCACTTCGAGCAGATCCTGGAGCGTGCGGAGAAGGCGCTCGCCAACTGCAAGACCGCGCTCGACTACGCCAACAGGTACGGCAACCGCATCTCCATGCTCTCTCGGGAGGAGACGTCCCTCATCGACGAGATCGCCGAACAGGAGTTCGCCTACAACAGCCAGCTCATCGCCATCTACGGCACGCCGTTCGCGGGCGACATCGGGCCGGGCGGCACCTATCCCCAGGGCTACGAGGGGCCAGACCTCTACAACTACAACTACATGGATCTCGAACCCTACGGGCTGGACGAGCTCACCACCGCGTTCACCAACTCCTGGACTCTCAAATGGGGCAACGCGCTCGGCTTCTGCGACCTAAAGATCGAAAAGGACGCAAAGGGCAACCTCTACCTCCAGGGTTATGACCTGAAGATGAACGTCAACGACCTCACCGGTGACTTTGACGGCGACACGCTCGCTGCCGTGCTCCCATACCTGCCCGCCTCCGTCCGCAAGATCCTGTCCGGTACCGGCAAACAGTCGGCTCCCATCGAATACTCCATCAGCTACAACGTCAGCGAGGGCGGCATTCGCGCCAAGCCCGTGCTCGTCACCGGCGTCCGCGCCACCGAGGGCAGCATCCAGGCCGCCTACCGCAAGTACCTCATCGCCTACAAGGAGGTCGAAGCCGCCTTGTTTGAGGTGAGTATGAAGTGGCTCGTGATGAACGAAGTCTGGGACAAGCTCAAGATCAAGCTCGGCATGCACCTGCCCCAGATGATTCTCTCGGGAATGGTCTCCGAGCTCGGCCTGGGCACCGCGATCGCCATCAAGGATGCGGCCCTCCAGACGGCGAAGGATGCTTACGAGCACGAGTACAAGGTCCAATCCCTGACCGCTGCGTCCATTCCGATCGTGACGGGCGCCGGGGCCACCTTCGTCGCCAGCCCCCGGTCCGTGGCCGCCGCCGCCGCAACGCCCGGGCTTCTGGCCGCGTTCACCGGTACGCTGGGCGCCATCAACACGGTGCGGACCGTCAAGACCAAGCTCGAATCCGCCAAGATCATCAGCGACATCATCTTGGGCATCTACGGGCTCGCCAACACCATCTACGACAGCATCATCGAGCTGCGCGACAACCTGCTCACCGCCGCGCTCGGATACGACGGCGCCGTCGTCGCCGCCACCGAGAAGTACGCCGCGCTCGCAGCCGCCGAAGCCGCCTACCGGGCCGAGGTGTACAAGGGCGAGATGCTCCAGGACGAGCGTGCCGCCTGGCGCAGGAAGATCGCCAGCAGGGCCACCATGCGCCGCTACCTCGACATGTACAACCGCGTCGAGCGCAACGCCGCCCTCGCCAAGTACTCCACCTCGTTCGACACCGCCCAGCGCTACGTCTGGGAGCTCGCGAAGGTGTACGACTACGAAACCGGTCTCCTCTCCACCGACCCGCAGAGCGGCAAGAAGTTCCTCGCGGACATCGTTGCCACCCGTTCGCTCGGTCAGGAGGGCGTCACCATCGACTCTTCGACCACCGACGGCGGGCTCTGGGACGTCGTCACGCGCATGAAGGCCAACTGGAACAACCTCAAGGGGCGCCTTGGCATCAACAACCCCGACAAGCCCGAGAAGTGGTTCTCGCTCCGCTACGAGCTCTTCCGCATTCGCCCCGACGCCGAGGGCGACGGCGCCTGGCGCCGCGAGCTGAAGAAGTACTGGGTGGACGACCTCCGCGACAACGCCGACTTCGTGCGCCACTGCCAGCCGCTTGCGAGCGAGGCGGTCGTCCGGAAGGAGCCCGGCCTCGTCATCCCGTTCTCGACCTCTATCAACAACGCCGAGAACTTCTTCGGCAAGACCCTCCAGGGCGGCGAGTCGCAGTTCTCGTCCGCCGACTACGCGACGAAGATCGCGGCCGTTGGCGTGGACTTCCCCGGCTACGACCGCCTGACGACGCAGACGGCCGACGGACTTGCAGTTGAGCCGAACGTCTATCTCGTGCCGGTCGGCAGCGACTACATGCGCGCCCCGGCCGGGAACGAGCGCAAGCTCGTCAAGTGGAACGTCGTCGACCAGGTTCTGCCGCTTCCGTACTCCATCGGGTCGACCCAGCTGGACGACGTCCTCTGGATTTCGTCCTTCTCCGGGCTCGACGGTACGAGCGACTCCGTCGCGACGATCCGCCGCCATTCGACGCTGCGCGTCGGCGACAGCTTCAAGTCCACGCGCCTCGTCGGGCGCAGCGTCTGGAACGACAAGTGGATACTCGTCATTCCGGCCTCGGCGCTGAACCAGAACCGCGAGAAGGCGCTCGAGAAGTTCATCGACGGCATCAGCGACATCAAGCTCGGCATCAAAGCATACTCCCGTCATGGGAACTAAAGTTGAAAAGTTGAAAAGTTGAAAGGTTGAAAAGTTTGGTTTTGGTTGTCATTTTGTTCTCGGCCTTCGTCGCGGGGGCGGAAGCCGAACCTTTCAACTCTTATACCAACCACGCCGGGAACGCCATTTCGGGATGGCCCGTAAAGCTCACCCAGAAGGAAGTCACCCTGGCAGACTCCAAATCTGTCAATGCATCGACCAATCAACCTTTCAACTCGTCGTCTTTGACGACGTACCCGCTATCGATTTTCCCGGAGTCCGAGCAGCGGCGGATCGCGGCGGATTTCGTCATCCTGCAAGGCGGCGGACAAGTCGAACTGCTGCGCATTCCGGTCGCGGTGAAACGGGCGGTTTCCGGGGCGGAGAAGGCGATGGCGCGCTCGCGCAAGCGGGCGGAGAAGGGGCTTTGCACGAAGGATGAGAGCGAGGCGTTTTGCACCAAGTCGGCGGCCGCGCTCAGGAGTTACTTGGACAAGCAGGTCAAGGAGGGCGTGATTACCCCCGCCGAGCGCAAGGCGCTTGGGCAATGACCCGCCGGAAAATATTGACGCGGCGGGGACGTAGATTTGGTATAATACGCGGCAGAAGGGGGAGGGCGGATGTCATGAACAGGAATAACCTTGCCTATGTGGCGGTCGCGGCGTCGCTTGCGGCGTTTGCGTGCGGATGCAGATCACACAGCTACCACTCGCGCGCGTACGTGACGGAACCGGTATATGTTGCGCCGGCATACGTCGAGCCGGCGTATGTTGCGCCGGCATACGTCGAGCCGGTTTACGTCGAGACGGTGGTGGTGCCGCCGCATCGTCCGCACCATCATCCGATTGTGCACCCGCCGCCGCGCCGTCCCGGGCCGTCGCCGAGGAGGCCATCGGTCCATCCGGCGCCGCCGAATCGGCGTCCGCCAACTCCGCAGCACAAGGCGAAGCCTGGTCTTGCGAGGCCAACGCCGCCGCGTCCGGCGGTGAAGCCAGGCCCTGCGAAGCCAACGCAATCGCGTCCGTCTGTGAAGCCAGGCCCTACGCGACCAATGCCGTCTCGTCCGCCGGCGAAGCCGCGGAGATAAGAATCGCCGCGGTGGATTTGGTATAATACACACTATCCGGCATGGTGTCGGGGAAAAACGAAAGGACAAAAGGAACATGAACTACTTCATTGACTGCCTCACCAAGAAATACGCCTGCTTCTCTGGCCGCGCTCGCCGCCAGGAATACTGGCTGTTCTTTCTTTTCAATTTCATCGCCGCTTTTGTAGTTGGTTTTATCGGCGGATTTCTTGCGAGTGTGACTGGTGTCGATGCATTTGCGTTCCTCGGGGCGATTTACAATCTTGCCGTCCTGATCCCCAGCTTTGCTGTGTTTTGCCGTCGCATGCACGACACCGGGCGCAGCGGCTGGTGGTGGCTGATTGGGCTCATTCCGTTTGTCGGTATAATCGTCCTTCTCGTCTTCTGCTGCCTCGACAGCCAGCCTGGGGAGAACAAGTACGGTCCCAACCCCAAGGGTCTCTGATTCCGCTATGAAGCGCGCGCGGGATTACCGCCGCGAGGCATGGAACGCGCTCGGCGAAGGGCAGTACTGGCCCTTCGTCGGCGCGATGTTCATTCTTACGCTCATTTCTGCCGCGGCGATAATCCCGTCGATTCTGCTTCTTTTCATTCCGCTGTTCTACTTGATCGGCTTCATGTCGTGGTCTCAGAACACGATGGCCCTTGCGGCGATGCGCAGGCACATGAAGTTCGAGCTTTTTTCCTCTGGATGGGGCCACAGCTGGCACATGTTCTGGGTGCTCGGAGTCCAGTGGACGTATTTGCAGCTCTGGTTTCTCCTGCTCATCGTCCCTGGCGTCATAAAGACCTTTTCCTATGCCATGACGCCGTATATCGCGGTAGACCATCCCGACTGGACGGCGACGCAGTGCATCACGGAGTCCAGGCGGATAATGTATGGGAACAAGTGGCGCTACTTCTGTCTCAACATTAGCTTCATCGGCTGGTATCTGCTGCTCATCCCCGCGGCGTTCCTCCCGGGCGGCACCTTCGCACAGCTCTTCCTGCAGCCGTATGTCCAGACCGCCTGCGCCGCCTTTTACGAAGACATCAAGAACACGTGACCTGCGGAAGCTCCGTGCCGCGGCAGTTTGCGCGGGGAAATATGGTATAATACACAAAATCAAAGCGAAATGAGGTTGCAATGACGAACGCAGTAGTTACCACGGCCCTCAAGGCCATTGCGAATGAACCCGAGGCGGCGCTCACCGGCGCCGTGGCGAAGTCGGTCGAGACCTCGAGCGACTGGCTCGCGGCGCTTACCGCCTGGGTGGACAAGGCGGACTCGATCGTCTGGGGACTGCCGCTAATCTGCACCATCCTCCTGACCGGCATGCTGCTCACCGGCATGCTGAGGTTCTGCCACCTCATGAACCTCAGGAACGCCTTCCGGTACATGTTCCGCACCGAAGCCGGCACCTCGGGCGACGTCTCCTCGTTCGGCGCGCTCTGCACGGCGCTTTCAGCGACGATCGGCACCGGCAACATCGTGGGCGTGGCGACGGCGATCGGCACCGGCGGCCCGGGCGCGCTCTTCTGGATGGAGGTGGCGGCGTTCTTCGGCATGGCCACCAAGTACGCCGAGGGACTGCTGGCGGTGAAGTACCGCGAGTTCACGCCCGACGGCACCGTGCTCGGCGGCCCGTTCTACTACATCGAGAAGGGCCTGAAGGGGATGTTCGGCGTCAAGAGCTGGAAGTGGCTCGCGGTGCTGTTCGCCTTCTTCGGCGTCACCGCCGGCATCCTTGGCATCGGCACCATCACCCAGGTGCACGGCATCACCTCGGCGGCGCAGCGGTTCTTCGACCCCGGGTTCGACCCGGCCAACCTCGCGACCGGCGTGCAGCTTTTCGGCACCACCTACTCGGTGCCGGTCATGATCGCCGGCGCGGTCGTGGCGCTGTGCACCGCGCTGGTGGTGATCGGCGGGCTCAAGCGCATCGCCAGCGTCTCGACGGTGGTGGTGCCGTTCATGGCGGTGTTCTACATCCTGATCTGCGGCTTCATCCTGCTGGGCAACATCTCCAAGGTCTCGGCGGCGGTGGAGCTCATCGTGCGCGCGGCGTTCAACCCCGCGGCGTTCACCGGCGGCATGGTGGGGACGATCTTCATCGCGATGCAGAAGGGCATCGCGCGCGGGATCTTCTCCAACGAGGCCGGCCTCGGCTCGGCGCCGATCGCGGCGGCGGCGGCGAAGACCAACGAGCCGGCGCGCCAGGGCCTCGTCTGCATGACCGGCACCTTCATCGACACCATCATCGTCTGCTCGATGACGGGCCTGGCGATCGTGGTGACCGGCGCCTGGGAGCCTTCGCTGGGGCTCAAGGGCGTGGACATCACCATCGAGGCGTTCTCGCGCGGGTTGTCGGTCCTCGGCCCCGGCTCGGCGAAGATCTCGTCGTTCTTCCTGATGACCTCGCTCGCGTTCTTCGCCTTCACCACCATCCTCGGCTGGAACTACTACTCCGAGAAGTGCCTCGAGTACCTGGTGGGCTCCCACCGCCGCGGCACGCTGATGGCGTACCGCCTCCTGTACGTCCTCTTCGTGGCGGTCGGGCCGTACCTCACCGTCAGCGTGGTCTGGGGCGTCGCGGACACGATGAACGGACTGATGGCGTTCCCGAACCTGATCGCGCTGGTGCTGCTCTCGCCGGTCGTCTGGCGCACCACCAGGGACTTCCTGGAGCGCCGCGCCGCCGGCAAGACTGAGTTGTGACGCCGCGGCGGCACTATGCCAGGCGCGGCGGTTTACGCGGCAGATTTATCTTGCGTGAAGTTCGCAAAGCCTGCAAATATTGCTTTGCGACCTTGCGTTCTTCTTGACCACAGTCCTGTCAGGCTACGGGGAACGAGCGAATATGGTATAATACCGCATATTTTTCTGGGAAGAAAGGACTGAACATGACGAACAAGAAACACATCCTGGCGGCGGTTGCCGCCGTCTGCGCCGGGTCGGTCTTGGCGGCAGTAGAAATGGGCGCGCCGTTCACCGACGGCGCAGTGCTGCAGTGCGGCATGAAGGTGCCGGTTTGGGGCAAGGTGGTCCCGCCGCCGCTGGTTATCTTGAAGCCGAAGAGTCCTATTACCCCAAAGAAGGTAAAGGTTGAGTTTGCCGGCCAGTCGAAGGTCGTCGATGTCGATACCATTACCGGCGCCTGGCGGGTTGACCTCGACCCGATGGAGGCGTCGTCGGAAAGTCGCACGATGAAGGTGACCGAGCTCGAGCCGGGATTCTTCTTCGATTCGGCAGTGGACTCGGTGGAGGTGAAGGACGTCCTCGTCGGCGAGGTGTGGTTCGCCTCCGGCCAGAGCAACATGGAGTGCCCGATCTGGCACCCTGGCAACAGCCGCTACCGCGACGGCAAGGGCGCGATGATGACCGCGATGACCCACATGCCGCTCGTCCGCTTCGTGAAGACGCCGCGCGTCTACGGCACGCCGAATCGCAATCCGCTCAAGGCGAAGTGGCTCAAGTTCGAGCCGGAGTCCTTCCAGTTGAAGGTGGAGGACTGCCACTGGCAGCTCCCTTCGGCGGTGGCGTGGTACTACGCGCGCGAGCTCCACGTCGCGCTCGGGGTGCCGGTCGGCATAATCGACTCCTCGATCGGCGGCACCAACATCGACGCGTGGACGCCGCGCGAGGGCTACGATGGCTGCGACCCGTCGATCAAGGCGACGGCGGAATGGGTGCCGAAGTTCGGCAAGGACTGGACCCAGGACTGCGCCAACGGGGTGATTGGCGCGGCGTTCCAGCAGCCCACCGCGCTCTTCAACGCGATGGTGTGGGACTACGCGCCGATGGCGATGCGCGGCATGATCTGGTACCAGGGCTGCCACAACAACTCCGAGAGCGAGCTTTACTGCGCCAAGATGCACGCGCTATACAACGGCTGGTCGCGGGTGTTCGAGAACCCCGGGCTCAAGCTCTACTTCGCCCAGCTCGCGCCGTGGAAGACGAACTGGATGGGCATGTGCATGGCGCAGGACAAGTTCGCGGCCGAGGAGCCGAACGCGGCGATCGCGGTGACGGCGGACGTCGGCAATTTCGACGACATCCACCCCAACGACAAGGAGACCGTGGCGCGCCGCCTCCTCATCCATGCGCTCAAGCGCGACTACGGCTTCGACATCCCCGAGGACTGCTCGCCGACGGCGAAGTCGCTTTCAGTCTCCGGCGACGTGGCGACGGTCACGTTCGACCACGTCCAGACCTGGTACGTCTACAACCGCGACATGTCGCTTGGCGCGCCGTTCGAGGTGGCCGGCACCAACGGCGTGTGGGAGGCGGCTGAGCTCGTCGACTGCGGCAAGTCGTTCAAGCCCTGGCAGACGCTCGGGCTCATCGACCACCCGCAGCTCAGCCTCAGGAGCGAGAAGGTGAAGGAGCCGGTCATGGCGCGTTACCTCGGCAAGGACCGCACCATGGGCGTCATGTACAACCAGGCGTCGCTGCCGCTCGGCCCATTTACGATTGCCGTCGAGTGATTCGTTTATGTATTCACCACTTGCGCGACGGGCGCGAGTTATGATATACTACACAAAAATTCATTCACCGACAGGAGAATAAAGACAGTATGGTAAAGATCAGAATGCGGCGCACCGGTTGCACCAACCACGCGACCTATCGCATTGTCGCGGCGGACGTGCGCTCGCCTCGCGACGGAAAGTTCCTCGAGATCCTCGGGTCGTACGATACCCAGGTCAAGGAGAACAACTTCAAGCTCGACCTTGCGCGCGTCGACTACTGGCTCTCGAAGGGCGCCAAGCCCTCGACCACGGTCGCCTCGCTGATCCGCCGCGCCCGCAACCCCGAACTCAAGCCGCACCACGCCGTCAAGGCCAAGAAGCCGGCGGAGAAGAAGGAGGCATAAGCCATGGGCATCAAGCTTATCGACAAGATCAACGCCGAGCAGACGGTCGCGCTCAAGGAGAAGAAGTACCCTGAGTTCCGCGCCGGCGACATCGTCCGCGTCTCGATCAAGATCAAGGAGGGCGACAAGTTCCGCATCCAGGACTTCGAGGGCAAGGTGCTGGCGGTGGACAACGGCCGCGGCAACGCTTCGGGCAACTTCACCGTTTCGCGCGACAGCTACGGCGTCCGCGTGGAGAAGCTCTTTCCCTTCGCCAGCCCCTGGATCCAGGCGATCAAGGTGGTCAAGAAGGGCACTGCGCGTCGCGCCAAGCTCTACACCGAGCGCACGTTCTGCTCCCACAAGGCGGTGCGCAAACTCGTGAAGAAGTGATACTGCTCGCGACATGAGGCGAATGAATGCGGAAGGGCGTCGCGGGGTTCTCCGCGGCGCCTTTCCAGCACAATCCGCCAGCCGCGGCAATCAGACGACGAAAGGAACTATACCGTGAAGATCGCGATTCAGGGCGCCGCCGGGCGCATGGGGAAGATGCTCGACTCGCTCGCGTCCCGCTTTGGGCTCGAGGTAGTCTCGCGCGTTGACGTCGCCGATGGGTATGACCGCGGCTGGGCGGACGGAGTCGAGGGAGTCGTCGACTTTTCCCACCATTCCGCGCTGCCTGCCGCGATTGCCGAGGCCGTGCGCCGGAAGGTTCCATATGTAATCGGCACGACCGGCCTCGACGCCTCCGAACAGGCGGCGGTGGACGCGGCGGCGAAGTCGATCCCCGTCGTCCAGAGCGGCAACTACTCCCTGGGCGTCAACCTGCTGGTCGAGCTGGTGCGCCGCGCGGCGTCCGCGCTGGGACCCGAATACGATATTGAGATTGCCGAGATGCACCACCGCCACAAGAAGGACGCGCCGTCCGGTACCGCGCTGATGCTGGCGAAGAGCGCAGCGGAAGGACGCGGACGCCAGGCGGAAGACTTTGTCTTCGGCCGTCGTGGCGACGTGGGCGAGCGTCCCGAAGGCGAGATCGCCATCCATGCGCTCCGCGGCGGTTCGGTGGTCGGCGACCACACGGTGATGTTCGCTGGCGATCTTGAGCGGGTGGAACTTGTCCACCGCGCGCAGAGCCGCGAGGCGTTTGCCGCCGGCGCGCTCAAGGCGCTCGTGTGGGCGAATGGGCGCGCAAGCGGGCTCTACTCGATGCGCGACGTACTTGGACTCGCCTAAACGGACTGAAATTATCGCCTTAATTTGGTATAATACACAGACATGGGAATCAAGATATTAGGAACCGGGAGCTATCTGCCGCCGAAGGTGGTGACCAACGGCGACATCGCCGCCTCTTTGGACACGAGCGATGAGTGGATATTCTCCCACACCGGCATTCATGCGCGGCATGTCGCCGGCGATGGCGAGACGACCTCCTCGATGGCGGCCGAGGCCGCGCGCAAGGCACTGGAGATGTCCGGGGTGAAGCCCGAGGAAATCGGGCTCATCGTGGTGGCGACGTCCTCGCCCGACTACGGCACCTTCCCCTCCACCGCGTGCATCGTGCAGGACCTCCTGGGCTGCGTGAACGCGGGCGCGTTCGACCTGCAGGCGGCCTGCGCCGGCTTCGTCTACGCGCTCGAGCAGGCGCGCGGGTTCGTGAACTTCTACCCCGACAAGAAGGCAATCGTCATCGGCGCCGAGTGCCTGACGCGCATCCTCGACTGGACCGACCGCTCGAGCTGCATCCTCTTCGGCGACGGCGCCGGGGCGGTGGTGCTCGGGAACGACGAGGGGCCGGGCATGGCGTCGGCCAAGACGACCGCGCACACGATCCTGGGCGCGGACGGCAAGGGCCAGGCGTTCATCATGCGCACCGGCGGCACCCGCGAGGCGCCGAAGTTCGACCCGCTTACCGGAGTCCCGCTCAAGGGCGAGCCGCAGCTGCCGCAGCTGACGCTGCAGGGCCACGACGTCTTCGCCTTCGCGGTGCGCAAGCTCTCGAAGGTGGTGGGCGACCTCTGCGAGCGCCTCGGCACCACGCCGGAGTCGCTCGACCGCGTCTTCGCCCACCAGGCGAACGGGCGCATCATCGAGGCGACGGCGCGGCGGATGAAGCTGCCGCTCTCGAAGTTCTGGCTGAACCTCGAGACGACGGCCAACACCTCGGCGGCGTCGGTGCCGATCTCGCTCGACCAGGCGGTCAGGGCGGGGGAGCTGAAGGACGGCATGCGCATCGTGCTCGTCGGCTTCGGTGCCGGGCTCACCTACGGCGGAACCTACATGACGTGGCCGAACCTTTGAGTCGGCGCGGCGGATCTACAAAAGGAGAAGAGAGATGAAGAAAGTCATGATCACCGGCATCGGCATGCTGACCGCTGTCGGCAACGGCAAGGACGCGACCTGGGAGGCGGTTAAGGCCGGCAAGCCCGGCGTCGGCCGCATAACCAAGTTCGACCCCTCGCGCTGCACCTGCCAGGTCGCGGCGGAGGTGAAGGACTTCGAGGAGTACGCGCTCGGCGCGGGGCTCCTGGAGAAGCGCGAGGCGCGGCACATGGCTAAGTTCTCGCAGTACGCGGTGGCGACGGCCAACGAGGCTTGGCGCGACGCCGGCTTCGACGCCGAGAAGAAGCCCGACATGAACCGCGTGGCCACCATCTTCGGCGTGGGCATCGGCGGGCTCGAGGTGACTGAAGACGCGTTCCGCACCCTCTTCGACAAGGGACCCGACCGGCTCTCGCCGCTCGCCATCCCCGAGCTCATCGCCAACGAGGGCGCCGGCAACGTGGCGATCGCGCTCGGCGCGAAGGGCCCCTGCCACGTCCTCACCACCGCCTGCGCGTCCTCGACCGACGCGATCGGCTACTCGATGGACCTTATCCGCACCGGCCGCGCCGACGTGGTGGTGGCCGGCGGCGCCGAGGCGGTGATCATCGAGTTCACCGTCGGCGGCTTCATGAAGGAGAAGGCGCTCTCCACCTCCTACAACGACACGCCCGAGACCGCGTGCCGTCCCTTCACCAAGGGCCGCGACGGCTTCGTGATGGGCGAGGGCGCGGCGGTGCTGATCCTCGAGAGCGAGGAGCACGCCAAGGCGCGCGGCGCCAAGGTCTACGCCGAGCTCGCCGGCTACGGGGCGACGTGCGACGCCTACCACATCACCGCGCCCGACCCGAGCGGCGAGGGCTCGATCAGGGCGATCGAGGTCGCGCTCGCCGACGCCGGCGTCACCGACCGCTCGACCGTCGACTACATCAACGCCCACGGCACCTCCACCCACCTCAACGACCAGATGGAGACCAAGGCGTTCAAGACCGTCTTCGGCGAGGAAGGGGCGAAAAAGATCTCCATCTCGTCCACCAAGCCCTGCCACGGCCACTGCCTCGGCGCGACCGGCGCGATCGAGGCGGCGATCACCGCGCTGGCGGTGAAGGACGGCTTCGTGCCGCCGACGCCCAACTGCAACGAGCCCGACCTCGAGGTAGACGCTTCCAAGGGTGAGGTGCCGCTGGACCTCGACTACACGCCGAACGTCGGCCACCCGCGCGACATCCGCGTCGCGGTGTCGAGCTCGCTCGGCTTCGGCGGCCACAACGGCATCTTGGTCTTCAAGAAGTACGTCTAATCTGCGAACCACGAGCCACGAACCACGAAACGGAGTAACTGACATGGACCTGCCAAAGTACAAGAACGTTTTCAACTGGGACGGCGTGGAGCTGCTGCCGCACCGTCCCCCGTTTCTCTTCGTGGACAAGCTCGTCGCCGGCGACGAGACCGGCTGCATCGCCGAGTACACCTTCACCGAGGAGAAGAACGAATTCTTCAAGGGACACTTCCCGGACTACCCGGTGGTGCCGGGGGTGGTGCTCGTCGAGGCGATGGCCCAGGCCGCCGGCGCGAACGTGGTCGCCCGCGAGGTACTGGGTGTGCAGGTCGCCTTCGCGCTCGCGGCGATCGACGAAGTGCGCTTCCGCCAGCCGTTCCGTCCCGGCGACAAGCTGGTGACGGTGGTGGAGATCGTGCGCGAGCGCGTGCCGCTCGGCGTCTACCGCTGTCGCGGCTACCTCAACGGGGAGCCGAACGAGAAGGGCGAGCCGGCGGTCGAGAGCACCGTCAAGTGCATGATGGGCGGCAAGATCGTCGGCGACCGCCGGGGATGACGGAGAAGGGTCCGGGCCAATGGTGAGGATTGTCGATTCCGGCGACCGGCGCATCGAGGCTTTCAACGCGCGTCCCGCGTTCCCCGAGGAGGCCGAGCGCGCCGCGGCGTCCGCGCTTGCCGAGATCCGCGCGCGCGGTGACGCGGCGGTGGTGGAGCTGGTGGCGAAGTTCGAGGGTTTCCGGGCGCCGCGGGCTGCGGCGCTCAGGGTGGATGTCGCGAAGGTGTCGGAGAAGGGGTTGGATCCGAAGCTGGTTAGGGCGGTCAAGGACGCGCACCGGCGCGTCTTGAAGTTCTCGAAGGCGTCGCTCCGCGAGGCGTGGTCGATGCCTTCGCCGCGCGGCGGCAGGCTGGGCGAGTTCTACTCCCCGATGGACCGCGTGGGCGTGTACGTGCCCGGCGGCACCGCGCCGCTCGCCTCGACTTCGGTGATGACGGTAACTCTCGCGAAGGCCGCCGGGGTGAAGGAGATAGTCGCCTGCACGCCGGCCGGGCGCGACGGCAAGGTGAACCCCGTCCTCCTCTACGCGCTCAAGCTCGCCGGCGCGACCGAGATCTACCGCGTCGGCGGCATCCAGGCGATCGGCATGATGGCCTTCGGCACCAAGACCTGTCGCAAGGTGCAGAAGATCGCCGGTCCCGGCAACGCGTTCGTGACCGCGGCTAAGCGCCAGGTCTACGGCTACGTCGCCATCGACCAGGTGGCCGGGCCGAGCGAGATTGCCGTACTTGCCGACGGCTCGGTGGACGCACGTTGGATCGCGGCGGATCTGCTGAGCCAGGCCGAGCACGGCAGCGGCTGGGAGAAGTCGCTCTGCGTCGCCACCTCGCGCAAGTTCGCCGAGAAGGTGCGTGACGAGGTGCTTGCCCAGACTGCGACGCTTACGCGCAGGGAGCTCGTCCAGCGCGTCATCGACCGCGACGGAATCCTCATTGTCGTCGCGAAGAACGTACGCGAGGGGTTGGAGATCGTGAACCGGTTCGCGCCAGAGCACTTCGAGATCATGACCAAGGACGCGCTGAAGGTGATGAAGGGTGTGAGGTCGGCCGGGGCGGTGTTTGCCGGACCGTGGACGCCGGAGTCGGCTGGCGACTTCGTCGCCGGTCCGAGCCACGTGCTGCCCACTGGCGGCGCGGCCAATATGTTCAACGGGCTCACGCCGGACGACTTCCGCCGCCGCCACAGCTTCGTCGCCTTCACCCGCGCTGACCTCGCCGAGACTGCGCCGACCATCGCCGCGTTCGCCGCGGTCGAGGGTCTCGACGGCCACGGCCGCGCTGCATCGATCCGCTTTGCCTGATTTCATTGGAATTTTGGTCTGACCTATTTTCCAATGTTTTTTACATATATTATTTGAGATTTGAATAATTCATACCTCTCTATTGCATAATCTGCATAGAAATGGTATACTATGCATCAATCACATGGGAGTAGCGATGGATATACCAGATGAATTGAGAAGGACGGCGCGGTCGCTCGTGGTTGAACGTGAGCGTCTGGGACTGTCACAGAAGCAGGTCGCCCAGCGCATGGGCGTATCGCAGTCGAAGGTCTGCCGGCTTGAGAGCTCGGCGGACGCGAACCTCGTCTACGGCGACGTTGCCGCGTACGCGAAGGCGCTGGGGCTCAACGTGACGCTGTTCTATGACGACATCGAGGCACAGCCTGAGATCCGGGCGCAGATTTATGCCGAGCACATCGCCGACATGCTGGAGAAGCTCAGGAAGGTGCTGCCGAAGGGAATTGGCTACGAGGACGCGATTGCGCACTTCTCCGGCAACGTCCTCCTGCCGCTGATCCGCAACGGGAGGTCGCGTTGAGCGCTTTTGTTCCAGGATCGTCCTTTGGCGACTACCGGGTGGTGCGGAAGCTGGGCGCGGGGGCGTCCGGCGAGGTCTGGCTGCTGGAGTCGGGCCGGAGCGGACTCAAGGCGGCGGCGAAGATCCTCGCGCCGGAGCTGGCCAAGGTCCACGAGCACCGCATCCGCTTCGTGCGCGAGGCGGCGACGGCGATGGAGATCCGCCATCCCAACCTGGTGCGGGTCTACGACGTCGGCGAGGACCCGGAGACGGAGCTTTGCTATATGCTGATGGAGTATGTGAGCGGCGGCACGCTGGCGGAGCGGATTGCGCGCGAGGGCGCGCTGCCGGTAGCGGAGGCGCTTCGGATAGTCCGCGCGCTCGCGTCTCTCGTAGAGGTGGTTTCGTCCCGGGGAATCGTCCACCGCGACATCAAGCCGGGCAACATCCTCATCGGCGACGGCGGCGAGCCGAAGCTTTCCGACCTCGGCATCGCGCGCTTCGCCGGCGCCCCGGCGGAGGCCGGCGGTTCCGTCGGCGGAGCGATGGTTGGAACCCTGGCGTACATGGCGCCGGAGCAGATGCTCGACCCGCGGACGGTAGACGTGCGCGCCGACATCTATTCGCTCGGGATGGTGTTTTTCGAGATGCTCGCCGGGCGGCGTCTTTCCGGCGGCGGCGACGTCCTGCGCATGGTGGCGGAGCGGATCGGCGGCGACGCCGTGCCGGACGTACGGGAGTTCCGTCCCGACGCGTCCGAGGCGGTCGCGGGTCTGGTGCGGCTTATGTGCGCGGCGGATCCGGAGGAGCGGGTGCGGTCGCCGCGGGCGCTGCTGTCGCTTGTCGACTGGGCGGAGAGGGGGGCGGCATGATCGGCGCGCCGAGGGAGGATATGTTCCAGCCGGGCGACGTGTTCCGCGGCTACCAGGTGGTGCGTCTCATCGGCAAGGGCGCTGTGGGCGAGGTGTATCAGGTGCGGCATGACGAGCTTGACACGCTCTTTGCTCTCAAGGTGCTTTATCCCGAAGTGTCGGCCGGCGACGCGGAGAGCGTGAAGCGGCTCTACCGCGAGGCGAAGATCGGCGCCAAGGTGCGCCATCCGAGCCTTGTTACGGTGCACGACTGCGGCTACGACCTCGACATGCGGCTGAACTACATGGTGATGGACTACGTGCCCGGCGCCAACCTGCGCGTCGCCATCGGCCACACCGGCCGCATCGCCGTCGACCGCGCGGTGCGGATCGTCACCCAGCTCGCCGACGCGATGGCGGCCCTGCGGGGTTTCGGTGTGGTGCACCGCGACATCAAGCCGGAGAACGTGATTCTCCAGCCGGATGGCACCGCCAAGCTCGTCGACCTCGGCATCGCGAAGGCGGTGCATCTCGAGGACTCGTTGGTGACGCTCGCCGGCGCGACGTTCGGCTCGCCCATCTACATCTCCCCCGAGCAGGTCGTCGACGCGTCCGACGTCGACGCCCGCGCCGACATCTACTCGCTCGGCATCGTGTTTTTCGAGATGGTGACCGGCCGCTGTCCGTACGTGGGGCGGAACATCGCCCAGGTGCTGCGCGAGATAATGAGCGAGGATCCGGTGCCGGACGCGCGCGACGTCTGCCCCGACGTTCCGGCGGAGGTGGCGGTGCTCATCCGGCGGATGTGCGTGAAGGATCGCGCCCGGCGGCTGCAGGACTTCAACGCGGTGCTTGTAGAACTCGAAAAGCTCGGCTACGATTTGCGCGGCTGCCGCACCGGCGGCATGGTCTACACCTCGATCGGCGGCACGGCGCCATAGCCGCCTTTTTATGGTATAATACCCTGCATATGGCGGACATGAAGACACTTCTCGATGCGATTGAAAAGGCGGGGTGCGTGGCGGCGATGACCGGCGCTGGCGTCTCCACCCTTTGCGGCATTCCGGATTTCCGGGGGCCAAAGGGCCTCTATCGCAATCCAGACGCCGAGCGCATCTTCGACATCGATTGGTTCGACCGCGATCCTTCCGTCTACTACCGCGGCTGCAGCGAGCTCGTCTACGGACTCGGCGCATTCAAGCCTGGGCCGGTGCATGATGCGCTCCGGCGGCTGGAGCTCGCCGGCCGTCTCGACGGCATCATCACCCAGAACATCGACATGCTCCACCAGAAGGCCGGCTCGACGCGTGTCTGGGAGGTGCACGGCTCGCCGATCATGCACCACTGCCGTCGCTGCGGTCGTGGTGTCTCGTTCGACGAGGTGATGACGATGATTGACCAGAACGGCGGAACTGCCGCGCTCAACGACGGCTACGTTCCGCGCTGCGCCTGCGGCGGACCGTTCAAGCCTGACATCACCTTCTTCGGCGAGGCATTGCCAGAAGCGGCGTTCATGCATTCGCAGGAGCTGGCCATGCGCGCTGACGTGATGCTGGTGCTCGGCACGTCGCTCACCGTCTTCCCCGCCGCAGGACTCCCACGACTCACTCTCCAGCGCGGCGGCAAGGTGTTCATCGTCAACGCCCAGCCGACTCCGCTCGACGACTTTGCCGCGGCGCGATATCCAGATCTTATGGAATTCGCGGAGGCCGTGCCGTGAGCACATTGTTAGTAGGCTACACCGCGGCGGATCTCGATGCGAAGCTCCTCGAAGGCGACGTGGTCTGTCATGTCCTCGACATCTACCACCAACACGCGATCGAACGCAGGTGGGGAGCGAAATGCGTTTGCTCGCCGCACCTGCCGGAAGGGCCGTGGGACCTTGTTCGCTTCCGCACCGGGCCAAAGGTGATGTCTGGCGAACTTTCGCTCGACATGATGCAGGAGATCCACCTGCTCAAGCCGGCGAAGTTCGAGCTCGATTTTGTCGGCCGCGAGCGCGACCGCAACGACCTGCTCGCCAAGATCAGGGACGACCCGGACCGCGTCCGCTCCTTTGCCGCCACCTGGCCGGCCTCGGTGCCCGGCGGACCGCGGCTGACGTTCACGAGCTTCCCCGGCTGCTTCTGCCACCGGCGTCTCGACGAGGGTGGCCTCGCGCTCGCCGAGGTGGTCTCGCGCGAGCTCGGACCCGCGCCGCGCGCGCGGAGGCTTACGCTCCTCGACATGGGCGCTGGCTGCGGGCTCGTCGGCTTCCTCGTCGCCTCGGCCGTGCCAGGGATCGCGCTCACGATGGTCGACTCCCACACGCGCGCGGTGGAGGCGGCGCGGCTCAACTCCGCCAACCTCGGCATCCCCGCCGACGTGGTCCTCTCGGACGACGGAACGCAGCCGGAGCTGGACGGCTCGTTTGACGTCTTCGTCGGCAACCCGCCCTACTACAGCGAGTACCGCATCGCCGACGTGTTCCTCGCCACCGCGGCCAGGGCGCTGAGGCCGGGCGGCGTCTGCTACATGGTGTGCAAGAACGCGGACGGTCTCCGGCCGGTGCAGCAGCGGCATTTTGCGGACGTCCAGGTGGTCAACCGCCGCGGCTACGCGGTGCTCAAGTCCCAGAAAGGAAAATAGCGATGCTCAGCTTCGGTTTTAGGCGCCTCAAGGTCTGCGAGGCATTCGGGATACCGGTCTACCTCGACTGGTCGACGATCATCTTCGCGCTGATGTTCCTTCAGCTCGACAACATCGTGCTGTCGCTCGCGCTCGCCGCGGTGCTGCTCGTCTCGATCGTCCTCCACGAGCTCGGCCACTCGCTCACCGCCCGCTGCTTTGGCTGCAATACCCGCGACATCACCCTCACCGTCATCGGTGGTTGCGCGTCGCTGGAGCGGATGCCCTACAAGGCGTGGCAGGAGCTGCTGGTGGCGGCGGCTGGCCCGGCGACGAGCTTCGCCATCGGCATTGCGATGTGGCTCGCCGCGGTCGCGCTGAACGAGGGCTTTGCCGCCGTGCTGCTTTGGTGCGGAGCACAGCTGAACATCGGCCTCGGGCTCTTCAATCTGTTGCCGGGTTTCCCGATGGACGGCGGCCGTATCTTCCGGTCGCTCGCGCGGTTCTTCACCACCCGGGCGAGGGCGACCTACGTGGCGATGGCGGTCGGCCGCGTCTTCGCCGTGCTGCTTGTGGTGGGGCCGCTCCTCGGCGTCACCCACGTCTGGATGATCCCCATCGGCGGCTCGTTCATCCTGCGCGCGCTCATCGCGTGGATGATCTGGACTGTGGGCTGGAACGAGTATCAGCTCGCGCTCGCCGAGGAGAACTACCGGCGCTGGACGCAGGCGGATTTCGACGCGCGCGTCTCGCCGCCGCCCTACGAACTCTGACCGACTGGAGAAGGTGGATGAAGGTCATTATCGAGGAGAGCTGGCATAGGGCGCTGGCAGGGGAGTTTGAGGAGCCGTATTTCGAGAACCTGGCCAGCTTTGTCCGCGGCGCCTACCAGAGCGGCGTCTGCTATCCGCCGCCGAAGCTTATCTTCAACGCCTTCGCGCAGACTCCGTTTGACGCGGTGAAAGTGGTAATCCTGGGGCAGGACCCGTACCACGAGCCGGGGCAGGCGCAGGGGCTGGCGTTCTACGTGCCGCCGCAGGTTACGCCGCCGCCGTCGCTAAAGAACATCGCCCAGGAGCTTGGACACATGCCCGACCTCCTTTCCTGGGCGCGGCAGGGGGTGCTGCTCTTGAATTCCACGCTGACCGTGGCGGCGCATCAGGCCGGTTCCCACCAAGGGAGGGGCTGGGAGCGTTTCACCGACGCCGTGGTGCGCGTCCTTGCCGAGCGGCGCGAGCATCTCGTCTTCATCCTCTGGGGCTCGTATGCGCAGCGGAAGGGGGCGATAGTCGACCGCTCGCGCCATTGCGTGATCGCCTCGGCGCACCCGTCGCCGCTCTCGGCCTACCGCGGCTTCTTCGGCTCGCGGCCATTTGCCCGCGCCAATGAATACCTGGTCGCCAACTCCATCGCCCCCATCGAGTGGTGAGGGCGATTGACGCGTCGGCGCCCGCGGCTGCCAAAGGTCATTCCCCGCCTGCGCCGAAGACGCGGCGGACGGCTTCAAGATAGCCGAGGCCGTTGACGGTGTCGGGTTCGAGATACGATCCTTCCGTCCACTCGTTCCAGGCGTTGACGGTGATCAGCTTTGGCATTCCCGGCTGGGGATTCCGATCGAGCCAGTCCTTGGCGCGGCGAAGGACATGTTCGAATTTCTCCGGCGTGGAGCCGACGGCCGCCGCCGCCTTGACCTCCTTGGGGAATCGGGGATTGTTGTCCCAGCCGACGGATGCATGCGGGAAATAGGCAATCCCCAAGCCGCGCTTCGCCGCGTCAAAGCGCGCCGCCGCGGAGGAGTTGCATGGGGCGGTTGCGGATGGGGCGGATAATTTGGTATAATACGCACAACGCGCAAGGAGGCGCGTTGAAAACGCAGATTTAACCACTTAATGAAACGGATGACCAATGAATTTGTTCGGATGGCTCAAGCGCTCCAAAATGAAGCGCGAGATAATCGTCAACGTTGAAAAGCTCGAGACTCGGGTGGCGGTGATAGAAAACGGCCGCCTCGAGGAATACATGGTTGAGCATCCCGAAGAGGAGCGGCTGGTAGGCAGCGTCTTCAAGGGTCGGGTGCAGAACCTCGAGAACGACCTCCAGGCGGCGTTCGTCGACATCGGGCTGAAGAAGAACGCCTTCCTCCACTACTGGGACATGACCAGCGACGCGGACTCGATCCTCGACGACGACGACGACAAGTCGCGCGGCGAGCGGCGCGGCGGCAAGAAGTCCAACCGGCTTTCCGACGCCGAGATCGCCAAGCGCTTCCCGCCCGGATCGGAGATCATCGTCCAGGTCACCAAGGGCCCCATCTCCACCAAGGGCCCGCGCGTCACCGCCAACCTCTCCATTCCCGGGCGCTACCTGGTGATGATGCCGGGCGAGAAGATCCGCGGCGTCTCGAAGAAGATTTCCGACGGCGCCGAGCGCAAGCGGCTGAAGAAGATCCTCGACAAGCTGCCGCTTCCTGAGAACGTCGGCCTCGTCGTGCGCACCGTAGGCGCGGGCGCGAGCGCGCGGGCGTTCGCGCGCGACCTGAGGGGGCTCATCTCGGTCTGGAACGAGATGCAGGCCAACACCAAGAACCTGCGCACGCCCTGCTGCATCTTCCAGGAACCGGACCTCTGCGAGCGTGTCGTGCGCGACTGGCTCACCGAGGACGTCGACTCGATCGTCATCGACGACGAGGCGAGCTACGAGGCGATGCGCAGGCTCACCGGCCAGATCTCGCGCCGGGCGAAGTCAAAGATATGCCGCTACGACGGCAACGCCGGCATCTTCGAACACTACGGCATCGAGCGCCAGCTCGCCGACGCCTTTGCGCGCAAGGTGGCGCTGAAGTCCGGCGGCTACCTGGTCATCGACGAGACCGAGGCGCTGGTGGCGGTGGACGTCAATACCGGCCACTACAAGGGCAACGGCAACCAGGAGGACGCCATCCGCGAGGTGAACCTCGAGGCGGTGGACGAGGTGGCGCGGCAGCTGCGGCTGCGGAACATCGGCGGCCTGGTGGTGCTCGACCTCATCGACATGAAGAGCCGCAAGCACCAGCGCGAGGTGGTGCGCCGGCTAAAGGAGGCGCTCAAGCGCGACCGCGCGCGCACCAACGTGCTCGAGATCAGCGAGCTCGGCCTCCTGGAGATGTCGCGCCAGCGTCAGGACAGTTCCATCCTCTCGCAGCTCACCTCCAGGTGTCCCTACTGCCAGGGCTGCGGGCACGTCAAGTCGCCGATGGCGGTGTCGGTCGAGATCCAGCGCACGCTGACGACGCTTCTGAGGAAGGCGGAGCAGAACAAGAAGCCGTTCGAGCCGAAGATCGTCATCGCGCCGCAGGTGATGCAGCGCCTCCGCACCGAGGACAGCCAGATCCTCGCCCAGCTGCAGAAGGACTTCAGCACCTGCCTCACTTTCGTATCCGAACTCCACCGCCACCCCGAGTCGTTCGCAGTGCTCGACGCCGCGACCGGCCAGGTGGTCTACTCACAGTCGTAGGAACGCCATGAGCATAGCGCTGATACTCGCCGCCGCGTCGATAGGGACGCTCGACATCGCCGCCGACCGTGTCGCGGTCGACAATGTCACCAAGGCCGCCGTCGCCGAAGGCAACGTCACGGTCAGGGAAGGGGTCATGTCGCTCCGCTCCGAGAAGCTCGAGCGCGACGCCGACGGCATCGTGCGGCTGCACCGGCCGTCCACCGCCACCACCTGCACCAACGCAGTCGGCCACACCCACTGGTGCGCGGAGGGCGAAGTCGAATACAGCCCGCACGACTACGTAGTCCTGCGCGGTGTGTGGCTGAGGCTGTTCGAGGTGCCGGTCTTCTGGCTGCCGTACTTCTGGTATCCGCTCGACACTGACTGCGGCTTCAGCTGGATGCCCGGCTATACCAGCCGCTGGGGCGCGTACGTGATGACGAAGTACCGCTACCATCTGCTCGGCGACGAGGCGCACGGCGACGAGTCCTGGTGGCTCTCCGCGGCGACGCGGCTCGACCTCAGGTACAAGAACGGCGTGGCGGTTGGCGAGGACTTCGAGTGGGGTCTCGGGCGGTTCGGCACCGGCTCGTTCAAGGCCTACTACGCGCTTGACGAAGACGCCAACCGCCGCTACGGCGGCTATGGGTACTACCCCTCTGCCGCCGGCTATGCCTATCCCTACGGCGGAGACTACGCCAACTGGGGCGGCGGCTCGGTCGGGCGCGACCGCTACGGGTTCGAGGCGAAGCACCGCTGGGAGGCGACTGAGCGAGACACGGTGACGTTGCGCGGTTCGCTCTATTCCGACGCCTACTTTCGCAACGACTTCTTCCGCGACTCGTTCTTCAACATCAAGAACCAGTTCCGCAGCTACGACACGAGCGGCGTCTTCTGGGAGCACGTCGAGAACCTGTTCTCCTTTGGCGCCGAGGCCGACGGCCGGCTTGAGACCTTCCGCGGCGCCACAGAGCGCCTGCCGGAGATATACTTCGACGTCAATCCAACGCCGGTGCCGCTTCTCCCGGTCAACTACGAGTCATCGAGCCGCATCGGCTACTTGCGCCGCCGCAGCGCCGACAGCACTTTTTCGGCACGACCGGCGTACCGGTCCAATCCCGGCGTCTGGGCAGATTACGAGTCGCTGCGCATTGACACCTACCACCGCCTGACCGCGCCGTTCAGGCTATTCGACGTCCTTTCCGCGGTGCCGCGGCTTGCGTGGCGCGGCACTTTCTACGACAAGGCCGGCTACTCCTGCCTCGACGGCTGGTCGGAGGCCGGATCGACAGGCAAGTGGTTCTCGCGTTCGATCGTCGAGGAGGGCATCACCTTCGCCGCGCGCGGCGAGGCATGGGTCAACGACCGCTGGCGCCACCTCGTCGAGCCGTATTTCGACGTCCTCGCCCAGCAGGCGCACATTTCCGGCGATTCCGGCGGCGCACGCGCCTACGTCTACGATTCTCTTGACGCCTCTCGTACCTGGGAAGACCAGTTTGCCGGCCGCAGCCGCAACCTGCCCTACACCTACTACGGCGTCACCCCAGGCCTGCGCAACGCCTGGAGCAAGATGGACGAGAAGGGCCGCCTGTGGACGGTGCTTGACTTCGACGCCTACGCGGCGCTGCAGTTCAACCATGCCGACTACCTGCATGCCCCGTGGGGTCTCGATGACGTGTGGCACCGTCTCGCGGTCAACGGCAAGCCAAACTACGGCGAAGGTGATCCGCTTGTCGTCCCCGGTGCGCGGCTGAGGTGGACGCCTGCCGAGGACATCCGCCTTGTCACGCGCGCGGAGTACGATTCCGACGACAACAAGGTGGCGCTCGCGGACGTCACGCTCAACCACCGGCTCTCGCGCGACTTCGACTGGAGGCTCTCCTACATGCTACGCGACCACCGGATGTGGGACTTCTCCTCCTCGCCGTTCGACCCCGCCTATATGCGCACCGACACGCTCAACCGCACGTTCTTCCACCTTGCCGAGCTCGGCTTCACCCACCAGCCGCTCGACTGGTTCCGGTACTCGCCGTTCATCCGCTGGGACATCGACGAGAACGAGCTCGACGTCGTGGGTGCGACTTTCGACTTCATGACCGACTGCCTCTGTTTCCGCTTCTACGTCGAGTACGAGAACGAGTGCTGGCTTGTTGACGGTGCCCGCTATGACGATGACTGGAACTTCGGCTTTCAGCTGATCCTGCGTGCCTTCGGTGAAGGGGGCAGGAGCATCTTCAACTGACGCAAACCCCACTCCCTCGATGCGCAAGGCCAGACAGAGCGGAATCGAGCGCATAGAGAGCGCACTCGTCAAGATTATCCAGGAGAAGGGCGCCGACCTCGACCAGCCGTTTTCGGTGAGGATCCTGCTCGTGTTCCTCTCCGTGCTGAGCTTTGTCTTCGCTCTGGCGGTGGCGGCGCGCGATGGGCTCTACCGCATCGGCGTGCTGCGGCCCCATCCGCTCGGCATCCAGGTCATCTCCATCGGCAACGTAACCGCCGGCGGCACCGGCAAGACCCCGGTCACCGAGATCTTCGCCCGCACCCTCGCCGCAGAGGGCCGCAAGGTGGCCATCCTCTCGCGCGGCTACCGGCGCAAGGAGGCTCCGTGGTGGCGGCGCATCCTCACCGGCGTCGTCGACCCGCCGCTCGTCGTCTCCGACGGCCGCCGCGTGCTGCTCGACCCCGAGGTCGGCGGCGACGAGCCATACATGCTCGCCTCCAATCTGCCCGGTGTCGCGGTGGTGGTCGACCGCAATCGCGTCAAAGCCGGCCGCTACGCCATCAAGCGCCTCGGTTGCGACACGATCATCCTCGACGACGGCTTCCAGTACAAGCGGCTCAAGCACTCGATCGAGGTGCTGCTCGTGGACGCCACCAATCCGTTCGGCAACGGGCGGATGCTGCCGCGCGGCATCCTGCGCGAGCCGGCGCGCCACCTGAAGCGCGCCGACATCATCTTTCTCACCAAGTGCCGCGGCGACGTCTCCGAGGTGCGCGAGGAGATCCGCCGACTCAACCCGAAGGCCGAGATCGTCGAGTGCAACCACACGCCGAAGTCGCTCAAGGACGTTTGGAGCCGCGAGGAGTTCCCGCTTTCCTGGCTGGACGGCAAGACCGTCTGCACCCTATCCGGCATCGCCTCGCCGAAGGGTTTCGAGAACTCGTTGCGCCACCTCGGCTCGAAGGTGGTCTGGTGCGAGCGCTACGCCGACCACCACCGTTACGCGCCGTCTGAGGTTCTCTACGCACTCAACCGCACCGCCGACATGGGCGCGGACGCGCTGGTGACGACGGAGAAGGACGCGGTCAGGTTCCCGCGGCTAGAGACCTCGCCGGTCAAGTGCCTCTACCTGCGCATCGCAATCGAGATCATCTCCGGAGCCGAGAGCTTCGACTCCGTCATCAACCGCATCTGCTTCCGCACCCAAAGAACATGACGACTCGCGATTTGGTATAATACTCATCAATGATTTCCTGGCAAATAGTACCTTCGCTTGTGCTGGCGGCGCTGACAGTGGCGCCGTCGGACAGGCTCGCCATGGCCGACCGGCTCTTCAACCGCGGCGACTACGCGGCCGCGCGGCGCGAGTACCTGGCGCTCAAGGGCGAGAAGGGGGTCGACGAGGCCGACGTCCTCTACCGGCTCGCGGCGGCGTCCGAGGGGATGAAGGACGCGAAGGCCGTCCGCGCCGACGCCGACGCCTTCCTCGCCAAGTTCGCCGCCCACCGGCTCGCCGACCGCGTGCGGCTCATGCGCGCACTCGTCTGCGAGGGCGAGGAGCGGCGCAAGGAGCTGAGGATGCTCGACCGCGACGACGCCGATCCGTCGCTCCGCGCCGAGGCGCTCTTCCACCTTGCGAGGATGTCCAACGACGCCGCGCTCTACGAACGCTGCCGCAAGCTCGACCCGAATGGGCGCTACGCCGCCTACGCCTCGTTCTACCACGCCTCCGCCGCGCTGGAGAGCGCCGACGCCGCGGCGCGCCGCCGCGGGCTCGCGGAGCTGATGGAGATCGTCTACGGCAAGGACGCCGCGCTCGCCAAAGACGCGCTCTACCTTGCCGCGGTGCACAGCTACCGCGAGGCGAAGTACGGCGAAAGCGCTGCGCTGCTGAAGCGCTACCAGAAGCTGCATCCCGGCGACGCGCGCCTTGCTGAGGTGAGGCGGCTTGCCGCGCTCAGCGAGCTCATGGGCGGACACTACGCCGCCGCGCTTGCCTGCTGCACTGACGACAAGGACGATACCCTCGTCTTTGTGAAGGCCACCGCCAACGAGCGCATGGGCAACCGCGACGAGGCGCTTGCGCTGGCACGGAAGTACCTCGAGGAGTTTCCGCAGGGACGCCACCGCGACGCGATGGAGCTGGAGCGCGCGAGGATGGAGTTCGACGCCGCGGCGAAGTCCGGCGACAAGGCGAAGGCGCTCGACGCGGCGAAGCGAGCCGTCGCCTTCGGCAAGGGCGCGGTTGCGTCCGACCGGCTCCGCTATGCCTGGGCGCTCGAGCTCACAGGCGAGGCGGAGAAGGCCGAGGCGGAGTACGCGTCGGTGGCGAAGGACTTTCCCGGCAAGGGCGATGCGGCGGAGGCGATGTACCGGCGGGCGATGTCGCTCCTCCGGCGCGAGCAGTGGGCGGCGGCGGAGCTTTCGCTCGCCGAGGCGCTTGCATCCGGAATCGACGGCGAGAGGCGCGCGCTGGCGCTCTACTGGCGCGGCGTGGCGTCGGTGAGGTCCGGCCACGCGGCCGAGGGGGTGGCGCTGCTGAAGGACGCGGTCAAGGCTGGGCTGCCGCTAGACGAGTCGCGCGAGGCGCGGCTGATGATTGCCGACGCCGACTTCAACGCCGGCCGCACCGACGAGGCCAAGGCGGCGTACAAGGAGCTGATCGGCCAGGGCGCGCTCGAGCGGATGGGCGCGGCGAAGACTTTGTCGGTCGGCAAGCTGCTCGGCGGCGAAGAGGCGAGGCTCTGTGCGCAGTCGCTGGTGAAGAGCGACTCCGCCGAGTGGCGCCAGGCAGGCTACGCGCTGCTCGGCTCGGTGGAGGAGGAGGCCGGCGCATACGGCGCCGCGGTCTACGCCTATTCCAAGGCGATGGAGGAGAAGTGCTCCACCGAGTCGCTCGCCAGGGTGGCGCTGCGGCTCGGGGTGCTCGAGTCGCGCGGCGGCGACCCGGTCAAGGCCGAGGCGGCGCTGAAGCGCGCGGTGGAGCTGAACGCCAAGGACCAGTCCGCGCGCGCCGAGGCGTACCTCGCGCTCGCCGAGGCCGCGCTCCAGCGGCGTGACGTCGAGAAGGCCCGCGGCTACGCGACGGTGGTGACCACGCTTTTCGAAAGCTCGCCGTTCGCGAAACGGGCCGAGGAGATCCTCAAGTCTAATCTGGAGGAGGTGCAATGAAGGGCGGCGGTTTTTCGCTGGACATCATTATCGCCGCGCTGATCGTCTCCGCGGCGCTTCACGCCGGGCTCATGTTCTGGGTGCGTCCGCAGGTGATGACCCATTCGACGATCCAGCGCCGGGCGGCCAAGCGCGGCCCGATGCGGGTCGTCAAGGCCGAGGCGCCGCCGGAGCCGGTGCGCTTCGAGGCGGTGGAGGACCTCGCCGCGGAGAAGTCCGCGCCCGAGGCCGCCGAGGCCACGGCCTCGCTGCCGGCGGCAGAGGCCGCGTCGCCGTCCGAGGGCGAGCGCATCGCCGTGCCGAAGCCCGAGCTGCCGCCCGAGGTGCTCGTCCGCACCGTTCCCGAGGGCTCCCGCGAGCTCCCCGAGGCCGCGGCGGAAGATGACTTCCCCGCTCCCGCCGCGCCGCCGAAGATGGCGATGGAGAGCCCGAAGCTCGCGCCAGTGGCAGAAGCGCCGGCGCCGTCTTCGCTGGGCGTGGCGCTGCCCTCCGCACCGGTGTTCGAGGCACCGGTCTTCTCGTCCGCCGCCGTCGTGGCGCCGGGCGCCGTCGCGAAGATCGACGCCGGGGAGAAGGACGAAGGCACCGAATCCGGCGAGGACGCCTCCGACGCGGTGATGCCGAAGGTGGACGAGGCGGTGGTGGAGAAGGAGAAGGAGGCGGTGCGTTCGCTCGTCGACGCCGAGGATGCGAAGGAGATGAATTCCGTCGTCAGGGCATCGGTTGAGAGCGGCGTCGACGGCGGCTGGCGCTACTTCAAGGTGAAGCTTGATCCGTCCGAGTCGCTGGAGACGGTGCCGAAGGACCTCGTGGTGCTGATCGACGCGTCCGGCTCGATCGGCAAGGACCGCATGGGCTCCATCCGCGGCGCGGCGAAGCGGATCCTGCGCTCGGCCGCCAACACCGGCGACCGCTTCAACCTCGTCGCCTTCCGCGACCGCTACTCCTACGCGTTCAAGTCCTGGCAGGACTTCAGCACCGCGACCTTCGACGCCGCCGACCGCTGGCTCAACGGCGTCGCGCCATACGGCCGCACCGACGTCTTCCGCACCATCTCCTCGGTGCTCACCCTGCCGCGCGACCCTAAGCGCCCGCTCGTCGCGCTCGTCGTCACCGACGGCGACGCCAACGCCGGCGTGAGCGACACCGCCTCGATCCTCTCGCGCTTCACCGCGCTCAACGACGGGCTGGTGAGCGTCTACATGTACGGCGTGAAGGAGTCGGCCAACCGCGAGCTCATCGACGTCCTCACCCGCGGCAACCGCGGCGAGAGCTTCATCTTCGAGGGCTCGCGCTTCCGCGCCGGCGAGGGGCTGGAGGCGCTTTCGGAGCGCTTCCGCGACCCGGTGCTGAGCGACCTCAGACTCGTCTTCGCCTCCGACTCGCGCGCCGAGGCGTATCCGCGGCTGCTGCGCAACCTCTACCGCGGGCGCGGCGTGGAGCTGGTGGGGCGCGTGCCGGTGGACGAGAAGAAGGTCTCGTTTTCGCTCAAGGGCCTCAACGGGCAGCAGGCGTTCGAGAGCTACTTCTCGCTCGACATCGGCAAGGACGGCGGGAAAGGCGCGGCGCTGGCTGAGGAATGGCGCTCGGCGAAGGCGATCGAGGACCGTTTCCGCGGCAAATAGGGACTGCTAAACCACAGCGAGAAAGGAAAAACGTCAATGAAGGCAAGACAGGCTATTATCTGGACGGTCGCGCTCGTCGTAGGCGCGGCGCTCGGCATGCTCGGCTGCGCCCCGCTCGACCGGTTCATGGACTTCGTGGCGTCGGCCTACACGCGCGCGTTCCAGTTCGTCGCGATTCCGACGGTCGCGCTTGCGATCCTCACCGCGATGGCCTCGCTGGGCGACGGCAACGCGATGGGCAAGGTGTTCGCGAAGACGTTCGCCTGCACCTGCCTCACGTCGTTCGTCGCGGCGCTGGTGGGGCTCGGGCTCTTCATCGCGATCGACCCCGGGGCGCTCTCGCCCGACGCGATCTCGGCGGTTGGCGCCGACGCCGCGGAGAAGGTGAAGAGCCTCGCCGCCGCGCCGGACACGGTCTACGGGCACATCCTCGGCGCGATACCGAACAACCTGGTCAACCCGTTCCTCTCCGGCAACGTCCTCTCGATCGTGCTGATCGCCGCCGGCATGGGCGTCGCCATCGCCGTGCTCGGCAAGAAGAGCGAGAACGTGAAGGCGCTCCACCGCGCCGTCCTGGGGCTGCAGGAGGTGTTCTTCGGCCTCATCAAGGGCCTCATCTGGGCGCTGCCGGTCGGCATCGTGGCGTTCGCCGCCCAGCTGTCCGCCCAGATGTCGGCCGGCGTGGTGGCCGACTCGATCGGCAAGTACGTTTTGGTGGTGATCGGCGGCAACGTGATCCAGTTCTTCGTGGTGCTGCCGCTCTTCTGCTATCTGCGTGGGGTCAACGGCTACAAGGTGATGCGCCAGATGACGCCGGCGCTCCTAATGGCGCTCTTCACCAAGTCGTCCGCGGCGACGCTGCCGGTCACCGTCGCCACCGCCGAGAAGAACATGAAGGCGAAGCCGTGGATCGCGCGATTCATCCTGCCGCTTTGCTGCACGATCAACATGAACGGCTGCGCCGCGTTCATCCTGGTGACCTCGCTCTTCGTCATCCGCAGCTCGCCGGAGTGCGGCATCGCGCTCACGCTGCCGACGATGCTCGCGTGGTGCCTCATCGCCACCGTCTGCGCGATCGGCAACGCCGGCGTGCCGATGGGCTGCTACTTCCTGACGCTCTCGCTGATGGCCGGGGTCGGCGGCAACCTGATGATCCTCGGGGTGATCCTGCCGATCTACACCATCATCGACATGATCGAGACGGCCGAGAACGTCTGGAGCGACTGCTGCATCTGCGCGGTCGTCGACAAATCGGAGAAAGACAAGGAGGCAAGGGAGTCATGAGCGACAACAAACCTATGGTAGGCGTGGTGATGGGGTCCGATTCGGACTGGCCGCTGGTGCAGAAGGGCTGCGCCACCCTGGAGTCGTTCGGCGTCCCCTACGAGACGCGCGTCATCTCGGCGCACCGCACGCCGGAGGAGGCTATCGCCTACTCCAAGGGCGCGGAGGCGCGCGGGATCAAGGTGATCATCGCCTGCGCAGGCGGCGCGGCGCACCTTGCCGGCGTCCTCGCCGCGGGCACGGTGCTGCCGGTAATCGGCGTGCCGGTCGCAGGCGGAGCGCTAAACGGACTCGACGCGCTCTACGCGACGGTGCAGATGCCTTCCGGCGTGCCGGTGGCGACTGTCGCCGTGGGCTCGGCGGGACCGGTCAACGCGGCGCTCCTCGCGGTGCAGATCCTCGGCACCGCCGATCCCGCGCTGCGCGAGAAGTTCCGCGCCCACAAGGAGACGCTCAAGTCCAAGGTCGCCGCGGCGAACGAAAGGATCCACGCATGAAGAAGGCGCTGGTAACCGGCGGCGCCGGGTTCCTCGGCAGCCACCTCTCGGCGAGGCTCCTCGCCGACGGCTACGAGGTGACGGCGGTGGACAACCTCTTCACCGGCACCAAGGAGAACATCTATCCGCTCCTCGGCAACCCGCGCTTCTCGTTCGTCCTCCATGACGTCACCCAGCCGTTCTGGGGTCAGTTTGACGAAATCTACAACCTCGCCTGCCCGGCGAGCCCGGTGCACTACCAGCACAACCCGGTCGAGACGCTCAAGAGCTCCGTCCTGGGCATGATGAACATGCTCGACCTCGCGCTCAAGACCCAGGCGAAGGTGCTGCACACCTCGACGAGCGAGGTCTACGGCGACCCGCTCGTCCATCCGCAGGTCGAGTCCTACTGGGGCAACGTGAACACCATCGGCGTGCGCAGCTGCTACGACGAAGGCAAGCGCTGCGCCGAGACGCTCGCGGCCGACTACCGCCGCGCGCACGGCGTGGACGTGAGGATGGTGAGGATCTTCAACACCTACGGGCCCAACATGCACCCGGAGGACGGCAGGGTGATCTCCAACTTCATCCTCCAGGCGCTGCGCGACGAGGACATCACCATCTACGGCGACGGCGCGCAGACGCGCTCGTTCCAGTACTGCGACGACCTCGTCGAGGCGATGCGCCGCTACATGGATCTGCCGCGGAGCCGGATCGACGAGTTCTTTGCCGCGAAGAAGCTCGGCGCGCCTGTCCTCAACACCGGCAATCCCAGCGAGTACACGATCCGCGAACTCGCGGAGGAGACGCTTCGCCAGCTCCCCGAATCGAAGTCGAAGCTGGTGTTCCGCCCGCTTCCGGCCGACGACCCCAGGCGGCGGCGCCCCGACATCACGCTCGCCAAGGAGCTGCTCGGCTGGGAGCCGAAGGTGCCGCTCGCCGAGGGCCTTGCCAAGACGATCGAGTACTTCCGCGCCCGAGAGATGTCACGCGGCAAGCGCTGACGCCGTCGCCGGCGATGGCATTCGAGAAGCGAGCGTACCTGATCGACATCACCCGCCGCGCGCCGACGACGCGGGCGATGCGGTTCGTCGTCGACCTCCTCGCCGGCTGCGGCTACAACGAGCTCTTTGTCCACCGCGGCGAATTCAGATCCGGCTTCGAGGACGACCCTCCTGCACTTGAGGATCCGCGGCGACTGGCGGCCTACTGCGAGATTCAGGGAATCAAGCTTGTCGAGATCGACCCCGACGGCTACGACCGCCTCCTGCTCGCCGGCGACACGGTGGCGGTCTCCACCGAGTCGCCGCGCTCGCTCGCTGGCAGGGTGGAGGAAATGCGCGAGCGCATGGGCCGCGCCGAGGAGGCGGCCCGTCTCCGCAAGGCGCGGCGGTTCCTCGTCACCGACTTCGCCGACGAGTGCGCCTGGCAGCCGCTCGCCGCCTCGCTCCCCGGGATCATCCTCGGCGGCAACTTCGCGAGCGACGGACGCAAGGCGGCGAAGATGGACCTCGAGCGCGAGCTCGACCGGGTGCTGGACGCGCCGCTCGGCGGACTCCTCCTCAAGCTCGGCACCCTGTATCTGCGCGGCGGCGCGGTGCGGGACGACTCCTCCGAGTTCTTCAACATCCTTGCGAACGAAATCGGCTACTCGCGCCATCCCGGCATCACCGAGACGGTGCTTGAGGACGTAGGCGGAGTCGCGCGCGGCGTGCGCGTCGCCGCGGAGCGCTGGACCGACCGCAGCGACTGGGCCAAGGAGATCGTCCACATGGCGAACCTCCTCGACGCCGCCTGCCACCGCCGCGACGAGCGGCGCCTCCGCGCGCTCCGCGACGAGCACGGCCGCGTCTGGGCGCTCAGGTTTCGTCCCGAAGGCCGCGTCGAGTCTCTCTCCCGCCTCCCCCGCTTCTGACGATATCGCCGCGCTGCGGCGATTTTTGGTATAATTAACGCCAATTAGTCGTATGCGTGGAATGAAGAGAATCGGCAATGGCCTCGATGAGCTGGCGGGCGGAAGCCTCGGGCGGCTGCTCGCGAAGTACTCGTGGCCGGCGCTGGTCTCGATGAGCCTCAACGCGCTCTATGCCGTGGTCGATCGCATCTTCATCGGCCAGGGCTGCGGCGTGGACGCGATGGCGGGACTCCAGCTCGCGATGCCGGTGATGATGCTCCTCACCGCGTTCGGTCCGCTGATCGGCGTCGGGCACGGTTCGGTGCTTTCGATCAAGCTCGGCGCGCGCGACCGTGTCGCCTGCGAGAAGCTCGTCGGCGAGACGGTGGCGCTGAAGGTGGCGGTCTATGCGGTGCTCATACCGGCGATCTACGTGTTCCTGGACGACGTCCTCGCCTGGTGCGGGGCGGACCGCATGACCCCTGGCGCCTACGCCGCGGCGAAGGGCTACCTCCAGATTGTCCTCTGCTCGCATCTCTTCTCGCACCTCGCCTTCGGGCTCTCCGCGCTCCAGCGCGCCGAGGGCGGCGCCATCCGCTCGATGATGTGCATGATAGTAGGGTTCGGCGCCAACCTCGTCCTCGACCCGCTGCTGATCTTCGGCGTCAGAATGCCGTTCGCGGCGGACGGGTGGCTTGTAGCTCCGATGGGCGTCGCTGGCGCGGCGTGGGCGACGAACATCGCGATGCTCGCCTCCTGCCTCTGGGCGTTCGGCTACTACTGGCGCGGGCAGACCGTGGTTCGGCTCCGGCTCCGGCGCGTGTGGATCTACCCCTCGCTTCTCCGCCGCACCCTTGCGATCGGCCTTGCGCCTTTCCTGCAGCAGCTGATGGGCTCCGTAATTATCGCCTCGCTCCAGTACGCCTTCGCCCGCTGGATGCCGGACGAGGCCTCGCGCACCGCCGAGATCGCCTCGCTCGGCGTCTTCAACGGCGCGCTTATCCTGCTGTTGATGCCGATGCTCGGCTGCCAGCAGGGGCTGCAGCCGATCTTCGGCTTCAACTGGGGCGCGCGCAACTACCGCCGGGTGCTGGACACGCTCAAGCTCGGGTTCTGGGCGACGACTGCACTCACGGTGCTCGCCTTCGTCGTCCAGGTGGTGCCGCCGTTCCCCGGGCTCATTGCGCGGATGTTCGTCTCCGCCGACAGCCCGGAGATCATCGCCCTCGCCGCCCACGACCTGATGGTCTCCAACTCGATGATCTGGTGCATTTCCGTCAATGTCCTCGCCACCACCTACTTCCAGTCCATCGGCCACCCCGGCGTCGCCATTGCGCTCTCGATGCTGCGCCAGGGCGTGGTCCTGCTGCCGATCGTGTGGCTGCTGCCGCACTTCATGGCGGACAAGGCGCTGGCGATATGGCTGTCGATGCCGGTCTCGGACGTCATCTGCGCCGTGGTGACGCTCGTCCCGCTCTTCCTCCATGTCCGTTTCCTCGCCCGCGTCCGCTCCCGCGACGAAAAGGCGAACCAACCCGCCCTCGGAGGCGTTTAAATAATTATGAAGAATATCGCCAGAACCGCACTCTTCCTCGCCGCCGCGCTCGCCGCGGCCGCGTCCCCCGCCGCCTCGCCGCTCGACGACGCCGTCGCGCGCGGGGCGAAGTTCCTCCTTTCGCACCAGGCGGAGGATGGGCACTTCTCCGACCCGCACATGCCGGCGCTGACGGCGCTGCCGCTCTGGGCGCTCGTGGGCGCCGGCGCGGAGCGTCCGAGCCTCGAGGCGGCGGCCAAGTTCATCCTCTCCACCCAGCGTCCCGACGGCGGCTTCTACGTGCCCAAGCCGGGCCGCGGCGGATCGGGCCTCGGCAACTACAACACCTCGGTCTGCCTGAGCGCGCTCTTCGAGAGCGGCCTCGCCCCGAAGGACGCGATGCTCAAGGCCCGCGAGTACATCGCCTCGTCCCAGCTCACCGGCGACGACACCCTCGCCGGCGGCTTCGGCTACGACAAGGTCTCGCGCCGCCGCTACGCCGACCTCTCCAACACCTCCTACGCGATGAGCGCGATGGCGAAGACCGCGTCGCTAGAGGAGTTCCGCACCGGCGGGAAGCGGGTGGACATCGACTGGGACCGTGCGCTTGCATACGTGGAGGGACTGATGGAGAAGGAGGGTCCCGCCGCCGGCGGCGCGGCCTACAACGACCGCACCCCGCAGGCCGGCGCCGCCACCAACGCGCAGGGACGCGTCGCGCTCCGCGCCTACGGCTCGATGACCTACGCCGCCGTCCTCTCGATGTGCGCGGCGAAGCTCGACCGCGGCGATCCGCGCGTCCGCCAGTCGCTGGAGTACATGGAGCGCAACTGGTCGGTGGACGAAAACCCGGGCATGGGCAACCAGGGGCTCTACTACTTCTACGACATCATGGCCCGCGCGCTCGCGGCGGCGGGCGTTGACGAGGTGGGCGGCCACCGCTGGCGGCGCGAGCTTTCCGCGCGGCTCGTCGCCCTGCAGAAACCGGACGGCAGCTGGGCGAACGACAACAACCGCTTCTGGGAGGCGGATCCAGTCCTCTGCACCTCGTTCGCGATGATTGTCCTCGAGCTTTGCCGCGAGCCAGAGGCGCCCGCGGCGCCTGCGGCGCCGGCGCCGAAGGAGATGCCGAAATGAAGGCGTGGCTTCGGCTTTTCCGCGTCGTCAACCTGCCGACGGTGCCTGGCGACGTCCTCGTCGGCGCGGCGGCTGTCATGGCTTTGTCCAGCACCATTCCTGTCTGGTGGGCTGCCGCTGCAAGCGTGTTTCTGTATGCGTTTGGACTGGTTGACAACGACATCGTCGGCGCGAAGACTGATAAGGGCCGCCCGATTCCCGACGGCGAGATTTCGCTTGGCGCGGCGCGGATTGCGCGCGCGCTCTGTCTTGTCGCCGCGCTTGTCATCGCCTCGATCGGCAATCTTCCGCGCTTCTGGTGGCCTGTGGCTTTCGCGCTCGCGCTCTCGATCGTCGTCTACAACCGCACGAAGTGGAGCCTGGCGATGGGGCTCTGCCGCGCGCTCAGCGTTGTCTGCGGCGGAGCGTCGCTGGTGACGGGGAGCTTGCGCGGGATTCCCGGCGGCGCGCGGCTGCTTGTGTTCTGCGTTTCCCTGGCGTGGCTGCTGTACATAGCCGCGGTTACGCTCTATTCCAGTGGCGAGGAGGTGGACCCGGTTAAGCAGCGCCGCGTCGGGCTGCTGGTCGGCGGCATCGTCTATCTCCAGCTCACGGCGCTGATCGTGCTGGCGCTTAGGGATCCACGTGTCATGCCGCTGATGGTGGCGGGCGCGGTGCTGCTCGTTTTGCTGAGGTTGTTCAAGAAGGTATTTCCGGAGGTGAGCGCGTCGTGAAGAGCCTTACTGTAGTTGCGGCGGGGCTTGGCTACCGGCTGCTCGAGCGCAACGGCATGCTCGAGATGGCGGGGCTGCGGTTCCATTCCGCGCCGAGCGTGTTCCCCGCCGTCACCTGCGTCGCGCAGGCGTCGCTCCGGACGGGGCTGACGCCCGCCGAGCACGGCATGGTCGCCAACGGCTGGTGGTCGGAGGAACTCAATAAGCCGCTCTTCTGGGAACAGAGCGCGCGGATCGTGAAGGGGCGGCGAGTGTGGGCCGACCGCCGCGCGCAAGGCGGCACGGTGGGGATGTTCTTCTTCCAGCAGTCGCTGGGCGAGGAAGTCGACGTCATCGTCTCGCCCGCGCCGATCCACAAGCACGGCGGCGGCATGGCGATGAGCTGCTACACCAAGCCCGCGGGGATGGCGCGGGTCGTCGAAAAGCTCTGCGGCAAGTTCCCGCTCTGGCGCTACTGGGGGCCGTTCGCCTCGCCCAAGGTCGGCAGGAAGTGCATCGACTGGTTCGAGGCGATGACCGACGCACACGACGTCGACGAGGCGTATCTCTATCTGCCCACGCTCGACTACGCGGCGCAGAAGTGCGGGCCGGATTCGTCGGCGGCGATTAGGGCGCTTAAGGAATTCCGCCGCCAGCTCGAGCGCGTGGCCGACATCTGCATGCGGCGCGGCTGTGCGCTCAAGGTAATGGGCGACTACGAGATCACCGAAGTGACGGCCGCGCCAGTCCGCCCGAACGTCATCCTTCGCCGCAACGACCTCTTCCGGACGCGCACCGTCGCAGGCATGGCGTATCCCGACTTCTACCAGTCGACGGCTTTTGCGATGTGCGACCACGAGTTCTGCGTCGTCTACGGCGAAGAGCGCGAAAAGGCGGTCGAGCTGCTGCTCGCCACCGGCGACTACGCGGCACCGGCGGAACGGGAAGCGGGGAACGGCATTGTGCTTCTCGCCAAGCAGGGCTCGTGGTGCGAGTACAAGTGGTGGACTGACAGCCGCGAGGCGCCGGACTACGCCTCGCACGTCGACATTCACAACAAGCCGGGCTATGACCCGACCGAGCTGTTCCTCTTCGGGCGCGGCGAGGTGAAGGGAACGCACGGCAGGAAATGCGAGGTGGCGTATGCCGAAGCGTAATCTGGCGGTAGGGCATTTCTTCAACGGTGACTTCAAGGCGACCGTCGAGCGCAACCTAAAGCGGGTGCGCGAGGTGTTCTTCGCCTGGCCGGGGGTGGTCTCGTGCCGTCCGGCGCCGGAGTTCACGCCGGAGCTCAGGGAGCGGATGGCGGACGACCTCAGGTGGGCGCGCGCGAACGGCGTCGAACTGGATACGCTCTTCAACGCCAATTGCTACGGCGAGCGCGCCATTTCCACCGAACTCGCCGACTTCGTCGTCCGCAGTCTGGACGAGATGGAGGGCGCCGGGCTTTTCCCCGACACCCTCACCACCACCTCGCCGTTCATCGCCGCGGTGCTGCGCCGGCGGCGTCCGGGGCTGAAGATCCGCTGGAGCGTCAACCTGCGCGTCCACGGCTCGGTGGGGCTGGAGAGCGTCGAGGAGCTCTTCGACTCGTTCTACGTCTCGCGCGAGCGCCACCGCGACCTAGCCTTCCTTGCGCAGACGCGCGAATGGGCCGACCGCCACGGCAAGATGGTGGGGATGCAGGCGAACAGCGGCTGCATTCGGCAATGTCCGTTCCAGACTTTCCACGACAACCTGCACGGGCACGGCGACGGGCGGCGGCCGCAGGACCTCGCCGCGGCGCGCGAGTACGGCTTCGGTTTCTTCCGCTGCCGCGATGACTACGAGGTCAAGCACCGGTACGAGGACTTCCTCCGCTCCACCTGGCTGCGGCCGGAGGACCTGCCGGAGTATGAGGGTTTTGTCGACGTCGTCAAGCTCGCGACCCGCCGCCATCCCTGTCCCGAGAAGGTGGTGGACGCCTATGCCGCGTATTCCTACGACGGCAACCTCGCCGAGCTGATGGATCCCGCGCATGCGTTTCCGAAGTCGTTCGACAACCGGGCCTTTGACCAGGCAGGGGACCTCTGGCAACAGGTGCGCAGCTGTCCCCGCGCCGACGACTGCGCCCACTGCGGCCGCTGCGCCGCGTTGCTCGCCGCCGTTTTCAGGTAAAGGCCAGATTCGACACCGCGGCAGTTGAAAAGTTGAAAGGTTGAAAAGTTGAAAGGCCGCGGCGGTTTTGGTTTAACACGCGGATTTGTTCGCGTCTAACGACGCTCACTTTTCGCCGCGTGGAGGCTTTGCAGCTGCTCAATCCGATTGCTGCCGACAGAAGAATTACATGTCGCTTGGCATCCGCCAGTCTGCGCGCGGGGAGAGGGAAAGCGTGATTTTCGGACCGTCAGGGACGCAGTTGCGTTTATACTGGGCGGCGCGGAAACGTCTGATGAACTTGCAAAGCGTGTCGTCGACCTCTTCGGGCGAATATTTGCCGGCAAACGCAATTCGCGCCATTTCGCGCAGCTTGTCCGCCGCCGCGCCATCCACAAGATAGTGAAAGAGGAAGAAGTCATGCAGCTCGTAAGGACCGAGCCGCACCTCCGAGTCGTTGGCTGCGGCATCGGGGATAAGTTCCGGCGTAATCGGCGATGAGGCCGTCCGGCGCAGAATGTCGCCCAGTCGTTCCTCCGATTCTCCCGCGATATGACGCAGGGCTGCGAGCACCATCGTCTTCGGCACGGATGCGTTGATCTGGTACATGCTCATGTGGTCGCCGTTGTATGTGTTCCACCCGAGGGCAATCTCGGAGAGGTCTCCCGTGCCGACTACAAGCGCGTGTTCCATGTTTGCGAGGTCCATCAGGACCTGTGTCCGCTCCCGCGCCTGGGCGTTCTCGTAGGCGATGTCGTGAACGCCCTCGACATGTCCTATCTCGAGGAGGTGCCTGCGGCACGACTCGCGGATGTCAACGACGCGTACCGACGCGCCGACCGCTTCCGCCAGCGCGACGGCGCGGCTCTGCGTTGTTTTCGTCGATCCGAACCCAGGCATGACGACGGCAAGAAGACTGTCGCGTTCAAGCCCCATCCGGTCGAGCGCCGCAGAGGCGCCAAGAAGCGCGAGCGCGGAGTCCGCACCGCCCGACACGCCGACGACAAGCCGCCCGACGGAGGCGCTCGCCATGCGCCGCGCGAGTCCCGCCGCCTGGATGTCCAGAAGCCTACGCCACCATCGGTCCTCGCCATACTCGTCCAGAAAGGGCGAGCAGGAGAGGACGGACGGCGTCGACTCCGGCACTTGGGCGGAGACGGCGGCCAGCTGCGTCTGCTGGCCGACACCGGCGAGGGAACGGGAGCAGTAGACAGAAGAAGTGCTCCTTCTGCGGTGACGGGCCGCAGCAACATCGACGTCCGCCGCGACGATCTGGGGCGCGGTGCTCAGCATCTTGCCCTCGGCAACCGTCCTGCCTTCCACGGCGATGAGCGGGCATCCGCCATAGACCGCGTCGGAACTCGACTCCCCAGTGCCGGCGCATGCCATCGCGTAGGCGCACCCGAGGCGCAGGCTCTGCTGCTCGACGAGCGACCGGCGCTTCTGCGACTTGCCAAGGAATTCCGTGCTGGCGGAAAGGTTGAACACCACGTCGACGCCGCATTCCGCCATCAGCGAACTCGGCGGCACGGGCGTCCAGAGATCCTCGCAGATCTCGACGCCGAACCGGAACGAACCGACGTCGAAGACGGCAAGCGGCTCGCCGGCGGGCGCAGGCATGAACTGCCTCCGCTCGTAGTATTCGCCGTAGTTCGGCAGAGTGCGCTTGCGGACGGTTCCGACCATCTTTCCACCGTGGACGACGGCCGCCGCGTTGTATATTGCCGGGCCATCCGCAATCGGCAGTCCGACGACTGAGACCAGCGGCAGGGATGCTGTTTTGGCGGCAAACACCTCAACCGCCGCTGACGCGGCGCGGAGAAGCTCGTCGCGGAAGAACATGTCGCCACAGGTATATCCGGTCAGGCACAGTTCGGGGAATACGATCGCAGATACCCCATCCCTGGCGGCGGCTTTGGCGAGCCGCACAAGCTCCTTCGCGTTTGCCGCCGTGTCCCCTAGGTGGAGACGCGGCGTTGCAGCGGCAATCCTGTAAACTCCTTCCATGTTCCTGCTCCGTTGGCTTCTTGAGGCAAAACCTGCGGCGCGGGAACAAGTACGGAACCGCGCCGCAGGAAAATGTCGTCAGATGTTCGAGAAGAACTGGAAGGAGGCGTACGCGTCCTGTCCGTGTTCGGTGATGTCGAGGCCCTTGAGCTCCGTCTTCGCGCTGACGCGGAGGATGCCGAGTTTCTTCAGGGCGAAGAAGATCACAAGACCCGTTCCGAGCGCCCATACGGCGGTCATTCCCACGCCGACGAGCTGCACGCCAAGGAACTTGAAGCCGCCGCCGTAGAAAAGCCCCGCCATCTCGTTGCCGTATCCGGCCGCAGCAGGCGCCGCGAAGAGCCCGACAGCGAGCGTGCCCCACACGCCGTTCACGCAGTGGACCGACACCGCGCCGACGGGATCGTCGATGTGGACCTTGTCGAGCGCGAAGACTGAAAACACAACCAGAACGCCGGCGACAAGCCCGATTACGATTGAGGCGTTCGCTGTCACGAGGTCGCAGGGCGCGGTAATCGCGACGAGGCCGGCGAGCGAGCCGTTAAGCGCCATGGTGAGGTCGGGCTTGCCCATGATCGCCCAGGCGGTGACGAGCGCGGCAATCGTGCCGGCGCATGCGGCGAGGTTGGTGGTCAACGCGACGCGGCCGATGGAGCCGATGCCGGCGGTGTAGCTGCCGGGGTTAAAACCGAACCAGCCGATCCACAGGAGGAAGACGCCAAGCGTTCCGAGGACGAGCGAGTGCCCAGGGATTGGGTTCGGCTTGCCGTTTGCGTGGTACTTTCCGATGCGCGGGCCGAGCGCGATGGCGCCAGCGAGCGCAATCCATCCGCCGACTGAATGGACGACCGTCGAGCCCGCGAAGTCGTGGAAGCCAAGGGCTTCAATCCAGCCCTGCGACGCCTCGCCCGCGAGCGAGCCCCACATCCAGTGGCCGCTTATCGGATAGACGATAGCCGACACGATCACCGAGTAGATGAGATAGCTCTTGAACTCGATGCGCTCCGCGACCGCGCCAGATACGATCGTCGCGGCTGTCGCGGCGAACATCGTCTGGAAGAAGAGGAACGTCCAGTCCCAGACGCCTTCGCCGGTCGAGAGCGACGGCATCCCGAGGCCTCCCCAGCCGAGCCAGCCCCCGAGCTTCGTTGCGCCGAACATAAGCGCCGCGCCGAGGATGTAGAAGCCGAGCGAGCCAGCCGCGAAGTCCATCAGGTTCTTCATCATGATGTTCGCGGCGTTCTTTGCACGGGTGAAGCCGGTCTCGACGAGCGCGAAGCCCGCCTGCATCGTAAAGACGAGTATGCCGGCGATGAGGGTCCAGACTACGTTCAGGTTGGTTTGGACTTCTGGTGCTGCTATTGCTGATG